>Ga0209700_102062_pt1 | contig 41441 bp, 38 predicted proteins | sample SiratroredBW_FD_187528 | JGI IMG/M metagenome (GOLD analysis project Ga0209700, IMG submission 187528) | Root nodule microbial communities of legume samples collected from California, USA - Siratro red BW (SPAdes) (version 2) | ecosystem: Host-associated > Plants > Roots > Nodule | place: USA...
AGGAAAAGATAAATATTTAGAAAAACCACATTCCTTTATTTTGCTTGTTTAATTAAAGGTACCGTCTTAGGACGGGCGTTGTGGGGGTGCTAACACCTTCCCCACACGTAACCGACTCCCGAACTCTAAATCTGGTTTGCAAACTTGCCTTATCTTGTTTTTGGTTTTCCATAATTTTCCTTTAATAAATTAGGGTGGCGACTCCTCCGTTTTTTTAAAAAATTATAAATTATTTTTTTGTTCGCCGTCCCCGTCGTGACCCCGGTTGTGACAGTTATCATTAATTGATTGAAGTAGTTTAGTTTCAGAGATATTTTTATCAACTTTTTCATTATGATCCAGAACCAACTTGGGAATCCCCAACAATTTCAGAGACTATAGCATTAGTGGGGTGCGTCTAAATTGTTTCTAAGAAATCAATGGTAGGTTTCAAACACTTTATTTTTTTCCTAAAGGAAACACTTTGAAAAACTATATCAAGAATATTGAACTCCAAAACAATCACAACATATAAGTAACTTGAGATCAAAATATCATCACTTTATAAGTAGAAACATCTTTTAAGAATAAAGTAAAAAACATAGTTCAGTTATTCAACTATAATAAAAAAAAACTATGAGAAGTAAACAAGGGAGAATCTTCTGAATTGTAATATCTATTTATAGTGAATTATGTAGATAATCTGAGTTGTAGTATGTATTTATGGTAAATTCTTCAACTGAATCAAGTTACTTCCTGATATTAATTTTAACTATTCCACAACAACACACCTTTTAAAAGTATAACAGAAATATCAAACTCTACAACATATGGTAATTAATAATAGTTATACTATTTTAGTGAAACTGATGTCAAAACACTATCCACCTTAAGGAAAGAAAAAAAAAGAGAGAGATTCAGGTCAAAATATTAACACCTTTGACGGAAACTAAAACGGAAATTCATGTCACTTGGTGGTCTTAAGTCACCAAAACTATTCAAGAGTGCAAAAAAAGAAATGAAGAGTGAAGTTGATTATCTCCTTAGTCTAACAAAATGAATGGACAAACAAAGAGATTGATAGATATTAAATTCCACATGATTTGATCTATCACTTTGTGAGGATGACATGATAAAAAAACCACAGGATTGATCATTGTTCTTCAGGGAGATCATTGTTCTTCAGGGAGATCATTGTTCACTTCACATATAGTTGATCTCAAAATGTCACAAGCTACTTGTTCATGATGCAGGATTAAACAAGAAAAAAGGTGTCTCTCAGAAAGAAGTATAGCTACGCTCTTGCAAGGCGTCACTGATGGTGGTATCAGTGTCACTGCTACTGGGGCCTTTCACATTGCCTTGTATGAAAGGAGCACTTGCTGTGACTGACATGGAGAGATTAGTACTTGGAATTGCAGCATGTGCTTTGTGCATGTTGGTTGCGGCTGAAGTTGAAGGCAACCTTGCAACAGTAACGGTAGAACAAGTAGTTGTAGTAGTAGTAGCTGCTGGTGCTATTTCATGGTTTGAAAAGCGCTTTTTAGCACCTCTGTGCATGTGTGTGGCACAGTACTTCTGACCAGGAAGAACAGCATTCTTGCATTGCCACTTCTTGCCGTCTGTTCTCCGACACCTATTGGATGCAGGTTCCGTGTTGGTTTTGCCATTGAGGTAAGAAGGGTTGTTACCAGAAACTGAAAATGGCAGCAAAAAGAAACAAGAATGTTCTATCAGTTTTCTAATGAAAGGTTTGTCCTTGTAAGTTAGTAATAACATTAACACAGGGATAGGGAGAAAGTTACCAATGGTTATTATGAGAAACAAAAACAGTATATATATACATCATTAGATCATATTTGAATGTTTGAGATGAAAGGATAAATACACATAGTAGTCATGTAACTACTAACTAAATGTTAAAATCTTGACATGATCTATATTTATAATTCTCACATTCTTAAAATGCCAAAGGAGCACACAAAAATTAGTGCATTCTGTGGAACACCAAAATCTAAGCAAAAGGACCAGTATCCATGAGGGTGTCTTATGTGCATGTAAAGTTAGGAGTAAGCTCTGGAGAAGTCAATCTAGATTCTAGACTAATTGAGCACACAATTATTATTTAACCACCATGTCAATGACATGAGATTCTGAAATTTGAATTTGGCCCCACAGAAAAAGCATGACAGTAAAGAGGACAGAACATGCTTGCTATGATACTATATTGCTATTGATTCTGTTTTGTGATAGTAGGGATTGGTAGGACCATGGGAGACTATTAAGCAACATTTGAGCTACATGAGGCCTCATGATCAAGTGAAACATGACATGACAAAGTCATATCACTGACCCCACTCCATGGAACAAGTTTGATAGGCTTTGAGTTTGTTGTTCTGGCAGGGTGGGGGAAGAATGGGGGGATCTGTCTTAATCCTATAGTCCTACAAAATATAGTGAAAACAATGCATAAATTATAGCAACCAACTAAAAAAAATTACCTTGAAGAACACTTGTTGGAGAGAAACTTATTCGAGTAGAGATGCCATTAGAATCACCAACAATGCTTCCTTTCCCATCACTTCTATTACCTGTGTTGTTACTGACACACCTCTTGGACTGGTTATCTTTCTGGAACATCTTTAGGCAACTTTTGTCATCCGGAGCTACAGATGCCACAGTGCCAAATGTTGCCGCCACCTTAGGGGGGCCGGCAGTGGCAAGAGCGCAGCCAGGGGACACTGCAGAGGCGGAAGGAAACACCGGGAGGTAGTCGGCAGCCGTGAGACTTTTCGACATGTTCATAGAAGAGCAATTGTGAATGTTGAGGCTCCTTGGAGGGATGGACCGTTTCATGGAAGAGCAATTGTGAATGTTGAGGCTCCTTGGAGGGATCGACTTGTTCATAGAAGAGCAATTGTGAATGTTGAGGCTCCTTGGAGGGATCGACCTGTTCATTGAAGAGCAATTGTGAATGTTGAGGCTCCTTGAAGGGATCGACCTGTTCATAGAAGAACAATTGTGAATGTTGAGGCTCCTTGAAAGGATACTGGAAGGTGTGTGACTAGGTTGCATGGCCATAGTAAGGTTTGGATTCGAAATTCCATATGCTGGGTTTGAGGCTGGTTTGGTAGGTGACTTGCTAGAAGGTTTTGTTGCCAATGGAGGGTTGAGTTGAGGTGTTTCCACAGTTGCCAATGGAGGGTTGAGTTGAGGTGTTTCCACAGGCTTTCTTGAACGATTTCGACCTCTATGCATGTGCTTTTCACAGTACTTTTGACCAGGCACTACACTCTTACCGCACCTCCATTTCTTTCCATCAGTTCTTCTACACCTATTAGGTTCTGGATCCACCGTAGTCCCATGATCAAAACCCAGGAAACTGTATTCTGTAACAGAAAGAAACCAATGAACAAAAGTATATAGAAAAAAAACTCATCATTACCTTGCATGCAAAAACAAACATACCCTTTTACCATCAAAAGATATGAAATTAGACCTACCTTTGAACATATCAAATCCCAAATAGACCCCTATGCTAATTAAATCCACTAGCAACAATTTTGCCCATATCTTGACACCAAACAAATCATGACAAAGCCAAAATCAAATCCACAGAAACAAGTAGTCTATATAGTACTTCATTCCAAGACAGAATCAAACAAGGCACTGGTTCATCCAAGAATAAACACAACACCTTTAAAAGATAAAACTTTATTATAAATATATAATATAGAAAGAATGCATGATTACTTTATCAAAGGTTGTTCATTACAAACCTGACATGTTGTTTGGGAATTGCACAAGGTGATGAGGAGGAGGAAGTTTATAAGCCAAGTGGTTGAAGATGAAAACTTGGTGGTGAAGCTCACGCCTCTGAGCTTCAGTGATCACATGGTTCATTTGTGGTGGCGCAGAATGAGAAGCATCTAACCCAAGATGAAGTTCAACACCGTTGGAAGAGTTCTCTTCCTTGACCTTAACAACCCTTTTTCTCTCGTCAACAACACCAGCAGCAGCACCTTCCATTGCGTGTCCAATGTCAATCTTCTTCTGGGGTCCACCTCCTACCCCTCAAAAAAGACACAAACTTGAGAACAAAAATAAGAAGGAAAACAAAAAAGAATGATAAAAAAGGTGGCAATGAAGAACATGTGATGATGGGGAAAAGAAGAGGGAGTGGAAGAGAAACCAGAAGTGTTGTGTGAAGAGGGAACAATCCTAAGAGGCTTAGCTTCCATTGTCACATTCATATGAGGGCTTTTTTCTCCTTTTTCTTTAGAGGGTGTGTATGTGATAGTGATGATCAAGGAGAAAAAAAAAAGCTTCTTTTCTTACTTTTGCAGTGTGAATGAGGAAATGTTAAAAGAGGGATTTGTAAAGGGCAAGCTGGGCACGGAAGTGCTTCTGCTCTCGCCTCCATTTACTTCAATTGTAAGTCGGAAGAAAGAGAAAGAGAATGGAGAGAGAGAGAAAGATGTGTCAGAAGGTTCTGACAAACACCTTATTACGTTGTAAGACTTTTGCAGCAGTCACGTTCAGACAAACAAATAAAACTACGTTATACACCACTCTACTGTTCAAGGTTGTTCGGCGCGTGAACACTTACTTTGGAATTTTCACCTAGGAATTTTCACCTATTATTCTATAACACTGCTATCTATATATCATTAAGATGGATTAAGTGGTAGAGTATACACAAATTAGTTTAGAAGGTAACATTTAAATTCATATATTATAAACTGATTTTATTTTTAATTAGTGTAAATTTTTTTACATATATCACTATTAGAAAAGTGACATATATTAAAAGTAATTAAAGGTAAATGTGTTGGTTGAGTTTTGTCAACATTTAATTTCGTTCAAACAAATAAAAATTATTTTTACAAATATAAAAGAATAAAAATAAGAAATTAAAATTTTTAACATGTGTTATTTATTTTCTTTGTCATTTAGAATAAATAATAAAAAGAATTTGACTAAAGTTTGATTAAATAATAATAAAAAATAAGATAAAATGAAATTTGTAAAAAATGATAAAATAACAAAAAAAAAGGTGTTGGGTCTGTCTTAAAATAAATTAAATAGAAAAATTAAGTGAGCCTAATTGAATAGGGAGGTTCATTTATAAAAAAATTCTGATTCAGTTTGATAAAAATAAAAGTAAAATATGTTTTCTTAAGCCTAATTTACTAAGAGGTTATTAAAAATAAAAAAAGTTATTGTTTATACCTCACTTATCTATTAATTGTATTTGCCACATAAGCCCTAAGCTTCATAGAAATACATTGTCCATATTAATTGTGTTTGCCACATAAGCCCTAAGGTTAACAGAAATACATTGGCCATATTAATTATGTTTGCCACATAAGCCTAAGGTTCACATAAATACATTGTTCATTCAAGTCCCTGTGTAACTTTAGTACCTACATTCATGTTCAAGTGACTATTCATTTTTTATTGCCCTTTTTCTTCATGAAATGTAACCATATAGTTTTAAACCAAAGGCAGTTAATACAAAGAGGATGGAATAATTGATTTTTAATTAAGAATCATGATTGAGAGTGTTATGGAGGGAGATGAAGGGATTAACAGGAAAAAGTTATAAAGAGTTTTTATTTTCAAGGGAGAGGATACATTTTCAAGGGAGAGGATACAGAAATTAAGAGATACAGATTAGAAATTTAGAGAGAAGAAGGTACTGAGAAGATGTGGTTCTGTGAAAAAAAATCAATAATATTGTTAAGGATATACAACTATGAAAGAGGGATTGAAAGAGAAAATCACAACAAAAACGAAAAGAAGAAGCTAAGTGAAAAGTCTTCAATTGGTTTGTATTTTTCCCTTTTATTTTGTGATGTTTCTCCTCTTTGTCTTGTCTTTAATTTCGTACCAATTCTGCTTGTATTTGCTGTGTATTATTTTATCCTGTACAGTATGAATAGATAATCAGTTTGTAAATATTGTTAAATTAAATTTGAATGATTCCATAAACTATTATAACTGTGCTGAAGATTGTTGTTACTGGCACGGATCCTGGTATTGTTTAATTGCTGCATTTTTGCACAATTGATATTGTTCATCTGACTGCTTAGCACGGTCTGATAGCTCTCCAAAAAGGTAGCTCTCGAAAAAAATATACATAGTAACATTACTATTCCAGGAACAGAAATAAAAAAATTCAGCTTGTAGCCTAGAGCGATCGTCATCCAACGAGTTCAAATTCAGAACCAAATTAATCAAGAACCAAATCAACCAAAAATCACCGAAACCTTATAAATCCAAAACCAATTCTTAAATCCCAAGAACTATCAACTCAGTAGCCAAGTCCAGAAGTCAAAACATAACTAAGAAATCGAAAACAGTCGTCCGAAAATTCCCATCCAAAACCAAAGTGCCTAAGAATCAAATACCCAAACTATATAGAACCAATTCTCAGTGAGGCCAGAGTCAGAAAACGAGTTTACTTTCGAAATAATCCCAAAATAAAAAAAGTGCATTAGGTTAGCACATAAACCAAACAGAAAGAGGTAGGAAGCCCGAAAAAGAACATAGAACCAAAACCTGAAACCATATCTGCATCACCCATGGCCATCAAAGTCTCATCACGAGCCGTCGGTGTCCACCACGGCTCTTACCACCACCGAATGTGAACTGCTGCACTTGCACAATAATCGCGCCACCGCACCACTGCCTTTGGTTCATGGTGCTTCCTTTTCTGCCACCAACATCCTCGTCGCTATCCCTGTTTGGACATTCCTCAAATCATGCTTATCCTGCATTTGGTCCTTTATCCTAATGAATCCCAATTCCAATTTGAGATGGGAATGAGAGTAAAAAGTTGGGGCATTATATGTTTTTTAAATCATTTTGATCTAACTTTTTTTTTATTTTGTTATTATCTTGAAAACTGCATATACGATTTTCTTATACTCTTAACAGTATAATTTAGCATATATTTATAATATTATCTAGTTCTGGTTTTTTTTTATTCACTTTATATTGCCGCACACCACTATATATCACTTTTCCTTTCTTTCGATCGGTCAAGATTCATTTGTTATTTTAGTTATTTTATTAAACATGTATATACCTATGTATATACATATAAATGCATACATATCTAAATAAAAAGTGTAAATATTAGTTTTATATTCTATTTTGTTTTTTTTACTTAGCTTTCTAGATAATCATTTGTATTAAATATTTAATAAAAAATAATAGATTTAAATATATATCTATATATATATATATATATACAAAACGTAAAAAAGAAACTTTCTAATATAAAATATGAAATAATTAAGAAATAGAAAAAGGGGTTTTTAGAATTAAAAAATATAAAATCTTTCAAAAATTAAAAAATATCTAAATTTTGAAAAAAATAAAAAAAATAATAAAATATTTTCTAAAAAGTAAAACACTTTTTTTCAAAAAATAAAAATAAAAATAAAAATTAATTAATTAATATAATCTCAAAATTGCAAAAAAATATATTAAACACATTCTTAAACCATTTTCAAATTAGAACTACGTGATCCCTGATTTTTCTTTGGAAATACGTAGGACCAAGGTCAATCTTTGTCGGGTTCAAAAAAATTAAAAAATTAAAATTTGTCTTTGTTATTATTTTATTTGTTTATTGTTCATTCTTTATCTTCAATTTTTTGTAAATATATATTTATTTTTAGTTGCTATAATTATTATTTTTGGGAAAAATAACTTTTTGTAAAGCCACACTTATTTCATTTCATTTAATTAAATGTATCGTTTTAAGATGGACGTTGTGGGGTGCTAATACCTTCTCCACACGTAACTGACTCCCGAATGTTGAATTTGGTTCGTAGGCATTTTTATTTTTGGTTTTTCTATAGTTTTCCCATAATAAGCTATAGTGACGACTCCATTATCAATTTAAACATTTTTAAGAAATAATTTGTGATCGCCCTATTGTGATCCGGTTGCGACAGATGGCGACTCCACTGGGAACTTTCTAGAGAGTCAGGCCAATTTATTTAATTTAGTAAAATCTGATGTGGTTATCTGATGTTTATTTTTCCCTTTTTTCAGTTTATTACTTTTGTAAATAGTATTTGTTGTTATTTATGTTTGTGTATATTGTTTATTATTTTAGGATTATTTATGTTTATATATTATGCTTTTATTTTTTTGTATATATTGCATGCTATGCATTTTAATTTGCAGCGCAGGAGCGTATCCAGGTATGTAAATATTTGTGTGTTTTATGCTTGTGGTAATATTGAACCCTAGGATAGAAGACATGTTATATATATCTGTCTGGGATTTTCCTGACTGTTTTGCAGATGGGGTTTGGGTTTGCATTTTCTCCCTTCACACACATTTTATTTGCATATCATGAGTGGGGCCCTATACCCGGGTATGTGAAGTTTAGAAATAGAGGAGTCGTGTAGCAAGATTGGGGGATGTACTTTTCCTGGTCGTTGTGAAAGCTCCAACTAGAGTGTGTTTGCTTTATTATCATGTCTATAAAGGTCATTACTGATTGATGTGGATGTGTGGTAAAGTGGGTCATGGCTCTAGTGAACTTTAATAGGAATTAAGGCAAAGCTATCCTGTGTGAACTCATGTAAAAATCCTAGAACTCTATCCATTATGTCAAACCATAATTAGGACACTAAGGAAGAATTTTGCAGCTCAATGGTCCACTTGTTATCTGTTGTACATATGAAACCCCTTGAATCTTGAACAAAAAACAATCAACATCATTTTTTTTGCATACATTACAAAACAAAGATAGATATTTATTTTAAAAAAAAAAGAAATTTGTGAGAACAGGCTAAGAACAATTTTTCTTAAAAAAGAAATTTTTGACTTGTGAAAAAACATTAATCTCATTTCTTTTCACATACTCTTTCAAAATACATAGTCTCATTTTTCTCATATCCATTGCATTACAAACATTTTCTTTGCGGTATTTCAGTGAAACTAAAAGTGTGGAATAGTCATGGAACTTAACGTGAAATCTGTATTTGAGAGAAATATTGCAGTATAAGGCTTGAAGAAGAAGATAAGAGTCAAAGTGCTGAAGAGTGATTTGACTGTCTTAAGAGAACTAGGACAGAAGCTCAAGGCAGTGCAGAAGACTATATTCAGGAGTAGATATGGGAACTTGTTGGGTTGCTAGAAGTAAAGGTTCAGGAACCCGCCATTACTACCCTGGCTTACTATTATGATCCTCCATTAAGGTGTTTCACATTTTGTGACTTTCAATTAGTGCCAACTTTTGAAGAGTTTTTGCAAATCCTGGACATGCCAACAAACAATATAATGCCTTATCAACACTTGGAACAACCTTTCTCCATGTACACCCTATCTGAGATTATGAAAATATCTGCGAAGGAATTGAAAAAGGAATTTGTTGAGCTATATGATATAAAGGGTTTTGTTCTAAGCTTCTTAAAGGCATTTGCGCCGAATCTATGAAGAAGAAAGTTGGGATGCCTATATGGATGTTTTAGCATTAGCTCTCTTTGGAGTTATGTTGTTCCAAAGGCTGATAGTTTTGTAGATGATGTTGTTATCAAGGTCTTTTTAGCTTTCAAGACTCATGCTGAAAATCCAGTTACTGCAATCTTGGCTGACACTTACACAGCTCTTAATCAGTGTCACTCAGGGAAGAGAAGATTGATAGTTTGCTGCTTACCTACTTTGTTTGTTTGGCTGATTGCTCGCTTTGAAGAAAGGGTGGTAGGTATTAAGTGTCTAGTGGAATCAGTTAAGCAACAGGGGCTGAAGACCAAGGGAGCGAATGAATGGGTTCAATGTCTAGCTGGTTTAACTCAAAAGAAAATCCAATGGCAGCCAACATGGCAACAGAGAAGCCATATGGTGTACCAATGCTCTAAAAGGGTTAATGTACCACTCATAGTTACTAAAGGTTGTATCAACTACAATCCTGTGCTTGCTCAAAGACAATTTGGTTACCCAATAGCAGGGGCTCCTATTTCTGTTGTTTTAGAACCTCTTTTAGTTCTTTATGAAGAGGGTTCATCAGTTGAGATACTTCCAAAACTTCAAAGAGCTTGGAACAAGATGGTCATTCAGGGGAAGGACACTAGACCTTAGACCATGGATAACGAGATATCATATGAAAGGTGGCTAGTGGAAAGAGTTTGGATGGTTAAGCTGCCCTTCAAGCTGAGTGTTCCTGAAGTACCAAAGGAAGAGTTGGAGCGCAAGAACAAGAATCAAAAGAATCAAAAGAAGTCAAGCAGTTGAAACAAGAGGTGGATGAGCTGAAAGGGGAGAATGTCAGACTGACAAGTAAACTCTTTGATCTTCGTCACAGCTATGACAACTTGGTGAAGGATCAAGAGAACATTGTGAAAAAACAAAAAAGAGAAAAAGGCAGAGCACCAATCTCAAACCAGACTTGACTGCTCTCAATGCCCGTTTAGAAGGTTTAATTCAGCAAAGAGATCAGGCTTTATTTACGGAAAGATAGTGGATACAATGGTATAAGGAGATGGAGAAGGAACAAACATTAATGTTTGACCAGATTTATAATTTTCAGATTCCAATGGATGAAATGGAGCATTTGATAAGGGAAGGGGAGGATAAGGCAAGAAAGGAACGTGTGTCGCGGTTAGAAAAGGAGGTTAATTACTTAGCCCAGATTGTTCAATTGGAAGAACACTTGAAAGAGCATGAGCATATTACTAAACACTAGAAGATGTGTTTTTCCCAGCTAGCGGCTTTGGCTAATGGGGCAATTGAAGATGTTCCAAGAATGTTAAGGGAGGCTGATGTATCTCTGACGTTCCATACGGTACCAAAGGAAGTAGAAACCTTTTTAGATCATTGCAAGTGGCTGGTGGGTTTGATGAAGGATATGGTGGCTTGTAATAAGAATTAGATATTTTCATTTTCTGTTTGCTTTAAATAAGTGTAATAAATATGTGGGGGCTTGCAACAAGAATCAGATTACTTAGTCTGTATGTTGTTTTGTTTTTTTTAAATAAGTGTAATAAAGTTGCCAACAACTCATTTCCTATAATGAATAAAAGCAGATTCCTACTAAGTCTCTATGAGTATTCCACATCTTTTTTAGTTCTTGAGTTCGCAATCTTGGTATTCATCTTGCATACTCTTATAAATAAAATAAAACTATTTTTTTTATAATAGAACTTATATTCTGTGCATTCATGTTTTTTTTATTTTTCATTTTACATACTCTTATAAATAAAAGAAAATATTTTTTTTAAAAAATAAATAACAGAACTTATATTCTGTGCATTCATATTTTTTTACTTTTTCATTTTACATACTCTTATAAATAAAAAAAAATAAAAAAAAATTCTAAAATAAAATAACAGAACTTGCATTTCCTTGCATTCATGTTTTTTATTTTTTACTTTTTATTTTACATACTCTTATAAATAAATAAAAGAGAATAAAAAAAATCAATTTCTTTTTGCTAATTCTTTTGTAAATAAAATAATAGAAATTTCCGCAACACCTATACGGAACTCGTGCAAATCGCATAAGGATGGAAGACTTGGGTGCATCAGTGGAATCTGTGAAAAATGATGTCAACCAATTGAAAGATCAGATGGGTCAAATCCTTGAAGCCTTAGTTGCTCTGAAAAACACTAGAGATAATTCTGCAACTAGAAATGATGAAGCTACTTCTTCCAATCCTGCGATTCTGCAGATTGGAGCACTTCAAACCAATACTGCTCAAGGAAACAGTGGATGGCCTCCTTATGGTTTGCCTCCTAATTATACTTCACCTGATGAAAATGTGCAAGGTGTTGTAACTCCTAATGTCATAGTTGACCCTGCTGGCATACCAGTAAGTCAACCAGAGCCAATTCAAGTGCAACCAAGTGATAGACCCATAAATGTTAATGCTGGGGCAACAGTCTTTACTGGAACACCATCAATTGTCCAAGTGTCAATGGGCGAGGGGGCACCAATAGGGCCAGCAGTTCAAAGATCACCTCAAGATGTTGTTGAAGAATCTAAGACTAAGCTGGAATTCTTAGAGGAAAGGCTTAGGGCTATTGAAGGAGGTGGTAGTTTTGGATTTGGGGATATTGCTGGTTCATGCTTAGTATATGATCTTGTGATTCCTCCCAAGTTCAAGGTACCTGAATTTGAAAAGTACAAAGGAACTTTTTGTCCCAGTAACCATCTAACTATGTATTGCAGAAAAATGGCGGCACATGTTGGGATGAAAAATTGTTGATGCACTTCTTCCAGGACAGCTTAGCAGATACTGCTCTAAGCTGGTATATGCGTCTAGAACCAACCCGAATTAGATCATGGAATGACTTAGTGGATGCATTTTTGAAATAAAACAAATATAATGTTGATATGGCTCTTGATAGACTGCAACTTCAAAATATGTCAAAGAAGAATTTGGAAACCTTTAAGGAGTATGCTCAAAGGTAGAGGGAGTTGGTTGCACAGGTAGAAGGTGGTGGATCAATTAAATCGAATACCAGCTAGAATTTCACTGTTGGAGTTATTGATGTATTCCACTTCTCACCGGAAGTTATTGATGAAAATTCTTAATAGAGCTCATGTTGAACGAGACATTTCTCTAGACCAGTTTGAAGGTATCATTAGTCACATCACTGCTAATGATTATCTTACTTTCACTGAGGAAGAAATACCTACAGAAAGGAGGGGTCATAACAAAGCTCTGCATATTTCTGTAAAATGCATGGATCATGTCCTGGCTAGAGTGCTCATTGACAATGGATTGTCTCTGAATGTGATGCCTAAAACTATACTTGACAAATTACCCTGTGATGGAGCTCATTTGCGTCCAAGCAGCATGATTGTCCGAGCTTTTAATGGAAGTAGACGAGAGGTTATGGGTGATATTGAGTTACCCATTCAAGTGGGACCATGCACTTTTCAAGTAACATTTCAAGTGATGGACATCCTTCCTGCCTACAGCTATTTGCTTGGACACTCTTGGATCCATACTGCTGGAGTTGTACCTTCCACCTTGCACCAAAAACTCAAGTTTGAGGTTGATGATAAGCTAATCATAGTTTCTGGAGAAGAGGATCTACTTGTGAGCAAGCCATTATCTTCTCTCTATATTGAAGCTGCTGAAGAAGCTCTTGAAACTTCTTTCCAGGCTTTGGAGATTGTGGGAATGATGTATGTGGAACCCCCTAGGATCATTGATGATGGCGAAATTTATGTTGAAGGAAGGATACAAATATGGACAGGGACTGGGCAAAAATGGTCAAGGACCTGTTCATCCACTGAAGTTGATTGAAAACAAAGGAAGGTATGGATTGGGGTATAAACCAACTTGGGAAGATGAAAAGAAGATGATAGAGGAAAAGAAAGAAAGAAACATAGCCAAGCTGAGAGGCTACAAGCTGAAAGAAAAAGGAATTACCTTGTGTGACATAAAGCAGACTTTTCGAAGTTTTGGATGGATCAATTATGAAAAAGTAGCAATGACTGAAGAAATGCTAGAAGATGAAGAGCTGAGTCTTGTGCACCCTTGTCTTCCTGATACACAAATTAATAATTGGGAGTTCAAAGATTTTACCTATGGTGTATACCACCGAAGAGATGTAATCTTTTAGTGTTTTGGTTGTTTTCCCTTTAAAATAAAGCCACTTTGGCTTAAAACCCTATGTTTTGAGTTTCAGTGATAATATCAGTTTGCATCATAAATTCATGTTTTCATATTTTCTTTTTCTGCATATTTATTTTTGTATATAATTGCAGATGCGATGATTTTGAAAATCCAAAAATTTTGTGTACAAATGTTTCCCTCCCTGTCGATGATACGGAAAATGATTATGATGAAGACTGCGAGACCCCTCCAGAATTGTTGAGATTAGTGGAACAAGAAACAAAAGAAATAAGACCACATCAGGAGGAGATAAAGATAATGAATTTAGGAGAAGAAGGAGAAGAGAAACAAGTCAAGATTGGCACTACTATGACAGAAGAAATGCAGAAGCAGTTGCTTACTCTTTTGCGAGAATTCAGGAATGTTTTTACCTAGTCTTATCAAGATATGCCTGGTCTAGATCCTGATATAGTACAACATAAATTACCTCTGAAACCTGAATATCCTCCAATCAAGCAGAAATTAAGAAGAATGAAACCTGAAATGACATTAAAAATAAAAGAAGAAGTTGAAAAGCAATTTAATGCGGGTTTTTTGGCAGTTGCCAAATACCTCCAATGGGTGGCAAATGTTGTGCCTGTACCAAAGAAAGACGGAAAAGTACGAATATGTGTAGATTATCGGGATTTGAATAGAGCCAGCCCGAAAGATGATTTTCCACTTCCGCATATTGACACCTTGGTGGACAACATTGCTGCCTCTTTATTGTATTCATTCATGGATGGATTCTCTGGGTATAATCAGATCAAGATGACACTTGAAGATATGGAGAAAGCTACCTTCATCACTTTATGGGGAACTTTTTGTTATAAAGTAATTTCCTTTGGGCTTAAAAATGCTGGAACATGGTTACTCTTTTCCATGACATGATGCATAAGGAGATCGAAGTGTATGTCGATGATATGATCGCCAAATCCAAATCTGAGGAAGAGCATCTCGTTAATTTGAGAAAGCTATTCGAAAGATTGAGGAAGTTCAAGCTTAGATTAAATCCGGCAAAATGTACTTTTGGTGTGAGATCTGGAAAGCTTTTAAGTTTCATTGTGAGTCAGAAGGGAATTGAAGTTGACCCAGACAAGGTTCGTGCGATTCTAGAAATGCCACATCCTTGCACAAAAAGAGAGGTTCGAGGTTTCCTTGGGAGACTAAATTATATTGCCAGGTTTATTTCTCAATTAACTTTCACTTGTGAACCAATATTCAAGTTGTTGCGTAAGAATCATACTGTAGAATGGAATGAGGACTGTCAAGAAGCTTTTGACAAAATTAAACAATATTTACAAGAACCCCCGCCCGCCGGTTCCTGGGAGGCCTCTTATTATGTATTTGACAGTTTTAGATGGATCAATGGGATGTGTCTTGGGTCAGCATGATGAAACAAGAAGGAAAGAGCATGCTATCTACTATCTTAGTAAGAGATTCATCGACTGTGAATAAAGATATTCTGCATTGGAACGAACATGTTGTGCCTTAGCTTGGGTTGCTCGCAGATTAAGACAATACATGTTGAGTCATACTACATGGTTAATATCCAAAATGGATCCAATCAAATATATCTTTGAAAAACCTGCTCTCACGGGAAGAATAGCTCGATGGCACATGCTGTTGTCAGAATATGATATACAATATGTTACTCGAAGGCTATCAAGGGCAGTGCTCTAGCAGATTACTTGGCTCACCAACCTGTTGAGGATTATCAGCCTATACAACCTGAATTTTCAGATGAAGAAATTTTGTCTCTTTTTAAAGAGGATGATGATGATGATGATACATGGATTCTATTTTTTGATGGATCCTCTAATGCACTGGGACATGGAATAGGGGCAGTACTTATCTCTCCTGAAAGACAATATACACCCATGACAACTAGATTATGCTTTGATTGCACCAACAATATAGCTGAATATGAGACATGTGTTATGGGGATTCGAGCTGCCATTGATTTTAAAGTAAAGAGTTTGAAGATATATGGTGATTCTGCTCTTGTCATCCATCAGATAAGAGGAGAATGAGAGACTCGTGATTATAAGTTAATCCCTTACCAGGCATATATCAAGGGGTTGTTGGAATATTTTGGCACAGTGAAATTTCAACATATTTCAAGAGAAGAGAATCAATTGGCTGATGCTCTTGCTACTCTATCATCGATGTTTGAGATTAGTCAAGAGGGAGAGTTGCCTATGATCAAGATGAAGAGTCATGAACAACCTGCTTATTGTTCCTTCATAGAAGAAGAATCAGATGGCAAGCCATGGTACTTTGATATCAAGAGATACCTCAAAAGCAAAGAATATCCAGAGGAATCCAATGAAAATGACAAAAGAATTTGAGAAGATTGGCTGCCAAGTTTGTGTTAACCGGGGATGTGTTATATAAAAGAAATCATGATATGATGCTCCTCATATCTGTAGATGCAAAAGAAGCAGAATTGATTTTAAAGGAAGTCCGCGAAGGAACCTTTGAAACTCATATGAATGGTCATTCAATGGCTAGAAAGATTTTGATAGCGGGGTATTTCTGGCTGACTATGGAAAATGATTGTTGCATTCATGTAAGAAAATGTTATAAGTGTCAAGCATATGTAGACAATATTAATGTCCACCCACAACATTAAAAGTTCTATCTGCATCTTGGCCATTTTCCATGTGGGGCATAGATGTTATTGGAGCTATTGAGCTGAAGGCTTCAAATGGACACTGCTTCATCCTGGTGGCAATAGATTACTTCACCAAATGGGTGGAAGCTGCTTCTTATGCCAATGTGACAAGAAAAGTAGTGACCAAATTCATCAAAAACGGAATCATTTGTAGATATGGTCTACCTAGCAGAATCATTACTGATAATGCTACCAATTTAAATAACAAGATGATGTCTGAGCTATGTGAAGAGTTCAAGATTCATCATCATAATTCTACTCCCTATCATCCAGAAGATGGTAGTGATATATAAGGATTAGCACGAGATGTTGCCTTTCGCTTTGCATGGTTATCGCACTTCAGTAAGAACCTCAACTGGAGCAACACCATTCTCATTAGTATACAGAATGGAGGCGGTTCTCCCTTTTGAAGTAGAAATTCCTTCTTTGAGAGTACTGATGGAAGCCCAATTAGAGGAGGCATGATCAGCTTAATCTCATTGATGAAAAAAGGTTGGCATTAGTATGTCATGGGCAGTTATACCAAAGAAGAATGAAAAGGGCATTTGATAAAAAGGTTCGCCCAAGAGAATTTCAAGAAGGTGAATTGGTGGTGAAAAAGATCATATCAGTTCAAAAGGATAATAGAGGAAAATGGATGCCTAATTATGAAGGTCCTTATGTGGTAAAAAGAGCACTACCAAGAGGAGCATTAATTCTCACAAGGATGGATGGGGAAGAGTTACCATTGCTAGCTAACTCTGATTCAGTCAAAAAGTTTTATGCTTAGTATGATTCCCTGATGACAGTAAATTTTTTTTATATAGATTTTGTGTAATTTTGTACTACTTCATTTTTCCATTTTGAAATTCAAAGTTTCATTTGACAAGTTTTTGTTGTTTCACATGTTGTGGAAATTTTTCTTCAAAATAGAAAATGTGGTGAGTCATTAGTTCATAGATCATTGAATTCACAAGATTGCGAATGATAATAAAATAGGGATCACTCAAGCAAAATGCATAATAAAAGTAAACATTGATTTCTCGAAGGAAACACTTGCATGCATGATGCTTGCTACCTTTCTTGCCTTCCCAAGATTTCTAAAAATTCCAAAAAGCCTCAAAAGTCCTATAATTCTCAAATAAAAGGATTTGCCTAAATTATTGTGTTATCTCATTTACTTAGTTTCTTAATTTCTAAATCGAATTTTCTGAAGGGGCATTTGAAAAAAAAAAAAAACACAAGTCCGTTAGATTGAAAATCCGAAAGGGCGATCTAAGCAAAAGATAGGACAATATAAAAAAAATGGATGACACGAGTAGGAAGTCAGTAATTTTGTTCCATTGTTAAACTCTTTGAAAATCAAGCGATCATAATTCAAAATGATATATGGCCATGTTTCTTCATCCCAAACACTTTTACACATCCTTTGCACCCTCTTTGAGTCAAAAATAAAATTTTCTTTCAAAATACCCTAAGCAAGGATCATTAACATGTCCGAACTAAGTCTACGATTCCAAGGATGAAATTTGTCAAAGAAAGAGCATGTCAAAAGCTCCTAATCCATAAAAAAAAGGAGTATCAGAAATGAAAGTTGTACATCCAAAACTAAAGAAAAAAGAAAAAGAGAGAAATGAAAAGAAAAGAAACAAAATAAAGAGGAAAAGAAAAAAAAGGAAAAAAAGAAGAAGTATGATGATGGAAAGCTCATTAAAAAAAGGAACTTGATTGTTTACAATATTGGTTGAAGATCCTTGTTAAACCTTGCAAGCCCACAAATAATTTTTGAGCCTTTATATCTTTTTCTTCATAACCCTGTAACCTTTGGCCACGTTACAAGCCTAATAAAGTTCATACTGATTGAAGAATGATTGCAACGATTTTTATTAAGTTTAGCTTTGTAACCTGAGGACGTGACTGATGACACGTAAAAAAATTGATAAAAGAAAAATAAAAAATGAATGAAAAATGAAAAAATGTCTACTAAAATGCCTTTTTCAGAAGAGAGACATCTATACTTTCTAATCATACACACCCACTGAGGCAATCCTATTTTCAATATCCTTGCCATTCCTCATGCTACATTAGGGCAATTCAGTTTTCATTTGTGCCTTTATTACCCAGTGTTGTTACCTTACCAAGACAGGAAATCCTTCATAGCAATCTCATCATTCCCCTTGTTCATACAAAATGGGGCAATTGCAAAGCCTATTTCCCTTCATGACCAACCTTTTATACTACCCTTACCCTCAAAGCTTAAAGCTCATATAGTCAGTCTGACACACTAAAACTGGGTCAATCCTGTAAGAAGATTTTCATCTCCGCTATCTTTTAAATACCTCAAACTCCCTAAACACTCACCTTTTATCCACGGGTTTAAGCATGCATCTAAGCAGTGTTTCCAAAAGGAAAGTTGATGGTTACACCATATTGACATTAGCTTCGAGTGACCCTAAATTTTCTTAAAAAATGAGAAATTGATATCTAGTGAATTCAATGATTGCTAAGAACTTTTGATTCGACACATTGAAATCTTGAAAAAAGAAAACCATGACACATTTTTCACTTTGCAACTTGTACATATTTTTGAAATATTTGTACATAAAAGAAAAAAATCATAAATTTTTTTTTTTACATACTTTGTGAATAAACATCAATACATTTGTACATACTCTTTGAATAGGTATTAAAGAAAATCTATCTTTAAAATAATATATATTTTCATTCATGATCAAATTCATACAAACATGTATTTTCTTTCAAAATAATAAAAAATAAAAAAATCATGATTTTAACTTACATTCTTCAAAAGAAAATCAAATTTCATGCATTCATATATGCATTCTTCAAAAATAATAAAACTAAAAAAATCAAGTTTTATGCATTCATAAATGCATTCTTTTAAAAAAAGAGATCAAAATCAAAAATACAAAAAAATTAATGCATTCAAACATGTATTTTCTTTTATAAAATTCACGAAGTTTCATGCATTCATAAATGCATTCTTTAAAAAGAACAAAATCAAAAATTCATATTCCAACCAATTTCATGCATTTTAATATACATTCTTCAGAAAAATCAATTTTCATGCATTCATAAATGCATTCTCCATAAGGAACAAAACAAAAATTCATGCATTGTCATGCATCCAACATACATCTTGCAACAAGGAAGAATCAAACTTCATGCAAATCAACAAAAGATATTATTAGAGAAAGGACTCAATGTCGTATCTCTATTTGAAGAAATGACTCAATGTCGTATCTTCATATGACTTAATGTCATTATAGTGGGAGAAAGGTTCAATATTATATCTCTGCTATTAGAAGGTGACCCATAAAGTCGACCTTATGTTAGGGGAAGAACTCAATTTTGTATCCCTATTAGAGAAAGGACTCAATGTCGTATCTCTCCTTGAAGAAAGGACTCAATGTCGCATCTTCAATTTGCGTTGGAGAAAGGTCTCAATGTCGTATCTCCACATTCTACATGTGTAATCTCAGTGATATTGTCCGGAGATTTATCTAAAATTAACGACCCTCTCGTCTCAGTACAAAGTCAAAAGGAAGAAGAATGACCCTCTCGTCTCAGTACAAGGTCAGTTCAAAAATCAATCCTCGCGACCCTCTCGTCTTAGTACAAGCTCAAAGGAGGAACAATGACCCTCTCGTCTTAGGACAAGGTCAGTTTAAGGTACGTGACTCTCTCGTCTCAGTACAAGGTCTCGGCCTCTATCTGCATTTGTTTGATTGTCTTTTATTTTCAAACAGAACGAAATTAGTGTTTTTGTCATTACTTATCTTTTACTCTCATAATCTGAACTTGAAAAGTTTAGATTATTTGGCAAAATTTAAGTAGAGAGGGGCAGCTGTCAACACCCAATTTCGTCCGGGCAAATAAAAATTATTTTTGCAAATATAAAATAAGAAAAAAATAAAAAAATAAAAAAAAGAAATTAAAACTTTTAACATGTGTTATTTAGTTTTTTTGCCATTTTGAATAAATAATAAAAAGATCTTTGACTTTACAAGTAAAGTTTGATTAAATAATAATAAAAAATAAGATAAAATGAAATTTATAAAAAAAATGATAAAATAAAAAAAAAAAAGGTGTTCAATCTGTCTTAAAATAAATTGAATAGAAAAATTAAGTGAGCCCAATTGAACAGGGAGGTTCATTTATAAAAAAAATTCTGATTCAGTTTGATAAAAATAAAAGTTAAAGATATTTTCTGAAGCCTAATTTACTAAGAGGTTATTAGAAATAAAAAAAGGTTACTGTTTACACCTCACTTATATATTAATTGTGCTTGCCACAAAAGCTCAATTCAAGTCCCTATGTAACTTTAATACCTTTTAATTCTTTAATTAGTGTCTGACAAATTTTATTTCTCATAATTAAAGATTCTTTTGATTAAGAATTACAAATGTGTTATTTTCAGCTTTTGGCCTTCTCACACTTATCACATTTCGTAATCATGCTTTTAATATTTAACTAGCAATCATGCTTTTGACATTTAACTAGTAATTATGCTTTTGACATTTAATTAGTAATCATGTTTTTAACATTTAACTAGCAATCATGCTTTATTATTTAATTGCTGCATTTTTGCACAATTGATATTGTTTATCTGCTTCTAACACGGTCTGATCGCTCTCCAAAAAGGTAGCTATCCAATATATATATATATATATATATATATATATAGTAACATTACTATCCTAGCTTGTAACCTCGAGCAATCGTCATCCAAACGAGTTCAAATTCAGAACCAAATTAATCAAGAACCAAATCAACCAAAAATCACCAAAACCTTATAAATCCAAAACCAATTCTTAAATCCCAAGAACTATCAACTCAGTAGCCAGGTCCAGAAGCCAAAACATAATTAAGAAATCGAAAACAGTCGTCCGAAAATTCCCATCCAAAACCAAAGTGCCTAAGAATCAAATACCCAAAATATATAGAACTAATTATCAGTGAGACCAAAGTCAGAAAACGAGTTTACTTTTGAAATAATTGCAAAACCAAAAAAAATAGCACATAAACCAAACAGTAAGCGATAGGAAGCCCGAAAAAGAACATAGAACCAAAACTCGAAACCATAGCTGCATCACCCACGGCCATCAAAGTCTCATCGCGAGCTGTCAGTGTCCACCACGGCTCTTACCACCACCGAATGTGAACTGCTGCACTTGCACAGTTATCGCGCCACACCACTGCCTTTGGTTCATGGTGCTTCCTCTTCTGCCGCCAACATCCTCGTCGCTATCCCCTGTTTGGGTATTCCTCAAATCATAATCCCATTTAGGGAAAACACACTCTCAAATCGAAGGATGTTGGAGCCACATGTTAAAGAATTGGGATGTTTGAGATGGGGTACGTGGTTTTACTGTACACGGCTTACCCTGTATTTGGTCCTTTACCCTAATGAATCCCAATTCCAATTTGGGATAAGAATGAGAGTAAAAAGTTGGGCCATTATATGTTTTTTGAATAATTTTGATCTAACTTTTTCTTTTTTTTTATTGTTATTATCTTGAAAACTGCATATACGATTTTCTTATCTTCTTAACAGTATAATTTAGCATATACTTATAATATTATCTAGTTCTAGTTTTTTTTTATTCACTTTTTATTGCCAGTAGTGCACACCACTATATATTACTTTTCCTTTCTTTCGATTGGTCAAGATTCATTTGTTAGTTTTAGTTATTTTATTAAACATGTATATACGTGTATATATATATATATATATATATATATAAATGCATACATATCCAAAAAAAAAAGTGTAAATATTAGTTTTATATTCCATTAACCTTGAGATTTTTTGCTTTGGATAAAGCTGAATCGATCTCGTCATCAGGAGAGTCATAAATAGGCTCGTGACGCACTTCTGATCTGGTTCTAGATGTCATAAGGATTTGAATGACGTCTGCAAATCCTGGTTCTTCTGAGGATTCAGAATTATCATAAGAAGTGTCTCTGATTTCTTCAGTTGGACTGGAAGGGGTAATGACTGGTTCAATGGCAAATTGTGAATACGGTTAAGACCTGAGGGACTATCTTCGTTTCCTTATAGAGGGTTCTGTCCGAAATGGTATCAGAGCCTAACCGTTTTTCAAAAGGGGGATATGATGGTATAGATTATATGCTGAAGACGAGTAAGAGGAGCCAACCTAACATGGACATCCCAACACAAGCACCCTCTCAGCCTATTCTCTTAAACTTTACTCTCTCCTTACCCCCCAGTGTCTCTAAAACCCTATCCTCAAAAATAGAAAATCTCATTGAGTATTCTTATGTTCCAGAAGATGCTCAAATCTCAGAAACTCAGAGTCCTTTGTTAAGTCCCTATAATATATTCAGAAGACAAAGATCTGCACTCAGATCTATCACTAGACTTATCTCATCAAAAAGACCCCATGTCAAGGAGTATGTCCAATCTTCCAGAATGGACCAATGTTCTTTGGCTGCCACCACTGAAGAACAATATGTCAACATCGAGATCCCCAAGGATCTAATCAGACACTGGCAAACTGAAGGATATACACACCTCCATTATGGAGCCATCAGACTCGTCCTCTCTCTTCATAGAAGAAGAGGACTCCCTGTTTCAGCTAGAGTCTCATTACTAGACTCAAGCTATCTGCACTACGAACATGCTGTCATTGGCACTGTCCTAACCACTCTTCATGCTGGAAGCGTCGTCCTGACTATTTTCCCCAACTTCAACGTCAGTCTGAGAGATCACACTATCTCTCAAAGGTTGAAGGTCCAGATCCAGATCACTGGAGCTGAACAAGTCTCTGAAGCACTTTCTGCTACCCTCCATCATCAGATCATCTATAGGCTTCAAGATCATGCCATTGATCTTGCTTTACCCTCTTGCAAAGATGGTGCTCTCTTCGTTTTAGCCAACAACAAAGAAGAAACACCTTCAATAGTCCAGATCCCACGAAATATTTCTCAGCAAGAACTACAAAAGCTGGTACCTATGCAGTGGGTTACCAACTATGAGAAATTACACATGAATCAGAAGCCTATGAAACTGACGGAAGCCACTTTTAGAAGGTCAACAGATGGTACTGTGAGGACCATCTTTAAAGCTCCTGAGGACACCCCAAGTTCCAGTTCCTCCATTTTTCAGTCACTGATGATCTCCCCTGTCACCAAAGAAAGAAAGATACCACTAGTAGGAGTTTTCCCTGATGGAAAACCCCTCTTCACTGACAAGGTGAACGGGCACTTCATCTGGGATGCTAACCCAGATCTGTGCGATTCTGACTGTGACTGCTAGAAACACACAGGAGATTCTAGTGATGACGAGGAGGAAGATGATGAAGAAAGTGACCCTGAGAACTCTTGTAAACCTCCTCCCTCACAGCATAAGAGGATTGGTCCTGATAATGGTCCCTGGATCGGGATCAGGAATCATCAAGAACCAGATCCAGATTGGAAATTTTTGAGGTGCCTTGAGATCTTACAACAAGAAGAATCCAAAACCTTTGAAGGATTCAATATCTTCAGACCTTCTCCTGTCTCTCACGCCTCGCCAATTCCATGCATAATGTTCAATACTGCTTCCAGTGAAGATTTTCCACCTCTCGAGAGAAAGACTGATCCAGTCAGCAGAATCTCCTCAAAACCTCATGTTGTAAGCCAAGAGGTTGGTTCTGACGGCAAGATGAAACCTCTAAGCCAAGCTGAAGAGGTTCTAAACTGGCAAACTGAAAATGCCAGAGCCCAAAACTCCATCCTACAAAGACTAGACCAAAAGATGGAGACTATTTCGATGCATTTGGAAAAATCTGATGAGAAGCTTCAACTTCTGTCCTCCAAGATGAGGAAATATTATAAACAGCTTTCTTTAGAAATTTCCAGACTAGAGGAAGAATGGAAAAGTATGATTTTTGGAGAAGCATCACATGCAAAAGAAAGAGAAATAAGGAGGCTTAAAGCCCAGATAAAGGAGTTGGATGACTATATCTCTGCCAAAGAAAGACAACAGGCTGAATCTTTTCCTTCTTTGTTTAATGCCACCCAGCCTTATGCTTCTTTCCAAAATCCTTCTTCTTATTTCCAGCAAAAGCCAACTTGGTCATTACCTACTGCCTCTCCTCATATAGCAAGGCAAAACCCTGAATCTTCAAAACCCAAAAAAGAAAAAACCCAAACTTTCCATTTGTCTTCCGAAGAATCTGCCAAAGAAACCCAATCTTCTCCATTAAAAAGACCTATTGCCCAAGAACAATTCCAGGACTCCCAGGACCCTTATTCACAATTTGCCATTGAACCAGTCATTACCCCTTCCAGTCCAACTGAAGAAATCAGAGACACTTCTTCTGATAATTCTGAATCCTCAGAAGAACCAGGATTTGCAGACGTCACTCAAATCCTTATGACATCTAGAACCAGATCAGAAGTGTGCCACGAGCCTATTTATGACTCTCCTGATGACGAGATCGATTCAGCTTTATCCAAAGCAAAAAATCTCAAGGTTAATGGAGGACCCTGGTTCACTCTTGATGACATACCACCCAACAAATGGAGGGCTTGCCTTATAGAGTTTGGAGCATGGCTGGACACAAAGATGATGAAGGAACCGGACACCTACAAGGTGATTGAAGAATTCTGTTGCAGAATGACAGGAACACTGAAAGAATGGTACCATAACTTAGGGACCGTTCGACAAAACCAATTTCATGAGTTGGGAAGAACATCTGTGGTATTGGGAGCTCTTCATGAAGAATTTATCGGTGATGGTTCTATCATCGATAAAAAGCTCAGACAAGAATTCTTCGAGATGAAGTGTTGCTCTGTAAATATTGCTGACCTGGAAAAACATTATCAAAGAATGAGCAAAAGATTTTACCATCTCAATGGTCTCAATGATTCTAGCCTGAAAAATACTTATGTAGCATCTCTACCAGCTGAGATACAGCCTGAACTAAACCGAATGGCTATCGCTATACAAAAGGATTTTACTTCCTTAACTCTTGGACAAATCCACCAGATGACCCTAGAAGCGGTAGACAAGCTCTGCAGGCAACATAAGTTTTTTGCAGATATCATGAATCAGAAAAGCAAGTTTGATAAGGCTTGCAAAAAATCATATCTGGAGATCAAATACAAAAAATCCTGCTCAGGGAACTGCTCCAGGAATTGCAGCAAGAAGAAGAAAGGAAGAGAAAGTCTTGAAGAAAAGAAGAAACGAAAGTCCTTCAAATTCTTTAAGAAAAAGAAAATCAGAGGAAGACGCAATGACCAGAGATGTTTCATCTGTAATAAGAAGGGGCATTTCTCAAAGAATTGTCCTCAACAGAAAGACAAAGCCATAAGACTCATCTCTACACTAAACCTCAGTGATTCAGAAGAAGTAGAGTCTATATACTCAGAACAGAGCTCTGCAGATGAAGAAACTGCGTTTGCCATAGCTGTATCTTCTGAAGAATCCTCTGATTCAGAAACTGAAAAGTTCCCTGTATTCTCTACTCAAGAAATGCTTCCTGTCAACTCATCAACACCACAACCCTGTGTAGATATTCAACTTCTTACCTCAAAATATGATAAGGCTATCAAAGTCATCGCCTATTTGGACACTGGAGCCCAGAAATCAATGATGGATCCAGATATTCTACCAAAGGAATTCTGGAAAAAGGACGTCTCCTATTTTGTTGCTGCGGATGGAAAGATCTTTAAGACAGACTTGATAACCAAACATCCCATTGGTATCAAGTTCTTTCCTGACTGCCTGATATGGGCAAAAGTAATTGGTAGCAAATTGTCCAACAAGGACATCTTAATAGGAATGGACATTTATTTTGCAGCTCACAAACTTCAAATCCATTCCTCTGGGGTAAAATTCAAAAAAGAATTCAAAGCCTTTACAGATGTGCCAAGGCTCTTTGCACTTACAGAAGCCCCACCAAACCTCCAAGAGATCAGAGATAAGCTAGCCTTATTATGTGCAGACAACCATGAGGAGTTTTCTCATCCTAAGCCTCTATGGAAGAATCCAGAATTCTTTGTGCAACTTCCCTTCAAGCTTAATGAAGATGTCAATCCTACAAAGGCCACTCATCCTGGTATGTCTCCAACTGACCTTCTGTTGGCTAGAAAAGAATGCAATGAACTATTAAGACAAGGATTGATAGAACCAACTAAATCCAACTAGGCTTGTCAAGCTTTTTATGTAGAAAAGAGATCGGAGAAGCTTAGGGGAAAAAAGAGACTAGTCATTGACTATAAACCCCTAAACCAGTTTCTTAGGGATGATAAATTTCCTATCCCAAAGTCATCATCCTTACCCATTTTACTGAAAGAAGCTCTTATCTTCTCTAAATTTGACCTAAAGTCTGGTTTTTGGCAATTAGGAATTGACCCAGTAGACAGATACAAAACAGGCTTCTGTATTCCTAATGCCCAATACCAATGGACGGTGATGCCCTTTGGACTAAAAGTTGTTCCATCTCTGTTCCAAAAAACCATGACAAAGATATTTGAGCCCATTCTAGATAGAGCCATAATTTACATTGATGACATCCTTTTGTTCTCTCAAGATATGGACTCACACCAAAGGTTGCTAAAACAATTCTTTCAAATAGCAAACCAACATGGTATCATGCTTTCAGAGAAAAAGATTCATTTGGCCCAAAAGGAAATTGATTTTCTGGGAATGCATTTCTCCCAAGGAATGTATTAGCCTCAACCACATATAGCTGAAGAACTTATAAATTTCCCAGATGAAAATCTGACTGTGAAACAGATCCAACAATTTTTGGGTATTCTAAATTATATCCGAGATTTCATTCCACATGCCGCAAAATACACAAGCCTTTTATCCAAATTGCTCAAGAAAAACCCTCCACCTTGGGACCCTGAACAGACCAAAGCAATCCAAGAACTGAAGAAGATTGCTCAGACTCCTCTAGCCTTGAAAATCCCTAAAAAGGGCAAAAGAGTACTTCAGACTGATGCCAGTGACCACTATTGGGGAGCAGTGCTCATTGAAGAAGAAGGAAACAAGAAGTACTATTGCGGGCATGCTAGTGGACAATTCAAAGAATCTGAGAAGCATTATCACACCACTTTCAAGGAGGCCCTGGCCGTAAAAAATGGCATAAAAAAGTTTGATTTTCATTTAAGAGGTTATCATTTTGAAGTCCAGATGGATAACTCTTCCTTTCCAAAGATCCTAGAATTCAAAAACAAAATGCCTCCTGACCCTCAGATCCTCAGATTAAAGGATTGGTTTTCTAGCTATGATTTCTCTGTTAAACATATCAAAGGAAACCATAATCTCATCCCTGATTTCCTCTCCAGACCAGCAAAACCCATCCAGTACATCTCAACCTCAAATGTCTTCCCTCTCATCTTCATGGTAAAACCTTTAGCGTCAAAAGCCAGAACTGAAAAGGTTTATCCACCTGGGTTGAATCCAACCACTCTTGCTGACATTCTCAATTATGCCAAGTCAGAACTGAAAAGGTTTATCCACCTGGGTTGAATCTAACCACTCCTGCTGACATTCTCAATTATGCCAAGTCCAGGTATTTCTATTTCCTTCATGAAACTATGAGATACAAGACTACTCCTGCCAATATCTTCAATCCAGAAATTCGATTTGGAGGAATATTTGAATTATTCTGTGGAGTAGGATGGGATCTCTGTGAGCCAACCCTTTGGCTTATCTGGTGCGACACTGTACAATATTCCATACCCATTGCACTACAAACAAAGATGGCCTATTACATCCTCACAGATCCGTACAAAGATCATTATTACTTTTGGACCATGCTAGAATGGTTTTCTCCTTTATCCTAGTGGAGAGCAGAATTGAAAAAGATTATAGACTCTTAAGAAAATAGGGGATTATCTCAAGCCTCTATTGATTCTTTAGTCTCTATCTTTATCATCCATCGTCCTTACTTTAAGAATCCAGCTGGAATGCTATGGTCCAGAAATGAAGCTTATCTATGGGGAACCTTTGAACATTATCCTTTAAATGAGAGCTATAAAAATCAGCTAGCTCGTCACCTGTGTGAAGTCAATAATTATCAGTACAAGCCTCTTGATCCTGATCTTCCAAGCTCATCACAAAGACCAGTAGAATCTTATCCTATGGATAAGATTATCCCAGAACAAGACAACCCTCACCAGTTTCGAGAACTCAAAAGTGTTACAGAGTATTATGTCCCTGAAGACCAGTTTCAACAAAGTGAAGACCTGGCAGGAAATGATAATGAAGAATTAATGGATGAATTAATGGCCCACAAGCATATGTTTCCTTATCAGGACCTACTACATGGCAGTATGTCTCGAAGTGAGGCTCAGCAGATGAATTGTTCCGTCTCTACTAACTCTGATTGGGATAAGAACAATAATAGGTGTGATGATGTAAGCAGTGATGTCATAGATATGATGATGTAAGCAGTGATGTCATAAAAATGATGATGTAAGCAGTGATGTAATAAAAATGATGATGTAAGCAATGATGCAATAGGTGTGTAGAATTTTCTAGGAGTGTCTGTAAATGTAAAGACCCTCCCTATAAATAGGGGGTCTTGGCCCTTGTTTACGGCAGAGAATCCTGAATGAAATCCTTTGTTTCTACTATCCCTGAAATGTCTTCTTTCTAAGTTCTCTTATTCTCTGAAAGTCTAGAGTATATAGTTTATACTATCTCTTCCCCTAAATAGATGCAAGTATGCTCTACACTCGCCTCTCATGAGGATCTTGTGTATCAGAAAGCTTCCGATCCTTTGAACTGTTTATGATAGTACTCTCTCTAGTAAGGATTTGAGATAGTCATAATTGGTCGATTAAGCCATGGAGGCGCTGTTAAGACCTGAGGGACTATCTTCGTTTCCTTATAGAGGGGTTAGAAATTTAATAAAAAATAATAGATTTAAATATATATCTATATATATATATATATATATATATATATATATATATATATATATATATATATATATATATAGAAAACGTAAAAAAGAAACTTTCTAATATAAAATATGAAATAATTAAGAAATAGAAAAAGGGGTTTTTAGAATTAAAAAATATTTTCAAAAATAACAATAAAAAATATAAAATCTTTCAAAAATTAAAAAATATCTAAATTTTGAAAAAATAAAAAAAAATAATAAAACATTTTCTAAAAAGTAAAACTCATTTTTTCAAAAAATAAAAATAAAAATAAAAATTAATTAATTAATATAATCTTAAAATTGCAAAAAAAATATATTAAACACATTCTTAAACCATTTTCAAATTAGAACTACATGATCCCTGATTTTCCTTTGGAAATATGTAGGACCCAAGGTCAATCTTTATCGGGTTCAAAAAAATTAAAAAATTAAAAAATTAAAATTTGTCTTTGTTATTATTTTATTTGTTTATTGTTCATTCTTTGTCTTCAATTTTTTGTAAATATATATTTATTTTTAGTTGCTATAATTATTATTTTTAGAAAAAATAACTTTTTGTAAAGTTACACTTATTTCTATTCATTTAATTAAAGGTATCATCTTAAGACGGGCGTTATGGGTGCTAATACCTTCTCCGCACGTAACCGACTCCCGAATTTTGAATCTGGTTCGTAGGCATTTTTATTTTTGGTTTTTCTATAGTTTTCCCATAAGCTATAGTGGCGACTCCATTATCAATTTAAACATTTTTAAGAAATAATTTGTGATCGCCCCGTCATGATCCGGTTGCGACAAGTTTAATAATAAATGCTGTGTAAATTTGTATAAAAACAATGCATTTATTTATTGAGTAATTTACTTATTAATTAAATTGGTATAGTTGCATTTTTAAATTATATTTTGAACTTTAATTATTTTTGTTGGTCACTCAATGTTTGAAAAAGAAGTTAATTTACAAAGTCAACTTATAGTGAGTAATTTATCTACTGATGGGAGTAATTCTTCATATTCCCAAATTACATTTTCAACTTTCTTTTAAGAAATGTTTAACATTATCTATGGGTTTAGTTTTTACGTATTAATTAAGAAATATGTTTAGTTTTACTTGTCACATTAAAAATAGTTTTAAGTTTTTATCAAATATTCTCTAGATTTGACACTTATCTAATTAGGATAGGCTGGACTAAGGTATATTTGGAACTCACTTTCATATCAGTGTTAATAAATGGAAGTCTGACACAAGAGATCAGTCTTTCTAGGAGGCTATCAGTCTGATTAATAGAAGTTTGACACAAGAGATCAATCCTTCTAGGGGGCTGAGACTGGGGACCCAATGACTCTTTTTTTGTTTTTTGGTTTGAGTTTTTACATATTAATTAAGAATACACTTAATTTTACTTGTCACACTAAAAATAGTTTTAAGTTTTTATCAAATATTCTCTAGACTTGACACTTATCTAATTAGGATAGGTCGGAAGAAGGTATGTTTGAAATTGACTTTCATATCAGTGTTGGTTAATGGAATTCTGACACAGGATATCAATCCTTCTAGGGCGCTGTAAAAGGGGTCCCAACAATTCCTTTTTTGTTTTTAATAGTGGTAGAAGGTTTAGCTAGATTGGTTAGAGAAACAACAGTTAAAAAAACAATTATTTAACGAAGTGAGTAAACTATGTATTGGTAAACCTACTCTAGTTTGCTACGACACACTGTGTTGTTTTCTTTTTTTTTTTAAAGATAAGGAACAAAATATTATGACAATAAAAATCATTTTGAGGTGCTTTTAACTAATATCAGATTTGAGGGTCAATTTTCATAAAAGTAAAATAAGTGGGATAGGTTTAGAGTGAAACACTTTAGATAATTGTGTATTGATCCTGGACTGCAAAGTAATGCAATGTCCTTAAGTATTTAGGGATAACCCTTAGCGGGAATTCTAGAAGAAAATTGTTTTGGAAAAAGAGTGCTTATTAGAATTAGGAAAAATTGTCTACTTGAAAAGGAAGATGTTATCTTTGGTAAGGAGAGTCTGCCTTATCAAATTAGTAATATCCTTCCTGCCACTATATTACTTGTTAGTCTTTAAAGCACCCAAAATAGTATGCAAGAAAATTATAAAATTGCAAAGACACTCTTTGTAGGGGTGGAGTCTGGTGATAAAAAGATCAATTGGATAAGATGGGAGGAGTTTTGTAAGTCTAAAGAAGAAAGAGGGTTAGAAATTAGGGATATAGAAAAGTTCAATACAACATTATTAGCTAGTGTATATGGAGATTAGAGGAGGAAGGATGGAGAGGAGGAAGGACCAGGACTATGGAAAGAAATTATTCAATCCAAGTACGTATGTGGGGATTGAAAAAATATTCTAATGATAAGAAATGCTTCAAGGTGGTGGAGAGATGTCTTCAAAAGTTGTGGGGATAGACTATTAGGAAACTGGTACGATGAATCCATAAAATGGAAACCCAGGTCAGGTGAAAAAATTAGATTTTAGAAGGATGTTTGAATAGGAGATAACCCTTTAAGTGACAATTTTTAAAGACTTTGTAGTCTCTCTCACTCACGAGAAAATAGTTACTGACTTAGGGGTTAATGGAGCGAAGAAACTTGGTAGTGGAATATACCTTGGAGGAGGAATATATTTGTGTAGGAGAAGGAGATGGTAGTAAAACTAATGCAATTATTGGTAAGTAATATCACTAAAAGACAAGGTTTGGACAAAAGAGTGTGGAGTGAGAACCCATATTTAGGACTAGAAAACATAATAAAGGGGTAATATGGTAGTATTTTCAAAACACTTTGATGTATAAAATCAATACCTAAAACTTTAATCAATGGCATGGTAGTACTCTTAGATAAAGTTCTTTCCAAGATGAACTTGGCTAAAAAAGAGATTGGGTTGATTTACAAATTATATAAACTGTTAAAAGAAACCATTAAACATCAGTTTTTTTTAGGGTAAAGTAGCTAAAAACTTATAATATAAGTGTGATAACTAGGTGAGAGTAAATTTTGTAAGTTATAATTAATTTATGGCTTATTTTTAATATTTTCACCTCATGAAATTAATGAATAGCTAGAATTGTTATTAGTATTGTTATTAGAAAGGTATGTGATTAACATGAAAAATTTAGACTCAAAGAAATAAAGCTTATTTTTAACTAAAAAATAATTTATATAGAAGTTTGGTATTTGACATAAATAAAAACTTGTATCTAGTTAAAACATAAAAAAGTAGAGATAATATTTTGATATTTCAGATTGATAATAATTAGGAGTGAAAGGTCTGGATTAAAATAATTATAATTATGAAGTGATTCATGTTGGTGAGATAAGTGTTGATGATTGTATATAGTTTATTAAATATTGTTGGGAAAATTTGAAAGAGTAAATAGTAAAAATATCTCACAAGAATGAGAATTGAGCCACCACCATATAAGGTGAGGAGGTCTATTCCAGCACTAACAAAATCTTTCAATGACTAAAATTGTTTGCAGGTGAAGAGGTTTATTATAGGCGATAATTAATATGAAGCAATAGGAAACATTGATCTCAAAACTTGTTTACATGTAAAACTGTGATGAAAAGTGTCATTATGGATAATCGAATAACTGTGATGAAAATTGTCATTATGGATAATCAAATTGAAGGGCAAATTCCAACCATGACAACACTATAACCAAGAAAACTCTATTTCTAGGTAGGGCGTGAAAATAGGATCCAAAACCTCTTGGATTTGGCTTTTCAAAAAGGGTAATGTTGTCCTTTAACTGAATACTGTAGATCAACTAATGATGTTTTGTACATAGATTATAACATCTTTCAAATATTTCTATTAATTCTTTTTTTATAATATATATATATATATATATTAATTCTAATTAATTTAAAAGGTATAATGAATTGATTACTTTATTTTTTAACTAAAATCTCTATTTTGACACGGAAGTTAACAATATAATAATAAAATTATAAACTAAAATAATAGTATTGTTTTGTAGCACCAATAAATAATTGATTTGAGTTGCTAATATAAAATGAATAAAAATAGTTAAGTAAATATTTAGGATAAAAAAATAATAAAATAGATAAATGTGACAGCTACCATTTAAAAAAAAACAATATAACTTATAATAATGAATTATAACAGAAATAATCAATTAATTCACCTACGATATCATATTTGAAAGAGTGTAACTTGTGCTACTTATATTTTTCTCATAATCATTTCTTTTATTTTTAAAGCCTTTCTAGACTAATATTAGAAAATGAACATAAGTTTAAAATAATTTAATTAATGAACATGATGCATGCTCTAATGTTAACTTTTACAACAAAAATTAATTTCAATGTTATTTGATGAGCGGAGACTTATATTGTAATTTTCATCTATTATTATAGAGCATTATTATTAAAAAATTAACAATAAATAGCATTTCATTTTAATTATTAAGTAATTATTAGTAATACAAAATTTCATATCTAACTTTTAATTATTCTTTTAATTTATAATATGAATTTATATTTATATACTATAAATTAACATTATTTTTAATTAAGATAAGATCTTTAACACATTTCTCTTTTAACTTTTGAGTGAAATTATATGTTTATAGGTAATTTAATAACGGTCAAATATTAAGTAAGATGACAGGTTTATAATTCTCATTTAAATAAATTTTAATATTATCTTAAAAATTAAATTTTAAGTCTAATTTAATTTTATAAATTTGATTTCAAAATTTATATATTATGAATTGACTTTTTAATTAAAAAGGAAAAATAAATTAAAAAGCAATTAAAGTAATATTTAATAAAAAAAAGTTGAAGCTAATGTCACTAATTTATTCACTATTGTCTGTAAATATTCTTAAATTACATTTTCAACTCAATTTTTATTTTTATTAAAACTTCTTTTATCAATAATAAAATATAAAATTAAATAAGACAATAAAATTATACCAATCTTTAATATATATATATATATATATATATTATAATTGAACATAAATGCACATAAAATTAATATTAATTTTTTTTCTATTTAACTCATTAATTGTTTCACTTTTATTACAAATAAGTCACTTACTATAAGAAGGATAATAGCAAAAAACACAAAATTATGAGTATTTTCTTTCAAGACTTAGTTTTAATGTTTGCATGATTTGTGTTTTCAGTTTTTACATTATCAATAATGAGTGTGTTTAATTTGGCATGGCAAAGTAAGAGTAGTTTTAAGTTTTTATCAAATATCCTGTCAACTTGACACTTTTTCTTTATATCTAATTAGAAACAAAATTCTTTTTAAATTATAGTCAATATAAGAGGTATAATGAATTGATTACTTAATTTTAAAACTAAAATCTAACAACATACATTATACATTATTTTGATGTGTAAATCAACATTATAATAATAAGTGGAAATAATCATTATAATAATAAAAATATAAAATAATAGTATTGTTTTGTAACACTAATAAATAGTTGACTTGTATTGCTCATGTAAAATGAATAAAAATAGTTTAATAAATATTTAGGATAGAAAATAATAAAATAAAAAAAATTAGCTATCATTTAAAAAATATAACTTATAAAAATTAATTATTAGTAAAAATAATTAATTAATTCACCTACAATAATTGATACTACTAAAAAATAATTAATTATTCAAAAGAGTGTAACTTGTGCTACTTGTAGTACTCTGCTCATAATCATTTTTTTTTTTTGTTTTTAAAGCCTTTTTAGAGTAATATTAAAAAATATTGTTAAGTTCAAAAAATAAGGTAATTAGTGAACACAATGGATTAATTTATCATCAAAAATAAACTTAAAAAATAAAAGAGCTTATTCTTTAATCATAATCTATCTAATTAAATATATTAATTAACCCATAAATACTTAAAAAATATTCACATAATTATCAGTCTTTTCAATATATAAATATAAATTAAAAAAATAGGGGTTAACATATGTTTAGTGAGTATCTTATCACCTTCTACTTATGACACACTAATAATAGAATACACACTAATGATAGAATGAATTTAAGTGGTTTAACTTGATTTTATTTTGTCACTGGTAAAATATAAGTCTAAATACTTTTTTGACTGGTCAAACTTATTTGGACTCTTTACTAAATACATAGGTTATTAGGCTATTGTATTCTACATTCTTATAGAATTTTGAAGTTCCATATTTGGTTAAATTATTCTGTTTTAGATTTTATAAAATGTGTTTTATGTTGTATATGTCAATATTTTAAAATATACAATTTATAATATATTTGTTTTTTTTTAAAATAAGTTTACTAACCATGAAAGTTTCTTTTAAAAATAAGTTTACTGACTATAGAAAGTCAATAAATGAACACAATTCAAATAATATACAAAAATAAAGTCAATCATATCAAAAACTAATATATTTATATGCAAAGCCTCATGTTTACATGAGACTAACATAAAAAATATATGTCTATAGTTGTTATAGGACGTATAATGTAATCAGTAAGTAATTGAGAATATAAATGTAAAACATGATCACCCATATGAAAATACCTTAACAAAATGTAAATCCCTACATATGTCCATACATTTGATTTGATATAGACTGACATCCATGATAGGATTACTTAGTAAAGATAATATTGACATATTTTGCTTCAATGTAAAACATACTAAAACAACATTATATTTACCAGCAATAATGTATCCCATATTAGTCATTACTTGTCTACACTAGCCTACAAAGACATCAATGTAGGTTAGAGAATTATCATTGTACCATAAAAGTTGGAAAAAAGTGTAAAAAGTGTTTTATAATTTACCATTGACATCCCATCCACCACTAGTGACCTCTTTAGTTGGTCTATCCATTCATAATCACTTAATAATGTAGCATATTCATCACTCTATTTTTAATTTTTTTAAAGAAATTCATTTTGACAAGTGGTCATGAATCTTTCTTCATTTCCAAGAGTGTAACTATAGATTGATAACTACAATAATCATCTTCTTCACATCAAGTATGTAAGGGTGAGTATTAGGATGAAACAACTTCAAAATTGAACTACTTTAATGTTCATGTGGACTGTCATTTTTTCCTTTCTTAGTTGACTTTCTTGTAGAAGAACTATCATGTATAAAATGAATGCATCAACATACTCAAAATAAGAGGGTCTACGGTTTGTGGATCTAATCAACATATTTCCTCAACTATTTTGGAATCCCTTGGTTTTGACCTTATTTATTAGTACACACATTGGTGTCATATTTAGGCATTTAATTTGATAACTTGTTTTTAATTATCACTTTACCTGTATGGTCAACTTCTTTAAAATGATTTAAAATAGCATGAAATCACTAATGATTTATATAATTACATATGAGAAAAATTAACTCTGAGTACATAACCATAACATTTATTACCAATATCAATATGTGGAACCAAACCTCTTAACAATATACATCAAAGCATATTATATATAAATCCTTGTAGTCATTTATATAAAACTTACATTGAAAATGTGACCTACAATATTCAAACTTTTATCAAAAGATGTTTTAATTTCATTGTATTGTAGTCTTATGATATTGTTGACGGAGTGTCAATGGATTTAAAGTCACCTATACTACTTTAAAGTACTTATTTTCAATTTCAATAAACAGATTCTATTTTGACGATTAAACATAATAGACATAAATACGAAATACACAAGTTAATATCTTTATTAACAATAAATAATAAATATATGTAAAATAATATACTTATTCAATATTGTATTTTTTAAATATATCACTTTGTTTATTTGTATCTTAATAATTGTTTTCTTAGAATAATCCATATCTCATTCACATAACAAAAAGAGTATTATCCATAATTAAAGAAATACTATATTATAGGAGTACCATCTATAATTCAAAAATATTAAATTATAATAGTGAATATATAAATATGTGTGAACATTTTTTATTATGCTATCTTGTTTAACGAGTTATTAATATTTTTTATTTAAATAAAATATATGTCTTTTTTTAATACTAATTTATAATTTGAATGAAAATGTTGGAAGAGTAATATGAAATACAAATTTATAGTGAAAGTGTAGAAGAATGAAAAGTAACTTATCATCGTGGAATAATTGACCGTAGATTAGTAATATGTGAAGCTACTTTTATTAGACAAATGCCTCCATTATTTTTTTTTCATTTTTTTTCTTTAATATTGCACGCCTAACAAAAAAATAATTGTGTGGTTTAAAATGTTATTATTTTAAAATATAAATAAAAAATATATACATAAAGTGATATTCTATTACTATATATTATAAAATGTATAATTGTACGTCTTAGATGTGATGGTTTATTAATAAAAGTTAACTTAATAAAATTAGATTATTAAATAGAAATATTTTAGATAGCTACAAATAAATATTAAATTTAGGTTTAGAAAATAAAAGTGGAAATATAGTTTTATATAATATAAAAACAATTTATAATAATATATAAAGAAAACATTCTTGATTTTGGTTACTCTTCATAAAAATTACATAATTTCATAAAAATATATAAAATTATGTAGTAAATTTTAAAAATATAGAAGAGGCGGTGTATTGAAACCAAAACTAGTATTTTCAATATAAGTCTAACTATTACTGAAACACATCTTCGTTTTCATTTTATATATTTATAACATTATATAAAAAAAAATATTTTTTAGTGTATACTAAAGACATTTGTTTTAGTGTATAAAGCAAATCAACTAAAACTCATTTGTTTCACTGAAGTAACAGTGTTGTGTTCTGATAACCTTAACCAGTTTCAAACTGGTTGGGTCATAGTGGGAACAATTACTACTGAGAGTTTTGGTGTTTATAGTAATGCCATACCCTCTCAAAATCCTCCACAAAGTGCCCTTACTACCATCCTTTAACCTTGGCTCCAAACTCTTCCACGCAGTCAAACATGAACACCACCTGTTCGACCTTATTCTCCACTCAAATGCTGCCTCAGTTAACCGTTCAATGCTCAAGCATTTGCACAACCACCTTCCCTTTCAAGCTCTTGCTGCATTCAAGGACCACTTTCACTTGCATTCTCTTCAAAATTTTGACGAGGTCACCCTTGCCTTGTCCCTCAAGGCATGTCAAGGAGAGTTGAAACTGGGATGTCAAATCCACGGACTTCTGGTGAGTAGCGGGTTAGTTTCGCTTGTTTCCGTGTCTAATTCTCTCATGAAAATGTACTGCAAGTCTGGGAATTTCGGGAAGGCTTTGCTTGTATTTGAGAATTTGAGTCATCCTGACATGGTGTCTTGGAATACTGTGCTTTCCGGGTTTGAGGAGAGTTTGGATGCTTTGCTTTTTGCACGTTCTATGCATTTTCGTGGGATAGATTTTGATCAGGTGACATATACTACTGCTCTTTCATTTTGTGGGGGTGATCGTGGGATTTTATTTGGGTGGCAATTGCATTCTCTTGTGGTTAAGTGTGGATTTGGTGTTGAAGTTTTTATTGGGAATGCGCTTGTAACAATGTATTCGAGGTGGGGGATGTTAGATGAAGCTAGGAGAGTGTTTGACGAAATGCCCAAAAGAGATATGGTGTCGTGGAATGCAATGATTTCGGGGTATGCTCAAGAAGGGGAATGTTATGGGTTGGAAGCAGTTTTATTGTTTGTCAACATGTTAAGTAACCATATATTAATTGACCATATTTCACTTACAGGTGCTGTTTCAGCTTGTGGGCATATGAGAAACTTAGAGCTTGGGAGGCAAATACATGGTTTGACCCACAAAGTGGGATATGGAACACATGTATCAGTTTGCAATGTTCTGATGTCAACTTATTCAAAATGTGACGTCCCTAATGATGCAAAAGCTGTTTTCGAGGGCATTGGTAATCGGAATGTAGTGTCTTGGACGACAATGATTTCTATTGATGAAGAAGATGCAATGTCTCTCTTTAATGCGATGAGAATTGATGGAGTGTACCCAAATGATGTTACGTTTATAGGATTGATACATGCTGTAACAATCAGGAATTTAGTGGCAGAAGGTCTAATGATTCATGGGTTATGCATAAAAAGCAGCTTTTTGTCAGAGCAAACCGTCTGCAATAGCCTTGTTACCATGTATGCCAAATTTGAGTGCATTCAAGAATCAGAGAAGATTTTTGAGGAGCTTAACTGTCGTGAAGCGGTATCGTGGAATGCATTGATTTCAGGGTATGCTCAAAATGGCTTGTATAAAGAAGCTTTCCGTACATTTCTGTCTGCGGTAAAGGAGATAACGCCCAGCCAGTACACATTTAGCAGTGTCTTAAATGCTATTGCTACTGCTGAGGATATATCATTGAAACATGGGCAATGTTGTCATTCTTACTTGCTGAAACTTGGTTTAAACACTGACCCAACTGTTTCAGGGGCTCTACTTGACATGTATGGCAAGCGTGGAAGCAATATTGAGTCTCAAAGGGTGTTCGATGAGACACTTGAACGGACCCAGTATGCTTGGACGGCAATAATATCTGCTTATGCCCGCCATGGAGACTTTGAGACTGTAATGAGTTTGTATACAGAAATGGAGAGTGCAGGAATCAGTCCTGACTCCATCACTTTCCTTTCTGTTTTGGCCGCTTGCTGTAGAAAGGGCATGGTTGATGTAGGCCAAGGAGTATTTGAGTCTATGGTGAAGAAACATTCAATTGAGCCCAACTCTGAACATTATTCTATTATGGTGGACATGTTGGGCCGTGCTGGACGACTAGAGGAGGCAGAAGAGTTGATGCACCAGATTCCGGGAGGGCCTGGATTGTCTGCATTGCAAAGTTTGCTTGGATCTTGTAGAATACATGGGAATCTAGAGATGGCAGAGAAAGTTGTTGGTGGTTTGATAGAACTGGATCCTGCAAGTTCAGGTCCATATGTGTTAATGGCAAACATGTATGCCGAGAAAGGGAAGTGGGAGAAAGTTGCTGAAGTGCGAAGAAAGATGAGGGGGAGGGGAGTAAAGAAGGAAGTGGGATTTAGTTGGGTGGATGTTTCTAATGTTGACTCCTTGTATTTGCATGGTTTCTCCTCTGGGGATAAGTCACATCCAGAGTATGGGAATATTTGTAAAATGGCAGAGTTTCTGGGATTGCAAATGAATTTTTTGAAAGAGAGCAGAGAGAGGGAAGAAGAGTGGTGTCATGAGTAACAAATCCTAAAATAAATGAGGAATTATGCACTTCTAACTCGATCCTGTTCATTAATTTTTTTTCAGGTTTAAAATTTTATTCAGTTGTGTTAAAAAATATGCCCTGTGACTTTTTAAGTTTTGGCTTTGTTGGTTTTGGTGTAACTAATTTTCTTGTAGAAGAAAAGCACTGATCAAAATGTATTAAAACTTTCTGTTCATAAACGCATCATAGACTCACTGTTATTTTGGGAATTCAGAAAAAAAATTGGTATTTATTTATGTCCTTTCATATATATGTTTGTCCAAATGTGTCTTACAAAACATAGGAAATTTTGTTATTGCCTTGAATATGTAGAACGTTGACAGTGTGAGTAGTTTGATGGATAATGTTCTTGTATGTAGTTTCTGTGAGCATAGCATTTCCTAGTTTACATTAACAATTTTGATTTTGAACAACTTAATTTGTGTAAGTAAAAATGGCAATAATTTTGATTTTGGTCAATTTTAATTCTATTTAACACGTTGATGGAGAAAGATGATAACTTTCTTATAATTATTCTGAAAATAATTTGATCTCTAAATATTTCTAATAATTTCTTCTTAAATCCAAGTCATTCTGTATTTTTAGTTGTAATTTTTTGCATTCCATTATTTTTTACATTGATATATATTAGGTTTAAGATTTAATTACACCAAAATAAAATAAAAAGAAATAAAAAGTTATTAATTTTTCAAAACACGGAGACAAATCGCAAAACATGGTTCTCTTGCAGAATTGATTATTTTCAAAAACCTTACTCGGAAACCTAAAAACAGAACAACGCAACGAATCCCTTTCCACAAGAATCTACCAGTTATTGAAAATCGAAGGTTTTTCTTCAGAACCCAATCACTCACTCGTTCGAATACAATGGTTAGTGGCATCACTCGTTCAATCTTCTTACTTTTTGTGTCTATCTGTTAATTCAACTGCTTCCAACTCACTCTGCTTTCGTTTTTGTGTTTTTTTTTTTTTTTTTTTTTTTTTTTTTTTTTTTTTTTTTTTTTTTTTTTTTTTTTT
>Ga0209700_102063_pt1 | contig 41427 bp, 17 predicted proteins | sample SiratroredBW_FD_187528 | JGI IMG/M metagenome (GOLD analysis project Ga0209700, IMG submission 187528) | Root nodule microbial communities of legume samples collected from California, USA - Siratro red BW (SPAdes) (version 2) | ecosystem: Host-associated > Plants > Roots > Nodule | place: USA...
AAAAAAAAAAAAAAAAAAAAAAAAAAACAAACCAAACCAAACCATAAATTCTTACAAAAACTTAATGTCTTCGGAGTCACGAACCATCTGGAGAAGAAGAGGGGGTTTCCCATTGTAACTATCTGTTAAAAATAGATGTTTTCCCGTTTTACCAAAAACCCCAGCAACATGAGACACTGCTTTCTCCAGAGAGTAAAATCCACAGAACATAGGAACCTGAAGCATGCATAATTCCAAAAATCAAGTCGTTATCAGCTCATTTAGTGAGCCACTTATGTGTATAACACAGTGGATTTACACAATAAATTATGCAACAACATTTTATCTCTCTCTGTTACATCATTTATTACATCTCTTCTAACTATTTTTTGTTTCCCTTAGTTGTACAGTTAGTTATACAGTTTATTTTACAAAAAAGAAAACATTTCTCTTGACACGCAATAAAGCATTCAAATTGCAAGTTTTGCTCCATAAAGTCATAAACAGAATATAGTAAAGGCTAAAGCTACCAAAGAATGACCTGTTTATGACCTCTAGAACCAAGGTGTGGCGTTGCAGATGTAATGAAATTTATGGGCTCTAGTCCTGCAATTTTTCCTTCATATTTTCTATCTGAAACATGTTTTTCACAATGTCCATTCCCCATAGAAAGTTCAGCAGATATGTCTCTCCCATAAAGCCGGGCTATTGCATATCTTGCCACCAAGCCTCCTAAAGAGTGACCTACAAATGAAATTTTCTGAACACTTGGGTGACGTTTAATAACTGATATAACCTGAGAAAAGAGAAGAAAACAAATATCTTTCATTTTTCTGGGTTTGTTGCGAGAGAGTTGAATTCAATTGAACGCCTTAAGGGCCACACGATTAGTATACATTGAAGGGAAAAACTAATTAACCAAGTGTGGAATAAATGATTACAAAGATCAAACAATTGAATGTCAAAGCCAGAACACACCTCCTCTGCTAGTCTATCTCCCATTACATCAACCCCATCAAATGTCAACATTGAAGAATTGCGTTCACTGCCTGCATTGCACAATGGTTATGCATTCCATTAAATGGTGGAAAAACCAATTTTGCTGTGAAAGAGTGCAATAGAGAATAGAAATTTAGAATGAAGACAATTGAAACTGCTTCACTTTCTTTAGCCCGTTTGAAAATGAAGGTTGCTCCTAGTTTGCAATCATAATTTTTTTATCAAAGTCTTGGTAAAAACAGATTTTTTTTTTAAAGTTGCACTGACTCAATGCTACTACACATCAGAAAGATGGTTTTGCTTAAACAGACAGAGGAGGCAATCAGAATTTGTTTGTGCGAACTTACAATGTACAACAGCATCTTCCGGATACCTTTTCAGAAACTGCTTTGCGGCAAATTTCCAATTCTTAGCACTGCATCAAAGATTGCTACATTACTTGTCTAAAAGGCTAATCAAATAGATCACAGAACCTAGTGGCATATACATGCTTGAGGCAAATGAGAAACAGTGTAGAGAAGGTTCAAAGTTAAAAGTAACAGTAGTTAGGCAAACCTGCCAACGAGACCATTAACCATTATGATCAAGTGGGTGGGGGTGGGACGCTGACCACACTCATCAACAACCTCAATATCAAAACCTCCCCCAGAGACACCATGTTCGATTCTGAAACAACCAAACCCGGGGAAAAAAGAACTCTTTTTGCTCTTCTTCTTCTTCTTGGTCCCTCCACCGACACCCTCTTGCTTTGTTTCCTCAAGCTGGGGTGCTGGTTCTGAATCCATGGAAACCACTATGTTGGGTTGGATTGAAAAGGCCGAAAGACAAAACTATGAAAAGGTGAGGTATCTTTGCTTGATTTGGTGGCGTGGAAAGGGAAGGTGGTAGAATCAAATCATAGGAAGCGTTTTAGTTACAATATGCGTATTTTTCTTATATACTCGAAGGAAATCGAGTTCTTGAAGCTGTTGAAGCTGTCTTCCATGACTTTCAGCTTCAGCTTCAGGTTCAACTTCTTGACTCTGACCCTCTCATTCTTACACCATCAACATTTCACCTTTTTTTTTCGACACTTCGATCAATATAAACTTGACACATATGTAGTTGAAGGTGGTTTTGTTGATTTCTAGCTACGATGACTTGGAATTAAGTTATTATTACCCCGAAAGTCTAAGCAGATAGAAATTTCTTTAAATCATTTCTTCTCCTTTTCCTTCTTGCTTCTAGAAGCTATAATTAATATACTCATTTCTATTCAAAATAATTATAAGAATAAGAATAAGAATAATCATTTTCATGCCTACTCACCAGAAAAACCTTAAACCCAACTTAGAGGGAAAAAACACTTTTGAGGGATTTGTTGGCGTACTTTTGGTGTGCATTTATGTAAAGAAAGATTGAGGTATGGTTTATTTTTATTTTTTTAATGCAGTATCGTATTATTTTATGTTCATCAATTAAAATCTGGTTGCTCCGATTTAAAAACTCTGTAATTAAAACAGCTGAGGCTAAAAAAAGTTATGGATTAAATTGAATCGGTTTTTTTTTTTTTTTATCCATTCAACTTGCAGTCTAGATAGTTCTAGATTGGATGCAAATTTATGGGTCCATCCATTTTGATAAAATAATAATGATATTTTTTATGAATTATAACTTTTTTATTTATATATTAACTTATTATATCTAAATTTGAAATTAATAATATCACTTAAATTTTAAAAATACATACATTTCATTTTTATTTTTTAGAAATTTATTTGATTTTTGGAACATAAAGTTAACTAAAATAATTTATTGACTTAACATAAAACCTGATCAGACAAAAATAAAAATTGCAGCTTATTTAAAAATGGATTAGACTAGTCCAATATAAAACTTTTTAATGTTAAAATCGACTGAATTATTTAATATATCTTAAATATGACTGCATTATTTTTGTCGTTTAGTACAATCTCTTGTCTATGTCCTGGGGGAAGAGACGGGAAAGCAATAAGAAAAAAAAAATCGAAAAGCTGTAATAAATTTATAATTTGATTAATTAAATAATATAGTAGATTAAAAAAAAAAATTAATTTTAATAAAAATAATATGAATTAAATTTAAAAATAATATGAATTAAATTTAAAAATAACTAATTATGAAGTAGTTAGTTTATAAAATTAAAAATAATATTCATATTTTTAATGAAAATTAATAAAATTACAGAGATTTAAAAATAATTAAATTTATAACACAATTTTATGCTTTTGTATAACTTTAATTTATTTTGTTAATATTTATTTTACAAATATACAAAATCAAAATCAATTAAAATTAATTTTTGTTCAATTTAATTAAAAATTTTAGAATAATTAAAATTTTCAATAAAAGTTTAAATCAATAATGAACAAAAAATATTAATTATCTTGATATAAATATTTTTATGTGTCACATTTTTTATCATATTTAATTTCCATGTTAAATTTGTGATATTTTTTAAATTTAAAATAAATATAAACTAATTCTTTCTAAAAAATATTTAAATCAAAAATAAATTTTGTTAAATAGTGTAATTACAAATAATATATAAAAAATATTTTTTATTATTCTAAATTTAAATAATGTATTTTTTTAAATACATTTATAAAGTACAAAATTTTGACCTAATTATAGTAAAACATCTTTTTGTGAGAGATTTTTTGTTTTCATAATTATTACATCAAACCATTTTAGAAGATATACATAACTAATTATGTAATTTATTATGCTTTTAGGCGAATTTCTCTCATTATATAATTGATTATGTATCTTTTTAATATTAATTTAATGCATTTAATTATATAATATAATTTAATTATTTCTATAATCCAAATTTTCAAATTCCATTATGTTGTAATAACTTTAAATTAAAATATTAATTATACTAGTTTAAAGAGAGTGATGTTAAATTTCTTATATTCTAAAATAAGTGGTAATTGTATTGGCAGGTAAAATGGTATTTGGTCAAACTTCTAGTGCTATGAAAATACTCAACATGCATTGTTTTTTCTTGCATATGTTTTTAATTGAGCATCTAAAATTAATAAAATGGTTAGAATAAATTAAATTTAAAAAATAATCATAAAATTTGTAAAAAGTTATAACACAATTAATTTTTCTTAATTTTTTTTATTCTTATTATATAATGTTATTATCTTAAATTAAATTTTTATTCTTATTATGTAATTTTACTTTATTAACTATTTTGTAAAGTCTTATTTACAAGTAAAATTGAATATTTTTTATTTTATTTCAACATTTTTAATGTATTGATTAATTTCTAAGTACTCAAACAAGGCCTAAGTTAAACATAACAATTGTATAAAACTTTTCAAATATTAGTAATACCGGTACCAATATTTACAATAAAAAATTAGTTTATTTACACTATATTTTACTTTCTCCATCTTAATACATCTTCGTAATAAATAATAATAATAATAATAATAATAATAATAAGCTAAAAAGAAGATTGAATGGTAATAAGTGTGCGAAGAAATGTTTAAATAGAAAATAATTAATTATATCTAAAGACATAATCATGACATAATCCATTATGTTTTTACACATAATCAATTATTTTCCATTTAAACATTAATTATTTAATAACAAAATCAAGTAAGACAGGTGTCAATTACAAATAAAATTAAGGATAAATATGTAAAACTTCTCATTCTCTTCCTAAATTAGTTCACTTTGGAGGAGGTCATAATCTAAGCATCTCTGCTCTCTTTTCTTCACTCCCATTGTGCATTGCAATAAAAACAAACTTAATTACATTTGTGCATTGCAATAAAAACAAACTTAATTACATGTATCTTCTTTACTCTCTTTATAAATATTAAATCTCCTTTCACAAATACAAGTTAAAGTTCTCTAATATTTACTTAATGAAGTCTTAAATGACTTTAATTTACATGCAATATATTAGGATTACTTATAAAGAAACCTGCAAAATAAAAAAAAAAATATGTATATAAATAAAGAAGTAAATAACTGAAAAGGGAAAAAACTTTAACAGTGTAAAGTGTCTCAGACTTCAAAATTTATAAAATTATTTTTAAAACAGACAGAAATTAGGAAGTATTGTGATAATTTTTATGTACATCGCATTGTTAAATCACATAAATCTTATTATTGTTTTTGTGTGATTTTGTTAAATTTTTTTCATTAAATTAATATAATTTATTTGATTATTATTAAAATGGACAATTTATTTTTAAATTATAAAAATAGGTAAATTATGTAAATATGACATGATTTTTATGTAAAGAAATCACGTTATTTTAATACGATTTTATTTAAAAGTTATAATGAAGTAATGTGATTCATGTGTGATTTTGGTGTTGACGAATAAGTCCTTTAGAATAAATACAATTGTACTTAGTCTAATATTATTTTTTTTTTTGTAATTTTTAATAAAACCGTACCAGAATTTAACAAGTTTAATTGGTGGTAGTGAAAGTTGAAGTGGTGTATAGTTGACACAACTTCAATTATTAGTATACTGGATTGAAGTTGTACAGGTTCACACGACCTTAGTTATATGTGTATTGCACTATAGTTATATATCTTTATTAAAAATTTAATTGCATAAATCCAAAATAAATATGGTTATTTTGTGATGTACAAAAAATCTAGGTTCTTAAACAAAAGGCTCTAGCAATGAAATTCAATGCAATCATCTTTCAAAATGGTTGCAAGTTGTCTAACAAAGTATTTTGGGTACAATTGTACAATATATTACTTGTTCATATGTTGTTTACAATATTCAAGACAACTCTGCTTATATCTATATCTTAAAATGTGTTTTTTATTCTTTTAAGTCTTTCATTAACAACTACGAATATTGTAAGTCTATAGTGTAAATTGATTAGACACTCTTGACCAAAAAATATTGTGGGACTTTATTAACTATAATTGGTCAAGGTGAAAATCGAAATATTTTCTTTTTCTTTTTGTCATTGTTAAAGACGAAACAAAAGAATCTATGATACAGTTCTTATAGTTGTTGCAAGTTTACGTCATGCCTCAACCAATCATATGTTTTATAACTAATAGAGGAACAACCATATTCAACATTAGATTTTGCAAAAATTGGCTGGGAAGGGGATGTGCTAGCTTTAGGGCATTGCATACAACATATTGCATCAAAATTTAACAAGCAGTTCAAAAAATACTTAGTGGAAGAAACAATTAATAAACATGGATATGTTTATTTCTTAACTTGGATTATGAAATATTATAAATTGAGTAAATTGCTAAGTACTTATATTTATTACATTGACACAACATGTGAATTTAAACAACTTACCATTCAAGCAAAGTTATCGACAATGAGATATGAATTATGACAAGTAGTCTCTTGGATAGAAAAAATATCACTGGAAAAGTGGACTTAGGCTTATAACTGAGCAAAAGGGATGAACATATGACAACACATATAGATGAATGCATGAACTATTTTTGAGAGAGTACAATCTCTATCCATTTATGCTCTTGTAAGCATGTTATCATTGTTTCATTTATATCCAACAACATTTTTTGTCATAGTATACTACCTCCACAACATTTTCAAGGTGTGTGAGGTACAATCACATCCAAATTAAAATGAAGATTATTGGTTTACTTCAATAGGATAAATTTTGATACCCGACCCACACATATGATGAAAGGAATAAGGAAAATTAATCACTAGTTATATGAATTAATTTTTAATGAGCTAAAAAAAATGTTCTTATTATCCAAGTGAATGTCATAATAAGAAAAATTGCTCATATAAAAAATAACATGTATACAATTGTAACATTGTTCTCCTCATTAAATTCAAATATTTGTACATAACTTAACATGCTTAACTATTTTATTTAGTGTATTTTTTTTACATAAAATATCATACATTAACTTTTCCTTTCCATTTAACACACATACAATAATTGTATTAAATTAATTTAACTATTAACTAAAAAATAACAAACTTACCAATTATTCACAGTTTTCAAAATTTACACTTCTACAAATTATTAAATACATAAAAATAAGACATCCTTTTCAAAATACTGTTAAAAATAAATAAAATACATCATGGATAAAATAAAATACTTCAATTAAATATTTAAGGGAAAGTTATGTAGACGACACACAACTTTAGTACAATATAAAAGTAACTAAATTCGTAAAAACCATACACGATTTTAATACAATATACAATAAATAAAGTCGTGTTAACCATTTACGACTTAAATTCTCACTCTCATTAACTGAACTCGTAAAATCCTAACATGATTTCACTAAAAAAAGAATAGATTAAAAATAAGAAAAGTCATGACTGATTTATATAAATTCTTCGTTGAAATTATATATAAATCAAATATTTTTCTACAATTTTAAATAAAATCTTATCAGGATAACATAAATTCTTTATACTATGTTATGTTAATACAACTTATCTATTTACGTAATTTTTAAAAAATCTATTTCAATAATAACTAGATGAAATTATATTTTAATTATTTATGAAGACTTTTTTATTATTAATTTATTTTATTTCAGGGTCACCGGTACATATGAGGTAAAATTCCTTTTCGTCTATTCTAGGATATAACATGTTTGTCACATGCAACTATCATGTAATAGTCAAGTTGCTTTCTATATAATGATTATTCTATTTTTTCATAAAACAAAAGAAAAAATTGCATGTCTCATTATTTTACATTTTTCAATGTAAGAATTAAATTATTTTCTTCTAAAAAAATTGTATGATCTAAATGTAAATATATTTTTTTAACAGTTTTTTAACACAAGTAAGTTAGTTGCTCACATTATTGTGTACCATAGGAAACATTGTAAGAGGAATATTGGAGCAGGTGGCTGAACGAGCTTCTTCCAGAGTGTCTTGGTACATGCAACTGCACGTACGCGTGTATTGCTTTTATTTTTTCAGTTCGTGCATGTTTTTATTTTTCAGTATCCATTCATCACAACAACTATTATTATTATAATAATAATAATAATAATAATAATAATTTTTAAGCTATGAGAGTTACTAAAGCCAAAGCAAAAGCCAAAACATCCGCAAAACAATCCCACACTGACACCGCCTCCAAACCCACCGTCACTCCACGGTGGCGCCGTCGCTCTCCTCACGGCGTTTGTCCACGCGCGTACCCTCCACGCAAGCAGTAACCTACCCTTATTGTCGCTTTTCACTTGCACATTCCACATGGGTTTCATCCGTTAATTATATTCATTAATTAGGAGTGTGTCTCTGACGCTCCTTTAAATCGGCGTGAGGTTCGGTAAACTGAGATAACATCCCCCGCGCTAGCCTCCAAACTAATCACCAACACTCGCCCAATAAGATTCGCCCACGTGCGACAAAATAAAGGTTGAGATTGAGAACCAGCAGGGTTCACATGAACCTCACCGCATCGTGACACCCCCTTCTTCTCCTTTTACCATCAGAATTAAATAAAGCTACCTCTTCCCCATCGTGCTTCTTCTCTCCAATTCGCATTCGACCTTTCCTCTCCCCGCGCGTCTCCCAGAGATTTCTAGGGTTTTTTTTTTTTCAGTGAGATTGAATTGAATTTCCGCACGCAGAGAGAGACTAGGGTTTTTTAATATTTGTAATTTTTCTATTGGTGGTAACCGCGATGGGTCATTGCATTGGTTTCTGAATCAAATTTCACTTCGCAAATCCGAATCTCAGTTCCTTCAATGTGATGACTCCTGACGCCGCCGGTGAATGGCTCGATTTCGTTTCCGGCGCCTCCGATTCCTTGCTATCTTCGTCGTCGTCGTCGCTGTCTTCGCGAGTGGCGAATCGGAGTCGGAGAGTGAACTTTCGGTGACTGATTTGGATTGGAACCTCTTCCATCAGGACTATTCGCCGCCCGCTCCGCCGCCTCCGCCACCGCATCCGCCGTCGGTGTCATGCGTGGACGATCTCGGCGGAGTGGGGACTCTGGACACGACGTGCAAGATCGTGAACGACGTGAACCTCACCCGGGACGTGTACATAGCAGGGAAGGGCAATTTTAACATCCTCCCTGGGGTGCGGTTCCACTGCGAGATTCCCGGGTGCATGGTAACCGTTAACGTCACTGGTAATTTTAGTTTAGGTAGCAACTCGTCGATTGTGACTGGGGCTTTTGAGTTGGAGGCTGAGAATGCTGGTTTTGGGAATAAGTCGGTGGTGAACACGACGGGTATGGCGGGACAGCCTCCGCCGCAGACTAGCGGCACTCCGCAGGGGGTTGAGGGCGGTGGTGGGGGTCACGGTGGGAGGGGTGCCAGCTGTCTTGTCGACACGGCCAAACTTCCGGAGGACGTCTGGGGAGGGGATGCGTATTCCTGGGCCTCGCTGCAGAACCCTTACAGTTTTGGGAGCCGTGGGGGGTCGACGACCAAGGAGAAGGACTATGGGGGGTTGGGAGGGGGGCTTGTGAGGTTGACTCTTCATCAAATCGTTGAGATGAATGCGAGTGTTTTGGCCGATGGGGGTGATGGAGGGACAAAGGGTGGGGGTGGCTCTGGAGGCAGCATTTACATCAAGGCTTACAGAATGTAATATTTTTTGTCTTTTTTTTTTTTTTCCTTTTTTGGTTAACATAAACATATACTTATGTTTTCTGGTTATACTAGGGATATGAGTGGTATGACAAGTTGCTATATTTGTTTCTCTGAAATCTTGTATCTGAGATTCTTTGTAAACAACTGGTTGTATGCTTCCGGGATGCTGCATTTGAGATGTGGTTTTCTAATATCACCATCACAATTAATTTGATGGTATGTGTTAAAATTACCAACTATAACTTGTATTTTTGTAAGAAACATACTGAAGCTTAATACCAAAGTCAGCTGGTGAATGTACATGCGTAAAATATAAAATATACAATAGAAGGACATCTGTACATAATCCCTTACATTCCTTGATGTGTACAGCTACACGCCAACAATGGAATGCTAATAATTGGTTTCGTGCTTGATTGTAATTGAAATGTGATGTAATAAATCTATTTTTATGCTGTATCATTGATATTTTTTATCTGGAAATGATCAGGACTGGCAATGGGATTATAAGTGCTTGTGGAGGTAACGGTTTTGCTGGTGGTGGAGGTGGCAGGGTTTCAGTTGATGTGTTCAGCAGGCATGATGAGCCCAAAATATATGTGCATGGTGAGGGTTCTTAGTTTGTGCATTGATTAGCTGTTTCCAAATATACTTTGCGGAAATCCTTCCCTTCAAATTGAGTGCTCATATATGCTTAACCTCTTATAATAAATAAATATATGTGAACATTAATATAGGGAGCACTTACTTGCATGCCACTCTCTGTCATTGATTTGTTAATAATGGGTGATAAGGAAAATGCTTTAGAAATCAGTGCTAACATTTTTCAGCATTTTGGAATAAAACTTAGGTTGCTTTCTAGAATTAAGTTTCACTTGAGTTGGCAAATATAATTTGATGATCTACTATTTATCAACCCGAAACCTTCTTTTTTGCGAACTCTGGTAGGGTAGGGTAAGTGATCTTTAATTAGTTAAATACCTTTGGCCTACAGTCAGTTGCTTGAAACTACCATTATGACTTTGTTGTTGTGTTAGCTTGTTGGGACTCCAAACTTATCATCAGTTACACTGACTGCAGTGCACGATTTATTTCTTATTTCAGGTGGTAGGAGCCTTGGCTGTCCCGAAAATGCAGGTGCTGCTGGGACTCTTTATGATGCAGTCCCTCGAAGTCTTATAGTTGATAACTATAACATGACAACCGATACAGAGACTCTTCTGTTGGAGTTTCCAAATCAACCCCTTTGGACTAATGTTTATGTTCGAAATAAGGCCAGGGCCACAGTTCCATTGCTTTGGAGTCGTGTACAGGTTTGTCAAATGAAGATCCATACGTTAGTTGGATAATCCCAATGCCAATATTCTGTTAATCAACTCCTTTTCTTCTCTTGTTTGCTGACACCTGACTTTCTCTCCCCCCCTTTTGTTTTGCTTGTATTCTCAATTTTTTATATCTATTTAGAAGTTCATTAGTAAACACAGATGAGCATATGCAGTCACTTTTGAGTATCTCTAATAAAATTCAATATCTGATTAAACCAGGAACTTTTCTGAAAAGATAATTTACTGTTGTTGTACTTCTGCCCACTGCCCAATTTGACCAGCTATACACTTGAAAAATACTGACATCCCCCTCTTTCATTTTATGTCCTGAATGATGCATAGGTTTTAGTATTTTACATTGTCCTGATTGTTCTTGCTAAAGTTGTCTCCCTCAAAGAACCCAAGTGCTGAAAAACATCTCTTCAGTAGTAGATACGGATATTTTTCATTAACCACTTAAGCAAATTGAGTAATTGTTGAAGATTAAAGCATTGAAGAACCAAAGACAATAATTTCTCGGTTTGGTTTTCATATGCCTTTAATCCGTTTGCTTGATATATATTTTGCTTATATTGGCATGTTCAGTTAATTGTTGGTCATTTAAATCCATATTTGTTGTTCCCCTTGATCTTGACTTATATTTTTTTTCATAGATCAGGAGTTTTCTTCATGTCAATGTAAATTATATATATAATCTTCTAAATTCTAATGTATTTAGGGGGAGGGCCGATGTCTTGAGTAGACATGCAATGTAAAAGGAAATTGACTTCCTGTTAGTATTCTGGGTTGGCTGCTTCTTTGAGGATGCCTGTCTCTTTATTAACTTTTTATGAAAGATTTTCTATTTATATTTGCTTTTGTTTCTAATGAATTATTTTATAAAAAAATGAGAAGTTTCCTCCTTGTCATCCCTTCATATTGTGATCTTTGTGCCCTTTTAAATTTAATCTGTTTTAAAAGAAATGTTTGGTATGTGAAGGACATCTATAAAACTCTCTTTTCTTTTTATTCATTATATAGGTGCAAGGACAAATAAGTATCTTGCAGGGTGGGGTGTTGAGCTTTGGTCTACGACACTACGCCACATCAGAGTTTGAGTTATTAGCTGAAGAACTGTTGATGAGTGATTCTGTAATGAAGGTAATTGGAATGGGTTCCTGTATATGATGCATCTTTGAACTGTGATGTAGAACTAGTAAACATATTGAGCCTATCATATATAGGCTGCACTAATTTTTTATTTTGCCAATAGTCAATGTTACAATGTCATTTGCTGATGTTTTTATACTTCAAATTTTATGAAAAAGGTTTATGGAGCTCTACGCATGTCTGTAAAAATGTTCTTGATGTGGAACTCAAAAATGCTCATAGATGGTGGGGAAGATGTGACTGTGGAAACTTCTTTACTTGAGGCTAGTAATTTGATTGTTCTCAGGGTATATAACCACTCCTTGAATGAATAAAATTATTGCATGTATGATCTTCGCATTTGACTCATCGGGTTTCGTTAACAGGGGGCTTCTGTGATACATTCTAATGCAAACCTTGGAGTTCATGGACAAGGTCTGCTTAATTTATCAGGACCAGGGGATTGGATTGAAGCACAGCGTTTGGTTTTATCCCTATTTTATAGTATTCATGTAAGACATTGTTTATTTTCACCACCAATCTTTGTAATTTTATAGCCTTTTAAACACCTGATTTCCCCCATCTAATTTGTCTTTATTTATGAATTAGGAGATCTCATTTTTTTTTCATTAGACTAACTTTTTTTTATTAATCTTTTCAAATTATTTTGTAACACGTTTCTTATTCTTTTTTATTTTTACTGGCTAAAACTGTTGGGCGTTTTTCTGTAGATTAGTGGTCAGTTGTGTGCTATTTTTATTTATTTATTTAGAAAACATGGGAAGCATATCCTAATATTTTCCAATTGTTAAATACCTTTAGATTATTAGTAGTAGAATAAAATAATACGAATAAGTTTTCCTTTGGGTCTAAAACATAATTCACTTGAACAGAAAAACGATGATATATCCTTTCAATTAACATTTATCATTTGTAACCTAGTTATACCTTCTAAAATTTCTATCGCTAATCCAAAGAATTTTTTTTTGTTATGCTAAAAATAAGATGAATACAGAAACTGTCTGAGGAAAATATCATTATGACTACTGAGCATGGATATCATCTTTCTTTACACCATGTCAAGATCTTGGGCTCTATTTGGGGTGCAATGGACAGTTTTTTTTGTCCCCTGTGCCATTCTTTTGGTAGCTCAGTTGCAATCTTTCTGATACTTTTGGTTCTCGCTGCACTTTGGGTCTGATTCTTGTTAATTCCATCTTTTTAATGAAACCAATGTGGTAACTTGGTTGTTTTTGGACATTAACCAATGGTGATAATACTGTTTGTGCTTATGTTTTGGCTGAGCATTATTTAGTCTTAGCTCTATAACTTAATTTTTTTTTTCATTTTTATAGGTTGGGCCTGGATCTGTCTTGCGTGGTCCATTGGAGAATGCAACAATTGATGATGTGTATGTTTGGATGTTGTCAAAATATTATTAGGTGATATTTTATTCTACACTTTTTGTGTGTAGTTCTGCTAAATTTCCGTACTTTTATGAATGACAGTACTCCAAAGCTTTACTGTGACAATAAAGATTGCCCCTATGAATTACTTCACCCCCCTGAAGATTGCAATGTGAACTCTTCCCTGTCTTTCACACTTCAGGTACTTTATGAAGTATTGATGTAATACGTTGGTTGTGCTTATATATCTACAGTTGAAACTTGAAATTCTGTATGTTACCTTTCTAGATCTGCAGAGTCGAGGATATCCTTGTTGAAGGCCTTATAGAAGGTTCTGTTGTTCATTTCCACCGGGCCAGGACCATAAGTGTTGAATCTTCTGGAATAATATCTGCCTCTGGAATGGGTATGTTTGTTGTGTGTGTGGTGGTTGTCACTTTTGAATTCAAGTATCTGGATTTCCTTTATTGATTGTGTAATAAAAAATTGCAGGCTGTACTAGTGGTTTGGGCCATGGAAATATTCTAAGTAATGGTATTGGCAGTGGCGGTGGGCATGGTGGTAATGGTGGGGATGCATGGTATAATGATAATCATGTTGAAGGTGGCAGTTCATATGGGGATCCAAACCTGCCCTGTGAACTTGGTAGTGGAAGTGGAAGTGGCAACTCCACTTATATCACAGCTGGAGGTGGTATCATAGGTAAGCCAAAGTTTATGCTTGGGCTAGTTAATGTTTCTTTATGAATAATGGAAGATGTTTATTGCCACTAAATTTCTTCTTTTATTCATATTCTTGTGTTGTATTATCTGTGAAGCAGTTGTTGGATCATTAGAACATCCTTTGTCGAGTTTGTCCATTCAAGGTTCCGTAAAAGCTGATGGAGAGAATTTTGAACCGGTAATCAGAAATGAAGGTTTTGTAAGATTTGACAATTTTACTGGAGGTCCTGGGGGAGGATCTGGTGGCACTATACTATTGTTTCTCCATACACTTACCATTGGGCAATCAGCTGAGCTTTCTAGTATGGGGGGCTATAGCAGTTCTAATGGAAGTGGTGGTGGGGGTGGTGGAAGAATTCATTTTCATTGGTCTGACATTCCCACTGGTGATGTTTATCAGCCAATTGCTAGTGTGAAAGGTGGCATTCAGACCAGGTATTTCTATTTCAAGTTTTTGCTGCAACTCTTCAATATTATTTCTATTCTGATTTTTCATAATATTTGTGAGCTTGTAGCCTTTTTCTTTTTTTTTCAGTTAACATAGCTGCATTTTTAACCAAAAATAAGTTGTCACCTCTATCTGATGTTATCTTTGCTATTTCTTAAATAGCTTTAATTGCCATTGATGCTTGTTTTGTTCCATTTTTTGTTTATTTTATATCTATTGTTTCTGTGTCTTCGAAGGAGTGTATTTTTTCAGTTTTTCTTTCCCTGTCATCTTGGTACCGGCTTCTTAGATGGGCATCATTGCAGCAAATAATATAATGAGAAGCCAGTGAACTATTTTTTTTTGTTTCTCTGTTAGAAAATGAAGTATGATTAAAGAGATAAGTCCATTTGGAACAAGGATAAGGCTTTCTCAAATCTGGAAAAAGTTTTAAAATAAAAAAGAAGCAAAAATATATAAAGGAAACTTGGGAAGCCAATTCTTTTGCATATAAGAGATGGATGCTTCTTGAAACAGCCTTGGGAAGAACTCATGAGAGAGGATAAGAACATAAACCCTTTCCCAATTATTTAAGGGCAATAAAACACCCTTAAGAAGATTTGTGCACCCTGCTGCACCTGATGATAGCCAATTATCACTTTTGGTCTTTCTACTCTTATCAAACCCTTTAAATTGGACTCTGAAAGACTGCTCTAGCATAGGACACTCCCATTGGTCATCACTCATTTCAGATCTATCTGTGGATCTGTAGCAAACTTTTTCTGTTAATCCTTTTTGGCCAATGTATTTCTTTTTATTGGGTGTGGGGGTTGTAATTAGAAGATGGCTTTTTCGATTTTATTGTTTGCTTTGGTGTTTTAAACTTAATAACTCTTAAATTGTATATTTCAAGAATTTACTTGGAATAGTCTAACAATGTGAAGATTTCTTACAATCATTCAATCATGAATTGTCACGTATGATTTCGTTGTTTACTTTTGTGATAATTGCTTTGAAAGTCATATCTAGAATGATTTCTAATAAATTGGCATTGTAAAAAACTTTAAATTAAATCCATTTTAATCCCCAAATAATATTAGATTATTATATGCTAATGGTAATGATTCCCCTCATTAGGACACGTGACATGCTTCTCTTGGGACTGGAAGGGAACTATGTTCAACTCCAGGGGGTGATTGTAGTCCCAAACTTCTGAAAACCTAAAAATATCATCTTTTTTTGTTTTAATTTATCAACTTTTCTTCCATTGAAGTTTCTATTTCCTGTCCCTACTTCATTTCAGTTTCTGCCTTTGCCTTTTGTTCATGTTATAATAGAAATTTCAGAACTTTATAATTTTATCTTGATTATGATAGGGGAGGAAAGGGTGAGGGCCAGGGCGGCTCTGGAGCAAATGGGACAATAACTGGGAAGGATTGCCCTAAAGGGTTGTACGGTACCTTTTGTGAGGTATAATTTCTTTCCACATGCCCCCAAGTGTTACATTTCCATATTTATGTGCTCTAGCTAGCCTTTTGATCATGGGTTTTTCCATATTTATTGGATGAGTGACCTTATTCTGCATTTCTGTAAACTGGTAGTTTGTGTAAATCTGTTACTTTTAATGATATATGTATGTGGAGGGCTAGGAGTTTTATCATAATGGTCGTCATCATCACCATTTAGGTTATGCATTATTTTTTTTCCAGCCTCGGTATGGGGGTTGGTTAATTAATTAGCCTGGCATGTTGATTTCATTTCTGACATTAATGTACTGGTATTATCTGAGGATAACTTCACTTCAAACCTTTGTGGGAATTATACTTGAAAGGATATTATTAATGTGCCAAGTTGTAGTAGACATAAAAGCAACATCTAATGGTTAAACGTCTATGGGGGATAAGTGGGTGACACTTGTTGCCGTTGTGTTCTATGATATTTATACTGTGACCTCAATATGATGGTGCTGGGTTGACAAGAGTCTGCTATTTTGAGTATATTTCTGGCAATGATATACTGAAATCTGAAGGGAAGCTGACCATTATTTGGAGGGCCAATTATGATTATTAATGAAAATATGTCACCCCCGAAAATCTGCAGATGTTTCAATATTTATGTATTCCACTCATCATCAGATATTACATGGCCTTTTTATTTTGTTGAAAAAATATTCCTTTAAGTCATTTCATTTACAAAGCTTTAGCATAAGACTCTTACAATTTTTTACTTTGTGGAATTTTGACCTTTGAAGTTTTGTAAGGCTTTGCGGGTTGACATGTTGTCTTTTCTTTTCTCAATCTTTCTACTGTGCCAAAAAATATAGTATATTTTTTACTACTTCTAGCTGACTGCTGCTTTGAAGCTTTACATAAGGCTGGAAAAAAGGAAATTGTCTTCAAAAAGGTTAAAGGTGTTATGATGAAAGTAAATTAGTGTTGGTGCTGAAAGGATTCTGTGTAAAACAAAATACAAGACTAGACACTTTAAATGTTCTAGTAATAAACTCTAAAGATGTCAACCTTAGTTTTAGCTTCAACTCACTTTAGTAGAACCCAGTGTCCATTTTAGACACATGCAAACGGTGGCTACTAATGTTTAAATGATGAAAACAGTTTATTTTGTTGCAATGTCATAGTTGCAAGCTTTTGGTTCATCATGCTTTGCCTGTGCCTATTCTGATTTGGCTACATCAAAATTGGTGAGGCTATCTGGGTGCTGGTGACCCATTTGACTGGGTTGCAGCTTCTTATGAACCCAGACTGACCACTGCTTTGACATTACTGGACTAGAGTAGGGTTACTCAACATAATTGAAGCTCTGTTTTTTGTCTCACGTTCTATTGCTACTTTCTTGCTTTCTATTTTGGTGATTTAACTGATACTTGTACTTCTAAAGTTTCTACTCACAGGCTTTTATATTTCTTGCTTGTCTCCAGGAATGTCCCGCCGGGACATACAAAAATACTACTGGATCTGATAAATCACTTTGTCGCCATTGTCCTATTAATGACCTTCCTCATCGTGCTGTTTATATTTCAGTCCGAGGTAGATTTTATTATTTAATGGATGATTACATAGCAGGCATTCAAGGGATTTTACTCTTGTTTAGTTTGAAGTATTTGTTATGAAAGTTGAATGATTTGTGGACCGTCTTTCAATATTTTTTTTTTATCTCTTTATTCTTGGTGGAAAATGGTAATATGACATCCTTTCTTGATAGTATTTCTCTAAAAAGTACCCATTTTATTTTAATCTCTGGTGCATCAATGCATAATTTGCCATCTTGTCCTTTTATCCAGGTGGTATTACTGAAATCCCTTGCCCCTACCAATGTGTTTCGGACAGATATCATATGCCTGACTGCTATACTGCTCTTGAAGAGTTAATTTACACATTTGGTGGGCCTTGGTTATTTGGTCTTTTTCTTACGGGTCTCTTGATCTTGTTGGCACTGGTGCTCAGTGTTGCAAGAATGAAATTTGTTGGGGTTGATGAATTACCTGGCCCAGCACCCACCCAACATGGTTCTCAAATAGATCACTCCTTTCCTTTCCTTGAGTCACTAAATGAGGTTTTTCTCAAACCACGTGGTTCCTTTAGTTTCCATATTCTGACATTTGTGAATTTAAGATTAGCGTGCTACTTTACAGTAGCTATTTTGATTTTATTTTCAAGATTTTTTATTATTGGCATGATGACAACAACGTGTTGCATAGGTGTTGGAGACAAATAGAGTGGAGGAGTCCCAGAGTCATGTTCACAGAATGTACTTTATGGGACCTAATACTTTCAGTGAACCCTGGCATCTGCCACATACAGCTTCAGAGCAAATAATGGATGTTGTGTAAGCAAAACATTCTTCTGTTTGATCATTATAGATACCATGGTTAAATTTGAGGATTTCAGCTTTTTTATTTGTAAACCATGTTATTTGGTTATGATATTGAGATGGTGATCTTCCAACACTTGAAATGGCAGGTATGAGAGTGAATTCAATACATTTGTGGATGCGATTAATGCTATAGCTGCTTATCAATGGTGGGAGGGAGCAATATATAGTGTTCTTTCTGTTCTTGCTTACCCGCTTGCATGGTCCTGGCAACAGTGGCGCAGGAGATTGAAGTTGCAACGTTTACGTGAGTTTGTTCGATCAGAGTACGATCATGCTTGCCTTCGTTCTTGCCGATCACGAGCCCTCTATGAAGGGATCAAGGTTTGGACTTGTTCATATGCTTGTTGAGTTTGTGAAGAGTGAAATATTTGATATTCGATTGATTTGCTACTGAATTGTATATTGGTTTAGGTGCTTCTCTAGGTCTTGTTCTAAGTTACATTCCTTTGATCCAATGTAACTGTTGAGTTAGTTAAATATGTATAACTGGATGCATGCTGACTGATCAATATTTTTTTTTTTTTTTTTCATTTAAGACCTGGTTAGTTGTATGTCTGTAGTTAATAATCAGCAGTGATATGTCATCGGATGTCAGTTTATTGCATTACTGTTGATTGTATGATTATCACTTATTTTTCATAGATAGACAGGTTACATTTCAAAACTATTTGGCATGTTGATGGCTAGTGAGATAAAAATTTCTTTATATTTTTACTTTCCTGCCTGATGTCAGGGTAATGTATGTTGTAATTTTGAACAAGAGTTGTTTCTTTTTATTTTTAAGATATCTTACCTCACTGTAGTTTCTGGCATACTTCTTTGTTCCACTTTCTGAGGCTATTTAGGCCAACCAATTAAGAATTCTGAACTTTTTCATTAATTGAAATCAGAACAGGTTTCAGTATTTAATGCTGTGTCATAATGTTAACTGACCTATAAAATAATATAGGTAAATGCAACTACTGACTTGATGCTGGCATATGTGGACTTCTTTCTTGGTGGGGATGAAAAGAGGATAGACCTTCCTCCTCGATTACATGAAAGGTTCCCAATGTCATTGCCTTTTGGAGGTGATGGAAGCTATATGGTTCCATTCTCCCTTCACAATGATAATATCCTTACCAGCCTTATGAGTCAGGTTTGTTTGTTTATTTTGGGGAACTCTATTTTATGCACAGATGCACTTAAGACATGTATCTTACTTTTTCTGTTCCATTCTAATGAATTTAATTACATGCATACCTTTAATGATGTTTGCAGTCTGTGCAACCTACAACCTGGTATAGATTGGTCGCTGGGCTGAATGCACAACTACGGTTGGTTCGCCGGGGACGACTAAGAGTAACATTTCGACCTGTCCTCAGATGGCTTGAGACTCATGCCAATCCTGCATTGAGTGTCCATGGTGTGCGTGTTGACCTTGCCTGGTTTCAGGCTACAAGTAGTGGCTATTGCCACTATGGGCTTATGGTATATGCTCTTGAGAATGGTCCAGCCACCGGAGGAAGTGCTGATGGAGCTTTAAGAACTGAGGAAAGATCACGGTAATCTTTTATACATATTTTAGAGGAATCTGGTATGATTTTGATGGTCTGATACTTGATACTCTGTTTATATAATTTTTGGTCTCCAGGGTCCAGGGTGTTAAAAAGGAACATCCTTTTGGGTTTGCCAGAAGCAGAGCTCATTTAAGCCCTGGCGGAAGAACCGATGACAATTATATGAGGCGACAAATTCATGGAGCTGCTTTAGATGTAAACAATTTGCAAATGCTTGACGAGAAGAGAGATATCTTTTATCTTCTCTCTTTCATACTTCAGAATACAAAACCTGTTGGCCATCAGGTATTTCTAGTATTGATTGTTTTTACTGATTTGGTAGACAAAATTGCTAGTTCTTGTGGCTGCCTCATTTGATAACTGATTTCTTTGTTTTTGCTTATGTGTTGACTGCAGGACCTTGTTGGTTTAGTAATCTCAATGTTGCTTCTAGGAGACTTTAGTTTAGTATTGCTTACTCTGCTTCAGCTGTATTCAATTTCTTTGGTGGATGTCTTCTTTGTTTTGTTTATATTACCTTTCGGCATTCTTCTCCCATTTCCTGTCGGAATTAATGCTCTCTTTAGTCATGGACCAAGGCGTTCTGCAGGCCTTGCACGTCTTTATGCTCTGTGGAATCTTACATCATTCATAAATGTTGTGAGTAAATCTATCGAATTTCAGCTGGCTGGGGATATGTGATCCTTCAATCTATTATTTATTTTTCGGCCCCATTTATCTCTGGTTTTAATTGGGGATCTTGTGTTATTTGTAACTAGGTTGTTGCATTTCTTTGTGGATATATACACTACAACTCTCAATCGTCTTCCAGTAAAAGACACCCGAGCATTCAGCCATGGAGTATCATGTAAGTATCTGGTTTAACTTTGGTTAAGGGCCTGCTTATATGGGAAAAATCTTACTCTGTCTGGTGATGCATGCATGCAGGGATGAAAGTGAATGGTGGATTTTCCCAGCTGGACTGGTTTTATGTAAATTATTCCAGTCTCAACTCATTAATTGGCATGTTGCCAATCTGGAAATTCAAGACCGGTCCTTGTATAGTAACGATTTTGAGCTGTTCTGGCAGTCATGATGGTATGTTCACACCATATAATTCAACATTAACTTTTTACCCCATTTCCCTCCTCTCTCGATCCATCCATCACATGTTCTCAGTACGGTAATCTAGAATAGATCAAAGATTGATTGACATAGAGATGGTAGTATTTTGGATAACTCGAGGTGGGAGAAATAGAACTACAGAAATCCAAAAGTAGAAGTTGTAGAGGCATTCATTACTGTAACACCTAATGTTCAATAGTTCTTTTTTCTAAAATTAAATCATTTTCACCTTCATTTTTTTCCTACTGTGTAAATATCAAGTAACTGAGCACATTTTAGAATATGTTGTTGTCGTTGCCTACCTTTTTTATTACGTTCAGTTGGCCAACGGCTTCAAGTTGAGTAGAATCGGCAAATAATCTGGGGTTCTTGGGATAAAACGCTAAAACGCTTGTATTTTTATTTTTTTTTGGAATCCAATTAATAATTGTTGTTCATGAAATAGCCTTGTTACCGTCAGTCTACGTAGAATCCTATTTTAAAATTTTCATAACAGTAACAGCATGTGTTAGCCCACTTTGAATTTATTACACAAGGTACTTGGCAGCTTTCGAGATTTGTTTGTTATTAGGCTAAAAATTAGTTCTCTGAATTTATATATTCTGTTCAATTTGGATTCTCAATTTCCAATGAAGTTTCTGAATATTTAAATGGTTAAATTATTTAATTGGTCTCTATATTTATATACTTTATTTAGTTTAGTTCTTATATTATTTAAAGTTTTAATTAAGTTCCTCAATTTTTGAATTGAGATATCAACTTTTTTTATCAATTGAGGAGACAGTTATTAAACTATTTGACACAAGGATCAAATTAATATTAATCTAAAATATCAGGGTTTTAATTGGGATTTTAATAATACAAGGATGAGATTGGATAAATTATATCATTATAAAAATCAAATAAGTAATTTAGTCTTTAATTTCTTACATGATGATCATAATCCTTATATATGGTACCTGTAAAGTTAATTTATAAAATAAAACAAAACATACTTTTCTATGATTTGAAAAGAAAATCATAAAATTGTGATGCACTGGTAATATTTTTGACATAATTGTTTTGGTTAAATAGTTAAATTATTTATTTGCTTCTTGTATTCAAACAATTTATTCAAAATGATCCCTTCATTATTTATTGTCTTTCTGTCGAATTGTTGAATGTCTATTCTATAGTGTATATAATGATAATGTGTTTGCGTCAATCCAAAAAAATAAAACTAAATTGATTTAAATTTAAAAATGGAGGTATTTATTTGGAATTTCTAATAGTAGGAAGACTAAATTAAAAATTAGACAAATACAATTGCAAAAATGAACAAATCGACTATTCTGGAATGATTACGGAAGCTGTTCCAGAATACTTGTAACTTCTGAATAGGTGATTAAGAATATAACTTGAGATAACACTCGAGGAACTCCTGTTCCGGAATGTCCCCGAAAAACATGGAAGAAACATAAAGGGAGAGCTTACTTGTACCGTGGACGGTTCACTTCACCGAAACTATGCTGGTTGTCAGCGGCGACAGTCTTAGTCTCACGAAGGAGGTGCCAATGGTTTCCGAATTCCACACAATTTCTTAACGTTTCTAACATTTTTCACAAAAATATATACCACTTTTTTTATTTAATGATAAACAAATACATAAAAGTCTTAAAACAAAAACAAAAGCCATGTTATAAAGAAGAGAAAAAAAATAATATCATAAAAACTAATAAAAATATAATTAATATTAATATTATATCGTTTAATACGGAAATTACTGTATAAGTTCTTTTTTAATTTATACGTTATTTTTATTATTTAATCATGTGATCCTCCAAATTATTTTTTCAAGCTCACCTACTGGTTGGAGCATTGGAGGTTTTTCTTAACAAATATTTGGTAAAAATCGTTTAATATTTATTTAAGGTTTACTTATTTTAAGAAATAAATATGAAATCATATTTGAAATAACATGAAATCCTTTTTGTTTGCTAACTCTTGCTTTCGTTCCATTTAATTTGTCTCAATTCCAAAAACTTAATTGTTCCCTCTTATTTGTCATTTTATTATTTCAAAACCATTTATGTCTCTTCTATGTTTTAAATAATTTAGATCTGAATTTATTGTAGTAGATGGAGTGGAAGAAGTAAAATAGAAAATTGTATAATATTTTTATAAGAGCTAAAAAAAATAGTATTTTTTAATTCTGTAAAACAACATTAAAAGATAGATAAAAAAAGAACTAAATTAATGCATTTTGGTAATATAGTTTAAATTGAATTGATGCAGATGTCAAGTTCTATTCATAAATTTATTACAGTTAATTGGTGCGGCGTCTTTTTGGGTGAGAAAATATATGTTGAACTAGTCAGAGATTCTGATACATATTGTTGTTGCCTTTAATACTTAGTTTAAACGTAAACCCTGATATAATTAGTGCTTGGTCAATACAATGTCTGCACAAATTTAAAACTTTGAAACTAATATCTTTACACTGTTTGACATCTATAGTTGTCCAATAATTAAGCAAAAATTAATAGTCTGCAGCTGAAATTGGATTGCTCCTAATTTTAGAAATTATAGAAAATCTATACATTAATATTGGGTTTAAATTCATCATGTATCGTGTTAAAGGCAATCAGATGAAAAGACACTATCTACAGCCATCATGCGATGAAAAAATGCGAGCGTTAAAGATCTTATCAAATAAAACTTTATTTACATTTTCTATCACTAAAATGGGATTTACAAGTTGAAAATACATTAGATTACATCTTCAAGATATACTGTGAAGCGGCTGCACTAATAAAATTCGTGGCACGAGCAAGGTCAATCTCCCTCTGCATCTCCTTCGTGTGCTATCAAATTGCTTCTTTCTGCGTCGTTAGTGGTGCATTGATGCAACTGGGGAGAAGCAAATAGATTCCTCTGAATGTCATCGGAGGGATGTGAATTCACAAAATTAGTGGTATTTCCGCTAGGCAATGTTGCGACATGGGGAGAATCAAAGTCAATGCCTCCGGCAGAATTTGGTCCGCTTTTACCGCTACCTATAACCAGCAAGCATTGTTAGACATAGCCCTTTCTTTCAAAATAAAACCTAGCAACTATTCAGAGGACATATAACCTGGAAGAGTAGAAGCAGGGGATGTGTTTGATAACGCAGGTGATGCTCCACTTCCTCTTTTCATCTTTGACTACAAAGCAGATGTTGCAGTAAGGATTAATGGTCAGCTTACGAAATGAACTCCTCCTCAATTTTAACTAGGTAAGAAAAATTGTACAAATTTTGCATTTTTTGTCATGTATAGAAGTAATATTTAACTTGTGGTTCGCAATTTAATTGTCATGTGATGATTTGAATGTCAAGCACCCTTCACAAATATGCTACGAGGGGGTTTGTTTTGCTAAAAGATATGGCAGCTAAGTAAAGCACTTCACACCATACCTTCGAAATTTCTTCACAATGCTTTACAACAACCGAGATACTTGCACATCGTCCATGCGATAGCACATAGGCCCATAAGAGAAGCTTCCTTGGTATGCTCAGATCAAGTGTATCAATCCCAGCTGTACTTGGGTTGAATGATATATGTGTTATTAATTGAGATGGAATCAAATAAAAGTTGAGTCCGGAGGTAAGCACTACCGAAGAACTCTCCCGATAAAAGTTATAGCATGCTCTGAGCAAAGTGTTTGCAGTTTCCAAATTCTCATCAGAAGCTTTATTGATGATAATATTTTTAATTTTTGCTAAAATTGAGCTCCACCTTGTTTCAATCTTTTCCAAATGAGTTGGATCTTGAAAAGCTGCACTCCATAATTCATTTGGCTGCAAATCAATGCAGAGCAACTGGCTATTATCCATTCCACTGTCAGTCAAATTAAGGACCTGAATCCCATTTGACAATCCACATGATAATGGAGTTATTTGTGCCAAATTATATATAAGAGATCGGCACCAAGCGACAGAAGCATGCCTGCCAACTTCTGCAGAATTACTGTCTGAGAACTTTGGATTCTTTGAACGCTTCCGAATCTTCTCATTTATTGCTTCAAGAGTTTCCAGTTTTCCATTTTTCTCCAATAATACAATATAGTCATGAAGATATCTGCAAAGATTTGAGAATCTAAATTAGCTAATTAGTTAAGACAACTGAGAAACAGATGGCAAACACATTGTATTTCAATCCAAAGAAGCTCAGTGAACATAATTTGTTAAAGAAGTCCTAGATTAAATCTTATTACCCATATATGATACTCTCCGACATTTCTGTGCCTTCGATTTCAGTCAAGCTGCATATTTCTGGCCATAGGCTCCCTTGTTCCATGAACAATGCAAACATTCTCTCCAGCACAATGTCATAACTGCTCGCTGAACCAGAGGCAGCAGTCTGAGAATGGCAGATAGTTGAAATCAGAGCCTTTAGATATCTTCCGATAGCCACTGGTATAAGATCTTCAATGCATAATGAAAACTGCAGTTGTGGTGAAAATAAAAGAAACAAATAATGTTACAATACCATCAAACCAGTGAGCCAGATAGCCAAAAATGGCAGAAGAAATGAAGCAGGTCAAGGTTGAAGGGTGACTAAAAACATGACATTACAGGATTCTAGACAAAATAGAATGTTTTACCCTGGGTGATGCACAGAGCACACATAAATAAAACACAAATAGTTAAGCCTCCAAGGCTGCTTAAGAAACACATTTGAAGGGTCTAGGAGAGTCTGAAGCAAAAAAATGAATAATTAGTGCAATTCGCTGTATTATTGTTGACGGATACGTACTAGCTTTAATTGGCAACAGGAACCTCCATGTTTTTATCGACGTAAAATTGATCCACTAAGGTTTGGATTCAGTAGTTAATCAGTTATGTTAATATAAAAGAAATTTAAAATTGAAAAGAGAAAGGAAGACAAGGAATCCACCCGAGTCAAAGAACAAAACAGAAAACAAGGAAAATAAATCAAATTCTTGCATTAGAATTTTTCCCCCTTTTGATAAATCTGATGCTAAATTCTTCAAATTCAGGACCAGTTCTTATCACCTAATTTAACTAAACCAACCATCTTAGTCTTACTATGTAAAAGGCAACAAGCCAAATCAAACAATTCGCATTAATCAAGTGCAAGAAACAGCTATAATAAAAGTGCTTCCATGAGAACAAATAAAGCGTAAACTGTAGCAGTTATCATTTACTGACAAGTTAAGCAGTAAATCAGGACTCTAGAATTTACCCGTTTATCTGCCCGAAGAGCAGCATACGAACGTTCAAGAATACATCTATCTCCAGTTTCCTCCAATAGTTTGAGATAAAACAGCAAATACTTCCGAATGCAAGTAATAAATTTTCGAGAACTTTCGGGTAAGTTAACCTCAAGGGCTTTTTTGTTCCCCGCAGAACCTGGTGTCTTTCGCCTGATAATGCAAAATAGGTTAGTCCTAGGTTGGGGACCTATTTTTGTTTCCTTCCTCTACATAGAATGGATAACAAATCCAGTAAATGTTAAAATATTTTGACAAGGAATCCCTCAAGTTACACAACACAAAGCAGTTTGGGTATAATTTCTTTCCATTGAGATAGAAAGAAAAGGTTACAAGAGACTACTATCTTTCAAATCTTCAAATTTTTTGTTGGGACACTAATTAACATTACCAAAGTATTAGCGAAGCATCCTTCAAATTTGCCAAATCAATTGTTAGTGACAAAATGCCATTTCATTAATCAAATTAACAAAAACTTAAAAAATGAAAGGATAAGAACAATCATACCTTCCTTTTTTTACCATGCTATCAATTTCCCACATATTTATTGTAAAGGATGAGCGTGAAGATTTGAAGCAGAAAGATAGATGATCCTTTGCCCTCTCTAAATCACCACTCTCACCTCTTTTGTACAGCCCTTGAGCCAGCATGTATCTAGCCTTATGGAAATGTTTGAGATCCCCTTCCACACACATTTCAAGAGCAGAAAGGCAATCATTGTAAAGCATTGACCATACAGTATCCAATTTAAGCAACTCTTCATGGTTTGTTTCCACAAAATTGGTCTGAACGCATCTCTCCTTTGTATTTATAGATGAGCTATCCATACCGCTAAGGATACTTGTGACAGCTTCTTTTACAGATTGATTAAAGGAGTTTTCTGAGAGAACCTGTTTAAGACCAAACCATAGAAAAAAAAAAAAGTATAGATGAAGTGCCCAAATTATCCAGTCAATTAAAATATTGAAGGTTAACCTTTGAATTAAATTAACTACAATTGTAAAGGAGAGAAAAACAAGATATGACAGTTAATGTAATCAGAATAAATGGACAATGAAAAAGACAGATAAACAAAATAATACCAAAATTGAGTACAGTAATCAGAAAAGAGAGGGAAAACCTTCAAAATCTCCAAATTCTGCTTTCCATGCCTAAATAATAATTTCAAGCGTGAGGCATGCATCCTATAGACAGGATCAACAGCTGATGTGTTCAAAGCAATAGCTTTATTGTAATAAGATATTGCAATTTCATGTGAATATCCAAGTTTTTCGCTGAGTTTACCAAGGTAAAAGGCATGCAACCAATCTTGTCTGCACAAAGATTCATGTAGTTCATAAACATCGCCTTGAAGCTAGAGAAGTCCAGAAAATAACAATATACAAGGAAAAAGGATATACTTAAGTGTGAAGGCTTTCTTAAAATGTTTCAGTGAGTTCTCACAAAATGTCATCCAAGCAGCATCCTTTAAGGGCAAAACAGATCTCTGATCATAAAATGGGACTACATTTTGAAGACTGTCGTAGTATACCAGTGCCAATAACTCATGTATCTCACACTGGAAATACAACAAAAGCAAGAAAAAGGTTAAATATATAAACAACCAATACTATTACCAAGCAATAATGATATCACGAAGATTCTTAAAGAGTGTATGCATTTGAGTAAGCATATATAGTTACAAATATATAACATAAAACTTGAACGTTAAAGCATCATATAGCTTTTTACTGCACATTTTAACTAGTCTTAGAAAAATATTATCAGGCATTTAACGCAACAATGAATTTTGCTGTCAATGCAGAAAACATTTGAAGGTATAAACACAGTTTTCTAGTTAAATTCCCATTCTGATTGAATTCCACTAAGTTAAAGAATCAGATGGTATAAATAAAGGGAAATTTTAAAAGGAGTAAATATATGAATAGAGGTAAACCTTCTGAGCAGATGTCTTTGCCAAAGCTAAACTCATTAGTAGGCATCGTCTACTTCTCCTTCGGCTTGTTTCCACTCTCTCAGATAAAGTAGCATTCTTCCTCCACCCTACTACATTAACGTGCTTGCTACCATCATTTAGCAACAAATCTACTTCCTGAGTGCAACCAAAGAACATTTATAAAATTATATAGGGCAGCATACTTAGAAATTAAGAAAATAATGTTTATTAGTAAATTCACAGCTTTCAGAGTTTTAATAAGCCAAATAACATTTCTAACTTACCTCATCATAAATATTTCCAAGTCTCTGCCAGCTTTCAAAGCGCAGAGGATTGTAAATGAGATCATATTTGAAGAGCTTTGCATTTTGTTGAACAAATTCTTCCCCTTCCTTGGTCAGCACAAATCCAGGCCACTTATCTGTGGCACTCATTTCCTCAGAAAGAGCCAAGAAATAATACAAGTTACAGTAGACCTCCAAATATGGCTCAGATCTGAAAGTCAAATGCACTTCGAGATAACCTTAAGATGCTAAAAACAAGGAATAGCAAGGATATATTGTAGCCATTAAATTTAAATCAGAAGAGGCATTTATATAAAACAAATTAAAAAAAAAAAAAGCACCTACACTACTGTACAATGTTACCTTCTCAATAATGTTGCATTATACTGAACAAGGCCACCCGCATCAGGAAACATTCTCTCAGTAATAGATTCAAGAAATCCATCAGATCCAGCCTCCTCTGAGAGCTTTTCCTCGCATAGATTAGGATCATCTAGGAACTTATCTATAGGGTTTCCTTCTAAGAGGTCCTCCGGTGGCTGCAGAAAGTGCTTCCTGATAGCTCTTAAAACTCTACGAAGTTTGACCAGTCCCGTCCTCTAATACATAATATTTTAGCAAAATATAATTACAAATGAAATTTTCTGTACAATATTCCATGTAGAAGTTGTACTACACAAGTTATGGATTGAGAAAACTTACAGAGGATGCCTTTGCATAGGGAAGAACATACTTGAAAACGTCAGCACATTGTTCTTTAGTTTGATAATCTCCTCGGCTTGTGTTTTTGTGCATCACTAGATCATCCTCATACGATGAATCAGATCTTAGATGTAATCCATACAAACAGAAAAAACATTGATCTAAGGCACAGTCAATTTTAGACTCAAGTTCCTCACGTTCATCTTCAGAAAGTTCATTTCCACATTCAATCGATTGATTGCTTGAATTTTCACCCATAATTAACTTACTGTCAGTCCCAGCACCTCCATGATTTTCACATTCTACTTCCTTGCTGTCTTTATCATGAGCTCTGCAGAAGAAAATATCTTGGGACGATACTCCTTCAGAAACATCCTTTTTAACTGAATTTATTTCATCAATTTTGGTCCAATCCATCTGGATGCCTAATGTGTCTGATTTTGATTCTTCCAGAGACACATTGACAAGACTGTTTTTGGACACTTCTTCACATTGCACCGATTCTTTATGGTTAAAGCTGGATTTAAGCTTCATATCCAAGGCCAAAAGATGCTTTATTGCAAATCTAAGAAATGTTCCTTCTTCACCATTGCCACCTTCACCCAAACAGCAAAGCCCATATTCAGCAAGCAAGTCATGTGTTGCAACAATTAAATCAACCTGAGTTAAGAATGCAGAAAAGAATAGTAGAAGTTTTCCATTAAAAAAAGGAATCACTAAAACAACCAAATCAATTAAAAGTACAATTATTCCAAGAAGGAAATAAGCTAACTTGAGTTTTGATAGGTGTGGTTGGGCTCAGATGCTGGAGTTTGCAGAAAACAACAACTGCATCAACGAAACATCTGCTTTCAGCTTGATCAGAAAGTACTTCTGCTGAGGCTTTATTGCAGACTAGTATGCTGGCAACATAGCTCATGATTAACAACAACAGAGACTGCATTTGACAAATGCTACGTGTTGGAACAGAAAGGCCATCCTGCAAGTATAAGAAAGAGCACATGCTTTCACCACAAATAACATTCTAATTGAAATATCGGGGAAGAAAAGGTGCTATAAGTAAAAGGGTTACACAGACTATGTCCATTTTTTATTGAAAAAATATTGAGAGGAAAGTACCAACAAGGAGGACAACAAGTTATCTTTTCAAAACAGAAATAGAAAATAATGACATAGGAAGAAAGAATATCAAAGAATGCTGCAGAGGCAACAAAGCCTCTAAAGGAAAATTCCCTTGAAACAACTATGAGAGAACAAGGGAGAAGCCACAATTGCCACCCAAATCGAAGCATATCAAGTGGCAATCAGATGTTCTTAAAATTTGAGCTTTCCACTCAACCCAAATACATAATTGGATGGCAAAAATTGCTCACCAAGCCTTTATTCTTTGAATAGCTTTAAAATGAATCATAAAATTGTTTCAGAGTGACATGCATGTACGCTCAAGATTGACCCGGCATGTCAAACAATTTATTCGTAAGGAAAGGAGCCACACAACAGTGAATAAATAATTGGGCACTTGTCGCCAGATCAAGTCGCACATCACATAAATATCAAAGAAAAAGAGCCCGTGTGAGGCCTACAAATCAACAAAAAGGCATTAATACTACTCATACTGAGAGTACTGCACCACTTCAGTACAGAAAAAGCTCACAAGTTTCACTTTGAACAACAGAGTTCAAAAAATTAGTTTCTGTCCCAACTAAACCAGGTCAAAATTAAAAACTTGTCAGTTTGGAAATAACACTAAGAATCCAATTCCTATCAGCCCCATACATATTCAGTTACAAAAAAAAAAATCATAATTTGTATAACTGATAATCATGAAGGCTAAGCTATGTTTGAAAAGGTCTTCCCAATTATTTATGGCAGAAGATTCCAGTACAATAAATCCAGATCAAAGATATGGCTATCATTTAGTATAATCGATGAAAACAGTAAGGAGGAAAAACAAGATAACAGGAGAACGAAGTTCCAATTACAAATACAATTATTTTGGTTCCTTTTTTTCCGGTTTGGCAGAAAAAAAAAAAAAAAAAAAAAGAGATTCAGTAGGTTTGTAAAAGACCGTGCTCAAGAACATAGGAAAGAAAAATCAGCAAAAAAGCCAAAACAACTCATCAAATACATAGAGCCCACCAATTTCCTGTATTTCTATGAGAAATCTGTGAGCCAAAAATATCCACAAGGAAACAACACAAGTAATGAAGATGAGCCATTTTTTAATTACAATACAACAGAAAATTAGTTTATCATGTAGATAACATAATGATGTTTATTCAAAAAGGAGTGAGTAATTAATACTATTCTAGATGCTCAGTTCTAGGCTAATAAATATGCCTCATGGCTATGACATCATAGAATCCAAAACTACTGAAATGGTATTTGCTTACAGAATCTCCACGTTGATCAATAATTTTCTTCACTTGTGAGATACAGTCAGAGAGTGCCTTCACTTCATTTACAACCAAGTGACTACAGTGCTTGCTAGAACTTTCCTTTGAATCAATATCAAAATTAGGAGATGCATTGAAATGAGGTGTTTGATCAGAGGATTTAAATGATTTAATACATGTACTTAAACCCATCTTTGTCATAAGTATTTTCAGCTTCCTATAAAGACAATTAAAATACATCTCCACATCCATTGGCCTTGTCTTTTGACATGCTTCCATTAGAACATCTACAGCCATGAGCTCAGTGGAAGTTATCTTTTCATCTTTTGTATCTGCCATGGATAAAGGGAATGAATCAAGGTAGACATCCTGCATGGAGAACAGAAGTGGAGAAAGCAGAGATACACACTCCAAATACTTTTCATGCTCCATCATCTTAATGACAGAATTCTCCATCAAGAAATTGACCTTCAATATATTAATTTCATCAAGAACTCTATCGAAGTTTAGCTCTTTTACTGCCTTGCAATGTGGACGGGGAACCGAACATAGAGAATCTTCCACATTTTCTCTCTTGGCCAAAAGTGACAAAGCAATATAGAATTCTTCACAAGCTTTAGCCCTGTTGCCATCAACAATAGACAATCTCCCACTTAGCCAGAAAAATCGAGCCCAGAGGGAACTCTTTTTCATCAAAAGTGAGCTGTCTAAATTTGAATTGCTCGTAGTGGAGGTATCTATTGTTTTTACAATGGTCTCCTGGATACTATCAACCAAAAAACAACCTTCACTGAAGGCATTAGTCAAGTGAAAAGGAAAATCTAAAGCTACAGATTCTATGATCTTACAAAGATGGTACGACGTCTCAGAAATAAATTTTGACTGGTTAGAACCAATGGGAGAGCGTAATCCAAAGTCATAATATAACTCGGCAAGGAAAATATCACATTCAGCAGTTCTCTCTTTTCCCCAATGCCTAGTCAACTTTTCCAACTCCAGAAATTTGACAAAAGCATCCTGATATGTGAGACCTTGTCTTGCAACCTCTTCTAAAAGCAAGTGCCCCATATGATAAGCACCGTAATTATTTGAGGTTTCTCTTACAAATGCAGAAACATTATAATACTCAGAATTTCCTAAACAAGATGGTGTTGTGGTCTCTCTGTCCATTGTATCTTGACCCTCCAATCCACCTACAATAAATGACTCTAGATATTGAATGACAACCTTAGTAGGGTCCTTGCCATAAGAAGAATCAGATTCTTCTTTCCCTGGTTTACGACTCCGGAGCCTTTCAAGCCGAGAACTTCTCCTTTCATGTGGTTGTTCTTCTTGAGTATTTGCTTCTTTCTCTTTAAAAGCACTTGATTGTTCTGTGTTACCATCACCAAAAACACTATGATCACCGTTGGACCCTTTCATTTCGACAGTGTTCATAACAGCTTCTGAGCTATGTGGTAAGATTATGCTTAGCTTAACATCAGGAGAAGTTAATGCCTTTTCAGGATCCATCTCACTTTGTGGTGATAAGATTTCCAGGAGTGCATCTACAAGAGCCACCCAGGAAACTTCTGTCAGGTGCAGTTCTTTATTCTGTTTCAGCTTTTTGAATGCAACATCCTCATCTGCATTGTCATTACAAGTTTTTCTCTTGTCAGGAAATTTGAGTCGTACATGTTTAGGTTCCAATTTGTCTATGCCTCTTGGAGCAAATGGCAAAATTTCTGATTCTTCAATGGTATTTCTAACATGCAAAGCACGAGAATGTGATGGCCAGTGCCTCAAAATCAATTCAGCAACAGAAAGGCAAGCAACCTCATCACCAATTGCAATAAGAACTTCCAAAAGCTTCTCCATGCAATTCCCTGTTGACACAGTAGGGATCAAATATGCATAAATACATAATATGAGTATGTTTGCATAGCAGGCATAGGATTAATACTGAAAAGAAGGTATTATGAAAATAACTTTCAAAGGGCGAACTTTATTGTTTAAAATTATTCTTTAAAGTGATTTATAAAAAAAAAAAACAGAACTAGTTTTGTGTGGATAAGGATGAGCTTTTTTACAATAAGATTACAAACTCAGGTCTCAAGCTCAAATGGTAAACGGGTACACATGTTTGTTCTTGCCCATACCTCGTAATAGTGGGAGCCCCAATTACTGGGATGCCTTCTTTTTATTTACGCTTGTATGATGTTAGAGAAAATCACTTTCGAAAAAGGAGTTTGACAACAAGTTCAAATTTTAATGAATGACAACATATTTGTTAGACTACAGGCCAAATACATCAAAATCAATCCTTGCTGGACACTCAGCCAGAATCAATAAAATATAATTTCTGACAGAATGGCAGTTCACACCGCTCAATATATAAATTTTACTTTTGTAGCTAAAATTGATAAGAAAAATATTACAAAAGTAATTCTCCAGTTCAAAGTGCATTTGTACAGCGCAGAAGCCATTCCTCACTTCTATTCAAACATGCGCATACACACATGAAGAGATTGATAAACGGTTCGTTCAAAGACACCCAACTGTAATACATGACAAGGGTAAAGATAACCCAAAGAGGTAAACAAAAAATTGAATTTCACATACAAGAAAAACTAAGAAGCACTCCATTACGCTGCCATTATAAATAAAAAAGAACTTGTTAAAATCTAAGAGTGTAAGGTGCTTACAGTTATTAGGGCTACACAACAGGCCTTGCTCAAATGCCCAACGTGAAATACTCAGCGAGCCCATTGAGCACGATAATGTTCCAAGCTGGTTCCAAACAACAGAATCTTTAGAATCGATCTCCACAGCTTGAAGATAACAGCGTAAAGCATTCTCATAATATGTGGAACCTTGCTCAAGAAATACAGCAGCAAGGTTTTTCAATGCCAAAAACCTGTAGAAGCATTTGTGAGAACTATGAAAAACTCATATAGAGATATAAATATTCAAGCATATATCAAACTCAGTACATTTAAAGAACTTTCATATCCAAAAGGTCAACTGATAAAAAACTTGTTACAAAACCTAATTTCTCCCTAACCAAAGCGCTTAACAATGCTGAGCTGATATTGACTGGACTCAGTCTAGAACCAGAAGCATTGAAAGCAAAGTGACAACTAACGCAGATAGAAGAATGCAAAAATGCAACAAGCACGAGAAAGTGTATGTAGGTTTTACCTACGTGATACCAAATAATAAACTAAGATCAATTTTGTTAAACTAAAATTTCCACCCAGAAGGATAGCTTTAAAACCAACTTCACCAGTGACATGCTTCACGAAAATTCAAAATAGTGATAGAATTGTCTTGATACGAGAACCAAGCGCCCCAAAACTTAAGGAGAAAGGAACTTATTGCAACATATTCATGTGAAATATTACCTTAAACCAGAATTTGCAAGGAGGAAATTCTTGCATGAGCACAGTGCCAATCAAAGGCTCAGCAAAATTATTAAAATAACTAAATAACTAATGCAAACAATCACAAACTTTAACACAGACTTTCTAGTTATTTTAATTAATTACGGGTTTTAAATTGGTCATGCCTCTAGGTACTAAGCTCGTCAAAAATTGATCAATGAAAGAGGCGACTTTGAGCAAACAGCGATGACAGAACAGTGAATATCTTGATAGACAAAGTGTAGTATAGCAGAGATCAAAACCTGAGTTGCAATAGATGACCATCACTGGCACTGCTATTCACCTGATAACAGGAAACACATAAAACCGCCAATCCAAAATGAAATTAATGATTGAACAAATTATGCATGACCGAAAATCCAATACCTGAGCATTAGCAATAAGAGGATCTCTAAGAACAGATTCCAAGAGCTCACGAGACTTCTCGTACTCTTTCGCTTGTAACTTGAGAAGCCCGTCATGATAAGTTTGAGAAAGATGAAATTCCTGAAAAAAAAAAAAGAAAAAAAGAATCAATAACGGCTTGAATTTGTATTAAAAAAGGATAAAAACAATAACAGCAGATATACAAATAACAAAGCCATTAAGAGTTCCAAGAATCCAATCTTTGTACAGTAAGAAAAGCTCTCAGAAGTGCTTAACATTTTCAATTATGCTCGAACAGGAATACGAAAGAGAAAGAAACGTACCTGGGCTTCTTTCGTGGGAGCTAGTGGTTCCCACTTACTTTTGGAGTCAGTGTCATTGATAGCTGCAATTGAGAACTGAAAAGGCAAAACCAAAGCCATTAATCTGAATGAACAATTCAACACCGCGAATTCAAGTAGCTACAAACGAGTAACGACAATCATAGGAAGATGTCTAGAACAAAAATTTTAGTCTCTTACCATATTCGGACTTCAGAACCGGTAGGCGTATTGCTATCCTGTAGATTCGGTAATTTAGGGTTCCAATTTTCTTTGGAGTTTGGCTTCAAAACGTTTCAGTTGCGAAGAGAGCTTTATTTTAACAAGCACTTTAGTTATAACAAGAGGGCGCTCTGAGAACGAGCCCCTTAGCATTCAATAAACGACATCGTACTAGGGACTTCTCTGGTATCTCATAGGAATTGAAGAGAGCTCCCTCTTCTCTACCTCACTATGGTGGTTCAGCTTACGAAGTTGCAATTGCATTAGGAGAAGGAAAGTGTGTTTCCGCAATAATATGGTATTAACACATTTTGTGTTTGAAAACAGAAGATAAATACAATTTAATTCTCTTTTTTATCTTTATTTTTTTAATATGGTATTAACACATCTTAAGAAGTAATAATGTGACAAAATAACTATCAAACGTAGTAGATGATAAAATTGTTAGGTACCAACAAAATATTACCTTTCAAGTAAATAGATTAAGTTCTTCTCTTTGGAAGAATGAACATTTAACACTGTATATGTATTTTGTCTTTACTAATTTTTGTGAGAATTTTAATGACTTTTTTATTGAATGTTGTTTGATTATTGGACAGATAATCAAACAACATCATATGAAGTTTCATGAAATAGGAAAGACACGATGTTATGAAATTGTATAATTATTGGATTGATGATACCATAGCACCTGTTAAGATGATCACTAAGCTGTTCACTTCCTAGGGTTTGAGGCAGTTTATTTTCTTATTTTCCTACACCCATTCATTTTTCATTTTTCAAAATTTGTTGAATTGATTTTCTTTATATTTTTTCTAGTGATGTGTGTAACATCTTTATTTTGTTAATAAATTTTTTATTTTTATTTTAAGTATAAATGTCAGAAAATTGTATGCTTAAATTTATTAAAATTTATGTATTTTATCAGATGAAATATCAACATCAAAAAATACATCAATTTTAAAAATATAAATTAAAATATTATTAATTATAAATGAGGATGAAGGTATTCAAATCTAAATCAATCTTATCCTATTGTCATTTTTAAGTAAAATCAATTTAAGATTTGTTATTTTTATTAAAAAAATAAAAATAAATGGAATAGTACGTTATTAGTTTCATCCCATTTACATAATTTTTAAACCATTTTTATTATCCTTTATAGTAAAATGTATGTCAATGTTATAAAATAAATATTTCTTTTTTTCATTTAATTGTAAAATTATTGTTTTATTTTTGTGTTGATCAACCCTCTAGATCTGACTTCTTGCATTTATTATTTCAATGTTTTAAAAATGATATTCAGAAATAAAATTAATAAACCAAGGCTGTATTTGGATTGATGAAGTGAAGAAAAAAGGTGAACTAAAAGTGAAATAAAAGATGAAGTAAAATAAATTTAAGGTTCGTTATTTTGATTACAAGAAAAAATGAAATAAAAGTAAATAGGCAACTTCATTCCATTTTATTACAAAATTTTAAACCTTTTTTATAACCCCTAAAATTGAAATATATCTTAATATGATGAAATATATCTTTATCATTTCATTTGATTAAAAAAAGTATTTTTTTTATCTAAAAATGAAAGAGTGGTTGATTATCTCGGTCTAAATTATTTTAAATCAATTATAAGAAATGGATATCTATCCTTTTTATTTTTTATTCCTTTTCTAATAGCCAACCATTTAAATTTAACTTCTATGTTTAATATTTTAAAAAACAAGTTATTTGTAAGAGTAAAAATAATAAATGAAATTTGTATTTTGATGGATGAAGTAAATAAAAAAATGAAAAGGATGGAGTGAAATGGATGAAATGTTATTATTTTTATTATAAAAATCATAAAGTGATTAACTTCAATTTATTTGATTCTAATATTTTAAAATTCTTTAGTATGTTTTTAATATGTTATTGTGATGAAATGGGTTTTTCTCTTTTAATTTAATTATAAATTTATTATTTTTTTGTCTTATTCAATCATATTATTTATGTTTCAGTGACAAAGTTCTTCATCTTTTTATTATCCCCTTTATTAATAACAATAATATATTGGTTTAATATCAGTTTATTAATATTATTATTATTACTATTAGTAAAAACATTTATATTTTTACTACATTAATTTTTTATTATTTTTACAAATAATTAATTAAAAATAAAATGACACTAACAAAAGTTATCAAATGTTACATGTGTATATAATTATTATTATTATTATAATTATTATAATTTTATTATTAGTAGTAGTATTTTATTATTATTATAGGTAAAATATTACAACTTTAACAATATTAAGTAAACTTATATAATATAGCGGTTTGATAATACCCTTTTTATTTTATTATAGATCTGGAAAATGAGAATAAGTTTCTTAAGAAAGTTGAGTTTGAATCTAATTTTTTTTTTATAAATGAGAGAAATTATTTATTGCTATTTATAAATCAAGATGGATGGAAATTAAAAAAAAAATATTATTTTATCAAGTAGTACAGTCTGAATTACACATCTTTTACTACATTCACATGAACTAAAATTCAAATTAGAGAAAAATATTTATTTTTCTATATATATATATATATATATATATATATATATATATATTTTATGTTGATGTCTACATAAATTCATCTTAATTTTTTTAAGGACTATTTGATTTGCAATAAAAAAAATACAAAAGTGTACTCAACAAAAATGACTGTTGATTTCACTCTTTTGAACATTAGACAGTCCAAAGTCTCTTTAGAAAATCATATTATTTGATAAAGTTTTGATGATAACAAAACTTAAGTATACATTTATATTTGATGATTTATAGATTTTGTTAATTACTTATTTGTTAAAGACCAGCAGACACATGTCCATGAAGAGACTAGTTTTCTTATTATTTACTTTTATATTATTAATTTGATTTAAATTGATTTTATATCATGATATACAATGTTCAAATTTGTTCATGGAAATTATTCAAATTATTATGGAAATGTGATTAATTGATTTTATATCATATGCTTTAATGTTAAAATCCGTTCATAATGAAAATTATTCAACCTATTGATGAGTATTTCAAATATAATTTTTTCTTTATTTTAAATTATTTTCGATACAGACTTAATCAAATTTGATGAATATGAAAATTAGAGAAACATTTCCAGTTTGAGCTCCATACATCGGAGATTGCTTTGTTTAAGCATCCCAACGACTAGTTTCTAAAAAACTATATATAGAGGAGCAAGTTCAAGTTGAATATACATAACAAGAAGCGAAAAGAGAAAAATATCATACAATATATTGAAGAAAATATACTAACATACTGAGCGTCTATTGTCAATCTGCTATAAAGAGCATATAAAGTTGTTTTGGGTGTGTGAAACCATTTTGTAATTCTTTACCTTTGTAAAACGAACCCTTGTGAACTTTCATTGTTCTCTCTTTTTTTAGAGTGTTTCTTTAAATCTTGAGTGGTCTTGATATCAGGGGGAGATTGAGACTGGTGTAACCTGGAGAGGTTTGTGTACTCGTTATAACCTCGCTATAATTGTGTACTCATTATAACCTGGAGAGAGTTGTGTACTCATTATAACTATTTGTTGAATAGTAGAACCTCTTGAACGGTTTGTTTAAAGGAGAACAGAACGTAGCTTAAATTATGGTGAATCAGTATAAAACTGCTTCATCTATGCTCATATATTATTGCTTTGGATAATCTTGCTAGGTGGTTTCTATTTATAGCGAATTGAGTTTAGGCTTCATTCAATCCCCTGAAACCAGCTGTTCCTACACACATTATAAAAAACACACGAAGAAATTAGAGATAATAAAATTTATATTTTTTGACTCCATTCAACCCCTTCTGGAGCCAGCTATTCCTACACACATTATAAAAACACATGAAGAAATTAGAGATAATAAAATCTATATTTTCTTAACTTAATAAACACAATTTTTTATTCTAAATACAACAAATTGTCTAAAAGAATGAAAAGTTGGCAAATTTTCTCCTCTTTTTGCTACTGTCATGTTTACTAATACTATTATTGTATTTACTATGACAATAATAATAATAATAATAATAATAATAATAATAATAATAATAATAATACAATTGATAAAATTTGATGAAGATAATTATTATTAAAAGATACAACTTTAAAATTAACATTATACTGTATGTGTTATTAGTTGTTCACCAGATAATACACATAATAAAAACACTTTTTATAACTTGAATATTTCCTTCTTTTTGGATCGCGATCAGTTTGCTTAAAATTATTATTTTAATATCTTTTGTAATAAAGTAAAACTATTTTTTTCTAAGTTTTTTATTTCAAAAATAAGTACTTCTCCAATTCTTCAAGTAGCAAATTCCATCTATTTCTTAAATGAGTGGTTTTTTAAAAAAATATTTATTTAATAAGTACTAATTCTAATTTCAGATAAACTAATCCTACAACATAGTGTATCAAATGTTAACACATGTAAAGTAAAGAAAGAAAAAAATAAAGGATGAACGGACCACTGATTTTAGAAGTATCTTATAATTAAAAAACTTATTAACAAATAAAACATTAATTTGTTTGATTATTTTAAAATAATATAAATCCTTTCTTTATTTATTTGTTTTTTGGACATATAAAGGACGCTCCTCGGCCTAGAAAAAAATAAGACAAGAAGAAAAGGAGAGATTTGAAAAGGCATAGGAAGCGGGATTTGGACACGTGGCTCACTATCCGTTATTTGACCGTTGGAGGAAGAAAAGCTGTTGTTGTGCTGTGTGTTAATGCAAAACGCAACCCAACAGCACAACACAGCCTCTGTGTCCATTAAAACCACTCTCTCAAATTCTCTCTCTCCATCTTTCTTTCCATTGCGCTTCCATTATCATGGCCATTGCAACAGAGACTCAGCCTCCTCAGCCTCAACAACACAAGGTTTCTCTTCCCTTCTCTCTCTCACACACAAATCTAGGGTTTTCGTTTCTCTACATCAAACCATTTTTTCTATATTGTTTTGCGGAATTAGTTAATCGGCAACAATATTTTGTCGCAGTTCTCTTCTGATTCTGTCTGCTTTGTTTTGCTAGGATTCTTCCGAGGTGTCGGGTTCAGCTGCGGAGCGGAGGTGGACGCTGAACGATTTCGACATTGGAAAGCCTCTTGGAAGGGGAAAATTCGGCCACGTCTATTTGGCAAGAGAGAAGAGTGTGAGTTTTCTTTTGTTAGGGTTTCTGCTTCTGATCTTGTATTCTTATGAGATCAGGAATGATGGCTCGTGATTTTGTTAATTTCTATGGATTATTTCATTCGCTTCTCGATTTATTTATTTGGGGATAATTCTGCGTCACTGCTTTGGCAAGAATTCTAAGGTGTTTTTGTTTTTTTTTTTTTTTTTTGTTTT
>Ga0209700_102064_pt1 | contig 41402 bp, 28 predicted proteins | sample SiratroredBW_FD_187528 | JGI IMG/M metagenome (GOLD analysis project Ga0209700, IMG submission 187528) | Root nodule microbial communities of legume samples collected from California, USA - Siratro red BW (SPAdes) (version 2) | ecosystem: Host-associated > Plants > Roots > Nodule | place: USA...
AAAAAAAAAAAAAAAAAAGGAAAAAAGAAAAATGAAAAGTTTGTTGTTAAGTTGATTGATATAACAAATAAAAAATTAAAATATTTAAGAAATTTGAAAGATTACCAAAATATCCTCGATTAAAATTTAATAAAAATAAGTATGAATTAAAAATAAAAGATGAGTAATTATAAAATAATTATTTTATAAAATTCAAAATGACATAAAAATTATTTAAAAATTACATTAAATTTATTTAAATAATTAATTATAAATTATAAATTATAAATTATTTCTTTCCCACATATCGATTTAAACAAATTAAAAAATAATAAAATTAATTTATAATTTAAATGATTGAATTAATTTTTTTATAAAACTAATTACTAAATATTAAAATAATTTATTTTCAAAAATAATAAAATTTATATTATTTTTATTTTAATTATTTACTAGATTACATAAAACATAAATATTATATTATATATAAATAAATATAATTACTTGTTTTATATAAATACAATAAAATATTTATACATGATTATGTTTAAAAATATAATTAATTATTTCTTAAATATTAATATTTACTATATAATTGATTTTGTCTTTGAACATAATTTGATTATATTTAATTTTATCCATTTTTTAAATATTTGAATTTAAAGGTGAAATTTTGTTTTATTTTTTTGTATTTTAAGGTTTTCTTTTGTCTTATTTTTTTTAATCACTGGAAATAAATAGAGAAGGAAAGCAGACTTTCTATTGATACAAGTGGATAAGGATTTCTGGTGAGCTCAACTCATCTAACTGAATTTAAATATGCTAGTATATTGGATTGCTTGAATTCACTTTAACTAACCCAATTAATTGAGTTACATATAGGATTAATGACTCTTAATTGGAAGTATCTTATTCAACCACACCTACAATTAATAATAAAACAATTGACATTGTTACTTAGAAAATGTGTTATGCTAATGATCACATACAAATTGCAATCCACTTAAACAGAAATAGGTAACAGAATAGTCTAAAAGAATCCACTTAAGTTCGTGGTAGTGGATCATCAGATCGATCAAATGATCGATTTAAGCACAGAAGAATCAACATATTTGTATATTGTGTCGCTAATGATAAACTATACGGATTAGTCTTCCATCGTCTTGTTCAGATTCTCGATCACTCCAAAATTAAATTTGAAGCAAAATAATGGAATATGAAAGCGCAATCGATTAAAGCATTTGAAAGGCATATAAAAAGTGAGTGAGATGAAGAAGAACCTTTCACGGATGTAAGCGATGGGAGCGAGAATGAGGAAGGCGATGAGATCGCGGAAGACGCAGTAGACGATTTGGTTGATGCCAACGTCAAGAACCGATTTCGAGATAACGTGATAGCCTCCGCTCAACACCTGCACCATCACCAACGATGAGTGCGCTTTCCATATCTCCGTCATTACAAAATTCTGGATTTGAAAATCCGTTGAATGCTATAAATAGTAAATAAATCAAATAAATAAAAGTAAACAAATGTCTTAATTTCTAATGCGGAGGCGGCCCAAACATATATAGCTCAGTTCCGTGTCTGCACGGTTGCACCACCAATTCTTCTAACACTTTTCTTTTCTACTACAACTATATTTTTAATTGTATTCTTACATATAGTCATATATTAAAATTATAAGTCTTTTAAAAATAATTAAAATATAAAGTCTTTACATTCCTAGTTCAAAATAGAAGAATTATATATTTAATAAGCAACATAAACGGAAATATAACTAATGCTAATAAATGTAATGCCCACCAGCCTAACTTTATGTTGACTATCATTCAAATTTTTATTTCTATATTTATGTGTAGAATTGAGTTCTTTTTTCAGTTGACTATCATTCAAAATTATTAAAGTATAGAATATTTTTTTCTCTCTTTGCTTGCTTCAATAATGGTTGTTGTTAACAGAATGTGTCTATTTATATACTTGTAAAGGTAGTATTTGTAAGAATAGCAAACATCAACAACATGCTTTGATTGTGTTTTTGCTAGTATAAAAGAAAATTATTGTTTGGATTGAGTAGCATACATGATTGGTGTAATCAAATAAAATTTTTATATATTTAAAAAATAATTTGTAAAATAATTTTTTGAAAGTAATTTGATATAAAAATAATTTTTAAAATATAAAGTAAAGTTGAAATAAACTTCAAATTAAAACATCTTATCAAATCTGAATAAACCAAAAAAATTTATATTTTAAAATAATAATATATTAAAATATAAAATTTTAAACTAATTATATTTTATTTATTATTTTAATTTTTTATTTAATCATTTATTTTATTACAATATAAAAATACATATATTAATAAAATATTAAATTACGTAATTGTATTTATTTGTTTATTATTTTAGTGTTTTTTAATTATTTATCTTTTATAATATACAAACATTTATGAGCAAATATTACATTATTTTATTTATTATTTTAACTAATTTTTAAAACTATTTATTTTATTATAATATAAAAACTTATACAAATAAATATTAATAATATGATTATTAAAAGAATAATAATAGGTTACGTAGAGCTAAGTAATAATAATAAAATATTTGTTCATATTTGATTATAGTTTGAACATTTTATGGTATTCTTTCTTTACAAAATACACTTTTAATAGCGTAGAAAGTTTAAGTTAAGATTTTGTCTTTACTTTTTGTCCTTTTGCATTTATTAATGTATTGATTTTTCCACTTTGTTCTTTTTTTTTTCTTATTGCATACAAACAATATTTGAATGGATCCAAAGTGTATTTAATTCTTCTATCGGGAATTAGTTTTTTATGAAATAATGAGAATACCTCAAAGTCTCCTTAAAGAATAAAAATTATAATTATCACATTACATGATACGTTAAAAGTGCAAACACTGATATTGACTCTCAGGATTTTGATAAATTTAGGAAAATGATGCAATTGCATTTTGAAATTTTGAAAATAGGTATATTTTTTAAAAAACATTGATTGCTTCTAAATATGATTTTACTTTATAAATATATGTTTTTTCCATTTGTAAACACGTTTTTTTTATTTATTTTTGTTTAGAAATTATGCTTTATAGCATTATTTTTTTAAAAGTAGTGCTTAGTAGGTTTTCTATTTTATTTTATTTTATTTTTTGAACTCTAGAAACACATTTTGAATTTTGAATTTTTTTTTTCAAACATTGTCAAATGGGGCTTTTGGTGCACGTTTTAAACAACTTAGTTTTCTTTTTTTGCATGTTTATAATTTGTTTTTATTTTATTTTTGAGTTTTAAAAATATTTTATTATGTTTGTTTGTATTTTTTTTTTTTGTAGTTGGGTGAATTTTTTTTATTTGGAATTTTTGAAAAATAAACTAGTTAAAAATATTGTTTTAATTTTTATGTTTATAATTTTAGATGATTCAATTAATTAATGAAATTAATTATGTTAATTGAATACAAGTTAGGAAATTTTAAATAATAACAGTGAAATACTTTTTTAATTGTAATAAAATAAACTCAATAGATTGGAGGAATAAATATTTAGTAATTTTTTAATTTTGTTTTGAATTGATTTACCTATTTTATTATTAATTAGTCTTTTTGAGTGTTTTACCATGAATTTGAGGGTCAGGAGTAATTCTTATAAATTTTAGATAAAGTATCCATTAGGTCAACAAATACTTGTAGTTGAACACTAAACTTAAAATTTTGTCAATTATAAACATAACATATATATGGTCAATATTTATTAGTTTTTCTTGAGTAAAGTAGTGATTTTTTTTTAAATATTGATATTTTGCATGCAACATGTGATCTCTCTTAACTCCTCTTACCACAAACTAAGATATTTTGTTATTTAAAATATTGTTTTAATAAAAATGGAGATGGATAAGTAATATGTTTTCTTCCTAATACAGTTTATGTATTCAATAAAGTTTATATATTCAATTAGATTGATTGTCATATATTTTCAAACTTTTAACTTCTATCATTAATTGTTTGAGTCAACTCATCTAATAATATAAATTTATTTATACAATTATTTTGGTAAAACTTTGAAATCACTCCTAGTAACTTAGCTTTGAAGAGTGAATTGTTTCATTCCATAACAAAATAAGTGAATCAAGCCAAAAACATATTTTTATTATTGAAATTATAGTTATAATTGAAAAATTATCCATACAAACAGTAAAAAACTATTTTTTGGAATATTTATTATCTAAATTTATTTACTTTATTTTGTTACAATGAAAAACATATACTTTACTGTTTTATTTTTTTTAAATGATATTCAATTAGCATAATTAATTTAATTAATTAACGAAATGATCTAAAATTATGAAAAATAATTACAACAAAATATCCAAGTAATTTTTAAAAAAATTAAAATAAATAAAATAAAATAAAAAAACACATTAAGCTACCATAAAATTCACAAATAAATAAAACAAAATATTTTAAAACTAAAAATTAAAAAAAAATTACAAACATAGAAAAAAACTATGCTAGTAAGAACTTACACCAAAGCACGAGTTTCACAATACTTTAAAAGAAATTTTTGGAGTCTTAAAAAAATAGAAAAAAACAAAAACAAAATTAAAACGTGATACTAAACATGATTTTAAAAAAAAAAATGCTACAAAGTAAGATTTTTAAGAAAATAAAAAAAATTACATAAAATGTGCTACAAAACACGATTTTAGCATGAATGAAAAAAAAAATTACAAAAAAAAACTTGCCCACATCCTAATATTTTTAATAATCGGTCTATTTGCATAAATTAAAAATATAATTTCACGATTTTTGAATATTTAGTCAGGATTTTCATTCGAGTAGAATATTTGTTAACGATGCTTTAAAAAATGAGAAAGAAAAATTATGGGTGCTTCGCATTAAAGAAAAATAAAATGGGAATGATTTTGAAATTCATATTTTCAAAATAACAGATTAAAAGTTAACATGTAAAACTTAGAAAGTTAAAAATTTAACAGAAAATAAATATAATTTAAATTTTAATAGTGAAAATTAATATAATGACAAATATGTATTATTTAAAATGTAATGTATATTTTATTAATATTAATTTCACAATCAATATATAAAAAAGTAGCATATATAGATATATGTAAAATAATAATTTGAAGCAAAACAAAGTTATAACAGAGTTTATAGGACAAATCCAGGATCTTTTAAATAGTATTGTAACTAAAAAATGATTAAAACTTGTTCCCAATCAAGGACGTGACTTCTGAGGAAGAAGAAAGTTGGGATAGATGAAAGAAAAAAGGATTAAAATAAAATTTGTAGTTAAAACATAAAGGAAAATTAGGGTAAGAGAATAACAAAAATGGGTGTGACAATAATAAGCCTTTGCAAGCTGACTTCACATGGCATGTTAAAAGCCGAAAGCCCAAAGACTCATACCGTGTGTCACAATTTTCATATGGGTAAAATAAGACGAATTCTTCCTACCCTTTTATATTATCACCCTACACCTCCATAATTTGTCAAATTTCGAAACTACCTTTGATGATTAGATTAAGTTACCCTTTGTAAAAATAAAAAGTGATCTTATTTATAGAAATGGTTGTTGAAGAGTGTAAGAGATGAATGCTTTTCTTGGGTGTAGTTGAAGATGGTGATTGGATGTTCGTGGTGGTGTATTGTGGTAGTGGAGGTAGTTGATGGTGGTTTTATGATTTGGTAATTTAGAAGAGATCATCAGATCATATAATTTTAAATTAAATTTGTTGGTGGTGTAAACTTTTGGATTGTATAATTTGAAAGGTTATTTGTGTTAAGAATTGAGTTTTAGATTGTATAATCTGGAATGTAATCTTATATTACAAATTGGACCAATCCGAAAGAGATGATTATCTTCTAGATTATATAATTCGAAACTCAATCTGTAATATAAATAACATTTTAGATTGTACAATTCAGAAGCAACATAATATATTTTAGATTAGCCTCGTACCCCCAATTCGGAAGTATAAAATTTAAAGACCGGATTAGGCCAATCTGGAAGGAAAAAATTACATTCCTGGTTGGACCAATCTGGAAGAGCCAAATTTTTGGAATTTTAAGGAGTTTGCATAGAGTGTATTTTAAGTATGAATTGTTTGTTGAATGTAGATATGGAAGGGCAACTTTGGAGTAGAATTTCATAGAAAGTAGATAAGATATCAGATACTGAAGAAGTACATCAAAGTATCATTGTGGGTAGTAAACAGGAATGTGTCTTGGATTTTACAATGAACAAGGGGTAAATTAATTTTGACTTGCTTATGTATAAATTTCGACAACTAAGTTAAATTTGTTTTGGCTTATTTATTTAGGTGTTTGGTACTAGAGATTATTTACTAGAATGAGTTTGTAGGTTTATGGACTTAGGCTTGTGGTTTCATACTTAGATCTAACAAATCAACAAGACAACAAGGAAGAAAGACATTTGTGTTGTTGGGTTGTGAAAGGAGTGACAAATATAAAAAATACAGAGATGATTTAGAGGTGACTATTACATATACAAGAAAGTGTGAATGTCCCTTTAGATTGCGGGATAAACCTGTTGGTAATGGAGAATGTTGTGTGTTGATGGTAATATGTGGGTTACATAATCATGATTTGGTTGAGAAATTAGTTTGTCACCCTTATGCTGGCATATTAAGACCTAATGAGCATTCCTTAGTTGTTGACATGACGAAGAGTTAAGTGAAGCCTGCAAACATATTGCTTACTTTAAAAGAGTATAAAAAGATTATGACAACAATCAAACAATTGTACAATGTTAGATACAGATATAAGATATCACTTAGAGAATCAAGAACAAAAATGTAATAGTTAATGATGTTGCTAGAGCGTAACCATTATATTAACTAAAGTAGGTGTCATCAGCACTCACAGGTTGTAAGTGATATTTTTTGAACACACCCCGATTCAGTGAAGTTGTTGAATGCATTTAGCATTGTTCTATTAATGGATAACACATACAAAACAACAAATATAGGATTCCTATGCTTGAAATAGTTGGTGTGGCATCTACAAGCTTAACTTTCTCGGTTGCTTTTGTGTTGTTGTTAAGTGAAGGTGAAAATAACTTCATATGGGCTAGGGAAAGACTTAGAGGGTTGTTTTTAAGGGGAGATGTGTTTCCTGAAGTCATTGTTAATGACATGGACTTTGCTTTGATGCATGCAATCAATGTTGTTTTCCTGAAGTTCTAAGTTGCTATGTCGGTTCCACATCAACATAAATGTGAAAACAAAGTGTAAAATGTTGGCTGATTCTAGGAAGGCTTGGGACGTTATCATCGATGCATGGATAATTGTGATGGATTGTGATGTGTTTGAGGATTGTGTTAAACAATTTGAATGTATTTGTTCAACATGGTCGTTATTTCTTGATTATGTGAAAAAGACACGGCTCATTCCCCACAAGGAGAAATTTTTTAAGGCTTGGACATATAGGGTGATGCATTTGGGTAATGTGACATCAAATAGGTATGTTTCAATATCTTGTGTTTTCTTAAACGTGTGGCAACAAAAGTATTAAACATTTATATTTTGTTTTGGTTATGCAGGGTTGAACAAACTCATTGGAATCTGAAACGAATATTGCAGAATAGCATGGGAGATTTGTGTACATGTTGGGATGCATTCAACAATGTGCTTGTTTTTCAACATAATGAAATTAAATCATCCTTTGATATGAGTCTACATGTTATTGGTCTTATGTTCAAAGTGACATTGTACAAACATTTGGTGGGCGTGGTAAGCAAGTATGCTTTGATGCATATCACTGAAGAGTTTGAAAGAGTTAGACATGTAGGGTTCGATAGTGAACATTGTGGATGTGTACTCAGAGCTACTCATGGTTTTCCATGTGCTTGTGAATTAGTTAGATATGGTATGGGTATCATACCACTTAATGAAGTGCATGTGATGTGGACTAGACTCAGCTTTTCAGAGATATTATCAAGTGATTATCTTCTGAGTTGTCCATTCAACATGAATTTGATATCATTTTAAATCAATTTAACGAGGTTGAAATTAAAGGTAAAGTGACAATTAAGAGCAAATTACGTGAAATTGCATACCTTGATATAACATCAATGTGTTTTCTCATGGAGAAATTCAAAACTAAAGGGTCACAAAAAAGTCCATAAAATAGAGTTGAGAGGTAAAAAAAGCATAACTCATCTTATTTTTAACATGTTGATTAAATTCATTCCATGAATGATAGTTGTTATTCACTGAAGGCGTCAAGGGGGAGGGGAAAATCACAGTTGTCAGTAATCACCAAAGTTGTTCCAATGCTTGATCAATTTCATCTGACTTGTCACCCACACATCGAAGATGTGATTGATATGAAGGCGGACGACATTGTGGATATTGCTACACTTTTGGGTATGGGTGAAGAGTCATGGGCCCTAGTTCGAATGAATTTGTTTAAAGAACTTTGCCAATGATGTGATGAATATTCTAACATTATAGGTGTCTATGAACGAGTTAAGCAATTGAAGATGTCATTGTTGGTGGATGAGACAATAATTGTAAGTTCTTCTTCATTACATAATTTGATTTTGCAAATTGTCCATCTATATATATAACAATTATATTTTTTTTCCAGGCTGGTGTTAACAAATGGATGAGGATAGTAGATATAGGTTACGTGGTTACTAGTAGATATAACGTTATATTACTTTGTTTATCGTTGAAGCAAAACATAACAATATTCCCATTGAGAAGTAAACCTAATTGGTCATACATGTGTGCTAGAACAGCTACTCCTCAGGAATATCCTCCACGCATGTGTAGGTCCCTAAACAATGCCATATATAGATGCAACAAGAAAACCTTACCAGCAGATTCTCATAACTGACGGACACAAGACTCTTCATAAATCTATCATAACCAACTCAGTCCCATCTGTGGACCCTAACACTGTCTCAGCTTGGCATTTGCATCACCTTTGTCAACGCCTAGCAAACCGCCAACAAGCTCAAAGCTCAAATATAATCCAACGTCATGTAAGTGGGAAATTGACCTACAATAAGAATGTGAAGGAGAGACGACACATCATCCAATGTGGTCCTCATCTCACCCACTAGAAGATGGAACATGTTAGTGTTTCTATGCCATCTCTCAACAAAGACTAATAATAATAAGCTCATGTTTGCGACCTCATAACCAATGTTCCACAATGACAACAACCCAAAATTTTGTACAAAATATGAACTTGGGGACAAGGAATCCCAAATTTACTAGTTCCCTAGCATGGGAGACGAACTTAAGTTCTCCATGGTCCTAAACAAAATAAAATAATGGTCTTCATAAGCATTGTTACCTACTTAAACCGAAACCAACAAAACATTGAATTGTAAAATCTTACCTCACCCATCCACAACCTCAATGCAACATGCTCGCCATAACTCACAAAGACAGAGCAATCAAAAGTCCCTTTAGGGAATTTTCAACACCAGGAGCAGTACCAACATTAGTAGCTTGACCACGACGATCTCCTCTTTGCATTGAAGTCGTAGGCCTCTCTCGACCCTGGGGTTGAGATCCACCTCCTCTAGTTCTAATCATTAATCTTTCAAAATCTACATGTTATTTAAATTCACAAATTTAACCAATTCAAGTTTCAAAAAATACCTTAAAGCAATCTTCCGAATTGTACAATCCATAAGCATTTTTGGAAAAAATAATGGCTTATGGACTATACAATCTGGAAGAGAAATGTTTATCCAAAAGCTTTCCGGATTATACAATTCGGAAGTCACAATTTTGTTGAAAGGAAAACCAGAAGCCCTTTCCAAAATTTCTTCCTCTTTCGAATTGTACAATTTGGTATTCATTTCAACAAAAATGTAACTTCCGAATTGTACAATCTGGAAGCCTGTAAATCGACGAAGATAAGGAACCCATTGCACCGCTATCCTACATCACTCAAATACACAATACCACTTCAATATACCAAAAAAACCACTTCAATGGTAAACTTTGCATGTCTAAATGGTTCAATCGAGAATGGAGGTGAGTTTAGGTTTAATGCTTCACACAACCACACTGGAAAATAATCAACCTTCACTGAAGAGAACCATTGCATGGCAGTCTTCAAAAGACCACCACCGTCGATGAAGGTACACACAATCTCAACTCAAACACAGTAAACAAAAGGTGCAGGAAAGGGAAAGAGCGATAAACGACATAAAGAGGTTAGGGTGAAGGGCAGTCTAAGGTTTAAATTTTTAACATAAGAGAATTTTTGTCTTTTCAATTTTCCTATGGAGGTGAAGGGTGATATTGTGGAGGTGCAAGAAGAAGGCCTTGTAAAATAATTTTTTATAAAATTTAAAAAATTGGGTCATTTTGTTGAAAAAGGGAAATTATATCAAATTAAGATTGTAAGATTTAGTGTCTCCATTCATTCATATTAGTATGACTATTTGGGGTCTATCTTCATAACATAATTTAACTCAAAACAAATCAAATACTTTATGCAAATTTGGGTACATACAATACAATGTATCTAAAGTTTATATGCAATTTCTTTTTAAATGCAAAACATTAAAAACAACAAAAAATATATAGTAAAATATGGGAAACAGAAATAATAATACAGAAAATAAAATTGGAAAAACTAAAAAAACTATAAAACAAGAAGCTAAAACGACACTCTCTCACACTAAAATTTACATGGTTCTCAATGAAAGTATAGATATAAGACAAATACAAATAGAAGAGTGGGAAAGAAAAAATGGATTAAAGGTCAAAATAATTAAAAAATAATTTCATTCTTATATATGAAAATATTCACCACATCCACAAGATCTAGGCAAAACAAAGATTGAAAACCATAAAGATAGCCTTGTTGTCAACAAATAATTCTATATTTGTTTGTTCTTTATATGAACAAACTCATCTTACACATAAATTATTATTGTATGAAAGCAGATTGACAATGTATTACCATATTTAAATGGGGACCACCTTTGACTCATCTTCTTTTTGTAGAGGGTGTTTTATTATTTTGTAAGGTCTTTGAGAAATGTATGCTTTGAATATTGACCATTCTATGTGACTTTCAATGATTTATATTTAAAAGTTAATCTCCAAATATCTAAATTTATATGTTTAAAGGGTCTTTCTCTTAAAAAGATTGATGCACATAACTCTCAACCAATATAAATGATCCACAAAATCAATTTAGTAGATTTTTATACACAATGCATCCTCAATATTACAACAATATTACCCCTTAGAATCCTCATGGGAAATATGTTTTGGCTTGAAAGGAAATTTCACATTGTATTACGTATTAATTTCAACTTACAAATGGATTCTCAACATAATAATGCATCCTCAATATTACAACAATATTACCCCTTTAGAACGCTTATTTGAAATATGTTTTGACTTGAAAGGAAAATTCTCATTATATTATAAAGTAATTTCAACTTACAAATGGATTCTCAACACAATTTTGACATGAACCATATGAAAACTCCTAATCTTAGAAAAATTGATATTTTATTTAACAAGTCTTCATCCTTAATTCTTATACAAAAGATATTCCGATCAAATTAAAATAATTCTTTATATTCTAAGAGCCTATCCTCATTTAAAAAAATTGTGAAATTGTGTTAAATTTATAATTGATGATTTTTTTTTATCTATATGGATGTTGATGAGAATAAACATCTTGTCATTATTTTATTTAAATTGGATGTGTTGTCGTTATTAACTTAATCATATTCGTTTAATTTTATATTTGTTATTATTTTGTTTTCTTTTAAAAAAACTAATATTATACATTAATAACAAAATATTTACAGTAATTATTTTCTTTTATTCACTTTTTCTCATTATAAAACAATGTACGAAGGTTGAAACTTGTTGTAATAAAGAGGTCTAAAAAATTATTAAAATAAAATTCCGGAGGCGTGATAAAAATCACTGTCCTTAAGAACTTATCCGCAATAAATGCGCAAGTTCCCCAGGATACAACAGGAACTTCTCAGTTCAAAACTGAAGATCTCAAAACTAGCAAGCAAGCTCTTTTGAGCAAAAAAACCCAAGATATTTAGAAAAGAAAATAAGGAGAGAGAAAAAGAAAGGAGAAGATGTGAAGAGGAGAGGAAGTAATGTTGTGTTGTGTGATTTTCGAAGTAGGTAGGAGCCTCTATTTATAGAGGATGGAAGCATGATCAGTTTTGAAGAGTGACGTGTGAGGAATGAAAAATGGGGAAACGACTTTCACTGCCCACGCTCCCTCAACTTTCGTATTTGAGAGAATAGTCAAATTTCTGCCTCCAACATTCAAAAATTGTTTCAACGTCCATGAACCCACATTTCAAGCTTCTGGAGATGCGCGAGGAAATGGGTAGAAGCGGTTAGGTTTGAATCTTTTCATTTTTACCCTTTTCAGTTTGCAATACCACTTCAATCATTCTGTTTTCACAATATTCCGCCACATATTAGAAAATGTAAAGAAGAAAGAAAGAAATAAATCTTGGGTCTCATATAAGATGTAATGCATCAGAGCTGGTATAGCAAGCTATATGAACCAGTCCTAGATTAATGAACTTAACACACAGTGTAGTTGGTATAGCAAGCTATATGAACCAAGATACTTAGTATGTGTTAGAGGTTTATCAATCATAATACAACCCCACAATTCTTGTTGTTATCGTTGTGTTGTGCCTAATAGGCCATGCGTGTGCCATATATTCATGAGTGCTCTAGATATCTTGCCAAGATCTCCTATAAGAGGCCCCACTTGACACTCATATAGGTGATTTCATCAAGTATACCCATAAGGGATATGAAAATCATAAAAAACTTTGTTATAAGCTAAAATTCGTACTCCACTGGAATTTTAACGACAAAGTTTATCTTCTCAATAATGTAGTATCTAGCACCTTCGCACACCATAGGTATGGACAAATTGATTTTAAATCAATTTTGTGCTAGCAGAATTAACAAGTGACTTGTTTTTACCCATATGAACCTTATTCATGGGATCTCCAATTACAAAGGTTGGGTTTCCATCACTTGTTTTTTTGCAAGTGGCTTGAGTCTCATTCCCCTTGATGTTTCTAAAATCATGTTCCTCCCTAGAGGTTTTGTCAGATCGGCCAAATTCCATTTTGACTTAACATAATCAATGGAAATTGTTCCCTTATTTAGCAACTGTTTTACCAAATTATGTCTCAATTGTATATGTCTATTCTTTCTGTTATCGCAAGAGACCGGTTGGCTCTAACAACAACAATGTCTTTTAGGGTCGCTCCTTGATCGCTTCTTGATCGCTTCTGATGTTGCCCTTTCTTGTTGTTCCAAACACTCCGAATTCCACCATCCCAGAAGGGGGGTCCTACAGGCACTTCAAGTCAGTTTTAGGGTTAGAGTGTGCAGGGATATAAATGAGAGTGTAGAAGTACCTTTTGTGTGGTGATCAAACCTGTGTTTTTATAGATGTCGCAATGGGCCCATGGTGCTGGGCTTATAACCTGCATTAGTTACTTTGTTATGATTTTGTAACAGAATCGGTTATTTAATATATCTACCTTTTTTATATTATTCTTGGTTGTTGCTTTGTCGGGCCCAGGGGTAGGTGGTTGTTGCTTTGCCAAGGCCAGGAGTAGCCACGTCGGTGCTATAGTACATAAGCCCCCTAGGTACTTGAGGATACATAATAGCTGAAAAGATTTAATACAAATCGGCCGACCGTTTAAGGCTTAGTTTACCCGACCGACCGTGAAGGAACTGGAACTTGAACTCTTGCCTGCGTTTAAAGGATTAAAATTCGAAATTTGAACGACCAACCGTTTAAGTATTGGCTAAAGTAGCTTCTCGCATGTTTTCTTGGTTTGCGTACCTGATGTGACATCAGTTATCCTGTCACATCAGGTGCGCGAATGTTTGCTAAGAAGTTTTTCAACCACTCAGCTTCACTTCCAGCCATTTCAAGAGCAACAAACTCTAATTCCATTGTTGATCTAGCAATAATGGTTTGTCTGGTTGATCTCCATGTAACTACACCACCACCAAGTGTAAATACATAACCACTAGTAGATTTTGTCTCATCTGAATCAGAGATCCAGTTAGCATCACTGTACCCTTCTAGCACAGCGGGAAATCCACTATATTTAATGGCATAATCCATTATACCTCTTAAATATCTCATAAGTCTTGCAAGTGCATCCCAATGATCCTGACTAGGGCATTGAGTATACCTGCTTAGTCTACTTACTGCATAAGCAAAGTCTGGTATAGAAAAGCTCATTAAATGCAATAAGTTCCCAATTATCTCGGCATACTGAGATTGAGAAATAGATTCTCCTTTGTTTTTCATTAACTTGGAGTTAGCATCATAAGGGGTGCTTACTCATTTAAAATCATAATAGCCAAACTTCCTAAGAAGTTTCTCAGTATATTGCTCTTGAGATAATAATATACTATCTCCCTTCATTATGACTTTAACTCCTAAAATAATACTTACTTCACCAATGTCTTTCATTTCAAAATTAGATTCAAGAAACTATTTTGTTTTAGAAACTATATCAATGCATGTATAAAAAATAAGCATGTCATCCACATATAAACATATAATGACAATTCACCATTTTCAGATTTAGTGTATACACATTTATCAACATCATTAGTAGAAAAACCATCACATAGTAAAACATTATCAAGTTTTTCATGTCATTGTTTTGGTGCTTGTTTAAGCCTGTACAAAGATTTTAAAAGTTTGCATACCTTTTCTTCTTGGCCAGGAGCTACACATCCTTCAGGTTGAGTCATATATATTTCTTCCTCTAGTTCACATTCAAGAAGGTTGTCTTAACATCCATTTGATGAATAACTAACCTGTGGATAGATGCTAGAGTTAGCAACACTCAAATAGAAGAAATTCTAGTAACTGGAGCAAAAGTATCAAAATAATCTATGTTGGGTTTTTGTGAAAACCCTTTTGCTACTAATCTTGCCTTATACTTTTCAATCGATCCATCAAGATGATACTTTTTCTTGAAGATCCAGTTACAACCAATAGGTTTTGCTTCTTTAGGTAAATCTACTAAAGTCCAAGTGTTATTTTTCTTAATGGAATCAATTTCAGTTCTAATGGCCTTGTCCTAATATTTTGCATCAGGAACACTAGTAGCTTCTGAAAAATGTAATCGTTCATTTCCAACAAGATAAGTATAAAATCATCTCCATAGGAAGTTTCCTTTCTCTGTCTCTTACTTCTCCTCAAATCCTCACACATTGTATCATTAGCAATGTCTATATGTTGTTCAGATGTCCTAGTAACCTTTAAGGGAAATATATGTTTAAAAAAACTCAATATTTTTAGTTTCTACTATAGTATTACGTTCAATTATTTCACTATTATGAACAAAAAACCTATAGGCAGCATTATGTTCAACATAGCCTAAAAACAAGCAATTAGAAGTTTTAAAACCTATTTTCCTTTTCTTAGGATCAGGTAACATCACTTTAGCTAAACACCCCCACACTCTTAAATATTTAAGATTAGGTTGAAAACCTTTCCACAACTCATAGGATGTTATGCCAGTTTTCTTACGAGGCATTTTATTTTGTAAAAAACATGTTGTAAGGAGAGCTTCACCCCAAAGATTATCAGGAGCATTAAAACTATTAAGCATAGCATTCATCATTTCTTTAAGAGTCCTATTTTTTCTTTCATCTACTCCATTAGATTCAGGTGAATATGGTGAGGTTACTTCATGAATAATTCCTTCCTTAACATAATAATCATTAAATGAAACATATTCACCACTTCTATATGATCTAATCCTTTTAATCTTCTTATCTAATTGATTTTCAACTTCTATCTTATAAAAAAGAAACATATTAAAAGCTTCATCTTTATGTTTTATTAAGTACAATGTTTTATTAAGTACACTTTTGTATATCTTGAATAATCATCTATGAAAGTTACAAAATAATTTTTACCACCTCTAGTCATGGTTTGCTTTAAATCAACAAGATCGGTATGTATTAATCCTAACAACTTTGTCGCAACCGGGATCACGACGAGATGATTAAAAATTTTAATTTAAAAATATTTAGATTAAGATTGGGAGTCGCCACTATAGCTTATTATAGAAAACTATAGAAAAACCAAAAATAAAATATCTATGAACCAGATTCAAGATTCGAGAGTCGGTTACGTGTGGAAAAAATATTAGCACTCCACAACGCCCATCCTAAGACGGTACCTTTAATCAAATGAGTAGAAATAAGTGTGGTTTTACAAAATGTCATTTTTCCCAAATAATAACAATAATAATATGAATAAAATAACAAAACAAAACAAATAAATAAACAAGAAAAGAAAACATGCTAATAAACATAATACAAATAAATAATAATTATGAAAATAAAAATAATAAGCAAAAATAAGACAAATACATATATATATATATATATATATATATATATATATATATATATATATATATTCTTATTTTTTTCGGTTCCGACAAGGATTGACCTTGGTCCTACATATTTCCACAAAAGAAAATATGAGGGTTCACGTAGTTCTAATTTATATATATATTTTTTATTTTTAGGGACTTGATAAGGATTGATCTTGTTCCTACGTATTTCTATCCGTGATAAAAAATCAGGATTCACGTAGTTCTAATTTGAATATTTTTATTTTTATAATTGAGAAAAATCATTTTATATTTTTTTATCTTTTTTTATTGTTAATAAAATAATATTTTATTTATTTATAGGATAAAATGGGCAAAGGGAATTTGGCATGGCGTAGTGGCGGCAAGAGTTGAGAGAAATAAAGAGGGGGAATGCGCTACCGATTTGGTAGCGCTATCGTGCGGCGGTGGAGGTGGAGTGAGGCCACGCGAACGAGGTGGCTTAGGTTCGCCTTGACGATGACGAATCAAACGCCAATGGTCTAATCTTTCTTCTCTTTTTTTGGTCATTTTAATTTCTTGGTTGTGGTTTCTTTGGGACTGATTTTGGTTCTTGTTGGTTTCGGTTCTTGGTTTTTTTTTAGTTCTGATGAATGTTGTTTTGGGAGTTTTCGGAATGCTATTTTTAGTTTATGTTTGGGGATGTAATTCTATGTTTGATTTCTGATTCTAGTTGTGTAGGGTTTGGGGACATTCTGATGCTTTGGTCAGGTTGCTGGTTTCGGATCTGTGTTTGGGTTTATCTGAGTATTTGTTTTTCGGCTTAACATTGGTTTTGGATTTTCTGGATATTGGATTTGATTATGAAAACCTAGTTTTGAATTTGTTCTACCTTGGATTTTGGTATCAAGTTTTGAAATTTTTCCGAATTTAGGACATTCTAAAATTGGTATTTTGATTTTCTGTTAATTTATGTTTTGTTGAATTTTTGGAATATGAACTGAATTTAATCCTGGATCAGTTGGATTGTTATGGTTATTTTTCTGGTCTTTTACCACTGAAATCAGATTCTAGTTTATGATCTCAACTTCGATTAGGTTTATGGTATTGAAATTGGTTTTTGAAATTTTGGTTTTTTCTAAGTTTTTTTTCTGGTTTTGGCATTGGTATGACTAAGACCATGTAAGAGGCAATAGTCTCATATCAGAAGGTGTATTTCAAGAGGCAATCTTCTCTCATATGAGTTTGGATAAATAAATGTGCTCAAGCAGCATTTGCATGCAATGCAATTCATTTTCCATTATGCAAATAAATATAAGAACTAATCAAATATTATTTTCAGGTTATGAAGGTTATACATTGATATTGGACATTTGAAATCAATCAATTAGAGACAAAACAAACACATATGTCACACGCCAAGAAACATCATCATAAACTATATAAATTCATGTATTAGCAATGTTACGTACCCATTGAAGATTCTCAACACTTCAGTTTCAATCCCTTTGCTTCCTCTACAGTTTTGCTTCTCCAATTCTTTTTTAGAGAAAATTGTATATTTAGGATTGTATTAGCCCTTGACAAATAGAAGAATTCTCTACCTATTTCTCTGAAAAAAATTGTATGTGTATTTCGGTCTCTAACTATTTCTCTAGAAAACTGTATGTGTATTTCGGGAGCAAGTAAAAGTCCCCCTTGGACTCTCACAGGTGCAAATATATATTTAACAAATCATTTCAGATACTCAGGCTCTTCAATTGCTCAATTACCAATTATTGCCAAGAAATGATCAGTTAATCACATTAACCATTATTTATTTACAATTAAACAAAGAAATTTGTGCATTCTTCTGAAGTGAAGAGGGCACTTAAAATTCTCTATTTTTTGCCTTTCATTCTATTAACTTTTTCATCTGAACATTAATTTTAATTAATTTTTAATTAATCAGAAAACAGAACATTAATCTCATTAATTAGCAGTTTCTATTATCAGAAAATGAATAGAATACACATCCAGATTCCTGGTGAAGGGTGAAAAGAGAAAAACAATGGTGTGGTAATAAGAGTAGGCCTGGTCTAACTAAAATAGACTGTAATTAAGAAAATATAAGGTAGTAAGAGTAACAATGCATAGAGAGGTGTAATTAATAATTTTTATTTTTCTTTTTTAATATCCCTAATGAATTGGGCTTCACCAAACTGTTTATATATTTATTTTTATTTTTCATCAGGATCACAACTCTTCTTCTTTTTTTTTTAAATGAATCCCCATTAAATTGGACTCCAATCAGATAACAATATTTTTCCGATCGAACCCTTAAGGGATTGGGATTCATTTAACTTTTTTTCTTTTTTTTTATCTTTTTATTATTATCAAAATGAAACCAAAATTTTCCTTTTTTTCATAAAAATAGAATGATAAAGCATTTTTTTTATTTTAAATAATAAAGTAAAATATTTTATTTTTCTAAAATATTTAAATATAAAATAAAAGACTGTAATTCAGTAATATTTTTTTTCTTTAAAAAAAATAATTTTATTTGCCCGGACAAAATTGAGTGTAAACAAACTCAGTTTGACGTTCTACATAATGACATACTTTCTTTGTAATTTTTTATTCTACACATATATATCACATTTCCTACTTTGTTTATCATGCATGTTAATTAATCCTAATCATTGTAATTTAATAACATACGAAGAATTTACATGTCCTAATCTAGCATGCCAAATATCATAAGAGTTAACAATATAAGTAGAAGACATAGATCCAGATTCTTTGATAATCTTAGAAACATTCAGTACAAAGAGATCTTGATCATAATATCCCTTTCACACAAATATATTATTTTTTATCATCACAATCTTATCAAATTCGAATGACACTTTGACCCCTACCTTTCCCAATTGTGCTATAGAGATCAAATTAACTCTGATTGATGGCACATGCAAGACGTCACTTAAAGCCAAAGTCTTCTCAGATGTGAGTTGTAGAAGAACTTTACCTTTTCTTAGGACAAAAGTAGTCCTAGAATCACCAATGTTAAATAAGACTAATGATTTGATGAAGCCATACAAGACAAGCTCGACAAGACAAAGCAAGCAAGCAATTGAGTGTGGTTTAGGTCTTAGTCTGGTGTGAGTGGGTTTAGGCTTGATTGGCAAAGAACCTATGCATAGTCAAGGAGAAATCCAACAGCATAAAGGTCTAAAAGTGTTTAAAATTTTAAACTAAAGAGTTAGCTAAGTTTTGGATTTGGTTTTTCAATACCTCACTAGGCTCAAATAAAGCGATTTCGTTTTAAAGAAATCGAGTTATTCGATGTCTGACAGAACTGAATTAACGGTTTGTTGAAAAATTAATTTGGCGCCTTTTCTTCTATAAAAATAGTGAGGTTTCTAAAATGTGCCATAACACAAATACGAAAATAAAGAATCATTACAGTAGAAAAACCAGTGAGAACAATTTTGTGAAATTGAGAGTTCTTAAGGAAAATCAATTGAGGCTTTTTGTTGAAGAGTAACGTTTGACCCATTTTGTGCTATTGGAGTTCTTCAACACTGTGCAAAGGCCTCTTTTGCGCGCCAATTAGGGAGTTTTATTTTTCTTTACCATTCTTGATCCCTTTCTGTATCAAGATTTGTGTAAATTGATTGCAAATCTGTGAAACTGTTGAAATTGTGTATTGTTGTAGGCTATAGGTTTAGCCTGTGTGTGTGATTGCTGATTTGAGTGGGGACTACGGGGAGTAGGTGCTCATTTCAGTGGGTGTTTAATTCTTACGAGGAGTAAGAATTGTGTAATTGTTTGTATGTAAACAATTGATTAAAGTTAGTGAAAATTTTCTTTGCTTGAGGGGCAAAGGAGACTGGACTTAGCCCTTGAGGAAGGGTGAACCAGTATAATTGACTGTGTTTTCCTGTTCTTGACCCTTCTCTTTCAATTTTGTATTGTTTTTGCACTGCACATTGAGTTTAATTAAAGATTGAATTAATTTCTGGCAATCTTGATAAAACTGGTTTAAGTTTTTTGCTGTATATTGAATTTGTTCCTTATAACTTGAACTCATTGTTGGTTCTGATAAATTTGTTGTAGTTGTGAAAGAAATCTTGCTTAACAGATTGTTTCTTTTCAAATTTTGTATTACATATAAGATTCTAGATCTGTGACTATCTAAAGAATTGAACCTCTATCTGAATTGTTGTAATACTGCAGAATTCGTATTCTTGTTTTGTGTTCTTGGTATAACTGGAAAATTGAATCTTCATTTTGAATAGTTCTCAAATCTGTATTAATTGCTGGTGTTAGGAAACTTTATCAGATTTTTTAATATTGACTGAAATCAATATAGAGTTGTGTTAGGTGTTTCAAATTGGTATTTTGTAATTTTGTTCTTCTTTGTTCTCATTCAAATTTGGAATTTTGTGTGATTCAGTTCTTAATGTAATATTGCTTTTGAAACTGTGTGAACTTGATCTGCGTAAGGTACTGTTGTGTGATTGTGAATCTACTGAGTGTGCTGTTTAAAAAATTTCTATCTGTCTGTAAAACAAATTGGTTCATTCGTGGTTTGAATCAGTTTATTTCTTTACTGTACCTTATATCTTTAGCACCGAGATTCATTAAAGTTTTTCAAATTGCGAAAACTATTTTCAAATGTCTAAATTGGGAAAAATCTTTCAAAGTTCAATTCACCCCCCCTCCCCTCTTGAACTCAGCCTAAAACGTTTTCAACCAAGATAAACTTGTTCTTCTCCATCCCCTACACTGGAGTAGGAGGAAAATGCATTTCTGTTTGCACAGATTTTCCTGGTAGCCCTAGAGCCTACTACCCATTTGCTCACATTTGTCACAAGGTTTACTTGTGAAACGACCACACAAATTATATCTTTCCCTTCGGCTATATTTGCCTTAGGAGGATTGTCGTTTTTGACCCTGTGTCTGCATTGAGGTGCATGGTGACCTGACCTTCCACAAACAAAACAGTTTCCCTTCTTCTTGAAGGTGGGTTTGGGTCCACTAGGATAGGAAAAATTAAATTTATTCTTTTTCTTGTGATCAGGTTTTTTTCTCGTACCTTTTTGGAGCTGATATGTCTTCTATCATATTTGCCTTGGCATATAAGGCCTTAGCTCTTGCAGCAGCACACTCCCTCTGGTTGGTGTCTTCAATGATGATGTGAGTGATGAGGTCTGGTAGTGACATATGTCTATGCCTGTGCTTCAGCTATTGTTCGTAGTCTGTCTAGGACTGTGGAAGTTTCTCGATCAGAAGTTCTGAAACAAATTCATCAGGAAGAACAATATTCTTTGCTTTAATGTCTTCAAGTAGCTTGTGATATTCAGTGATTTGAATCTTGATATCCTTATCCTCTATCATCTCCCAGCGGTAGTAGTTTCCGATAACGGATCTTTGTCAGACGACATCTTTGGCGTGTATTAAGAGAATCCCAAATTTCCTTTGCTTCCTTGTAGGAGCAATACACATCGAACAAATCGTTAGATAATGCAATGAGCATGGTGTGATGACATACCTTATTTGCGTGAATCCAATCTTCAATTTGTTTTGCGGGAGAGCTGGGGTCGGGTTTGGACGTCGTAAGTGTAGAGGCAACTTCGTACATGTGTAACAAGGTAGACACACGTTCGTGCCAAAGTCGGAAGTTTTGGCTTGAGAAAACATCAATCTTCGAAACATCCGAAAATGGCTTCGCAAAGATGGTTGACGTTCTGGAAGCACCGTTTGACATCTCCGGTGCAGAGTTGTTGTTGTTTTCCACACCGTCAGCCATAAGTCCTTAAGATTGCTGTAATAAAGACGGTTAAAAATTTATTAAAATAAAATTCCGAAGAAGTGATAAAAATCAGTTTTGAAGAGTGATGTGTAAGAAACGAAAAATGGGAAAACGACTTCCACTGCCAACACTCCCTCAACGTTCGCATTTGAAAAAATAGTTACATTTCTGCCTCCAACGTTCAAAAATTGTTGCAACGTCCATGAATCCACGTTTCAAGCTTCTAAATATGCGTTGAGAAAATAGATAAAAGCGGTTAGGGTTTGAATCTTTTCGTTTTTACCCTTTTCAGTTTGCAATTACACTTCAATCATTCTGTTTTCACAACAACTATCACCTTATAAATGGTAATCGAAAAATATAAACATGCAGATTTATACATCTATCAATGTTCTCAGAAAAACATGAAAAAAAACTGTCTAGATAAATAAAGTTAAAGGGAGAAGTGAACAAGCCACTCTTTATTGTTAAAGTTTGTAGCAATAATAAAATTACGAGTAAGAACTCGGTATGTAAAGAGCGAAACTTACAGAATTTTATTGTTTCAAATAAATTTGAATCAATAATGAAAGAAAGTGTTTCAAAGTATGTCGACAACAATTTTAAAAAAATGTTACTTTTATCTATTACTTTATTTATTTTCATTGTTGAGCTGATTCAATAAAACAGTTTGAATACAAGCATTAAAAAGGATCCAAAAACAAGAAAAAGGAAGATAATACTTTTTCTTTGGGGTACAACGACATGATATGGATTGTACCCAAAAACCATAACAAGACGTGGGATGGGATTGGTGCGCGCTATCGATATCTTGGAAAGATAATCACACTGCTCACAACAAGGCTAATGAATCTTAATAGCAAAATCAAATCATTTAAAGTGACATATTTTAAAATTCTGAGTTCAATGAGTAGAGAATTATGCTATGGTTTTCAAGTGTATATAGGTCATTAGGGGCTGCGAATGCAATGATGGGATGAATTAAGATATTGAAAGCTGCGTAATCTTTCTTTCCAATTTCCAAATATCATGTCATGTGCCCCCCCACTCACGAACTACTTGCAAATTTTGCTTTTTCTACCTCTTTTCAATAGCTAGATAGCACACTAGATGCTCTGGCATTCAATAATGCACGTTAACATCTCCTAGATTCGTGAATGAATAATGTTGTTGATGTTTGCACAGATAGCAATTCATTATCAATGATAGCCAAAATCAAAACATTCCCTTTGGCATGGGTGGTGGTGGAGGAGGATCCAAATCACCTCACACTCTTTCCAACAGCAAAAAGGAGGGCAAAAGAAAAGGAAAATCCGAGGAGGAAACATTTGAAGATGAAACAACGCACACGCGTGTTTCTGTGGGTTCTACTTTGTGAAACTTTGGCAGTGCTACCTGGGATTTGCCCCTCATTATTATCTTCACATATGCATGCCCACTTTGCTCAACTCATGTCTATGATTGGCATGGCCAAGTGAAGGTGTGATAAACATGTGTAATACACGTTAAAAAAGTGAGGAACTACATTGGTGAGGGCTCGTGAACACGTCTATCAAATATCTACTGCTCCAACATTACAGGGACCAAATGCCACACCATATCTATATCCCTTCAAATATCGCAATTATCACTCGCAATTAACATATTAATTCAAGTACCATAATGCATGAGTTTGTGCCTCAATCAATTGCATGTGTTGAACAAAACTCAACGCACTACACAAATATATCACCATCCCTCTCCTCTCCTCATCTTTACCAGTATGATAGTGCCCCATGTTCATCAACCTCCATTATGTATGCATCAATAATGATTGAACTTGGAAACCTACCAATTGTTTTTAACTTCAACTCATAAATAAATTAATCTTTTTCCACTCATGAAACACCTAATGAAATTGTTAACTCACAACTTCTCTTATAATATGCTACAAAACTCACTGTCAATTAATGATGTGCAGTCCTCACAAAGCTATTTATCTTACTATCACATTAATTGATTAATTAACATCACCTAATAAATATTCGTAAGGTTGTATATATATTGAAGTTAAAATTGAGAGCATTAATTAAATGAATTTAACACTTTGAAAAAGTGTATTAGTGGTGGTGCAATGAGCTCCGTTATTTGCATTATTAAAGAAAGTGGGTGCTCTTTAGCCACTACATATAAATTCCTAGATCTCCACCAAACCTATCATAAACGATGTAACCCTTAAAAGGGACGCCTTCATTATTTTCACCCTAAACATTGACCGATAACTCCACTTATATTTACAACTTCATGACTATTTCATTTAATTTATCAATAATCTGCTTTATTATTATAGTATTATAATATAGTTATTAAGTTGTTCTATTATTTGTTATTATGTTATTTATTTCTTTCATATTTGCGAACTTTTACCTGTGAAGCATGTATGTGTAACTTGGACGCGCGTGCAAACCGTATCGATTCAATTGGACGCACGTGCCAAGCGTCTTCACTGAATTGGCAAGCGTGTATTTTGACCATGGAAAAGACCAATATAAAATGTATATATTATTGCGTGTGGTGTATTTATGTGATAGGAATTTTAAAGAGATATACTAAGATCGGACTACTGGTAGATGTAATATGATTGAACTGCCAAGTATAGATTCTGAGGAATTATCATGAAAAAAAGAATCCACTTGTCACAATCATGGGATTGAAGTTTAAATATGATTATTCAACTTCCACTACAAAATTATACCATTGCTCTCAAGAGAATTTATTATCTTTCTAGATAGAGAAGTAATATTAATGGGTGTACGACCAATTTTTCTAAAGTTAAATGAAAGAGTTCAAAATAAATAAAAAATAAATGTTTTAATATTTTAAGTTGAGAAATTATATATATATATATATATATATATATATATATATATATATATATATATAACTAATATTTTTATTTATTTAAAATTTTCAATTTTTTAAGCTTAATTTTCTGTGTGACTTTTCTATATAATTTTTTTCATTTGATATATTTTTTCTAGATCTGACTTCTTTGTTGTGAATATTATCAAGAGTTGGTTCAATTTAGTCGATCAAAATTTTAATAAGAATAACTTTTTTCTAGATATTTAATATTTTTGTGGTATCTTATATATACATGTGTAATGAATTTTGAGATAGTTGGGGATGTAATGATGATTTTTTTTTTTATTAATCAAATTTTTTAAAAGTTAGGTAGAACTTCTCTAACTTTTATTTGTGTTTATAAAGGAGTTTTTGAAGGAGTGGGTGATAAATAGGAAGAGAAGTTAACTAGATTCAAAAATTTTCAGTTAAGATGAGTAGCAAATCCTAATAGAAGTATGTGAATGAGTTAGTGGGGAATTTATTGTATTTTTACTATGTATTGTTTTATTATATATCCAAATCCTTGAGTTGATAAGAAAATTGAATTGAATATATTGTAGTTATACATGATTGTATTGATGATACTGAAGTAGATAGGGTTTATATTGTAATTGTCTAATGAAGATTGCCTTGTGTTATGTTTATAAGGAGAATTAGATAGGGTTTATATTGTAATTGTGTATAATTAATGAGTAAAGTTGATATAAAATGTTACATATCTATCTTTGAATAAACTAAATATTTGTTTTTTACTTCCATCGAAATAATGATATTTTGAATATAATGTTTTGTGAAATGAGAAAAGATTGTTAAATTCTATTAATTTTTTATAATGCCGCTTAACATTATGAAAAAAAAGTGCATTATTTCAATCAAGTGACTCAATAGTGTCATATGATACATCAAAGGGAAGAATTATAATATAACTTTTTTGATAAACTAAATCATCATTTGAATTATTAATTAGAGGATATTTACAAAAAAAATAGTTTTTACCAAAATACAATTAAACTCTTACTTATTGTGTTTTTTTTCTTATTTTTACAGCAAGATATAATTGTCATATTTTTAACACATATTGAAAAACTTAATCAAAAATTTCATTCTTTCAAATATTAATTTCACAACCTCTTACATATTCAAAGAACTAATTAATAGTTGATCCATAATTTTTTATTTAATTTGGAAGATTAAAATCACATATGTTAGAAACTTAGTTAAGCCTATTCATCTAATGAAAATTTATAAAAGCTTACTTTATTAAAAAAAATATCAACAAAATATAAGTTCACGGATTTTAAATCATCAAGAAAAAGACAACCTAAGTTTGCCTAGCTTATGAAATCAATCTTGGTACGTATGTTTGGGAAGAGTCCAGAGAAAGAATGATTAATAATGAAAGTTCTCTCTTATCATTTGAGGGAGTGGAATGGAAGAGTGTGGTCATTGGATAAGGAAGTAAAACATCTAACTCTATATATTATACCCTTATTGTGGTGATGAATATATGATTGAATTTGATGATACACAACTTCAAATGAGGAGATATTCTTGTTCAATTAGGTTTTCTTAGTTTATTGATGTCCATTAGTGAATATATATAGATAGATAGATGTGATATATTCTTTTATTGTATTAAGTAACTTCATGAAATAATATCTTTTAATTCATAGTCAAATAATATCATCTAATCTATATCCAGTTAATAATTCAATTATAATTAGCCAATTATTCAAGCAATAGGTTTTAATTAATTATTGATTTTAAACTAATAATTTATTATTTTAAAAAAATTATAACTATAATTTAATTTTAATATATATTCATAATTACATTACTAATTAAATTATTAATAAATTAATATTTTACATTAATTAATATATATTAATTAAATATCAACTGATGATTAATATATGTAAATATTAATTTAATAAATTAAATTATTATAATAATTTTAAAGGTATATTAAACTCAATGAATAGTGAATTTAATAATGTTATTTTATTTTTATAAATATGTCTTATATTTATTTTTAAATTAAATTAAAATTTTTATTATTTGCATTAAATAAATGTATATATAAATGTGATAATTTTTTTCTAAATTTTTAAGTTTTTAATTTTTACTTGTTATATATAATAGGAAAAAAGTAATTATTTAACATAAATAATAATTATTAAAAATAAATACTTTAATATTAAACGGATCTAATTATAATTTTTTATTTAAAGTTACTGATAAATAAAACAGTGTTACCAACTGATAATGTGCTTTCACATTATTTTCATCATTGAAGAAAAAGTAAGCATACACAACCCTAATTTACGTATCCATTGCTAATGACCTTCGAAAATATTCTACCCCAGATCTTTTACATTTATCGATGAATTTAGGAACGAAAATACAAACCTACTGACAAATATTATCATGGCAATCTATCTTCAAAATTGCTTCACCATTGGCACCAAATTGTCTGACAAAGTCATTATTATTTAATTTACCAATAACTATATCTGTCAACAATCTCAATTTATTCATTCATCTATAATTTATTTCATTAAATCCTAAATTTCAATAAACTCAATATTTCATCGTTAAATTTCAGTGTAAATGCAAATTTCTTGTAGAGCCAGTTCATTTTATTCAATTGGTTCATTATAATGTGTGAGTTGTTACGTTTGTTTAATTCTTTTTAATGAAAAAAAATAGATAGTTAGTTTTCTTATTATAGTAACTAAAACAAAATCCTTTAAAAAACCAAATAAGTCAGCTAAAAGTTGATAAGTTTATATATGTAATCCTGATAGTTGATTTTCTCAACAGTAACAAAAAAGAAGAAACGATATTCTTTTTCAAGTTGAAAGTTAATAAACTTTAAAAGTGTTGAATTTCAGTTAATAAATTATAATTTTTTTATTGGATCTGTGTTCCCCTATCTCTTTTAATATATATTAATTAGTGCCTTTTTATATTAATTCCATTTTTATTATTGTTGAAACGAATATTAATCTTACATGTATTCAATCATTTAGGGAAAGAGTGGGAAGAAAATATTGGATATCGCTGCAAAGCTAAAAATTAACAAGAGAAACGAGGCACCATTTTTTTAATCATAGTATTTGTATAGATTGTTGACTGTCCGTAACAATAACTAATAAAAGAAATTTTATCTATATATTTTTATTTAATTGACTTTCATACTAAGAACATGTTTCAATTTCTTTAAGTTTATAATATATTTACACAACACATTAATTTAAGTTATAGAATTTAATAGGTAGTATATATAGTTCATGTTCCTTGTTAATTCAAACAACGTTGATGAGATTTCATTCGATAAATTTTACACCTAGGTTTTGATGAATTTGTTGGTGAAGTGCATCTTCGGCCTTCATTTCCGACCATGACATGCGAGCGAGACGTACTACACATGTTATGCGTTTTTCACACGGGAAACAAAATCTGGTGGACAAACATGATAGCTATTATCTAAAATCCCCGAAAAAATCTATGTGAAAGGTGCAACACATTACACTTCCATACACATATTCTTCCACACAAGTAGAATCTTCATCTATGTGAGGGATTAGACCTAGTCAAATGGCACAAGTAGTGAATCAATTTAGTTATCCATAATATACTGAAATAAGAGAATAACACTAGTTTAGAATTTAAAAGATGTTGAAATAAACACCAAAGAAAGTTGTAGATGACGCTTGTCTTATGAATCTTATCAATAAACTAACCCCTTTGAAATCTTGATGTAAAAGGGGCATCACACATTGAAAATCATCCGTATTAATTCCACATTATATGGTTCTCAACATTCACTTCTCCAAGGTTCAAATTCATGGCTGGTGTGGTCTTCACTAGATTATAGGTTAGGATATTAGATATACCCCCAAGAAAACAAAGAGAATCCGTGGTTGTGTAGCTTGAAGATAAAAATATGGAAGCAAGAGGGAATGCATGAGAATATGATAAAAAGAAAAGGTTCTTGAATAGTGGAAGAAAACGAGGAAAACGGCTCTCTAATGATGCATCTATAATTAATACTCAAGTTGATAATGCGAAATACATTTGCGCACTTAGCATCATCAATAACCAATACTCACAGGTGCTCTACAAAAAGATAAAGATGGATTAATTAATTAATTTTATGGACAGAAATGGGAATCTTATTGATAACTTATACCTTTAATGATACTTTCTTCCCTTATTCAGCTTACTTCCACACTAAAAATATTGAAACAAAAAAGGGAAGAAAAAGGGTGGAAGAGAGGAATAGTATACCAGACAGCTTGGCCGGTGTAGCATCTTATTTCCCTTTTGTCTTTGGAAGGAATGTGGAAAATTATAGATCATAGCACGTATTCTTAAGGGGATATAATAAGAATCGCATATCTATATCAAAAAAAGCAGCATCATTAAGTTCTTCTTCCCATTTTACTACGTTTCTAAACATTTCTATACAATATCCACGGATCCGGCTACTACTTTACTGTTAGAAAGTTTTTGCATATCAACTTTTTGTGAAATAATCAAATTGTTTATGGAGTAACTCAAAATGGAAATGCTGTGTTAGACATGTGCTTTTTTCCTGCGTTCTTCACCGGTTTGAATTTCTCATCCTGCTTTCTATATATTATCAATTTTATTGTATAACTAAGGTATCAAAAAATACTTTTGCAGTGATATATAAGAAAAATGGTTTAGTTTAAGGTTCTTGTGCTGCCTAATTTTAGAGAATATTTCGTACGTATTTATCTTTTAGTATTTTGGATGACAGCTCAATAGAGTGTTTTTTTATCAGAAAAAAATAAATTAATAAGAAGCATAAAAAAACTTAGTAGAACGTTTAATATATTAACATGTTTATGTGTATTTACAGAAGTGTTATCACATAAGTTAGTTATGTTAATTATGTTCCAAAAACCTGTAACGATAATTGTGAATTAAAGTTGTTGTTTAACTCTTACACAGTATAAAGTAAGTTGAGCAAGAATTTACTTGGAAGAAAAATTTCAAGTTATAATATCTAGTTTATAGTAATTTTGGTTATAGAGATAAATTAAGATTCATTAGTACTTCATTTAAATCACATTGCTTTTACATATTGATTCTTTTTTCTTTTAATTTCTTCTTTTATTTAGCTTTTATAAATACTGTATATGTTTATAGTATAAGACACTTTTGTAATGAATTGTTTTATCAATAAAAAATATATTAAATAAAAAGCACATAAAGATATTTCAACCCATATATATACAAACAAACTCAGCTACTCCAAGTTGTACTAACAAAATGTTCAAGAAGATCCCTATAACACTCCTTTTCTGTGTTAAAAACCATTAAAACAAAAGCAGCGAGCTATATCTGACCCTATACAAAAACAGATTTATGAACAAACTAAAAGCGCAAACACATATTTTTGCTGTCATATTAATAATTGCATTGTGAGAACCGATGCTCCAAAGGTTTAGATAATGTCAAACCCCTAAATTTGGTTACTACCCCTAAGGATCTTCACAGATTTGTAGTCTACAATTTACAAAACAAACATGAAAGATACTTCCATTCCTTTACCAAACGAGTTACTCTTGTAGTGAATTTTATTTGCCAACAATATACAAAATTCATCCATAGATTATATGTGCACATTTATTTAATTTTTTAAAAAATCTTTTGTTCAAGAAATAGAAGAGAGTAAAACTTTAAGATATTAGGTTTGTGGAACTTTTTTTTATATATTGTTCAAATTTTTCATTTTTACACAATGTGATCCGCAAACTATTGACTTTGATATCACTTGTTGAAGAAATAAAGAGGGCAACATCAAAAAGATCTCACAAGAATGAAAAGTGAATCAAAACTCACATAAGCAAATGACACCACCTTTCAACCCAAAATTTTAAAATATTAGATTTGTGGATCTTCTTTCGTATATATTACTCAGCCTTCTCATTTTTATATAATGTTGGACTAGACTTACATTTACATAACTTAAAAGATATTTCAATCCAAGTTTTAAAATAAAAAACTTGTGGAGGACAAAGAAGAGACTAATAGTGATAGGAGAAAGTGTGTGATCTCTTTCTCTAAAGCGCCGCGATTACCTGTCTTTGATTTTGTAAAATTTCGTACCAAAGTTTTGGTACCTAACCAATCATACATGGTAAGGCTCATTAATTTTTATTAGATGGCCACCACAGAGTAAAGAGGGAAAGAGAATATAATGCTTTTAGCTTGGGCTTGGACGGTTCTTAGTCAGTGTTTGGCCATATTAGCACCTCAAAAGCAGAAAGACAAAATCATGGTATGTAGTAAGACATAACGAATCATGATGACTATCACCACGAGTAGGAGGTGTGTGAGAACAGAAAATCAAACGTTGGTTTTTGGAAAAGGGTTTAGTACTTTAGTTCCATTCCTATTTTTATGCGACTGGGGTGCTGTACTAGTGGAAAATGACAAACCAACCACACACCTCAGGGTCTCCAATTAAAAATTTCCTCTCCTTAATTTTCAATCACCATTATGTAGTAGCAATGTGCTATATCCTCTTTGCATCTCTCCACCACAGAAATCTCACAAGGGTTAAGGAATAATTAGGCAAGATACCAAAATGCATGTGCTGTAAAGATATTAATTATTCAAATGCAACAGGCTCTGAAGGTATCAACAATACCAAAGCTAATTTCAGCCTACTTTATTTAGAACCAGAATGAATTCAATAATATTTGACATTCTTCTCATAAAAGAGTCTTACTAGTCAAGTTATACGACAAAAAATATTCCTTTAACTGAAAGTTAATCCAAATTCTAGTTGTGACATATCTTTGACTGCTAGGAGATTGTTAATTCCAAATCATCGTTATAGAAGTGTTTAACTTCTATAATTGGATTATTGGAAGATATGTCGTTAAATTGGACTCCAAAGTGTTATAGAAGTGGAATAGAATACAATTGAGTGTCAAAAAGTTTTAATTGAGAAGGATAACAAAAAATGCCAAATATGAGGATACAAGAAGATCCTGCCACCATTTTGCATGTGTCTTAATGAAGAATATTGGTATAGTGATACTCAAAGCCATTTTACAACTGAAATATTTTAATTAAAAAAATTATTGTGATATTTTCTTTTTAGTCACATTCCATTGCCATACATTCCCCACTGTAAAAAAAATGATAAAAATGAGAACATTCTGCAGCTTAAGGTATTAAAATATTTTGGGCTTCGATATATATGATGCCCAGAAATAGTATGCATCTTGCATTCATGAAAACCATATTCAAACCGTCAAAACCTAACACAGACACAACACAGAATATTATACGTAACAGATTGCTAACTTGAAGGGCATGTCACTAAACAAACATTTAAGATAGAGAAATGTTGTGTTTACATTGTATGGTTTCGTTTTTCAAATCACAAACTAACGGCCATGAAGGGCATATCACTGTTGCATCCTCACATACTATGTTAGAATTATCTGATTTTTGTACTAAATGGGTGTAATTTTCATTCAAATTTATCAACATAATAATTTAAAAAAAAACTATATAAATGAATAAGTCGTACCTAAAAAATATAATTTTAAAATTAAGAAGTAACGTTTTTTAGGTACCATTTTAGATTAATAAAAACAGTTATACTTTAAAAATATATTTTTTTTAAGGAAATTGTGATTTATAAAGATTATTTTACTTTTTTATTCTTTTTTTTTTATAAAAGTCGTACATGTGGAGTATGACTACTCTTTTGTTTTAAATTTTAAATTTTTATATTTTTTAAAGCATTAACATATTTTTTTTATTTTGAATATTTTTTCCGGATAATTTGATTAATGGATTTTTAAAATTTTTATGTAAACATTTTTTGTATTGAGATATTTTTTTGATAATTTAATTAATAAATTAAAATTTATATTTTTTTACTTTTAAAAGTTTATTTTTCTTTTTTAAATTTTTTTGGGATAATTTGATTATTAAAATTTATATGTGTTTCTTATTTATATATAAACTTTTATTATATATTTATTAAAATTTATATGTGTTTCTTATTTATATATAAACTTTTATTATATATTTATTAAAATTTATTATATATATATATATAATAAATATGAATATTTGGAAAAAATACTTTAATATTTAAATTTTAATTTATTAATTAAATTATTAAAAAATTTAAATAAAAACTATGTTTATCTGAAATAAAAAATATATTTTTTTAATGTAAAAATGTTGAAACAAGTTATGTGGTACATTTCAAGTACATTAAAATAAAAAATACAAAAATTGTGTATTTAAAACATAATATTTAAATCTAGAAGTCGTTTTTTAAAACTACAATGTTTTCATATTAAAATCGTGTTTTCAAAATAGTACCAATTTGTGAAATTTTTTAAAATGTACCTATTTAAATAAAAAAAACTGACTCATTTAATAAAAAAAATGAAGTACTTAGAGAGTTCGAAAAATTAGAAAGGAAAAAAAAAAAAAAAGAGAAAAGAAAAAAAAATTTTAAGAAGAAGAAATATTGTTGTTTTTTTATGAAGGAAGGATGGAAATTCGAAATAACAGTCGTATTCATACCATGCACATATTCACGTCAAACTCTTCACAAGTGCTTCCATTACACTAAGTTCTATTTTAGCAGTTGTTTTTTAATCTTATATTTTTAAGCGCTTTCTTCAAAACAATTGAAAACATCACAATAGTTAATTAAATTTTAAGAGATTGCACAATGCAACAAGACCAGCAGAAACACTAATAGTATTATTTTTAGCCCCATGGAAAGAGAGTCCACGAAGAACATTGGAAAAGTAGTTAAAGAGGAATGTGCTAACCAAATGATGTTTAGTGATTAATGCGGTTGACCTCTTCTAAGAAAATAAGGCTTCTGTTGTTGTAATACACTATAACTCATTTTTAAATTAGATTCTTTTATATTTAGAGTAATGATGCATTCGCACTCAAAATTATATTTTTTTTAATCGAAAAAAATGGTTGTCATATTTTCTTTTCACTGGCAATCTATCACTATACATTAAAATATTGCCTCTCATTTTTTATTTTTTTTTGTCGAGATATAGTTTTCTTATATCAATGACAAAGCATTAGTAGAGTAACGCAAAGCAGGATCTCATGGTAGATCTGAATCTTCATTTTGTTCTCTTATCGTCGAAAAGTACAAGTACTTCTGTTAACATTTTTTTTATTAAGTCACGGTCTTAGACCAAATTTTTTTATACCAAAAACCAATATTCAAAATATGCATATTTCTGTGTTTCTGTCATATTTATCGTGTGTTATATGTGTGTTTTAAATCATTAACAGTTGTTGATATTTGTGTAGTCACCAAATCACTGTTTGTTTTGTCTGTATGTAAGACTGTTCCTTAGACCACCTAGTCACTGTACCTAGAAATAGTGTCTTTATATGAATGGAGCATGTTGTGCCAAAGTGGTAGTTATAATAATACTCGGCGACTTGTCTTAGTTTTAGATCAACTTCAGACATATTTTATGCACCCTTGCTTAGCAAGGAAAGCAGATTAAAACAAAACTATGATACGATGTAATAAAGGTGACTTGAGGAAAAACGTTTGGTTATAGGGTCACTCCCTCTCTTTAGAAAGGAGAAAATGAGAAAAGAGTAAACAATGGTTCAGAGTTCATAGTTTTTAGGTGTGAATGGTTCTGTTGGAATAATTCTGAGATTAAATGATGGTGGAGTCCACCATCCATGCGAGTCCTGAAACAGTATCTTAGTGCACAGTAACACTTTAGCTTGTGCTATATATATAGGTGTGTGCTCCTCTCACTCCACAACGGGAAGCAAAGTTAAAAGGAGCTTCTTAACTTCTCTCACACCTCAATTGTCACTACTATCACCACCATCAAAACATTACAAACCTCTCACTTTCTTTAGCCATGACAGAAAACTGCATAGCACTCAAACCAGACCAGAGCAACCGTCACCCTCAGGAAGGACCCCCCAAGATCACTGAGACTGTCCTTCCCATACAAAGAAACGACCAATCTTTTCTAAAACTCGCTGTGTACCCCATAACCTTGAAGGTCATTCCCTTATCATTATTTTGTAGTATATACCATTACATTGATTCTACACCACACCACCATATATTTCATTCATGTGGGGCATTAGTATTTAACTTCTTTTTGGGGTTTGTTCTGTTTCCATTTGCAGTTTGAGGAATTGGTGTACAAAGTTAAAGTGGAGCAGAAGGGTCTGTGTTGGGGGAGCACAGGGAGTTCTAGAGAGAAGGCCATACTGAAAGGAGTCACAGGTATGGTTTGTCCAGGAGAAATAATGGCTATGTTGGGGCCATCTGGCAGTGGCAAAACCACACTTCTCACAGCCCTTGGAGGAAGACTTAGTGGGAAACTATCGGGAAAGGTCACATATAACAACCAGCCTTTTTCAGGAGCCATGAAAAGAAGAACGGGTTTTGTGGCCCAGGATGATGTGTTATACCCCCATCTCACTGTGACTGAAACTTTGCTCTTCACTGCACTTCTGAGGCTCCCCAACAGCTTGACCAAGGAAGAAAAAGTTCAACATGTAGAGCATGTTATCAGTGAGCTAGGACTGAGCAAGTGCAGGGGTAGCATGATCGGAGGCCCGTTATTCCGAGGGATATCAGGAGGGGAGAGAAAAAGGGTGAGCATAGGCCAGGAAATGCTCATCAATCCAAGCCTGTTGCTGCTGGATGAACCCACTTCTGGCTTGGACTCTACAACAGCACAAAGGATCATAACCACAATCAAACGGTTGGCTAGTGGGGGGAGAACTGTTATCACCACCATTCATCAACCCTCTAGCCGCCTCTATCACATGTTTGATAAAGTGGTCTTGCTCTCTGAAGGCTGCCCCATCTATTATGGCCCCGCTTCAACGGCAATGGGCTACTTTTCTTCTGTTGGTTTTTCCACCTCCATGATTGTCAATCCAGCTGACTTGTTGCTTGATCTTGCCAATGGTAATACTCTTTCTTTTCAATTTAAGCCAATCACTGTTTTACTTTTTTTTGTGTGGATTAAATTATTAGTAGTAGTATTATGAAGTCACTATTCCTTAGAACTGAATTTTATATATCATATTCCAGTGAGATAAGGCTTTGTTGTTGTATTATGGAATCATGGTCTGGCCTACTGGAATTATTTTTTTGCATGTTTTTCTTTTTCCCTGAGATGAATTATAATGAGAGTCCCACCTTCAATCATCTAAGTTTACCGAAATGACTTATGTAAACAGAACCATATTTGTGTGGTGTTAAATACATAGAGTTTTGAGAATGAGAAACTGCAGGAATTGCTCCGGACTCCTCCAAGCATGGAGCTGAACAAAGTGAAAGCCAGGAGGCAGAAAACAAGTTGGTTAGAGAAGCCTTAATCTCTGCTTATGACAAAAATATAGCTACTAAGCTGAAAGATGAATTATGCAGCTTGGAAGTGAATAACTATGAAGTCATTAGGGATGCTTCCACAAGTAAGTGTTCTAACTTTTCAATGAAAAACATTCACAGGCATATGCTTGAAATGTTAATTTGGTTAGATAAGTCTTATTGGTCTGAAATAGATTTGTTGCCCAATCGATGCAGGAAATCACATAAAACCCGAGCGATGGTGCACAAGTTGGTGGCATCAATTCAAAGTGCTGTTGCAAAGAGGGCTGAGGGAGAGAAGGTTTGAAGCCTTCAATAGGCTGAGAATTTTCCAAGTCATAAGTGTCGCTTTCCTTGGAGGACTTCTGTGGTGGCACACCCCGGAATCACACATTGGAGACCGGGTAAGAGTTTTCTTATGTTCAGTAACTTGATCATTATTGATTAGTAAGAACAGAGCATCATCAACTAACTCATGTGCTGTTAACATATCATTGGTCCTTTATATTCAGACTATTCTTTCCTTTCCACATTCAAGTAATATTGTATTCATGTCCAAATCACATCATTTCAGAGTTTCTGTTCTCAAACATCAATAACTAAGATGTTTCTTTCCCCCAAGTTTAAAATATGGTTTATGTTCTTTTGTCTTTATATTCCACCAATTTTATAGGTTCTTATGTTTCTTTTAATGCTGTTTTTCAACTAAAATGGGCGTTTCATCTTAAACAGTTTATGTTGACGTTTAGCGTCAATTTTTATTACGTTTGTTATTGAAACAAAATTCAACTCTGATGGAAGAGTAACATTTTATTGTTATCAAAAGGGATTTGTTGTTACAAAGAATCTTGTAACAAATGATATAATTGAAATTTTGATCTTTAGTAATTTGGTTTTATAGTAAATAATTTGGTCTTTAACAAGGTGATACCTGCTGCAAGTGGAATAAGACTATTGTTATTGACTTGTTATAGTTGTTAGTAAAATCATTGGATTTGAAAATGCAGATAGCCCTGCTGTTTTTCTTCTCTGTCTTCTGGGGATTCTACCCTCTCTACAATGCTGTTTTCACATTTCCACAAGAGAGAAGAATGCTGATAAAGGAACGTTCATCTGGGATGTACCGTCTCTCTTCCTACTTTCTAGCTAGAACAGTAGGAGACTTGCCAATAGAGCTTGCACTTCCAACTGCATTTGTCTTCATAATCTATTGGATGGGAGGTCTTAATCCTCATCCACTCACCTTTCTCCTTTCCCTCCTAGTGGTCCTTTACAGTGTCCTTGTCTCTCAAAGCCTTGGCTTAGCACTTGGTGCCATTTTGATGGAGGTCAAACAGGCCACTACTTTAGCTTCTGTGACAACCCTTGTGTTCCTCATTGCTGGAGGCTACTATATACAACAGATTCCTCCCTTCATAGAGTGGCTCAAGTACATAAGCTATAGCTACTACTGTTACAAGCTTCTTGTTGGTGTGCAGTACATGGATGATGATTATTATGAGTGCTCAAAGGGGGTCTTGTGCAAAGTTGGAGAATTTCCTCCAATCAAATCAGTGGGTTTGAACCACTTGTGGGTTGACGTGTCTATAATGGCCATGATGCTGCTAGGTTACCGACTAGTTGCTTATTTAGCACTGCAGAGAGTGAGGTAGAGCAAAGATGTGCCTCAGCTACTATACACATAACACGAGAACTTGCAAGAGTTTTGTCCTAATTCAACTAAGTCAGGAATAATACTAGAATATTGCACTTCTCATGGGACTTAGGTAATGAAATTTTGATCAACTTTTTAAGTTGAACTTAGTTTATTTTCTATGCACTGATGGTGTAAAAAAATTACAAAGTGAAACAATCAGAAACATGATCAATATGACTGTTATCTTGCATGCCAGATTGAGATCAGATAATTTACTCTTTTTATGGAATTTTATAGAACACCAACTTCTAATGTCTACTTTAGAATAAAACTTAGTGCCTGAAAACAAGGGATAAGTCACAAGATAAGAGGCAAAGATAAGAACATATGCATTTAATCTGCAAGATAGGTCAAGGATTGCGACCAGACGCTAGGTTCGGCAACTCAACTGTTGATCATTATTAGGCCTTTGAAACCAAATTGTTGTTTCATATTTTCCTGCATAAACCAGAAGAGAGAATAATTATCAGAATAATATTTCTCCCCAAAAGGCACTAGTGACTTGACAAACAGATATTTCTAATTTCTAATGGAATTAAAACCTTGAAATAGTTCAGATCCATTTTCTGCTCAAAATATATGTGCTGAGAAAGTTGAAAGTATGAGTATAGCTACGAAAATTGAGCCAACCAATCCAAATATGTGGAAATGATATAAAGAGTTGGGGCTTGATCATTGTTATGATTAAGAGTAGTTAATGCACATAATGAAAAGTCAAATTAAAATAATTGGCGATTGAGTCTGGAAGTGGGAGCATGACCAAGTGTTTTAAGAATCTAAACACCCAAGCAGCGTGCACTTTCCACTCTAATATCGTATTAATGTCCTTCTCACAATATAATTAACAAAAAATAGTTAGAATATGTTTTTAATTGTAATTAATTCTGTCCCATTAGTTATGCAACTCTTGTCGACATTATGCTGCCACGTGGACACTAAGATTGATAAATAAACTTTTTAGTTGCCAATATCAATATCACATTAAAAAATAAATAAATTACATTAATCATTATGAGATGTCGTGAAATTACATAAGCATCCCCTTTTCTTGAATAATCTCCCAGGAAGACTTGAGCATGTTACTATAATGTGAAATGACTGTTAAAGGGATATTTTTTAAAACAATTAAGAGAAGTACGTGTAAAAGAAAAAAGAAAAAAAAAACTAAAAAGAATAGAAAGCTTTTTATAATATTCGAAAACATTGGTTTATTACTTTAGTTTCTGCCAAGTCTTATAAACAAATAGTAGAACAAAATAATTTATTTATTTAATTATTTATTTATTTATCATTCATATAATCTCTACATAATTCCATTGAAAGTATAAAAAATAAAAAAAGTGAATTAGATTAAATACATTCATAAGATTATTAATGATCCCTTTGTTATTTCTTATAATTTACTAGATTATTTTATGAATATTTAATATCAAACTTAATTTAACCAAAGTGTTTTAATTAATAATTTTCCATTAAAAATTTTCAGAAATATATGTTTGAATATTATACAAAATTAATTTGATTTTTTAAAGAACATTTTTTAAGAAAATATTAATTTTATGAATGGATTAGATATCCATCATAAAGAATTGTTAATGAATAAATTGGATTGAATTTTTATTAAATGGTCACTTTTTTTATTAAACTTTTAATAAATAAAATAAAGTAAGAACTTTTTTATTCAATCTATCAAAATAAAAGTTATTCGATTCATTTGTATTCTCTAATATCATGTTGTGAAACTATAAATATCTAGTATTTGGATAAGCTCCACAACATAATAGTTAATTACTTTTATAATGAAAATAAAGCAACAAATAGTTAGTTTTACCTTTTTTTTCCCGTATATCATCATTTTGAGATAGAATTGATTCTTTGTGTTATTCAACCATATTACTCTTGCGAATTATTATGACTTATTAAAAAATTAAACCACATATACATAACATCAAACAAATGTTAACATAAAGAAAATATAATGTAATAATATAAAATAAAATTAGAATAGTATAATTTGAGATAATATGTCTAATAATTAAATAATAAATAAATAACATTTTAATAAAACATCGGTATATAACAACAATTGTGTCCAAGTAATGAAATAACTGATGAACTTAATGTACACACTTTTACAAAAGAACAAAAAGTTACATACAACTTATTTGTCTTTTAAAGTATTTAACAAATAAAATGACAATATGTATTGATAAAAAAATATTTATTTCAATAAAACATGGCTGGATTGGAAGCCTAATCACTATTATTATGCTGATGATTAAGCTTTGTTAATGCACATAATAAAAATTCAAACTCAAATAATTAGTGAATAAGTTGAAAAGTGGGTGGATGGGCAATATGTTATAAGAATCTAAGTACGGAATAATAGTACATTTTCCACTATAAATTACTTTTGAAGGATGCATAGTTCATTGTATTATGTTTTCTTTATTACAAACTATTTCCAAAAAAATTAGTTGAAAACTATTTTGAACTTTTGTCACATCTGGCCAACTAGGGTTATAACATTAGGGCTATTTGTTTCAAGTTTTAGTTTTAGTTTCCTAAACATAATTTAGGTACATGATATGATCCGAAAAATTATTTGTTAGTACATCTAAAATATGTTTTTGTTAATTCTTTTATTTCTGAAATGCCTTTTAAATTTTAAATTGATTGAAATACGGAAAATAAAGATTGGAAGTTATAATAGAGGTTAAAAAAAATAAATTCGGTCACATGTAATTTACTCAAATGAATAAAAACTGTACAAATAGAATTATATAACCGTCCCAGAAATAAAACATACATTAAATTTTTTTTATAACCTTCTAATTAATATAGAAATACATATTTTTATTTTTATATTAATTCCCGAAAAATATGAAAAAAAAAAACATGAAACAAACTCTCACAAAACTTCACTTGTCATCTTTATATCTCATGTATATTATATATAATATCATTGTGTTATTTTTTAAAATCATTATAAAATTAGTGTAAAGTATCTGTTAAATGAGTGGTTTATGGTTTTTGATTTTTAACAAAAAAAAAATGAATGCAGATGGACGGTTTGGATAAAAATTATTATTAAATTCTCTTCTCTCTCAATAAGTTTTTTCTCATATATATATATATATATATATATATATATATATATATATATTCTTTTTTTTCTTTTTTTATAATATTTTT
>Ga0209700_102065_pt1 | contig 41391 bp, 18 predicted proteins | sample SiratroredBW_FD_187528 | JGI IMG/M metagenome (GOLD analysis project Ga0209700, IMG submission 187528) | Root nodule microbial communities of legume samples collected from California, USA - Siratro red BW (SPAdes) (version 2) | ecosystem: Host-associated > Plants > Roots > Nodule | place: USA...
AGTATTGGCTTGTTTGCTTGAACTTGTCTATAAGCTCTTCTACCAGAGAAAATAAGAAGAAACAAATGAATTTGACTTCTCCATAAGCTAAAATAAAAAAATTATTAATAAGTTAAAAATAAAAAAAATTGGAAAGGCTATACGAGGAGTGTTTCTACAAATTAGCTCGTGAATAAGCTAATTTTAACTTGTAGAAGCTAATCTCATATTGTCTTATTTTTCTCTTCTAGAAAGAACTTATGGAGAAACTCGTTTTGATAGCTTCTCTAAAAGCTTATTTTAACTTGGGTATAAGTTATTTTAACAAGTTTATTTCATCTCTTATTTTCTTGTTCTGTTAGTCCTTATTGTGAAGTTCATGTAAATTGGGCCATATTGTTGTGTGTCACTCTTTACAAATTTTGACTGTCATTGGGGTTTTTTCTTATTATGAATTATGTCCATATTGATTGGGTGATGATAATCAGCTTACATGTTATTTACAGGATATTTCTGTTCTTGATGGGTTTTTATTTTTCTGCTGTTGACTTCTTGTCTTACATTGATATGTTGTAGGTTCTCCTTAAAGAGAGATCATTATCATCAGACTACAACACAAATTCTTTCCAAATGGCACTGGTTGTAATGTGTGGGCAGCCATGCAGTGGGAAGTCCAAAGCTGCACTCTGTCTAGTTGAAGCTCTCAAAGAATCAGAGTCAAAACATCACGTGAGAATCATAGATGAAGCTTGCTTTCATCTTGATCGTAACCAAAGCTATGCAAATATGCCTTCAGAGAAGAATTTAAGAGGGGTGCTTAGGTCTGAAGTAGATAGGTCTGTGTCCAGAGATAGCATCATCATAGTAGATTCTTTGAATAACATCAAGGGTTACAGATACGAGCTATGGTGCTTGGCTCGAGCTTCTGGAATCAGATACTGCGTGGTCTACTGTGACGTTGAAGAAACCTTTTGTAGGAAATGGAATGAAGAGCGCATGGAGAAAGGAGAAGCCAGTTATAATGATTCAATTTTTGAAGATTTGGTGAGAAGGTTTGAGAAACCAGAAAGAAGAAACAGGTGGGATTCTCCATTGTTTGAATTATGGCCACACAGAGAAGGGACAGAGAAATCTTCCTCTGCCATTATAGATGCTGTGTCCTACTTAACCAAAAAGGTGGACTCCAAAACCAGGGATGTTAAGATTCTGCAACCAACTATTGCCACTCAAACCACACGTTTTTCGGATGCAAATTCTCTCTATGAATTGGACAAAGCAACACAAGAGGTCACGAATGCTATAGTGGAAGCACAATCTCAAGCTCTTGGAGGACCACTTAACGGTGTTTCCGTGGGAAAAGACTTGCCTGTAATCAACATTTCAAGGTCTGTTGGGCTGCCGGAGCTTCGTAGGATGCGACGCACCTTCATAAAATTAACAGGGCAAACAAGTTTAAGTGGGCCACCACCCCCTTCTGATGCAGACAGTGCAAAAAGAATGTTCATTGACTACTTGAACAGGGAACTAGGAACATCATGAAGAACATTATATGAATTGCAATTCAGCTTGTATGCTTAAAGGTGCCATGTTTGTATGTTTAGATCCCGAAATGTTTTAAGTTTTAGTTTACATCATTATTATTAAATAAAGTGGATTTTCGGAATCCCTTTGGTTTGTTGTACTATCGTTTAAGTTCTTTTCCCATAATGAAGTAAAGATGGTAATTCGGGTCTGGTTTAAGAAAATACTTTTTCCTCTTTACAAAAACTTAAGAATGAAAAAATTTATATAACTCAAATATTTTTCGATGTAAGATACCTAAACTGAATGCTTAAACAAACTAAATTCGCTCTTTCTTCATTCCTTGCTAAACAAAAAACTCCTCTCCACAACTTCGGTATTGGTAATTGAGTTGCATTGGATATATTTCAATGAGATTCCTTGACAAGTGTGTTACTTGATGTAGCAAAAAATGTATTTTCGACGCGTATATAGCAAAATAAATATTAAATAAAATTTTATTGAGTGAAATGCACGATGAAAACTTAGTTCTACCAAGGGTACTTCTGTACATTACAAAAGGGAGAGAAAGAAGATAAAACCTACAGACTGAAAATATCGGAAACCAAAGAATTCGAGACAATTATTTTACTAGTTTTCATACGATCTTTGACATAGTTTAGGACTCTTGCGAATGACATGAGATCACCACCTTAGTCAAATTCTATTTAACCAAATGGACATCATATTCTATATTATTACAATTTCTAAAGAAGAAACATCCTCCGTTTTTAGTAGATAAAAATGCATCCGTACACACTAGAAATTTGCTTAGATAACATTTATGGTGTGCGTGTATACACACACATACATAAATTATGCGTAAAGCTAACAATTCTTTCCCCTGCTGATGACTGATAAAAATTTTGGCAGAAATGAAACTATATCTGGATTAGCAAGCAAATAATGGAATGCTATGGTGATGCTCCAGATCAACCATATAACCTTTGATAATTTGAATGAGAAAATAAACAATGATTGATTCCACTTGTGTGTGCTTGTGACCCTAAAAGCTATAGACAGTGCTCACACAAGCGTCCATTAGACATAAATGAGCATGAAAAAGCTACAGACCACTTGACATTATATTACTCAGACCAATTGGTAAAGAGAAACAATCATTCCTATATGTACAACAAACCTCTGAACTGCGCCAGCAAATGCACAATCCAGATGAGCGTGATGATCAACACAGGTTAGTAGTCAACCGGGGCCAGAAAGAACCATTGGATGTGCTGTCTTCAACCCATCCCTACACCACTTTTCTTTCATAACAATGCTCCTTCAGCTTCCAACACAAGGGCAAGCACAAAATGGCATCTTCATGCCATCCATGCATCGAATAACAAAACCGCAAAAAGCACCGGCCAGGGGGTTTATATACTCCAAACCAACAAAAAATATAGCTAATCAACTATCATCATCCACTGCACCAACATATGTGAGGTCTGTCCGTCTCACCCTTACAGCTCCTTTAAGCCAGCTTGCGGCTCGAATGTTAACATGATCACCACTTCCTATGCTAGCAGTATTGCCTGCCGAAGGAAAAGAGCCAGCACCATCTTCCAAAAGCGTCCAAGGATCAATTTCCAAATCATTGTCCTGTCGTTTTGGCTTCCCTGATGCAACCCTTGATAGAGATAGATTCCTCTGGGGGATAGTTGAACTACTGGAGTTAACCCCAGGATTTGTAGTGCCGGGTTGAATGCACATAAGAGCAGAATTTGAAACAGTTGGTGGCTGGCAGGATAGAGAGCACCGCATAGAGGGGATGAGTATCGGCATGGCCGCTTGGATTCGCCACCGCACAGCATCTGGTAGTTGCATTCGGTCCAAGTCATTCTGCATCAGACAGTTGACTGTTAGATAAGCACAGTAGGAAGAGATTGAATAACATTTCCAGATTGCAAAGTATGTTACAGAAACATTGCCAAATTGGAGACCTTTATGAATCATGGATGTGGCTAACAATATCTGATGTGACAAATAATTATTTAGATATTGTATTTTAAGACCATTCAAACACTTCAAAAGAATATTAAAAACGCTGAAAAACCAAAATTTATATACATTCATAGGCTAAATGATCAAACCTGCAAAGTCTCCAACAGTTCTCGATCAATTGTAGGTTCATTGCTTGTCTTTGAAGGCTTTGACCTGAGCCAACTAGGAGGATAACTACTTAGCAACCCGTGTAAAACCAACAGCAACCGATCAAACAGACTCTGAGAAGAAGAATCCACAAATGTAGCAGAAGCAACTTCAGAAGATGACTCTGCCTCCCTCATCGGCAGAGGCACAGCATTTGCTGAAATCTCAGCATCCTGATGCACAACCCGACTACCAAGGAGACGAAAAATAACAGAAGCAAGAAATTGTCTCGTGCTCCGTACAGATGGCTCCCTACAAAATTGAACATATGGAACTCAAGAATCACATCTAACATTCTATGATGTACTAGTTCCATCACACATGCTTATATAAAAGTAAAAACATAGTCAATGCATTCATGGCAAAAATATCCATAATTCCACTACTAGAGAGGTCATCATTAACTGATTTAATTGAATTCACACTCAATGTAAGCTCAAATCCATTGTTGCAAGGAGAAACTATCACTATCAGTGCTAGCATCCATGATACTACATAATAGAGATGTACTTTTGAATCTGAAAATTGCATTGCAATTTGCTCCATTTTTTCCTCCATTTCAAGAACAAAAAACAACCATAGAATTTTTTTAACGACTACAAGTGCAGCAGGAATCCTGTAATGAAAACTAATTCCACGTTGCAGTATCTAGTCTTTCTTACCTGTCAGTGCAAAGAATGGGAAGAAATCTCAGGAGCAACTGCAACCGTAATGACATAGAAGCTCGTAGGGCTGCAGGAGATGGTGGAGAAGAATCTGCTGCCACTGTTGGTCGTCTAGCTAATGCGGTGCTTCCAGTTCTCATATTTTTGCGGCTATTTACTTTATTTGGCTGACCTTCAACTCCAGCAGGAGCACTTCCCACTGGTTTACTTCCACCTGTAACAGCAGTTATGTGCGCCTCAATATAACTCAACTGTTTCACCAAGTCAGTTGCAAAAGAATTGCGAGCTTCATCAGAGCTTTGATCTATGCAAGGAAGAAGTAACTCGACGAGAGCCCTCTCAATCACTTGCTGCTGGCACCTTTTCAAATCTGTTCCCTCTTCAACAACCTCTCCTTCTTCAAGAGAGGTGCTGTCAAACTTCTTGTTATCACCCTTGATAGTCGATGAATCAGTGGATGGACTACACCAACCCCAAGGTTCCCAAAATTGGGTCTTCACAGAAAGTTTTTTATTCACAGCAATGTTATGCAGCCTTTGTCTGATGGCCTTCCGACCAAAGAGGACATCCTGGCCTCCAAGGAACCATTTAGCTTGTAACAACATTGAATCCTCGAGTGACCTACCAAAGAGATGAATCAACTCTGAAAAAAGGGGTGCAGCATCAGGTCTAACCAGTAACCTTGTGAGAAGTATTTGAATAAAATTGTTCTCATTCTCAGAAGCACTAGCAGCCTTCTCAGGACTAGGCGAGGACAACTTTATAGCGTCAGACAAGGGCACATCATGATTCTCCACTTTTTCAATGAGGGCTTGTTCATTTAAAAGTAACCTGAGGACAACCCACTGCCAATGAAATTTGGCAGGTTGCAAGGTATCCAAAACATGCACAAGCATATCCTGAAGCTTAGACCCTCCATCCGTGAGTTTAACTTTAGACTCACCAGGTCCAGAAATTCGGCTCCCATCATCCTTTGCATAAATAGATTGTGGCATCTTACAGTCAATAATGGCGTTAAGGAAAAGCCTAGAGCGTAGAGGTACAAATGCTGTGAGTTTTAAATGCATGTCAGAACCATTAAACTCTAGCAGGTTTGCAAATTCAGAATCACTATTATCTGCAGCCATAAGATCATAAAGACCCTGACAATCTCTAAAACATACATCTCGAAATGGCAAATGCTTTATTGCTTCAGTTATGGCCACTACAAGAGACTGATAAATTTGATTCATGTCTTCACGAACTGTAGCATTCAAAATGAAAGGCCGCCACCTAACAAAGGCAAATATTGAATAGGCAGGTGGAAAGACCAAATTTAAAGGAAGCATATGTTGCATCCTTGAAAGAGCCATAATAAATGGTTCACCCAAGAGTTCCACCACTAAACCTTCACAGATTGTTCTGCAGTTTCCAACAAGCAGTCTAAACCAATGAACATGAACTTCAATTGAACTATCCAATTTAGAAGTCATAACTGAACGTGCATTTCCATTTGAATTGGATCTAGTGCTTCTTACAAATTGTACTGCATCGAGACCCTCCTTCAATCTGAGAACTCTTACCATTCTTTCCAGGCTGGTAACACCATATATAATTGCACCAACAAAAAGTGCAGAAACAGCAGCAGCAATTTTTGTGGTTTTTGCTACCACAACTTTATTAGAGTTGTTTCCCATATCATTTGAAATAGTGTTACTAGAATCATGGACTTCAGGAAATGTTTGAAACTGAGCACGAGATGCTTTACTAGGAGTGAAAACACCAGCAAGAGCAGTAGAAGCTTCATTGGCAAGTGCAATATCAAACACACGGCTTTGTCGTTCTCCTAGGGCTTCCTTAAGCAGGCCTAAACAAGTTATATGCATTCGCAGAATGCACCTGGCATAGTTCAATAAATTTGAAGCTGATGTCATATTTGACTGATTGTTGCCAGATGAAAAATCAGGTATTTTTGCCAAAGTTGGACCAACACTGCCAACAATTGCAGAAACTGCAGAAGCGACCAAAGAGGGATCTCCTTCTTGAGCAGCACCACCAGTCTGCCTTATGCAATCAATCAAACCCATAACTATTTGTTGAGCAATTTGATATCCATTGTCCCATTTCTCTACAGGAGGAAGACCTTTTAGTGTACCAGCAGCAAAGAGTTTTCTATCCTTTCCAAAAAGACAGTGGAATGCTTCTTCAACATTACGTTGCACTACCTCCCTCATGCCTGCACCTACTCTGGATGGCAACCGACCACCACTGATCTTCTGACGGAAAAAATCATCATGATCTTCTACTCCGGCTGGAACTCCTAGGGGAAGCCCTAACTCTCCATCCACTGACCTACAAGAGTCAAGTTCAGAGGAAAGTCTTGCTTCACATGTAGCCTTAAAACTTTTCTCCCACTCAATGACACTAGCCACATTGCTGTATTTTCTCAACAAGTACCGAGCAAAAGCTAGTGCCCCTGACCCTGAAACCCTTCCATTAGATGCAAGAATCGTGGCAGCTCGTTGCATTGCAGATGACAAGGCTTCTGGAATAAGGTCTGCTGCAACAAGAATGTTCTCATACCTACATCAAATACATTGCAGAGAACAAGTTTGTCAAAAACTCATTCCAAAAATCCACAATGAAATTGTCCCACACAAGCATAAAGAACAAAAGGAAAACATTAAAAAAAAATCCATAAAGAAACTCTCAAACATGATCTTAAAAACAAAACAAAAACACTACCCATGAAGCACTGATTCAATTACAAAAATATGAATATTTCAGGGGGGGATGAACCATAAAAATTGCAGAAACATTACCAAAGGTTCAGTAAACATGTATAATTGTGATACAACTTGAAACTTCCCCCTTATAACAAGAAATGTAATTATTGTGAGTAAAAGATTCTATTTAGGCAATCCTGAGTGAGAACATTGCAGATTTAATCAATATAGTGACCTGATTAAGGTGGCAACAAAAGGCATAAGAAGAAACAGAAACAGATATAGCAGCATGCTATCAGGTGCTTTATAAAGCATTGTATTTATACCACTTAAAGGAAGCAAACATCATGTGGGGGAAAGCAAATTTTAATTTTTCTCCAAGACACAGCAAACAAAAACTATAAAAAATATAATTGATTGCTGAGCTGCAAACCTTCTCAGTGATGAAAGCAGAAAAGTCTCTCCCACGTCACAAACTTGGTTTTCCACATTCCTTGCCAGCATCAGCATATTCCTCCCAGAATGAATTGTAGAATTGGGGCTATTAAGAACCCTCGGAAGCAACCAAAGGAGGAACTTGACAGCTGATACCAAATCGTGGGAGATATCCATCAAATAAAGTATTGCAGAAAGTTCATCCTCACCCAGTTTCCACTGTATTGAGCTTCTATCATCTGCAACAGAAAAAGGCCTGCCAAACTGACCAACTTTACCAACATTTTTATCCATCTCTTCAATTACCTGTCTAACAACAGTCAGCAGCCAAACGGCTATTGCCCTTTTCTCAACAAAACGTAGCTGCTTTAGAGCTTTTCCAATGGAAACTATATCTCCAAAATGACTTGTTCGGATGCTATCCACAGACCTCTGCCCATCTACATCCATTGCAGTTTTATGGTGAGGGCAGCTTACCTTGCTTCCACAAACATGGCTAGTTGATGCCCCTTGGCTACCCTCAATTCTAGAAGCAGCTAGTTGAGCAAGACTTTGAGTTTTACGCACATTCTTCTGCCGACTCTTGGTGACCTGCTTGGTTGACTTTTGTGGTTGATCAACTTTGAGAGGCTCTGGGGATTTCATTCCCTTTTTCAACCACCATGTATCGTCATCATCAGATTGAACTGGGGAATGCCCTTGTACGAATGAGTTTCTTTCCTCACTTAACTTCTGTCTCTTTGTTCTGATACATTCTTCGCACCCAGGTGTACCCTCCACCGCATCACTTTTGCTGTACTGAGACCCAATAGGTCTTCTAACACTGCCTTCAGATTCATCACAACCTGTAGCACTCAAATTAGATGAACAATTAGGTAACTGTAACAGTACTGAAATAGCTGTTCTTAGTTCTTCAATGTTAGCATTATCCTTTGCATTTTTTCTGGTGGAAATAACATTTCTCTGATCAATTGTCATTCCAGAAGCTTCATCCTTCATCGAGGCAGGATATCTTTTTCTCTTCAGACTGGATAAATCGGTACCACTGGCATCATCATGGGACTTGCTCAGAGGACCCCGAAGTATGAGGCGACGTTCATTCAAGTAAATTTGCAAGGCTTCCTTGAGCTGCGCCCCTTCAATTCCTGATTCTTCCAAAACATCATGGATAAAGCATCCAGGTAGCTGCTTTAAGATGCAATAGTGTCTCCTCCGTCGCTCCATGTCCACCAAATTTACATCGGCATCCATGATCCCACTGACTATTAACTGGCGCACATATGCCAAGGGGTAAAAGATGCCAGCACGTATGAGTTCCACCATAAATAGTTGTATGCGCTTAGAAGCTTCCCCTTTATGTACCACATGCTGATCAATCCAACAAACTATAATATCATGTAGAGGTCCCGGGCTTTCAAATATAACTGAAGAAGCTGTACTCTTTGAACTAGATTTCAGTCTGGATACTCGGCCCACATAATTCCAATTAGGCCGCTGACTAGAATTCTTTACAAAACGACTGGCTCCATGATATTCATTTGATTGTTTTAGTGAAATCTTCACATCCCTAATCTTCATCTTTAAAAGCCTAACTGCTATATGCACCTGGGAGAGATCTTTCCTACCAGTAAACTTAATGTCACGAGGAGGGGTACCACGAAAATCCCTAAAATCACATGTTGCCCACTCACAAAGGAAAAACACAGAATATATAAGGGATGTGCTCACAGTCCCAAACCATTTCAAAGATAACCTTAAGCAAGGACTGACTTTTGCAACCCAGCCTTCAGATACAGTTCCACCACAAAGATCTTCAAAAAGAAATTTATATGCAATACGCAAATCACCCAGAACAAGAGCTTTATCCAAGGCTTTTGCCACTCTAGCCAGACAATGACCTGGAGACCCTGGGATTGAAGCCTTTGCAAGATCCTCTGTACGTTTCTGAATGCATGAAATAATGTGACCAAAATCATCTGAACTATTTTTTACCTTCCCTGCAGCTTCAGTTGATTTTAGTAACAAATTCCCATCATTCATTGTATGTGAAATAACAGAGGAAGGTAAAGGAAAACAATCCAAAGCAACAAAAGTATCTGGCACCACAAGTATTAAATACCGAAGCATCTCAATCACAGCATAAGTTGTATATGCCCTCCTGGAATTATCTACTAGATCTGAACCACCTGGGGCAGGATCACGAATGACACGAAGAGCTAGTCCAGCAAGGGTACGTACATAAGTTTGAGATAGTACAATAGTTTCTAAAAAACCATATATAATAGGCAATAACAGCTGCCAAACCTCAAGGAGATCTTTTTCCTGAAATAAACAGAAATGTGAGAAATCAACACGAGAGTTGAAATTAGAGGAAGGTATATACAGTACACTTTCATTAGCACATTGTACTCATTAAATACAAACAATATAGAAGGTAGGTAAATACCTGTAGTTGATTAAACACCCAATCAATGACAAGAGAAGGATGAAGCAGCCCTTCAGCATGATGCCATTGCAGAAGCCGTACAATATACCACCATCTAAAATGTAACGATGGTCCTTCACCATCAGAAACGGATAACAATGGATCACTTTTGTTCTGCAGTGGTCCAGGCATTTGTGGTGAACGCGCTCGACCGTGAGAAGCAGAATGGGAAACATTCTTTGACAAAAATTCCTCCAGAAGGGCTTGCAAGTAATTGATAACATCTTTGGTCCAAACATCAGAGCGAGACAGTTGAATCTTGTCGGCAGTTCCAGAAGAAATACCAACAGAACCAGGTTGAACCTGGAAAACTCAATCATAATCAATTTGTATCAAAAAGTATAAGAAACTCAGCAAAATAGGTAAATATACCAACACTATAGCATCCCTACCTGATTGAGGTAAGTAACCTTGATAAACCAGGTGGCCCTAAGCAATGGAACGTTATTCCTTATAAGAACATCTAAAAGTGATGCCCTTTTATAACCATGAGGAACGTGATCAGCTAAAGAGCGTAATCGCTTGTGCTGCTGGGATAAACCCTGTCATAAAAATTTTAACAGAGTTAACAATATACACTGAACCACCAAGTAAAGTTCAAAAAATAGTATTCAAGGATTTTGCAGCCATAACAACCTGTCAGCTTTAACAAAAAAAAAAAAAAAAAAAAAAAAAAAAAAAAAACAAAGAAATTGGTCATATTAGCCCAGATAACAATTCTCCCAAATTGAAAAAATCCAATAGCTAATCCTGTTCAGAGCTATCCAGCTTATAAGTATTCCAGATCCCTCCATATTCACATCATGCAGCCAATCACAACAAGATACAACCATCTACTACTATGTTACCAACCATTCAAAACCCAGTGTTTCCTTCACATAAATTTGCCAAAAAATGTTTTAGAAACAAATGTGAGGTGCCACAGCAGGTATACAATAAGTTGCACAAAGAAGAGAACTGTAGGAGTAAGACTAACACCAAGTATACCTCAATCCATTTCTTCTGGAAGTCTTCACCACAAGGTCTTAGTTCAGGGAAAATTCCAGACCTGGAAAGTTGTGATCCAGAAAGAGCTACACCATATACTTGACCAGCCTATCAAATCAAACACATGTAGATCAAACACCTTCATAACAAACTGAGATATGTAGAGTGCATTAACTCCAAAATAAGCTAGAAAAAGCCACCACAATTATATACACTATTAAAGTAATGTTCAGCAAGGATAAATAGATTATAAGACATATTAAAGATCATCACCTTCCTCTTCTGAGCACGAGATTCATTGATGGCCCTCAGACGTTTTCTAATAGCCTGGACATTAGATGAAAAAACTACGACTTAACCTATATCCACATAGGCTTGCAATGAAACCCAAAAAAAATTAAGAGCTCAGACATATATAAACAAAAATAAAGTCGGAAAAAATATCTCAAAAAAGACATGAGACAAAAGACTCACCTCTTTGCAAGTAAGAACAACGTTCTTGTTAAAGTGCGGAACCTGAGTCAGAGAAATTTCTCTAGCTTCCTGACAGATACAGGAGCAAGGCAAAAGTCAGAAAATAGCAGACACCAGACAAAAAGGGTAGGTTTGAACAGTTGAAAGTACTCTATTTAATGAAAGCACAATTTGACTTTTATATTTGTTACTCATCAAGGAGAGCTACGATTCTAAAGAATGTATGTGGGACCATATCACTATTTCAACAGCCTTGAACAGTACAAGAACCATATGAGAAATTTAAAGGGAAATTTTGTAATATCAACTTCACAGACACAAACAAAGATACACGCAGATAAACCAAATGCAATAGGATCATCACACCAACATAAGAATTATTACAAGTACCTACCACAAAATAGTAATTATACTACCTGCCAAAACAAAAATAACCCAGTTTGACAAATGCTAGACAGCTTTTTATCATTAAGTTTTGTAGTTATTCTCCATAGCAGGGAGGATAGTGTGAAAGCAAAATTATTTATCAATTATTTGGAAGAAAAAGGGCGGAAAAGAAAAGGACGGTATCAAAACTTGAATATGTTAAGATTGCAGCAGCATAACTACTATGGAAAGGAAAAGAAGAAAAGTGTTATGTATGTACAAACTTATTTCCTTTTTATAAGAATTAAGAATTTGATAAAAAGAAATAGAAAAGAAAAATACCAAGAAAATGCCAGATTACAGTTCCAAACTTTCAGTTACCCTTGACACATGCTATCAAAATTATTTACACAAAAATATACAAGGGTTCAGCATAAAATATTCAAACCTTAAAAAGAAAAAACAAATGGATAAGTGCAGAAGTATTATCCATCACTCATCAGAAAAGTTGCAACTCTATAGTTTTTGATTTGTTATAAATACTAAAGTAACATTTAATGCATTTTTTGTCTAGTTTTCTGATGAAATAATTGCTTTTTTGTCAGCTTAATGAGATATTTATATAAAGAAAAAATTACTTCTCAACATTTGAGCATTCCCAACAAACACCTAATGGCATACCTCAAGTCCCTCAACTGTGTCCCTGTATCCAGATAGCAAATATTCTCTAGTCAGGGTCTCCTCGGGACAATTTGATGTTTGGGGATGAAAGTCGGGTGCCCCAAGCCTGAGAAATAATAGGATTATACATGTAAATATACAAGATATAGCACGTCAAAGCTTAATGCCTTAGAGTAGAAATACAACCTCACAAGAAAGAGTAGTGAGAAATCTAAATAAGAGACAAGAAAGCTACATAGATCTATTGAATCTCAAAAACGATAAAGTGATTTATCCCTTCAAGGTTCTCCCTTTTACAATTAACTACTGAGCCACTGTTGCATTCCCAAAGTAATGAATATAATTAATTCCAACCGAACACCCCCACTCTTAACAACTTTAACCACCCATAGCCCAACCACTTAACCATTTTAACTAACTATGGGATATGTTTGGTTTAACATTGAAAGTGTTCAAAAGTCCATTCCTATGTAGCACGGATACTAACACGGTAACAAAGCACAGGCACGGACACTTCAACATATGTAATTTCCAAAATATAGGACACTGGATCTATATATTATATCACTATAAATTATATCAATAGATAATCAAGATTTATGTATCACTTTGAATTATATCAATAGATAATCAAGATTTATGTATTCCTCTGGTTCACCTCATACACTTCTCTACTTGAGCCCTAGGCAATCCATCCCCCTCAAGTCACTAGCACATGAGCAACCAGAGAATGCAATTACACACTGCCAGGTTATCATCCTCTTCAAGAACTCGACCAAAATATCCAGAGCTTGTATGGTCAGTTCAATGTCATGCCCAAGAAATGGCATAAGAAAAGTTGGACAAATTGTTATAAAAGCCATTGAGAAATAACTGATAAATCTATGGGCAATACAGAAAGAGAATAAATCCCCAACGGAATTTTTCATGCACAAAAAAGAAGAGTATTCTTCCAAGTCTTCCCTTCTACAACTAAGCCAGACCCCTATTCCTAAAATAACAATCTGAATCCCCATTTTCTATCCCTCTCCCCTGCAATTTAAGTCAAGTCCTCCTAACTTTAATTGCACAACCATTTAACAATTTTAATTCACTACTCTTAGTCTCTTAGCCATTTAAAGTAACAAGCAAAAGCACAAGCTGATAACAAGACAGGGAAGGGGAAAACATCATACATGCATTTTTTTGTATTACAACAGCATATGAAAATGTGCCCCCAATAGAGCCTGGTACTGGTAGTTAATAATGAAATACAGTGGGCAATAATTTTAAAAATCACACTACTATGAACAGGAACTACCTAGAATTCAAGGGTTCTTTATCACACTTCAACTTGTATGGGTTTAACGGTGGTTGTCGCCTGCAAACACAAAAACCATTTTGTTCAATATTAACAGCATCAGATTTAGCACGCAAAGAAAATAACATGTCACTTTATTAATGAACACAAAAAATACGAACTCAATAAAAAAAGAAAATTTGGCAATACTAGGTCAAACAAATATAGAAATGCTTCAAGGGCAAGAAAATATAATTTTTTCTAAACGTCATTATTAACCAAATGGTTGGAACAGAACAAAACTCCCAACCCACGCTCTGCAATTAAGTTCTTTATTTACAAACTATGAACCCTTGTTACAGTTGCAAGATTTGGACTGAACTTTTAGAACAAATCCACTGCATCTATCAATTTAAAAAATATAAAAAATAAAAAATCCACCAACATGGTACTCTTCTATTCAAATGCTTAACAATATTTTGAAACTACAACATCGTAGATAGAATCACCCTCACAAAAATATCCAACTTCAAAATGATAAGAAAAAGAGAAATCTTATCTTGATAAAAAATAAATAAAACAAAAATGGAGGAGAGGTGAAATTTATACCAATTTCTGCAGAGCTAGTGCCATTGCTCTTTAATTCTTTTATGAAAATTATATGATCACTCCGTATTTGGAATTACAAACATTAGTTTTATGCAGTTTTGTTGGACCCAGGAAAGGTTTTCTATATCTCTAATAGAATATACAACTTTTCCTATAAACTTAAAAATTTTCCCCCCAAAACCTATGCAAGAAGATTGACTCAAGGATCATGTTTCATGAAGATTCCTCCAAATTGTGATCTTCTGCATCCAATATCAGCAATCAAACCCATGCCAAACTTACTGCAGGTCATATTTTGATACAAAACCTCTTTGCAGACCCAGTTCACTCGTTTGCAGGTTCCCTTGACTTCTTCATTTCACCCATTTCAAAAGCCACCCATCAACAAAAACTTAATTCTCACTTTTCGCTTCTCCTCCCTCAACTCTCCGTCTCACTGCCACCATATTCTCTACTCTTTGCCTCTGCCTTATGCTCACAGTGTTTTTGCATTTTGTTCATGACATGCATCTCTTTCATGGGTTCAGTTCTGTTGGTCTCACTCTGGTTTGTCTGTGTGGTGCACCTCTCCTGTTCTAGGTAAGAAATTCATCCTTTTTACAGGACTGTTGTTGCCCTCGAGTCAGAATGTCTAACTTATTTCCTACTTTGATTTAAGCTAACTGGTTACAAGTTTCTTACGCTTTATAATTTATTTTATGTGACTCGTTATAAATAATAATTTTCAGTTTAGATTTAATTCAATGTTACCATTTCCAATATGTTTTGTTTTATCTATGTCATTTTTAACACATGCATATCCTTACATATAATCTTCATCTTGTGGGAGGATCTTCCAATCCATTTTATGATCCTTCAATTTACAATATTTTGGTTCAATAGCAACTCCACTGACAAACAAACGCAATGATTAAAAACTAGGAATCGTGATCGACTTGATAGGGGTGAGTACTATATCAGTCAGTCACGTTGAACCGCGTGAATGGGTATAATTAAAAATAAATAAATATAAGTGCATATATAATAGTTGTCAAAGTTAAATTAAAAATTCTCTGGTCTAGTGGTTAAGCCTTTGCAAGCTTGGTAGTGGGTACAGGCATCAATCCCTGTCTGTACCAAATATTTATGTTATCTTGCATACAATCTGGAACAGTTTGTTGCTGCCTGTCCTTGTACGGGTGAGAGATGACAATGCAACAGCAGTCCCATGAGACAGCGAAGTTGATAGGACTCAACAAAGCAAGGGCAGCAGGCTCTTGAAGTGTGGGACATGTTCAAATTCCTTAAATTTGTCCGCTCAGGACCAGTTTACACCAGCTAAATCCAAGTTTTTACCAGTTTGATGATGATAATACAAAGTAGGTAACACATCCAATCCAAAGTGTAACTCGAACCAATTATACTTCCAGATCTCAAACAGACCAGTTCAACCAGTCTGTCCCAGATGAGTTTTAAAACTATGAACAGATGTTTCATCTTTATCTGTTGTGTGTTCAGCTTCAAATTTTGACTTTTGATTGTCTACTATGCATAGATGTTTCATCTTTATCTGTGGTGTGTTTGCCTTCAAATTCTAACATTTGATTGTTTACAATGAATATGTATTTAATTTTGGCAGTTTTTATTTTTCAGCATTTATCCGTGTGTATTATAAATTTAACTAATGTGCAACTCAAAACATCATATTAGAAGAGACTCCACTACCCACTATCCTGCTAAAGCAGTTTTGGAATCAACCTTTCAGACCCCTATCTGAGATCAATAACTATGGTCATAACTTATAAGCATGGATATGCAAACTAATATTTCTTACCCATTTAACCATCAAAGCAGATTATCAAAAGTACACAGATTAATAGTAAAGAAAATAAACGGAAAGGAATATTGATTTGTTGAAATCCAAGGAGACTCTTAAGCCAAACATATGCATAGGAACTGAAAAATTAAGATATAATGAATACTTAGAATATTCATATCACTCAAGAAATAAATGAAACCCCACTCTAACACGGTTGCACAATTTTCAAAAGGATGTTAATCAAGAGAAAAGAAAAAGATCATTTACACAAATTATTAGACAAATGAAAAAGAAACTATATTAAAGCAACACATTGTGTATCACAACCATATTTATTTGGAATTTATAGTTCCTTTATAGCATATGCCATATTTGCAGTCATTCATAACAAGAAAATGGCAATAAGTGGAAAGCGTCAGGAGGAAGTTCCCTTACCTTGAATTTACAGAGAAGTTAGCAGGTAAAGAAGGTGAATCAGATCTTCCTGTGTCCCTAGCAGATGGTCCACCAATTGCACTGTTATTAACTGCACTAGTGCAGCTGCCAGCATGATACCTTTGCATTTCCCCCAACTATAACCAGCATACTGCCCTTGGCATCATCCACGAGTAGCTGTAAAAGCTAAACTGCATGATCCACAATGCCACCCAAGTCATTTCCAACCAATGCCAATTAAGCAAAAAAAAAAATTACATTACAAGAAACAAAGGAAACAGGATGCATAATTGAAATAAAAAGGATCAACACACACGGCCAAGCCTTATTGAACTTCCTTCAGCTGCTAAAGGATATGTAATGAAATCCCTAAGGCACTAAAAATTATATGACCAAAATTCAGTCAGTGTCAGCCTGAATTATATTATTCTGACTTGTAAGTTTACAAATACACAACAGATAGCAGTTAAACAATACAGTACCCCAAATAAATCACACAAGATTAAACCCTAGATTAAAGAATTTGAGATTAAACGGTTTTCACTATATTCTAAACACTAGAGGAAAGAATTTGGGAAACTAGACCGCTATATTCTGAAACTGAAGTTATCATTCAAATGGAAACAGCTCCTTCTCAAATGCAAACATAACAAAGCCAAGCAGATAAAAGATTTCAAACATACTAACAGTAAGACCGATGTCGTACATAAGGGGATAAAATCTTAGTAGAGCGCAAGTATTTAAATTGAAACCTAGACTATTCCAATGAAAGCACATATGAAAATTGTATCCCTAAGATTAAGTGCCAGCTCTTGAAACTATGATATAAACTTGCTGTGATCAATCATTTGATGGTAGCCAGAATTATAGCCCCATACCACATCCGAAGCAATAAATTACAAGTAACAACAGAAAATAGCAAACTTAATAAAATCATAGGGATCCATAAGCATAGTCCAAAACTAATAGTCAAAGAACAAATAAATACCCTCTCACTAGTAAATTTTTTTTCATCCCAACTCAAAACACCAACCAGCTCGTATTACCCTCTGAACTAACTAGAACACCAAATGAAACTTCTTCAGATGCAAAATACAACCTTGAAGACAACTCACCTGCTTAATCGTCTGAAAAAGCGTGGTGTCGAACGCGAAATTGCAAAATCCAAAAATCCGAACCTAATGCAAGAAAAAGCGCCAAAATTTGAACTCCGAAGCAAGATCCAGAACTAGGGTTTGTGGGGCGAAATCCCCAACTTTGGTATTCTTTTGCTTTTCCCCCAACTTCAGAAGGCGATTGCTTAGACGAAAATTGGGGTCACGGGAGTTAGGGTTTTCGATTCGAAATTAAGAAAAAGAGGGCTTTTTAAAATTAACGGAAAATGGGTTGAAGATTGTTAGAACAGGAACTGGGACATGCCCGGTGAAGAAATTTTGGAACTTGAGAAAAAGGGTTGAAAGAGAAAAAGGGATTGCAGAGAGGAAGAAGAAGAAGAATAAGGGTGTGAAGCTTTGACTGAGTTTTTGGGTGGTGATGACGACGATGATGCTTCTGTTGGTTGCTTCTTCTGATAGGAATAAAGGGTGAAGATGAAGGGATCTACTAATTATTATTATTATTATTATTAAAAAATTTGATCTTAATTATTAATATTATTATTAATTGTTAAGATATCATAATGATTTTCATTGTGTGATTTGTATTACTTTTCATGTCCTTCTATTTTGATTTTATTACTTTACATGATATATTGTTTGAGTGATTTGATGAGGGCAAAACAGTCAAAAATTTTTAAGGAGGTGTTAATCAAGGGTTAAATTACAAAGATTTTGTGTTTATTTAGGTTGTTTCCTTGTTTTGATTACACAAATTGCATACCCTAGCGGACTTTTTTAATTATTGAGAAGATTCTTAATAAAATTGAATCTATAAAATAAAATCATTTCTTTATTAGATTAGTGTTAAAAGTTTAGACTTTATTATGTTTTTTTTTATAATTGACCATTGAGATTTATGTTATATAAAATAAAATAATTTCTTTATTGGATTAGTGTTAAAAGTTTAGACTTTATTATTCTTTTTTATAATTGACCATTGATATTTATGTTGTATAAAATAATTTCATTTCTTTATTGGATTAGTGTTAGTTTAAACTTTATTGTGGTTTTTTTTTTATAATTGACTATTGAGATTTATGTTATTTGAACATTTAAGGAAGAAAGCAAGCCACAAGCCAAACAAATAATTGAAAAAAAAAAAACCCCATGAAAAAAGAAATAAAGCATTGCTTAGGCAATCTCTCAATAAGAATGATAAAAGAGTTGTGATTAATACATATTTAAAGAAGTAAAATCAACCAAATTCAGCATGCAGTTTGAAATGACTTTTAGTTTCAAAGTTTTAGAATTTTGTAAAAATTAAAACCAATTTGAGTTTTGAGTTTTTAATTTTAATTTTTAGAAAGTTGTTATGGTCAGAAGTGGATGAGATAAATCACCTTTAGTAAGCGTCATATTTATGAGGTTTACATTTTATTTTATATATGGTTTACAAATTACATATTATATTATAAAATAAATTTTAATTTTTAAAAAGTTGTTATGGTCAGAAGTGGATGAGATAAACCACCTTTAGTAAGTACCATATTTATGAGGTTTACATTTTATTTCATATATGGTTTACAAATTACATATTATATTATAAAATAAATTTAATTAAAGTATTTTATACTCTTTTTGACAACAAGGAAATCAATATTACATATAGCCTAGTACTTGATACTATATCTTTTAGAGACAAAAATTGGATTTTACTCTATTTGAAATTGGAGTTATTGAATATCTTTCAAAAAAATGAATGGTTAAAAGAAGATTACTTAACTAAATAAGAATGAAATTTTTAAATATTTCAAGTATAGAAAATTATAATTTTTAATAAATAATTTAACAAAATTATTTGGGTAAGGAATGAAGATATGGATATGTTGTCGTACGTTCAATTTTTCAAACAATTAATATGCTGTTAGATATTTGTTTTAGAAACTGTTAGTGTATTCTTTCATGGTGTGAGTTTCATTTGAATAAAATAATAAAAAGTTCAATTGCGTTGTATTAGGGTTTTTTTCCCACTTGGATATTCTTTTATTGATGCTACTATTTTTTTATATTTCTTATATCTGGATCGTGAAAGTTATTACATTGGCATAATTGTAGCCTTTTAATTGTATATTCCACTTAACAATTTTAAAATTTGCCAGTGTGTAGTTAATTTTGCTTAAAAACTAATTATGTTTAAAAAAAACTAATTGTTTATTGAATTGCTAATTTTGTTGATTATGTATGGTTGGTATCTTTCACACACAACAAGTATAAATCGAGTCAAATATATTGTTTATTTTATTTATTGCTACACGAAATGTAAATATATTTCTTACTATTTATACTTTGTATAAATAAAAAATAAAAAATTTAGGTTAGTATATATTGTGAATAGTGAATCTTAGACACTTGTAAACATACTTATCAATCTCACTCATTTTGGAAACATTATCGTGTAAACATCAACTATTTTAAAACTATTATTATTATTATTAAGTTTAGATCAGGTAATTCTCATTTCTGCCGATATTGTTTGGTTTTTTTTATTTCCAAAATAGTTATTAAAAACAATATAATGATTATACAAATGATATGAATAAATTCTGATTAGTTTGTATAAGGTTTACAAAAGTGTAGATTCAAATTAAGAAAAAGAAGTAGAATAAAGTTTATTGAATTCTAATATACAGTAGAGTTGTTAAAAAGTATTAATTCGTTGGATACAATTTGAAAACTTAGAACATGGGAAAGTGTCAAATAGATTAAATTGAAATATTAAAAAAAATGCATAGAAAAATACTACAATAACTATACCTATTATTGGTTAGTAAGGTATAAAAAACAATTAATGTATCAATAAAGATTCAAATCACCAAATATTCATAAAAAAAATATTAAGATACGCATTTGTTGATAAATGATTAAATTGAGCTTCAATAAAAATGAAATGATCAATGGTTGTATCTATTGATAAATTTTAAAACCATTGATATTTTTAAGAAATGTTCTTTGATAATTTTGTGTGTTTTTCTATCTAATTATTTTAACTTACATGACAAAATGATATTGTTGAAATCCAAATACATAAGTAATCTATTGTTATATTTCAATTTTTCATTTTTTTTAACCACCTTAGCATTTATTTCCATAAGTAATCGATAAGCCTGAAGTCATGTTTTAATGTTCTAAAACTAAAGCAATCATCTCACTGTAAATTTGAAATATTGGTTTCTGGAAAATTAAAATTTAACTATCTTGTTTTCAAGAATAGTAATAGGACAAATTATGTTGCTTTTAGTGTATCCATAACTAATTTCATATTAGATGAGTATCTAGCAAAAAGATTTATACTTTCATATATTAAATGAGTATCTAGTAAAAAGATTTATACTTTCAAGTAATGTATGTCTTATAAAAATTTAAACAACAATTTAAACACAAATGATTAATAATAATTAAATGGATATCTTAATTAAATATTAGTTCATATTTTTATTTCGTTAAGCATTTGTTAAACATACAAATGTTTATACAAAATTACAATTCAAAGAAATGTTTGATTACAAATGGATTCTAAATAAAAGCTACTTGTGAGCATTCCATGTCCTATAATAATAATATGGAATGTTAACATTGTTCACAATTTCATGCATGTTTAAAAATGCAATTAAATCAATTACCTATAAAGATATAATACACATAATATTCATTTGATACCTTTCCACATCCAGATATATTAATTATTATTATTGGATGTTTGAAACACCCACTCTAACTAATGATCAAAATAGATTTTCTAACTAATGATCAAAATAGATTATGTGTTTAATAGATTATACCTTGTGCACGTATCACCTAAGATGATTTGTTGAAAAGATGGATTTAAATTGATATATTTTCATAGACATTTTTCTATATGTTTGTAACGAGACATAAAACAAATATCTTCAGTCTAACAAATATGATTAAAGGATATATTTAAAAACTTATTTATTGTTAACTCTTTTTAGTCAAATGGTACATCAACGTAAATTTTACAACTTAATCGAATCACTTGGTTAACATATTTTTGTGTTTACTTTAACAAGTGATCGGATCATAGTTCTAACACTGACCAACCAATAAAGATACAAACCAAATATCTAGTTTTAAAAGCATGTGAAGTATGTATTCACACACTAACTCTCCTTCTTAAGGTTAGTACAGACAATAATAACATGCAATGTAAAAGGAGGTGAGGAAGAGAAAAAATGCATATAATAATTTATACTTGTTCACCTATCACAATAGGATACATCTAGTATTGACCAATAAGTCAAGTTCAACTAGGTAAACTAATGTTGTGAAATACATTAGAGTATTTTTTTGGCTCATAGCCACTCCTAACTAATCTTTTGAATATTCTTTTCCAAGCCACTTTTAGCTTAATGAGTATTTTTTACTTCATTCACTCCTAACTTATAATGAGTATTCTTGACTAACCATTGTTGGCTTAATGAGTATTCTTTACACGTAATTCCTCACTAACCGAGTATTCTTTTATATTGCAGCCACTCTTGATTAATCTTGTCAAGGTGTAACACTCCAACTATTATATAAATAATTGTTATCCAATTAAAACTTTGGGAGTAATTTTTTGTATGATAAGATTTTCTTAAAGAGAACATTAATTATAATATAATAAATATAAATGTGTGTCAATAGTTCAGATATTTATAAGTATTCATAATATATTACAAAAACATATAAGTTTTGCACAATAATAAGATTTATACATCTGAATAAAGAACTATTTATATATTTTAAATGCATTAAAACTAAGTTCTTCATAAGTCAATATTACATAGAAGATTTTCTGGAATTTTTTTAAACAACTCTTACCGAGTAGTTTATGCTTCTACTCGTATGATAGGTACGTATGAAAGAAAAACACAAAAAGAGGATTGATGTCTTTATAAGCCTTGAGTATCAACATTAATAAACTTAATATAAATAACGGGGGCTTATTACTTGACCTATAAACATGAGATTTAATATCACTTTATCAAACATATGGATTCATATATAGGCTTGGTAAATAATTAAACAATTGAGTGTTTCTAAGTAAAAACATTGGTACAATCATAATTATCTTTATTAAAAATACTAGTCATTAATCAACTAATAAATTATATATATACTTGCTACCTAAACTTGACAACAATAGTACAAAAAACGCTTTCTACATCGGTTTTAAAGGACATTTTATGTCGATTATGAAATCGACGTTGATGCAGGCGACGTTGAAAGTCTTGGACATTTTACGTTGGTTATATAACCGACGTTATATATGCATATATTACATCGGTTGATAAATAAATCATCAACGTAAAATACCAGTCAAAATAGCACTATAGAAGAGATACTACGTCGGTTGTGGCTCCCAACCAACGTAGTATCTACCCTATTACGTCGATTAGGAGTCCCCAACCGACGTAATATGGCTGTTTTCTTTTTTTTTTAAATTTTAGAATTTTCCAAAATCACTTTGATAAATCTCCAATACATACAAAGAGAAACCACAACAATTTCCAGAACTTTTTGACAAGTATAAGTAGGTGAAATAGTAGTCTAAAAGCAAAAAAAATGAAAAAAAATACAAAAAAATAAAAAAGTAGTGAAAACGATGGAATTTTGGAAAAAAAATTCGGATCCAACGCAGGAGCTTCGTTATGCAATTTTGAAAAACTTTCATTTTTGGAGCGTCTCAATCCAAGCTCTCTATCAAAAGTTATGGTCATCTGAAGTTTTTCTGTCAAAAAATTATTTAAACCTAAAATCTATGATACAAACATCCAGAAAGCATTCCAAGCATACAAAGATAAGAAAACATACCTCTTGTAGACAGTGAGAGAAAAACCAACTAACGCAAATCGACCCAAACGAAATCTACCAAAACTAGAGAATACAAAATTAGATTGAATTGAATGAAACCACAAAAGACAATTAGAGCAAAGGAAAATGGGGGAGAACAACACGCAAGGGAGAACACCACGTACCAGTGAGAACATGAGCAAGAAAGTGAGACATAATGCAAGAGAGAATGCGTGAGAGAGAAAATGGAAACGTGAGGGAGAGAGATCTGTGAAGGAGCAGTGCGCACAAAAGTGAAAATGAGGGAGGGAAGCAAAAAGTATAAGAGTAAAAACAGTGTACGGGAGCGTAAAAATAAAAGGCTATTACGTTGGTTACCACTCAATAATCGACGTAATAGGATACAACGTCGATTATGGAGGCCAACTGACGTTATATCCAAATCCTAAATTCAAAATTTGAAAATTTTAAAATGGTAGGAGAGATACTACGTCGGTTAAGCAGTAAAAACGACGTAATATCTTCCCTATATTACGTCAGTTATATTATTTAATTGACGTAGTATCTCTCCCGCCATTTTAAAATTTTCAAATTTTGAATTTATATTTTTTCCAGTCTTTTTCTATGTCGGTTATTTGTAGAACCGACGTAGAATATGGTATATTATGTCGGTTTTGTGTAAACCGACGTAATATATCTTCAAATATTTGCAAAAATACTATCGTGTTTTTGGCTACATCGGTTTGAGTTTTAACCGTCATTATATGTTGACGTTGAATAGTGTTTTTCTACTAGTGTAATGAATATCTTAGCCCATGACGATATTTTAAACTATCTAGATATTCGCCTACTTGATAAATACTTTCTTAGACCCTACCATGATCTTTGCCTTCCATTATGCAATGTACCAAATTATGACTTTTCAAATACAAATATTTATACATTAGTTTAGTCCCAACTCGTTGTAACAAATGTAAATCTCTTTCATATTCTTAACATTTTTAAAGGTCACATAATGTAATGACATTAAGATGTGTCATATTTATCCTAACTAGTAACTTGTACACATCATTTAAACAAAAATATAAAAAATAATAATAAAATACATAATTAATTTTTTTATCCAACTTCATTAAAAAATACTTACTTTTATTTTATTTTTATTATTAATTTACATGTATTTATTTTAATTATAAAAAAATGATGTTTAAAATAATACAAAATAAAATAAAATAAGAATCAAAGCAAAAACTTTAAATAAATAATTAAATATAAGTAGGTATATCACAAGAAAATAAAATAAAATATAAATATAAATAAATAAAAAAAATAAGTGTATAACTAAAGATAAATTAAATAATATGATTATAAATTTAATAAAAAAGACCTAACTAAAAATAAATTAAATGACATAAATATTAATTCAAGAAAGATGATTTGTGGACATAAATTAAATAAATAAACGAATAAATACATAATGAAAATAAATTAAACAATATAAATGAAAACATAAAACCAATAAATAAATAAACAGACCATTGCGATATAAATTAAATAATATAAATAAAACCATGAAATGAATAATTAATCAGAATACATATAAATAGAGATCAATTAAATAATATAAATAAAAATAAGACCAATGTATAATTAAAATTAAATTAAATGATATAAATAAATAATAATTAAATAACATAAATATCGATAAATATCAATAAATAAATAAGATTAATATATAACTAAAGATCAAAATCAAAATAAAGTAATAGAAATGAAAAGAAAAAATTAAAATTATAGTTCAAAATAAATAAAAGATTAAGTTTATAAAAATTAATATAAAAACAACTTAAGCTCACTTCTCCTTTACATTTTATTAGTGTTTCAAATGTTTTTAAAATGTTTAAAATTTCTTAGCATGCCTTCTTCCAAATTCTTTTTCTCTCTCCTATCCTGTCTCATCATTTTTACTCCCACATTCTTTTTCATCCATCTATTGCTAAATTTTATTCCAAATTTTATTATTTTATTCTAATTTTTTATTTTAAAAGTCATGATTACATTCATTAGATATAATCTTATCAATTCTTATCTTTTTTTATTTTATATATTATTTTTTATCTATTAGAATATTCTTTTAAATAATTATTTTCACTAATTATATATATATTTTAATAATTAATTATTTTTTATTTATTTGTTTCTTTTCTTCTTAATAATTATTTTTATTCTATTTAGTCAATGTTAAGAACTACTTGATTTATTTTTCAATGTTGAGACTTTGTCTAATACGAATTTAATAAGATTTTTTAACTCTTATTTTAAAATAAGGATAAAATAATTAATATAATTATTTAAAAGTAAGAATGTTACAGAAGGAGTATTCTTTTACTAAGTCACTCTTGGTATAATGAATATTCTTTGGATTAGTAACCATTCCTGGCTGACACTAAGTATTACTTGTCATTTAGTCACTCCTGACTAACATAGAAGGATTAAATGTTTGAATGATCGTTTGATCATCTTATCTAACTACTGCATAATGATAGCATCTCACATAGGAAAGATACAATTTAAACTTTCTCTCCTAACATTGATCCTCTTGTTCTTTAAGGAGGGCATAGTCTTTTGGTGTATACAATGAATAAACTCTCTTTCATAAATAGTTATGATTAACACTCTCAATGTTTTCCTTGATGTTTTACTGGATTCATGTATTTTGGTAGCATGTTTGCTCTAAGCTCTGGAATTCTTTTTTGAAGCTTTTGAGGATTTCTCTAGATTTGAATAACTTTTTGGCACCATGCAATCTCTACTTCTCATTCTTCTTCTTGATGGTAAGCTTTATATAGGCGCTAGAAGAAGATGGTCTTTGAGAGTTGTTTATATATGTTGAACAACTTCAATTCTTCTTTCATATTCCTTTTTGTGTTTAATGAGTTTCAACGTAGCAATACACACTTCCTTCGGTGATAGAGCCTTTTGTACTATCTCATGGTAAAAGTGCACATCACGCAAGGCAATTAATTGGACCAGAATTTGAAGGTAGCTATTTCAGGAGAGTTGGTGGCTATTGCAACTTTAGCTCATGTCCTAAGAGATATTTGAATGTTGATGTTTGACGCAAGTCTAATTGGAGAGAGATGTAGGAGACATTCTATACATGTTAGACTCAAGCTTCAATAATAATCTCTGTGTGTTAGCTTAGAGTCTATTTTGAGTAATCATCTGACGTTGTCTCACTTCTTTATCAGACTATTTGGTTGATCTTTATGATGCTTTTATTTTTTTTCTATGTTCATCAACACTTATCAAATGAGTGAAAGATCTATTCAATGTTCTTTCATATGGTCTTCAAGGTTGATCAACAATCTCTTATCATCTGACAAACAATGCGCTAATATGATATGATCTTCGTCTTATTAGACGCGACTACATGCTTTGTTATTTTAAACACTTAATCAAAGTTGTAGGATGTTGAACTTTTACCTTAACATAAAGTAATGAGATTATATGTACAAGTGTTAGTTTAAAAAAAGGGAAAGAAAATGCAATATACTAGCTATTTCCAACCAAACTAATACTTAAAAGAATTAAAAAATATATCAAGCAATGAAAATTTGTTCACATCTTCTTTAGCTTCTATAAAGAAATTTGCAATTTCCTTATGGGACTAACGTCCCAGTTTCATGCCTCTTCTTTCTTCTTCCCTTCATGTCTCTTCTTTTTTCTTCCCTTGGAACTTCAATAAGTTGAATTCACTCTTCATTATTTCCAAACTTGTACATACAATACAAATATACAAAGTAAGGATGATAATGATATCAAACACACATAGCTAGTATGATCAACATATCAAACTCTACAAAATCTACAACTAAATACCGTTTGCCCTTAGGGTGTGAAGTGAAGCACACTCAGAATAAAACCTTTAACTTTTGTCATTATAAATAAAGCAAGCATTGTTTTGTACTTCAGCAAGAAGCCATTGCAACTTGCTTCTTCTTTGCTTATTGTGACTTGTGGTCCCTTATTTAAGTATCCTTACCATGTAAACACTGGAGAAGTCAGGCGTGACCAAAGAGAAATGTTAAGCTGTCAAATAGGCTTAGAAAAATCCTACAAGACTCAAAAACACTTTTCATAAAGGATTTTAAGAGGTGATAATGAACAAAAGTAGTGAGCTGCCTTTTACACAATTTTGGTGTTTCCATTGTCCTTATATTCAAATTGAAGCTGAGAACAATCACCTTCTGAACTTTTGCTTACACAGCTTAGTATTGTATCTTCCATCAGTTCTGCAAGAATGGCTTCTTCCATTTCAAAACCAATGGTTTCAGCTTCAAGTCTAAGGTCCATCCATGTCCCATTTTTATCCATATCTTTTTTAATAATTTTGTCTAAGGTACGGGGTGGGGGCAAGGGTAGGAAATGCCAACATACTCCTTCCCAGACTTTGAGAATAACCTTCATCATACTTGGAGAAGGCCTTATGCCAGGTTTTACGAATGACACACAAGGTGAGACCCCGAAGTAATCCCGACAAACCTCCATGAGAACATTATTGACACAGTCATAAATGAGCTTCTGATCATGGCAAAGCTGGTTTGGTAAGAACTCTACCTCATCAAACAAGGAAGGGCCAAGGATCTTGTCTGAGGAAAGGCATTTCATTGACAATTGGTCTATAGTCAATCCAGAGGTTTGCAAAAGTGCTTTGATGTAATCATATATCCATTCATTTTCTTCAAGACCATACTTTTCTCTATTGATTTCATTCAAAGGTGAAGAGTGTTGTTCTCCAAATTGCAGTGGTCGGACTGGTACTTCAACTGAAAATTATGAATGAATGTGACGTGAGATTAAAATTAATATATGGCAAACAAAAAGGTAAGTTACATTGCTACATATTAAGCTGATTTGTCCCTTGATATGATTCTAACTTTCTTATTTTCTCGAGGACAAGAAAGGTAAATGATATACAATTGAAAAAAAATAAGTTAAAAACCATTAATTTCTTAAGCAATTTCAAGATAAGCATGACTTAGAGTTCCCTCCCCGGTACCTAGCATGTATATTTTTATTTGTATTCAATAAATAGTTAGATGCAGCAGAAAGTAGAAACATTGGAAACAAGTTTCTTAATATGTAGCTTTCAGAAAGAGAGTTTAACTATTTAAGAACAGTGTCATATAGGTATTTCATGACTTTATTTCAGGAATGTTCACTAGGCTTTCAGAAGTAGAGCTTAACTATTTAAGAACCATGTCATATAGGCCTTTCATGGCTTTATTGCAGGAATGCTTACTAAGCTTTTAGAAAGAGAGCTTAACTATATAAAAACAGTTTCATATAGGCCTTTCACGGTTTTATTGCAAGAATGCTTACCAGGCTGAACATCATCTTCGAAGAACGGTGTGTCAAGAACAGATATGGGACTTGGCCGCCCTGATACATCTGTAACACTTTCTTTGGTGGTGGAAGGGTGAGGTGGGGATGACAGTGGAGATGTTGGTTTGTGTTCTTCTTTTACATCCTGTGGAAAGAATAAATGACAGAACCACACAGCTATACAAATCTTAACCTGTCCTTATTTTGACAACATTCATCTGGCATAGTAATCAATTTATCCAAAACATTGATTTGTGTAAAACTAAAATGCAGACAGAAATATTACCTGCTTTGAATATTGAGAGCATCTTGCACAATCAGAAATTTCTGAGAGACCATAGTTTTGATCTTCCTTTTCTGCACTGAAGTCAACTGGTTGTGAGTAAGATTCCAAAACATCCACCTCTTGTGCAGATTCTACATCACCTGCACAGAAATTAATAAAAGGATAAGCAACACACTATCTAAAGGAACATACACTAAAGTTTATCATAGAATCTATCACTTATATCATATATTTTGTACATGATACCTCCAGTAACTATCTCATCTCTAACAGGACAAAGTTTTTGTGTTTCATCAACATGACTGTGGTCGTCTGCAAAAGTTGAGTCTGACTTAATTTCTTGTACTTTATTGTTAGAGATTTCGTCACAAATTATTGACTGCTTCTCTGAATTATCTATTTCTTGATCCAAATGACCAACAGAGGATTCTTGTTTGGGAGACACATTATCCTTATTAGCCACCCAAATTTTATCTGAAGTGGAAAATCTTTTCTGTGCAGTGACTGAATGATGCTCCCAATCCCTTCTAGGACTGCCAAGGGGAGAAAAGTTGTACTCAGGAAGAGATAGTATTTTCCCAAGTGTTCGAGAAATCTGCCTACTTGACAAGTCTAGTTTCTCATCTCCATTGCCTACAATTTCACATAGATGTTTCTTAGCCTCAATATATAAGTTAGAAACCCTTTGTTTTGGATAACTACCATTTTCATGCTCCATTGTCAATTCAAAATCTTTAGTTGTACTAGTCTTTTCTCCTTTCACAACACCAGTGGTAGGTCTTCCAATTTTTTCAATGAAGAAGTGATCTTTATTAGGAGATCTCATTCCAACATTGTCTTTACCAATGATTTTGCTGCTAGGCCTCCTATTTTGACATTCAGCAGCAGGGTGTCTTTTTGAGACCCCTTCAGGGTTTCCATGTCTCTCCCTTCCCATAGCATGCTTTAATTTCTTTTTTATCTCTGTGAGAGAAAAATGTGAACTACCTCTCACAGAAGGACCATTGTATTTGACAACGTCATAAGAATCTTGATACGAGGCAAGGTTGTTTCCAGTTTCAGAATTTTGCAAGCCCATCTGCCCAGGCTTCAGAATAACAATACTTGACAAATTAGTGTTTCCATTTTCATTTGCTGAACTTTTTGAATGAGACTTCTCCTTTTTTCTGAAAAAGTTATGCTTCTTGTGGTTGACTAGATCCCTATTTTGTTTCAGGTTGCCATGATCTTGTTCAGATAAGTTGGAAGCAGCTACAGAACCATATTCTTTTTCTATTGTTCCCTGAGAGTTCCTAAACTCTTGAACACATTTCAACAAAAGAGAATTCGGATTTTCAAGAAGTGAAAGAAACAATTCCTTATCTGAACTTATAAGCTCCATAGCTTCCACAAGTTGATGGGAGCAAAGGAATTTTCTGGCTTCAGACGGATCTTTGCCATTTAATACCATCTGATTCACAAATTCACAAATTGCTTCTTTTGCATTTTCAGAAATAGCTAGCTTTGATTGTGCATCAACTTCTACCTCTACACCACTGCCATGCATCATTGAACAAACATCTTTTAGATGACAAAACTCTGCAATCATCCTATCCAGATTAATATCATCTTTAGATTGCTTCCTTGCATGCTTATTATATGTGATTTCAGATTTCAAGGTCGTATCCAAATTTAAATCATCGGTGTCCTTATCACAGTTTTTCTTGTAAAATTTCTTTTTCCTTTTGGAATCTAACTTCAAAAGGACATCACGCCTTAATTTGGATTCCTTTGATTCTATTTGAGCACTCTCTGTATCCTTCATTTTGTTCTGGTCAATGAACATCTCTTCTTCAATGAGTTTCTTCACGCTAGGCTTAACAATTGTTAGTCTTCTACTCTCTCCGCTGTCCTGAAACATTCACAAAACAGTAATATCAGTAAATGCACAGGCATCCTCTAAGCAGATTAACATAATTTACTGATGACCAAAATTTTTCTAAACTTTTCAAATGCAAGAGTGGCATAAACAAGAACAAACTTACAGAACTGCTTTGACAAACTTCATCCAAATTGCTCTTCTCAACCTTGGTCTTAGAATTTATGGCCCCTGCAACAGGAAAAAAATGAAATTCAATAACAAATATTAGTTTTTCTGTTAAACCTTGCTCCTCAAATTAGTCCACAATCGTTAGATATAAAATTGCTTGACATGCAAATATCAGTCCCTGCACAATTCCTCTGTATATACACTGATTTTGTTATTTATTTAGCATATAAAAAGTCTTCGGTGAAAGTATCACATACATATTTATGCACGTGACATGAGCATGATATTCAATTTTGTACCAATCTAGATGCTAAGCACAGTTCTTACCAACAGCATGTTTGCTGCTTCGCCTCTTGTCTGCAATCATCTTCCTAGTGGAATGACCATGGCGAAAATCAAACATACTAATAAAACCCCACATGCAGCCTGATTTATCTTTCTCAAACCGCACATGGCGTCTTTGGGACTTCTTTGCCATGATGATTGGCAGAATTGTGTTCCTTGATTCCTCTTTTCCTTTCCCTTGAAGGGTGTTAAGATAGTCTTGGCCTTACGTAGCCACACTCATTCAACAAATTTCACAGGTAAGATTGCCCAACCTGACAGCAACAAAGTAAAATGATGCATTAGATATATACACATCAAGCTAATCTATTCATGCCAACACTTTTTGTTAAATCAACTCATGCAGACAACCTAGTTACATTAAACTTAGCCTCAAAGGGATCATCAAAATTATCAACCCCTGGTGCACAAAAGACAAAACTGAATAGTCATAGGAAAAATGAGATTTAATGGCTAAGGAGTTAGGAAATGTAAGGCAAAAAATTTGGTAGGTTAAGCAACTAAAGTAGTTATTAGTCTATGTCATGTAGAAAAAATTGAATAATCACATGAAAAACGAGATTTGTTCAGACAAGTACCTCACATTCTGAGCCTTGACTCAATATAGTGAAGGAACAAAAGACAAAGATACAGCCAGATTCAGTCCTCCAAGTTTCCCATTTGAGTGAAGTTCACGAAGTTTTAGCTTCCTTTGGAGGAGAAGGTATCAATGCTCTGTTCTCACAGACCTTAACTGTCCGAATTCTGATGCTCCACGGAGAAAATTTACAACCCCAGTTATTTGCTCCTCTCCACAAAGAAAAGACCAGTTAAGATAACTTACAAGGCTTCAGCTTTTACAATTGACAAGACTCAAAGAATCACAGCTCATTGATTCTGCTTTCTTCCAATAAAAAACATAATCAATGATCAAACGTGATGAAAAAGTTTGATGATTAATCATACCACACCAAAACCTTCAGGCACACACAAAAAAAAAAAAAAAAAAACATATCCTTAAACATTCCCAAAATCACCAATTCACCACAAGACTCATTACTCCTGCACAACTGAATGCATGCCTGCAATAAATGGCCCATTTATCTTCTCCAACAAATTATCTACTCAAATAACAGCCAGTGGAATATCCAAAACTCCATTAAAACCTTACCCACCTCTAGCATAAAACACCTCCACACAATTCTCTCTACAAACTTTCACCACAAAAAGCATCAAAACTCACTACTCTCCCTCAATCTCAATCCCACCAACAACTCATTCCCTCAAAAGAACCAATCTGAAATTTGTTCATCAGACACACCACACTCTCTGAGAGGAATCCCATTTGGCAGCAAATTTTCCCACCAAAAAAAATCAAAACTTTTGCTAATGGGCATCTCTTTTTTGCTGTCAAAGAGAAGAAAATGCTAATCTAGCACCGACCCAGGATCTGCCAAGGCATAATTCTGATTTGGGGAGGCATTGAATACATGGAAAAAGTGGAAGAAAGAATGAAAGAAAGCAAGAAAAGAAATAAAGGTAAGAGAATTGGTGGTGAAGGTTAGGATTGTGGGAGAAAAGTGAAAGTTGAGAGTCTTACACTTTACAATGTTGTTGGGCGACACAAAGAATAGTCATAGTACATGACAGTTGAGGATAGCTAGATAGAGGGGTCCACACAAGAGTTTTTGTTGTTAAGGAAGAAAAAGTTCTTGTGAATGTGTAGTTATTTTTTTTTTTTCTCCACTGTTTCAAAATTTGGAATTGGAACACCATGATCCAAATCACACCAAACTGCAAATGCAAAATGGAATTCAGAGAGAGAATGAGTAAGAGAATTAACGTGTACTCCACTTATGCAATTCACAGAGGAAAAAAAATGGTAAGAGTTAGTGTAATCATATCATACCATGTGTTTTCATATATTATTTAATTATATTTGCACAGTTTAAAAATGAAATAAGCAAGAAAAATAACCAATTTTTTCAGATGGTGATGATTTGTATGATAATTATGTTCTGTTATACAATTCATTCATAAACTAGTTAATATTATCATATTTATTTTTTAAAAAATACAGCTTAATATTAGATTAATTCTTAAACGTTACAGTTTTGTGTAAAAAAATGTCTTACAAAATTTAATAAGATATAATTGTTACATTTCTTTTGTAAGCTTTTGGGAATTTCCAGCTGTAATGCTACCTTGAGAAAAGGAAAACAATGTTAACTACAAGTTTCTTACAGTAAGTGTCCACACAATATATGATTTTTTTTTTCAATTAATGGAAAATAAACAAAACAAAGAACGTAAAATATTAAATTAAAAACTTATGGAAATTGATTCAGTTTATAGATAGTTATTTAATTGAATAATAAGTATAGTATTGACTTACTATACATGTAAATACGTAGAGATGTTGTAAATACATAAAAAAAGAGAGAAAAACAACACAAAATCTATTAAAAAAATTAAATATTAATTATTAAACTATGAAAAAGTAAAATATGCTCTGTATCTTATAATATAAGTATTTGATTTTTCTTTCATAAATTTTCCGGGTTGTATCGTAAATGTAAATCAGTATTTGATAATGCGAGTTGAATAAACATTAACAAAACGAAAAAAAAAAAGTATATAGTATTATGGTAAGGATGACTAACTATATATTTACTTTTAAATTAATTTAAAAGCACTTGCTTCTCCCAAGTTTCTAATACCATAATAATTTTTAAAACCCGTTAACCTTTTTTATTTATTTTTTAATAAAATAGTATTCATTTTAATTTTAAATTTTAAAACTTACTTTCTCCATAAATTTTTAATAAGATAGCACATATCATAAAATGATAATAACATTATGATTAAAATGATATATAAATATTTTATTATTAAAATAAAAATATTATATAAATAAAAAAATTAATTATTCAAGTTTCATTTTAAAATAATTATTTTCTTTAAAATATATTTTTTCTTTATTTTATTTTCAAAAATTTGATTTTATCATTTATCACATTCACAATCAAATATCATTTTTGAATTCTTGTAAAGTTGCTCAATCAATTTTTTTATTAAAGTAAGTGTTTTTTTTTTTGTCTATTATGCGTTTTCCCTGTGTTTGGAGACGTGTGTGTCTTGTATGAATGTGATTTATATATATAAATTTAAATTTGGTCGTTGGACAAAAATGTGAGTTTTGTATATGTAAATTACAATTTTTGAGATGTTTTAATATGTTTTAAGATCTAAATTTATGTGTGATTGTATGATACATTGATGTTTGATATGTAATATGAAGTGTATTATAAGATAGGTCGATCACTCCAACCAATACATAATTACACAATCCACATGAAGTAACTGACCGAATAGATATTGGTCGTGTGTTAGTCGATCAAACACCATCTAGTATAATCTTATAAGTTTAGTACATTATTCAGTTGTTATCATCAAACACGTGACATCAATAAGGTAGTCACATGACAATCGTTAACAAGGACACTTCATTGGTAAGCTAGGCCTCCAATCCATTCACTTGAAGGCCCATCAAAACACTATAAAAGGAAAATAATCCCAAAAAACAAATGATTGTTACTCTAATCCTATTATAACCTACATTACTCGGATCCTTACTGACTTGAACCTTGGAGTGCATGCAAGATATGAATCGTTTTGAGATTGCTTATGATATGCATTTAATTAAAGATTAGTCAATAAAGAAATATTCTAACTCTTGGGTATATTTTCTAGTATGTTACACAAATATATAATCTTATAGGTAATTAATCCTATAATAACTAGATGAAGTTTTATTTATTTTTTGGTTTATATATATATATATATATATATATATATATATATATATATATTCAAAGTTTTATTTAAATAAAGATAGTTTTTTTAATAGCTTGGAATGTAAAATATATATATAATATATTACACAGGTAATGTAACTCGAGCATTATAAATAACATATAACTAAAATATAAATGAAAACTGTAAAAATTAAAGGTTTTTTAAATTAGATAATTTAATTATTGTATATTAACCAAATCTAAAAAAATTACATTTCACTCAATTATAATCTGTCTTATAAAATATACAAAGTATGTTTTTAAAAATATATTATTTTAGGATTACAATAAATAAATATGTATGAAATATAATTGAATTTATTAACTTATTATTAACTTAAATATGATTTTAATTCAAATATAAATATATTGTAAAAAAATAGAATAAGGACTATAAATACTATTCTATTAGTAACATAAGAAATGCTAACATTTATTTTAAAAATTGAAAAAAACATTATTATCGTTTAAAGAGTTCAGAAAATGTAGATACAATTTTCTCATAATTAAATAATTTAATTCATATTTATATAAAATCTTTAATTTAATATTTCAATATTTAAGTTTAAATTTTTATAATTTTAAATTTAGTTATGCCTAATATATTAATAAATGAAGTAAGTATCACTTTATTAAAAAGTGTTTTTAAAAATTAGAGGAGGGTGATTCTCATTTTATTAGAAGCTTGTGAAGTCTATCTTAAATGATAAAAGAATGTTTGAGATATTTGTAATCTGGAAAAAACAAATTTTTAATTAAAAACAAATTCATATTAAGTATGTCAAAATACATAAAATTTAATAATATATATATATATATATTTCTTATACTAAAGTATCGGTATCCTGCCATTTATTTGGTTCCAAATAAATCCTTGTAATTAATGATAGAAAAAAAATAATGTTATACAATGATTATGTCATATTGTACCTTTACTTTTGAAATTGGACAAATAAGTTATTATTAAACTGGCCAAAGCTCTATTTCATATTTAATAAATTAACTGTGGCATTTGTATTAAAAAAGATTTAAAAAATAATAAAGAAACTTATTATTATGACTTTGTAATGCTAACTATTAAAATTAAACTGTAATTTTTTTTATCAATTTTTAATATTTAAAATACATTAAAATTCAAAATTACATTGTAATATTTATGATTGAGTTCGAACCCTACACAACCATATTTATTAATTATTATTATTATTATTATTATTATTATTATTATAAAAACTAACAAATATTTTTAATTGGTTTGTATTTTTTTATTGAAAAAATTGTATCAAACATTTTTTATCTGACCTACTACAGTTCTTTTATTTTTTACCCACTATCTTCATAACTATTCTTGTTATTTATTTTTTAATTAAATATTTAACTATAAGGGTAATTACCACCTCTATATCAAGATTAATTTGGATGAATTGTGTTTTGAAATGAGATTTTTGATGGTTTTTTTCAACACAAATTTAAGTTGGTGTTCATCTCATTTCTTTTTTGTTGATTGATAAAATTAACTCACTTTTAATATATATATATATATATATATATATATATATATATATATATATATATATATATATTGTGTATCATAAAAATTGTGTATCAATTTATATTAAACTAATTTTTAAAATATATATTATCTCGTAATCACTTTAAAATTCATTCTTCATATTCCTTTTTGAAATGTAATTTGACTATATTTATGGTTGAAAAGAAAGATCAATTTTTAGTGATTGTGGTGGAAATAAACACTAAAAGAAATAAACTTATTTTTTCTGATTTTTATTAAAAAAAAAGTTTCCTATTTTCCCATGTCAAAAAGTGGTCTTATATTATCAAAGTGCATAAATTACATCCTTAGTTATTTTATTTCATATTCGGTAAAGTTTTGTAACAAAAATTTTGTTAACAATGGACAAATGTTATCAATTTTTCTAAATTGATGACATTTGCACGATTTTTTATCTAAAATTGAAATAAAAACATGTTTTTTAACATATATTTTTTTATAAATAAGATAGATTTTTTTTTTAGGAAGAAATTAAAGAGATAAAATATTTATTAGTGTTGAAGAGATAGAGCAACCTGCATGAAGACATCATATTGGTATGGAAAGGACTGATGATTATGCAGGTGCTGCTGATGCTTAGGATACAATGTTTAAATTGGTATAAGATAATATAATCTTGTATTTTTTTAAAATAAAATTTATATATGTAACTTTTAAGATAAGATGAAAATTTATTTATTAAATAAAATCTAATAGCATAAATTTTTCAATAATGACAGGTAGAATGAAGTCAATTTTTTTTTGTCATTTATCTTATATCTTTTTATTTGTTATAATATTTTATATGTTTTCTTTAATTAAGTACATTTATACTTTATTAGTAAACAAATGTAAAATTTATCTTTATTATATTCTCATCATAAATTTTATACATTTTATTTTTACTTTTAATTAAGTATATTTATAATTTACTCACTTGTCCACCCTCAATTTATAGTCACAAATAACTTTACCATTTGGTAATATCATTTATTTAATAGACTAAGAAAAAAATTCAAAACCATGGAAAATAGGAACATAGACATAATAAAAATAAATAAAAGAAATGGTAAAAACCAAATCCTATCTGGAAATTCACAACCTCGGAGTATTAGTGATAGTTGAATCAGATGCTTCAGGATTTTGGAGGAATTCTTAAACAAAAATTAAAAGACTAATAATATTTCATTTAAGCAGTTTGAAATGAAACTGAGCAGAAATATAACATTGTGAAAAGGAAAATTTTATTCATTGTTATGTGTATCACAAAATTTTAAAATGAGTTTATTAGTAAACACTTTTTACTTCGAATAAACCGTAATTCGACAAAAAGAGATTTTAGAAAAAGATGTTAAAAACGAATGAAAACAGTAATTGAAGTATGCAAAAACAAATTTTAGAAAAGTTTGTTTAAATAAGTTTCACCTGTTAATTTTTTTTTTTTTGACAAAATTCAACCACCAAAATTATATAAATAGGGATAACCATTTTAATGATAATATTTTTAGCTTTTTTCTTTTTACCATATTGTTTTCATTCTAGTTACTTTTTAACCTTTTATCTCTTTTAATTATTAAATTTAATTGTTATTTCAGTTTCAATATTTCTTTTAAAATTATTAATAAATTAAAAATTATATTATATCATATCATAAATATAAACATAGATTATATATTAAAAATATTTATTTATTATAAATTTGGTTTATATAAAATTTTTGTCAAATGACAAAGTATATCATCATTTTTTGATTTTGAAATAAAATTTATAAAAAGAAATAACGATTTTATTTTTTATTTTTTTATACGGAAATCTCTCCAAAGAAATGTCTAACAGAAATACCACCTCAAAAGAATCATCACTAGATAATTTTATCCCATCCTTTAGTAAAAAGTCATAAATAAAAAAGCTCTTAAATACTCTGAATTATTCACAACCTAAAAAGAAAAAAATTCTTCCGTCCACTTTAAATATCTCAATACCTCAGAGACCTCCAAAATAAATCCATTGTGTTAGGAACACTTTTCGATATTGAAAAAAAAATTCTACTATAATTTGTGTTGAAAGAAAAATGTGATTCCATTATGGTAATCGAATTGGAATTAGAAGAAGTGGATTCCTCTCAGATTATTTTTTATTATACGATTCTTGAATTTGATGAAAGAGACCCTTTGTAGAATCTTATTGAAAACTAAAAATTGAAAAGATCTCTATATTAAAACATTGGAATCAGTGACCCTTAACTGAAAAAAAGGTTCTCTCAGTCATTTGATCCCAACCTATAATTATTTGGCATAAAATAATGTTGGATACCACCCCAAGCATTTTTGGTACATCGTCTTTAAAAGTGCATTACCTCAAACACTACTACATGGTTCCTATTGTTGGATTGGACCCACAAAATCAATTTGTCCTTCTTATGTGGTCAAATATTATAAAAATTTCAAAAAATTAACTCCTTAAATGCCAATACATACAAAATTGCTTAACTTTTGTTCAACAATGCATATAAGTTGGCTATGTTCACATGTATATGAATTTTACCCGCATAAGTCAGAACCTTTAACTAAACATTTATCCTTTAACTAAACATTTATGTTTAAGGGTGAAGGTATTTTGGTAGAAAAAGTTTCAAATTGGATTCTTTGAAAAAAAGTTCAGGTTTTGGAAAAATATGTCTATTGTCCACTAATTATACAGAAAAAGACATAGCAAAAATTATTGGAATTTTACTTGAAAGGAAAGTCCAAATTAAAGAAAAAAAACTCTCTTTTTGAAAAGCAATGTTCTCGTTAAATTCTAATGAGAAAAAAGAATGATTAGAGGATAATATTTTTTTACAAAATGAAAATGATTGTCATGAGCTCGATTTACAATGAATAGATTTCCATGAATTTCCTGAATTATTGGAAGTAACAAAAAAATCAATGCGTGAGAAGAATTATGAAAATATACAAAATACAAAACAAGATAATGAGATCTAGCAAATAGATTATGAAATTTGAAAAGTGTAGTAAGATATCATAACAGAATCGACAGTGAAGATTTTGAACTAAATTATTATTCAAAGCATCAAAAGAAAACAGTGAAAAATTACAGGATAAAGCGTCTAAAGAAAGAAAAAACAAAAATTCTTAAAGATTGTGAATTATTATACTTTAATTAATTTTAATATTATAAATAGGCTACAAAAGAAGGGAGGAACCAAATTCCCTTTCTACTAGTTAGTGTCTTTAAAACTTTGTCACGATATTCTTTAAATAAAAATTTTGTTCTGAATTTAAATATTGCACTCTTTGATATTTTCTGCAATCTTTTGTTGTAAGTTCTCTTATTTCTTCACTCTTTTAAATATTGGACTCTTTTACATATTTTGCACTCAAGAGTACATTTTTTAGATTGTCTATTCTTAATTTTTTTTTCTCTTAATTTCATATTCATATTGAGCACAAAATTTCCTAATTCTCCAATTCCTAAACTTTGATTTTTGTAATTCTATTTTCTATTTTTAAATTGTTACATAAAAATTCTCCATGTATTTTTCATTGCTAAACTAATTCTTTCATAAGTTATTTTTTGTAAGGGTATATCTGGATATTCAAGTTGCAAAATTTATTTTACCTTTTCTGCAATTTTGAATCTCTCTTTTCAATAAGGTTTGTGATAGTCTTCTCTAAGACCATAGTCATGAAATTGTCAATGTACCACCTAAAATTTCTTAGTGTTAGACACTTCAAGTTATATAATAATATGGAAGTTCTTTCATCAAATAATTTAAGATCTCCTATAAAATTATGAATTATAATTATAAGAGTTTCTACCATTAAGGATGTTTTCTAATTCTCTTTTATTTTTACGCAAGTTGTGTTATGTATATCTTATTTTCTAAACTCAAATAATTATCCCATCATTCTTTTAGAATTTTTTTTGTAAAGTCTGTTATTATTAATTTGATGTTTTGCTCTTCAAAATGTTTTATTCTATATGCCGAGACAATCATGGTTATTTCATGAGTTCTTTTTAAGTATATAATCGTCCGTCATTCCATCATTTTATAATTCATTTTCATTAAAGACTGAGAAATATTCTAATTCGCATTTTTCAAATCTAATAACATGAGTTCATCGTAAAAATTCGACTTGTGACAAACGCAGAATTTGATAGTATTTTCATTTTAATAATTTTGTTTAGTTGTTCCTCTTCGTCTCTAATAGTATTTATTTTAATTTTTTTAATAAATTTAATTTTTTATTTATTTCCTCTAATGCTGTGTTAGTATTTATTTCTATTTTTAAGTTTTTTAATTATCTTTTCGGTTCATTTATATATATATATATATATATATATATATATATATATATATATATATATATATATATATATATATATTTTTTTT
>Ga0209700_102066_pt1 | contig 41391 bp, 8 predicted proteins | sample SiratroredBW_FD_187528 | JGI IMG/M metagenome (GOLD analysis project Ga0209700, IMG submission 187528) | Root nodule microbial communities of legume samples collected from California, USA - Siratro red BW (SPAdes) (version 2) | ecosystem: Host-associated > Plants > Roots > Nodule | place: USA...
AAAAAAAGAGAGAAATTAAAAAAAAAAAAAAAAAAAACTTATAACTAACAATGGTGGTGAATATGAAAACGATATATTTAAGAAGTTTTGCTATAAGCATGGGATAAAAATGGAGAGGACCTTATCAAGTATCCCATAACATAATGATTAGTTGAGCATATGAATTGAAGGTTGACTAAAAGAGCAAGAATCTTGCATTTGTAGTCAAGCTTACCAAATAGTTCTAGGAAGTAGTTAACAACACCTTACTTAATCAACTAAGGTTCATGGTACCATTGGAGCACAAAATACCAGAAGCGGTATGGAAAGGCTCGGTGATGAAACTCTCATATTTAGAGTTTTTGGTTGTGTAGCATATGTATATATTAGTGATTAAGGTAGCAATAAACTTGATCCTAAATCAAAAAAGTTCACTTTCATCAATTATGGTGAGGATGAGTTTGGGTACCTCCATGGATAATGAAAACAAAATGAAAGAGTGATGTATAAGGTTGTGAAGCAACTTAGAATGGAGGGCCTAGCATAAGTAGAGGTGGATGGTGCTCCAAAAACTTTTATAATTAATACTCCTCACCTAGAGGAATGATTGAAAATTATCATGATTAACAACTTGACACACCATAGCCTTATACTCCAACTCGTACTTTGAGAATGTCTTCTCAGCCTCACATCCCTAATAGGAAATACTTGAATTATATATTGTTAAATGGTGAATGAGAGCCTAAAAACTACAAGGAAGTATGTCAAAATTTAGATACTAGTAAATCGAATTTTTCATTAGTATCCAATCAAACATGGGACTAGTATGGAAAAATGAAATTTCACAACAAATTTGTTGTTGAGTGAAGGAGGATCATGATGTCTCCAAGAGATACAAATTTTAACTATTTGTCAAATGATTTCGACAAAAGAAAGAAGTTGAATACACATAAATATTTGCTCTAGTAATGAAGCTCCACACTATAAGGTTAGTCTTAAGTATTTATTTTAGTGAAGGGATCTAACTTAAGCAATTGGACATAAAAATTTCATTTCTTCATGAATTAGACGAGGAAATTTGCATGCATCAACCTGAAGGTTTCTGATAAGAAAGGAAAAAAATATGGTGTGCAAATTAAAGAAAAGCTTGTATGGTTTGAAACAATATCCAAGACAAATTATACAAGAAGTTTGAAAGCTTCATGCAGAAAATTAGTCTTCAAAAGTGTAATGTCAACCACTATTGTTACTTCACGATATATAAGTCTAGTTATATCATTTTTCTACTTTATGTTGATGATATGATTGTAGCCAGTTTAGACATGGACAAGATCAACAGTTTGAAGCAACAATTGTCAAAGAATTTAACACGAAGGACTTGAGTCCAACAAAAAGGATCCTTGGAATGCAAATCATGAGACATAAGCAAAGAGGCATTTTGTCATTATCTTATGTTAAGTACATCAACCATGTTTTACAAAGATTCAACATGCTACCACCAAATTTATTAGAACACATTTGGTCAACCTTTTCACTTATTCAATGATTAGTCCCCTCAGATGGAGGAGGAAAAGAGTTCATGACTGAAATTTCATATGCTTTAGCAATTAAAAATTTCATGTACACAATGATCTATATGGGCCAAGCATTAGCCATGAAATGAGAGTTATTAACATATTGATGTCAAATCTAGGTAAAGCTTATTTGTAAGTAGTTAAACGGATTTTGAGATGCAAACTTTGAAGTTAAATTTAGTTATTAAATAAATATCATTAGTTACATTTTGGTTGCACTTTTAGTTGGATATCTTACCATTATAAAAGTTGAGTATAACATCAACATGAGTTAATTTTGTTAAAAAAAAGAGTTGAGATTCTTTCAAAAAAATGTTTGATATGAAAACATATTTGTCTCCTTCACTTTAAAAAGATTTTCTTAGGGAATTAATATTAGCATCAAGAAGGATTCTATGAAATAATAACCTAAGAGACATATTAACAAAAGTAATAATCACCGACCAATTGAAGTTGAGATTAACTTCAATTAGCTTGTTAGAATAACATCTGGAAGAAGGTTGTTGCATTGATAAGGGTGTAAAAGCAAATTAAAATTAGTCTTCAAGTGCTGATGGACTTGAAAAAAAATTCATGGAAGAGTATATTCTTTTGATGAGGGAAAATAGAAAACAAAACGTAAGGATTAGAAATTTTACATGAATGTATAAACCACATTATGTTATAACTATGTGAATAATATTCTAACTAGGAGAAAGAAAAAAGAGAGAAAAAAATAAGACTTTTTTTCTTCTTTATCAATAATATATCTACAACAATTAAAAGATGTAAACATAATTCCCTCAACTTTGTTATCAATTATGTATACAATTATTCCTTATTTATTTTATTTTTCATAAATGTAACTATTGGAAATTTAGATTATTACCAGAAAAAGGAGACTAACCCTAATTTAAAAATAAAGGCAAATATCCAAACAAGACTAGGGTTTTTATAACTTAAATTAACTAAAAGTAAATCTAAATTAGTATTGAAAAATACACTTCGAATTTGCATCACACCAACCCAAATTTACTATTAAAATAGGTTCAGAAATACCTTATAAAAATCAGTCTGATAACCTGTAGTTGATAAATTATCAAATCCCCAAGGTTGGATCTTATTTCCCTTTCTCCTTTGTGTTTCTTTTTGTCCTACGAGAGGGATCCTTCTTCTTAGGTCTGTGTTTTTTTCTTTTTTGAGGCCTTCCTAGTTCTTCTTCAAGACTTTTCACTTTCTTCTTGATGCTGAAAAGGGTTAAATTTTCAAATTCTTCGACAATGTGAAAGCTAAATAACACAAGATGCATAATTTAATGTGAAAGCTAAAAAATGGAGAAAATGGGTGCAAAACTCAAACAATAAAAGAGTTAAAGGACAAAGCAAAATGAAACAAATGCTATTTCAAAAGACTGAAAAGAACACTAGGATGTGTTGTGATTATGAAAACAAAAACTAAAGTATTTTAAATGATATTATAATTAAATAAAATTTTATCATAGCTGAAGCAACGTAATCTTTTTAATAATGTATGGACTAATCACAGTTAAAAATTATGATTAATAATACTGTTGGAAATTGTGAACAGTGTAAGATGAATAATCTTATTTGAATCTCTTTTATTTTATATATCCAAAATGGCATCACCAAGAATTGTTTATCAAACCAATCTACTACACTACCATAAAGAAAAAAAATATCAATTAACATTACCTTAAAAATATGGTAAATACTTGATCTTGAAAAAATTCCCAGAGAAATGTCAAGAATCATCCAAAACAACTTCAACAGAAGCTACTTTCCAAGATTAGGGTTTTTGGTTGAATCATCCAAAACAACTTCAACAGAAGCTAGCTAGAAGTTCAGTCAAGGCTATGAAAACCCTAGAAAGACCACCAAGGTACACTAGAAGCTTTTTTGAACTAGTTAGGGTTCTTATTGTGTTTGATTCTTGGGAAAAAAAAGTATGGTTTGTAGAGGAAGTGGTGGTTCTCCATGATTTAGAGCTAGTCATGAGGCACTTCAAGCGGGGTTAACAAAGCTCTATAATTTGCCACATTGTTAAGTTCTGTAGTGGAAGCAAATAATTAATTATTTTCATAAAAACATCCCTTATATTAAATTTTAAATTCATAAAAACTATAAAAGCAAATAATTAATTAGTTTCATAAAAACATTCCTTTTAGAAATAAATAAAGTCATTTTAAATTCTTATGGGTCAATTTTAGTACATAGTTTTTTTTTGTAAACTCGGATATTAACTAAAAAAACAAAAAATAATTATAATAGTAATAATAATAATAATATAGTAAAAGTAACAATTGTAGATAAAACTCATTTGTACACTATTTTGTCCGTTATTTATAATAAAAATTTCATGTTTGGACTAATTTTTCCATAATTTTTTATCAGCAATTTTTATATGAAAAGGAGTAAAGAATTCATTTTTTTATAAATTAAAATTAATTTATATACAAACTAATTTATAAAAATTATCTCACCTAATTTTTTTTAATTTATTGTTATTTTACACATTATTTTGTTATAACTTGCAGAGATTTTTTTTTTTTCTCAAAATTATTTATAAAATAGTTTGTCAAAAGAAAACAATGATCTAACCAAATACAGAATGACAAGGCACTCGGTGCTGGCTAGCTTTTGAACTAGTCAATGATAATCTTCTTACTCCACGACTATTAAATTCAAAATAAGAAAAATCTAAAACTCTACAAAGAAAAATACGGAACTATAAATAATAAGAAGAAGAAGAATAAGTGCTAATAAGTGTTAAAGATAGTGTCAGATATTGGTGCTAAATTGAATATTGAATAAAAGGGTACACAAAACTGCACATTGAATTCTCATATTACTGATGAAACTAAGACCCCAGATAGTTTAATACTATCATATGCAGGAATTTTGAAAACATAAATTAAACAAAGGACCTTGGAAGAGAACATGGTCATTCTTCTTACAGTTCTGATTACAACAAAAAATAAAGAAATTCAAACCATTCACATTTTAGAATATAAGTTCATGTCATCTCTTAATCCTTACGTCGGATCCATTCCCATATCATTCATATAATTTGGGAGTTGGGAGAATGAAAAGGCTACAATCCTCCTTCTATATACAGTTGTAGCTTCTACCAAATTCCATTCTGTAAATAATGGCAGAATTGCTGAGTTCAGCACCGCTGAAATTCTTAGTAATATTATTTAAAATTTGGAAATTGATTACTCCAATCCCACTATCCAAAAGCCACAGTTCTGCATGGTTGCATAAAACCAATGGTTCTAACTATGGATCTTGTCATAGACCACTGTACATTATATTTAAGGCTTTAAGCTAAGTAATGTTCCAATCCACAGATAAATATGCTTTTCACATTTATTAAGATGCAGGAAATTTTAACCTGCCAACTGAATCCAACTACTACCAGGTTGCTTAGTAATGCTTCCTTCTACCATTTTGTTTCTCAACTCTATGCTATTTTTCCACATTGATGCTGATGCGTAAATGTTAGATAGTAGAACATAGGTTGAGGGTTCATTCAGTTCTAGATCAGCAAGGATGTTTGATATTCTTTCTCCTATCTCAGCATTCTCATGTTTAGTGCAAGCACCTAGCAAAGTCTTCCATAAAAGAGCTTTTGACTGAAATGGAGCTTCTTTTATCACAGCCTCTGCTTCTTCCAATCTTGCTGCCCGACCAAGAAGATCAACCATGCAGGCATAATGATTTATAGTTAATTCACTGTTGTATTTACTTCTCATGTACCTAAAATATTGGCAACCTTCCTCCACTAGTCCAGCATGACTACAAGCAGCTAAAACCCCAGTGAAGGTGACACCATCAGGTTCCAACCCAGCTTCTTTAGCTCTGTTAAACAGGTCAATAGCTTCTCTACCAAACCCGTGATAAGCATAACCATATATCATAGCTGTCCAGGTTACTAAATTATGGTCACTGATAGTATTGAAAAACTTGCAGGCATCCTTAATGTTTCCACATTTACTATACATGTCAGTAATGGAAGAAGCCACATGAAGATCAACCTCAAGGCCAACTTTGATAGCCCAGGAATGGAAACATTTGCCTATGTCCAATGCTGCTAAGCCAGCAGCAGCTGAAATACAGCTGGATAAGATAGACTCGTCAACCTGAAAAATGGGAAGAGTTTGGAATTCTGCAAAATGCTTAACTGCTTCTTCATGATAACCATTTTGAACCCATGCTGTTAACATGACACTCCAAGAGATAAGATCCTTCTCCTTCATGCACAAGAAGACCTGTAAAGCATTCAAAGTTTCATGTTTAAATACTGCATACATGTTAATCAGAGCACTTCCAACAAACGGATCATATTCAAATCCCACTTTCATGATATAGGATTGGACTTGTTTTCCTACATGTATTGCCTTTATTTCTGTACAAGTCTGAATAACACTAATTAAAGTGAACTGACTGGGTTTTGAATATTGAAGCATATCGCGGAAGATCCCCAGGGCTTCTAGGAAGTGCCCTGATTCACCACATCCAGATATGATAGTAGTCCAGGAAAACTCATTTCGTATCGGCATGTTTTTGAAAACCAATTTTGCATCATCGATAGCTCTGCATCTAATATACATGTCAAGAAGAGCATTTTCTAAGCCCAATCTACAGTCATCTTCAAAAGGAATTTTAATCACGAGAGAATGAAAAGACCGTCCGCCTTTAAGCATAGAAAGGTTCCCACAAGCCCGCAGAACATAACTGATTGAAGAACTGCTTTGTGCAATACCAACATCCCTCATCCCACAAAACAGCTCTATAGCTTTCAAATCATTTGAGTTGAAAATTAAAGTGTTCAACATGGCATTTACACATATTTCATTTTTATTGCAAACGTCAAGAAAACATCTATAAGCATAAGACATCATCCCAAAATTTCCATACATGTTGATAAATGCACTGCCAATATATGAATCCAACATGAAGCCAAGTTTGATGACACCACAGTGAATTTGACAACCAGAAAGCTGTGTCTCCAAACTTGAGCACAAACTGACAACACTTGCGCAAGTAAATGGGTCTGGTTTATTACCTCCAGAAAGAAAATCAACATATAATGCAAGTCCTTCCTTATATTTTCCGACTTGATTAAACCCAGCAAGTAAAGCACATACTACCACGTTATCCTTCTCATCGAGAACTTGAAAAATTTTACGAGCATCATCTAATAATTGCAGTTTAACATAGCAGTCAATAAGAGTCCCACCCACGACAACATCATTTTCAATCCCACTCTTCACAATCTGACCATGAAGAGATCTCCCAAGTTCAACATCCAACACATCAGCACAGAGTTTAACAATGATTGTGTAAGTAAAGTGGTTCCGTGACTCAGAAGAGTGCCCCATCTCATGAAACAACTTCAGAGAACCCTTCACATCAGACACCTCCACATAAGCATTGAGCAAAGTATTCCACAATGCCTCACACCTTTCACCATAACAAACCCCATCAAAAACCTTCCTCGAATTCTCAATATCCCCACAATCGGCATACATGTGAAGAATCAAAGCACTGCAAAACCTATGCGAAGCAAAGCCACTTTTGATTACCAAACCTTGAATGACCTTTCCCATCACAGCATCACACATCTCCTTGCACGTCTTGAGGGCCACAGAAAAACCAAACTCATTGGGGCGCACCCCAGACCGACACATGCCACGAAACAAGCTCAGACCCATTTCATGTTGCCCCGCGTGAACATAACAAGAGACCAAGCTGGTCCAAGAAACCAAACTCGGCAGAGGAATTTCATCAAACAACTTACGTGCATTCTGAACTTCCCCAATATCCCCATAAAATCTAATCATATTGTTTTGTATAAAGACATCCATGAAGAGGGCGCTTTTAACCAAAAGAGAGTGAAGCGTTCTGCCACAGTTTACGTCTTTGTGCTCCCGCAGGTGCTGCAAGAGGAAGACGCAGTCTTGGAAGCAAAATCCTCTTTTGTTCTGAAATTCTGGCGATGCTTGCGAATGGAACTGCTGTGTTCTTATCAACATTGGTTTGATGGGCCAATTTGAGAATTGGGTTCTGAAAAACAAACAGATCCTTGTGATAACATGCTTGGTTTGAGTGGAATTAGTTGGGAAAAAACAGGGGATAACCATTTTTGAAAAGGGGTTTTGGATTGTTCAGCTATCTTTCCAATTCCACATTTTTGTATGCTTTATTCAGCAAGCTTTGATTTTGCACTGAATCAACTGTGATGTGTAAGCGCGAAGACAAGGTGGTGAACAAAATCGCTTCCATTTCACTTCTTAAACGAATTCTTTCAAAAGGGAAAGTTAGGGAAATTTTTTCATGAAAAACTTCTGCCAGTGAGAAGAAGTTTGAATATTGGGTTGCCAGAAGTTGCCTTTCCAGTTATGAAAAAATGGCGGGTGGAATTTTTGTTCACAATGTTCTGGTTATTTTTGTAAAAATCGAATTTTTCTTATTCTTTTGTTTGGATGGAATAATTAATTTTAAAAAAATTAGATAATTTGATGATTTTAAATTTCACATAATATTAAATTTTAAAACTCTTCATTTTCCCTCTTCTCTTTGTTTCTTCCTTTTTGATATATCCAATTTCTAGTTATTGTAATTGATTACTAGACATTTGTTTTCAATAAATCTAATATATTATATAACTGATTATTCTTATATGTAATCAATTATAACATAAAGTCGTTCTTTTTTTAAAACAAAAACTCTTTTTAATTTTTTGAAAAAAGTTATCTATTATAATACTGAAAAACGTCTTTAGCATAAAAAACAATTATTTACGTTAAATTTCTCAGCAAGACTAGTACTTCTCAATAAGACTAGTATTTCTCGGTCTTGCCTAATACTTCTAAGGCATGTTTAGTACTTCTCAACAAGACGGATATGTTTCTAGTTTATCAGTTTATTTAATGTTTGACCTAAATTATCTCGATCTATGAGTCGTGTAATATACTAGCCCTCAAGATCTAGTGTATTGTGATGAATCTCGAAAGAAAAATTCATTTTTTTTAATGGATGTCATCATATATGTATGGTATAATAACCTGCCAAGCTCGAGTAAGTGAAATCCTATGAAAAGTCTTGAGTCTGTTTTGAGAACATCTTGAGGGGTGTGCATAACAAATATGTTGGTGATACTATGGATATAAAGCAATGGTGATCGTAACCGTCGGATGCGATGCGAAAGAAGCAAAGGAGTAAGCCGAGAATGCTTTTCTCTTGAAGGATGGTTATGAGTGGGAGGATCCTCGGGTTTGTGAGTATATTTCTAAGCATTCTTAGTCTTCTGTGCTTTGTTCGTTTGATAATGTCTGCATTGTTTGCTTTTGTGACTAAGAATGAAAAAAATTGGTAAAGTTTTCCAGGGGTGAGTTACATCAAGAGGGTGTTTTCGAACTCGAAGATAGAGTTTGTACATTATAAATTGTCGTAGTTGATATGCATAAATGTTCATGGCTCCCTAGATCGAGATGTTGCTTCCTTATATTTTCTTGGTAAAGTTCACATGGAGTGAATTGTTCTAGACTAAGTTGCTACCTTGGTAGGGTTTAAATGAAGTGAATTATCATACATAAGGTTTTGCTTTGGGAGCCTTCACGACAAGGTTCAGATATAGTGAATCATCTTGTACTAAGAAGGTGCAGTTTTGCGAGCCTTCTTAGCAGGGTTCACATGGAATGAATCATCCTGCATCGAGAAAGTGTTGCTTTGGTAACTTTTTCAGTGGGGTTCACGCTGAGTGAATCGTCCAACACCGAGAAAGTGTTGCTTTGGGAGCCTTCCCAATAGGGTTCATGTGGAGTTGATCATCCTCATCCAAGTTGTGGCTTTCCTAGCCTTCTTGATAGAGTTCACATGAAATGAATCATCCTATACCGAGAAGGTGCTGCTTTGGTAGCCTTCTCAATAGGGTTCACATGAAGTGAATTATCCTACACAAGAAAGTGTTGCTTTGGGAGCCTTCTTGACAAGGTTCACATGGAGTAAATCGTCCTCCACCAAGATGTTGCTTTGGTAGCTTTCCCATAGGGGTTTGTATGGAGTGAATCATCCAACACCGAAAAAGTGTGGTTTTGGGAGTCATCTCGGAAGCGTTCACATTGAGTGAATCATGTGCACCAAGATCTCGATAGGATTAACATGAAGTGAATCATCCTACAGTAAGAAGGTGTGGTTTTGGAAGCCTTCTCAACAAGGTTCATATGGAGTGAATTGCCCTGCCCCCTATTAAAAACATACTCCCAACTATCCCGATCGACTAATTGTTACCCTCCTATTAAAAATGCATTTCCAACTATCCCCACTAGCACGCTTGAACCTTTTCACCTACTCTACTAACTCATCGCTATACCGCTTGAAGGAAAACAATCAATATAAATTTAAAAGAATTCTTTATTGATGAAAACAAAATAATAGAATCTCGTAAAGGAACCAATCACTCCTTTCATACAAGTATTATCGTGTCACTCAAATCACAAATCTTCAAAAAATCTTCCTTATCTAACAAAGGTTAGTCTTTATATATAGACCAACCTCTCATACACAATTCGTTACCAACCCCTAACTACCGTAACAACCTCCATCGTTCTCTTTAAACTTCCTTTTATAATACACCTTCCGCTCCCTATCCTTCTCTCTATCATTAGATCTAACACTTGTACCAAAGTGTGACTTTGGCATCTTTCTCAGTAGGATTCACATTTCATCCTGCACCGAGAAGGTGTGCACCGAGAAGGTGTTGCTTTGGCAACTTTCGCGACAGAATTCAAATGGAGCGAATCATCTTACATCAAGAAGTGTTGTTTTGGTAGCCTTCTCAATAAGGTTCACTGAATCGTCTTTAACACTAAGAAGGTGTTGATTTGGGAGTCTTTTTAGTAGGGTTCACGTGAATCGTTGTGCACCGAGAAGGTATGGCTTTGATAGCCTTCATTGCAGGGTTCACATGGGTGAATCATCCTGCACAAAGGTGTGACTTTGGTAGCCTTCTTCGTAGGGTCTTGAAGTAAATCATCTTGCATTGAAAAGGTGTTGCTTTAGTAATGTTCTCAGTACGGTTCACATGAAGTGAATTATCGTGCCCCGAGAAAATGTTTAGTTGCAGAATGTAGTGACATTGACTCAAAAGGATGATAAATTGATGAAAATTTTCAAAGGGTGCAAGTCCCCATCCAGGTAGGATTCCATATTATACAACCAACAATGAATTATTACTATGGAAACACATTATTAAGGTTCCTAAAGATAGCAATCTGATTAGTTACTTAATGCAGGAGTTTCATTTTTCTTAAGTGGGAGTGCATGTTGGCAGCACCAAAACAATTGCAGGGATTTGCTCAAAGTTTTACTGGTCATGCATGCAACAAGAAATCGAGCATTTGTTAGGGAATGCAATATTTGTCAACCGGCTAAAATAGACCAAATACTCTCAGTTGACTTATTGCTGCCACTTCCTATACCTCAAATTGTATATGAAATTGCAATGGACTGTATCACCAATTTGCCTGCTTTCTCATGATTTCACTAACATTATGGTGGTTGTTGATAGATTGACCAAGTTTGGTCATTTTGTGGGGTTAAAACCTGGTTTCACTGGTAAGATAGTAGATGATGCTTTTATCAATATTATATTATTTATCAATAATATAGTATGAGACAGAGACAAAGTTTTCACCAGTTCCTTTTGGTAGAACTTGTTAAGGAGCCACACTTGTAATAAGTTTAGCTTACCATCCAGAGTCAGACTCAGGATTTAAACAAAACCTTTGAGATGTATTTGTTGTGCTATGATTTTTGCAATCCTAAGACCTGGTTTCCTATGCTGCCATGGGTCCAATTTTAGTACAATTCTTCGATGCATCAGAACATTGGCATGTCTTCTTGTAAGGCTTTGTTTGGTCGTGATACTCCTGCTGTTACTATGAATTTCACTAGCAGGATCCTATTCATGTACAAGAAACACTGAAGACATGCGGTACTGTTTTGCAGCAGTTAAGACAAATAATTTACTTCAGTCCTAAAATTACATTACATGAAGCAACAAGTGGGTTTCTATTGTGAACATTTGTAACGGTAGTCCAACTGAAAGGACGTTAATTTGAAGCTGTAGGCCTCTAATTCCCGATCTGTTTTGCAGTAATACAAGTTTGCTCCTTTAATGTAATCTAAAGAAACCATTTTAAACTTCGACAAACTATATAACAAAAAATCGCATAAGGTCACATACTGATTTGAAGCTAAACTTATCAATCTATATTGAAGCCAAGGAGGGGAAATAAATTTGTTACAAATTCAAACAAAAAATGTGAACAAAACTTGGTTTTTGAACGCTGATTTGGCGAAATCTTACAAACATCTTCGGCCTTTTATTGAAATTTTTCTTATCAATCAAGGCTCATTTTCTAATTTACACTATTTGCAGTGAAGTTTATAACAGGTAACTTATGGTACTCAAAATTGAAGTTACTGAAAATATCATTCACTCTAAGTATATGATACTCAGAGAGGATGGCAATCACATTTCCTTTGAGTGCAGACTTGTTTCAAACAAAGTAAAAATATATATGTACCACATTCCCATTTCAACACCCACATCAATTCATGATAAAAAGTTTCAATTGTTATAGCTATGATGAAACTAAAAGCAAGTCAATCAGAAAGCAGTATTTTAGCTAAATGTGAAACACTTTATTCATCCATTCAAGATGTCCTGACACCTCACTCAGTCTGCACTCTGCACTCTGCATATTGCTTTCATGTTGAAAGTGCTTATTTATCTGGTATATATTTTCACATGGTTTGCAGTCCATCCTCAAGGTCAAACAAGAACCATATCTCATTCACCCTGTTATCATATTCAAAAGGGGCATTGTACTGTGCAACAGTGTAAACAGAAGTATGACCGGCTTTCTTGCTCTTCTCAACTGCAGCACCCCACTTGGTTCCAGCAATACTAGCCTTCAAGGCTGCAGCTTCCTCCCCAACACTAGAATCTTTGACAAACCCGCCAAACTGTCTAACTGCTACATACACAGTCTTCCATCTTTGAACCTGAAGGTCCTTTCCAGTAGGCGTGTTTGCTTGGTTCTCTTTCGGCACATAGAAGCTCACAACAAATGTGGACTCGCAGAAAGGTCCATCACTGGGTAATACTTCAGTGATCACAGGTGCTGTCATCTCAATTTTCTGCTTGTAGCTGTTCTTACCCTGAATATAATCAAATAGCCTGAACAAAAACAAAAAGCTTACTCAAATTTAATTAGCTCCTTGGATGTGACTATCCTCTGCCATAAATAAGCACTTACTGAGAAAACCTTTTGCAGTGTAGAAAAACTTATGATCAAATTCATAGTTTTAAATTCTGATCTGATATCATAATTGTGGCTTCAAATTTACAATTTTAAAATCTATGATGCAATTGCAGCCAGTCATATGCAATTTTCCTGCAGTCTTATTACTAGTGCTACAGAATAGTAACCCCAATCAAAAACAGCTATTTTATTTTGTTATTACTATAATTAGGATTTTTGGCTTCCTAGTAGGAATTCAAGATATTCTTGCAAGCTTCAGTTCTTTAGGTTGACTAGGTTCAAGATATAGTCACATTCAACCATGAATTAGTTTACTGTATTCAATCAAATATGCAATAAATAAGTTTAAATAAATCTAAACCAGAACTATATTAACATGATAAATAATGAATTAGATTTAATTCATTCAATCAAATATGCAATACATAATCTTAAGGATATTATACCATATAAACACTTTTAGGAGAGAAAAATAAAATGATAAGATGAAATAAAGCTCATAAAATTAGTTTATCTATAAAAAAATATGTAGAAGTTCTCTTATGTTACTTCTCTAAATTCTTATTTTTAACTTGCAAACTAATTTTAACTTGTAGAGAAATTAATTTATTTTTACCTTCTAAATTGGGTTCTGACCTTAGAAGATAAAAATAAGTAATAACAGTTTTTCTTTTCTGAAGGAAAACATAGGTAAATCATAAATAACAGTCAATAATACCACCCACACACATACAAAATAAATTCTTCCAACTTCAGTTACCAAAATGCATAAACCACATCTCAAATAAACGGAATGTGCTATCTATTTTCAACAGAGAATGAACAAATCAATGCCCAGAATCACTGTATTACTCATAAACTTGATTAGAAAAAAAAAAAAAAGCTAAAATTAGATAAGGGTTCTTTTTCTCCGACAAACGTGGCTATATTCAATTTTAAGATCTGCATAGACATGTTAGATAAACTATGGAAATCTCTTCTCCCAAAAAAAAAAATCATGCTATTCTCTATCAACATAAACTAACTCTTGCATTAACAAATTAATTTGTAGAAGTAGGTTCTTATCATTTCACATATGAAAAAATTTATTTAAATTTTTAATTCTTTTTCTTAGAAGAATTTATGGATAAATTTGTTCTTACCCCCAAAAACATGTCATTTGGTTTAACAACCACTTGAGTAATCATAAACACGGTAATAAGCAACCCCATTTAAACAAACAACAAACCTCATCAAAACATCAATCAATATAACAACTTCATGTGAATTAATTGTGTGAGAGACCTTAAACACCAACGGGTCATGATGAAACTCAAAACACTTTCAGTCCAAAACATAAGTATTCTAACCTAAAAATAAATTCCTAACACTTCATGTATCTTATTTAATCATTCTTCATAACATGATAATATTATTTATATTTTTCAATAATTAACTTTAAACTTAACCCATCTTCACAAAACCAATTCAAAAACTTTTACTGTGTGACATAGATGAAAATAAAATTACCTCCTGAAGCCGGTTCTTGTGGCTTCAACAAGGGAAATGTCTTGAATGGGGTTGTTGGAAATCCAAACGGGTGAATTATAGCGGCGGATTTCGTAGCCATTTCCAACTTGTATGACATCATAGCTGGGGCATTCTATGCGCTGGCATGTTGGGGGAAGTGCCCCCACATTCTGAAGAGAATCGGAACTTGCACCCAGAAACCAAACTGAGAAGAAGAAGCTCAAAAGCAGTGGAAGCTTGCATGTGATGGTAGCAGAAGCCATGGCTACACTTGCAGAAGGCTATTGTGCAAAGGATAAAAAGGTGAAATTCTATGGCTAATGGCCACACACTTTATGAGATATCAGAAGCCACACACACTTCAATTTTCTATTTTTCTCACTAAAATTGTAAATTCATCATTTTTTTATTTTTGGATATAGAGATACCATTTATATAGTTTACTTATTTATTTATTTAATTAAATAAATAATTAAATAACTTCTTTATTTTGAAATAGTTAAATAATGATTATATAATTTTTAATATTATTTTTGCAAAATTATATATATCAAGTTATATTATTTTTTTATATTTTAATTATTTACTTATAAAATAATAAAATTATATATATTTTAGCATAATAAAAACGTGAATGCGAATGTATTTTTAATAGTAATTTTAATTTCTTTTATAATTTTAGTGTCTGAACTTAAAAGAGGTGTAATTTGAGTTAAAAAAAAAATCACACCTTTATTCTTTTCATATGTAATTAATTAACTTAAGTAATTAATTAAATTTTTTCATAATACATTATTTTTTTCTTCTTCTTACTCAACTTACTTCTAAATACAAACTTCAATTAGAATAAAATTAAAAAAAATAAAACGTATATAAAAATAAGAAATGGATAAATATTATACATTTTATAAAATCTGTCAAGTAAAGTTGAGGAAAAAATTGTAATTTTAGTCTTCTTTTTTTTTTTTTTGGTGTCTCTATCAATCTATTTGTTTACGTGAATTGAATTTTTCTTTGTCACGTTATAATTGTCCTGAATTGATTTTTTATAAGCCAGATCAATATAAATAAACTTACGAATTGAGTAACATAGTTGTATGACGATTTTTTTTAAATAAACATTTTAAGAAAATTATAGAATTAAATTTCTCCCACTTTAATTATTTTTGTTCTATATATTCAGAGTTTGGACAATGAATGGTCCACCGTGGCCTAAAGAAATAGCGAGAATTGAATTCTACTCTACTTTTCCATTTTACTCTTAAAAAAATTCACAACTGAAAAATTTAAAAATTAATTAATTCAAATTAAACAATATTTTTTAGAAAAAAATTGTATAATACTTTTTTTCAAATAATGTATTAAATTAAAATTAATGAAATAATAACTAACAAAATATAATGTAAATTAATATTAATGGTGTTATGTGTAACATTTCCTTATTACAATTTTATCATTTAAATTCATTCATAATATTTATCACATTCATATTTATATATATTTACATTTATTATTCTGGTTTCTTCAAAAGAAATCAAAATATGTCTTTGGCAATATCTAGTCACATGTAATAAATTATTGTTATAAGTGATAAACAAAATACAAACCACAAAACATGATAAGTTAAGAGTTTTCAAACAAAAACTTATAGGTGTATAAATCTCATCAAATATATTTAAATCACAACTCATCCATATATTTTAATATATACAACTTCAATTCAAACATTAATATTTATCAAAATTAAATATTTTTTAAATCTAAGCCCAACTGACTACCTCTCTTATCATAACTCAAAGACATCAACATCACAAACAATTGACTCCAATTCTAAAAGACTCGTGTGTACTCAAAGATTTATACATTTCATACTACATTCACTAAGTTGTCACCACAGTAAAGCTATATAATAGGAACTAGTCTACACACTTATATGATAGGATAAATTAACTAACTACCATAAACAATTCCTTTTCACACCACATACTAGGTCATAGGAACCTCGTTCGACTCTCATTACCTAATATTTTCTTCTATGTGAGTCTAATAGGATCATCTACTTTAGAGTCTCAAAATCAATACACAACATATATATCTCAACATAGTATTCTCTCCCTATAAATAACTATGTTTACAACATAGCTCGTATTATATCACAACAAAACCATAGCAATTTTTCAATCGTATATATACACCAAAATCAATTTAAATGCTAAGAAATCTCATAGATTTAGTATTTGATGAAATCAAACAAAAGAAACCTTGTCAAAGTCAGGCAAAGTGAAGAAGACATTGTGTTAGTCTAGTGTGTGTATGGTTGGAAGTTGACGAGTTCATGTGCAAAGATAAAGAAAATCAACGGGCACACTCAAGAAATCATAACAAAGTTAATTGAAACTATTCTTGAAAAACATATTTTAAAAAATTTTGTTTTGGTAAAATAAATTGGTTTAACAATATGTTAAATTGATTTATTTTTGCCTAATAATAATTTATTTGCAACTTACTTTCCAATTTGTTTTAAAACTAAATTGTATCTCTTTTAAATAACTCTATTCTGTGCAGATTTTAAAAGTGTGAAAAATAATACACAGAAAAACAACAAGATACAAAAGGATTTTTCTTTGAATATACTTGTGTGAATTTCATTTTTCAAGAAGAAAAATCAAGAATTGAAAAATAGAGATCAAGAAGGATTTTTACAAGTTGTTGCTATTGGTTTTTTGAAGAGCTCTACATTATTCACGTCATATGCAAAACCAGAAAAGATTTTATGGAGTTTTACTTTCGAATCTATTTCTTTCAAAATTGACTCCAAAAACATTTAAGTTTGTAATATTTGTAAACTTAGATGTTGTTTTGTATTGTTATAGTGGAAAATAGTGTGGTTGATGTAAGTATGTCTTAGGTATCTGAAATTTCAGGGTGCAAGGTTCAAGATGCAATATTGTTGTGATTCTTGTAAGGTGCACGATCTTGTCTTGATTGTAGGTTGTACAATTGAGTGAAAATTAGTGAAATTTTTCTTGCTTGGTTGCAAGAAAGATTGGATGTAGCCCTTGTAGAAGGGTGAACCAGTATAACTCCTGCAAGTTCAATCTCTCTACTCTTTGCTTGGTTCTGTTACATATTCAAATCTCTGTTTAAAAATAATTCAATTCTTTTTTAAATAAATCAGTTTATTACTATGTATTCAATTGAACTAGTTATTAATTATGGGAATTGTGTTTATTTTTTTCTACTAAATACTTTCTAATTTCTTTTAGTCTTTGTGCTGCATGTATTTTACCAAATCTAGTTAATTCAATAACCTTCTTGTTCATTCTCATTAATTTAATTGATTGATATTTTCTTTACTTGTACTATTGAGTGAAATTAAATCGATTGTTTTCTAATTGAAATTGATTATTTTTTTTAACCGCACTTGTAAACCATTGGTTGAAGAAATTCTTGAAAACTATCATTTGTTTAAAACGAATTTTTGGGATCAAAAAGATAAATTTTTAATAGTTCAATTACCCTCCCTCTTGAACTCAGTATAAATTTCAATTTATCAATCATTACATCATAATAATGTTCAAATACAATATATTGATCAAATATAACAATATAGTAAAAGATAAATCAATTTTAGCATTTAGAGATATTTAAAAACATGTTTTTTCAAGGTCCAAAAAACTCTTTCTCGCTCAGCAAGCACTTGGCTCGTCTCGTGAATTATAAGCATGTGTTGCAATTCACTCAACCATTGTCCTGCTCGCCCAGCAACTCTACATAAAAATCAGTATTTTCTGTAGAATATAACATGGATCGATGTATTTCAAAATGTGTTTTTTAATTCATTTTCTATCTGTCACTGAATAAAATACTTCCAACTAACCACAATTTGAACCCACTAATCTTGTCCAATATTCTAACATAAAATTGGTAAAAGCATACAACAATTCAAAATCATTAAAAAATCAAGAAGCTCATTTTCAAGATCAAATCAAATCAACACATAAACCTTGTAAAATACAATACAGTGTGACCATGTCATCTTCACATCCAGATCATATCCTAAAATATTATTGAAAACTAAAACTATCTTCCCTTGTATGTTTAGCTTGCTCTAGTTGGACCACAACTACACAGAAAGTCCTGATCAACAATTTAAACATATCCCTATGATCCTAGACTAGTAGAATCTTAGCTCTAAAAACACTACATACAACACACTTTTCCTAAGACATATAGAATTTCTCAAAATTGACTCACAAAGTGGGTGAAGAGGAACTTACTCCAAAGAAAATTTTGATCATATATACTTGTTCACTCTCCAGTAAAATTCCTATGACAAGCTTTGATCTTCAAAAGAATGAACAAACTTGTCAGACTTTTAGAGAGAATATAGAAAATGAAAAAGGAAAAGAGTTCTAGAAAGACAATAGTTCTTTTGAAATGGAATTTGAATAATTAAAACTGTCTATTTATAGACATTTTACTTTAAAATTAAAATGTACATGCTTCATTTTAGTTATATCATTTTTTATCCTTAAACAATTTTTCAAATCCTTACATTATTTAAAATATTTTTTTAGATAAAATGTTATTATTAATAATGATTGATATAAAATTTTAATAAATAATAAAAATATTGAATTTTTTATTACATTATTATGCATTAGAAATATAAAATTCTTTCAAATTTAAATTAATATTTTTGTTGATTATTAGTTACAGTAGTTAATAAATAACTTTTGTTACACAATTTTGTTAATAAAAGTTGAAAATATTATTATAGGTATAAAATAAAGTATGTGCTTGTAAAGTTTAATTTTAAATAATAAAAAAAATTTAAAAATAATTTAGATTTATAATTAGTAAACCTGAATTGGCACAAAAAGTTATTTAATATACTAAATTTATTTGTTAGATAATAGTTATTGAAATAAAAACTAATAATTGTATGACACACATAAATGAAAATTTTATTCATTGTATCATTATGAACATGATATATGGAGTATAATTAATTCAAAATATAAAAAACATTAATTATGTGAAGTTCATGGTGGAACAATATTGGAATATTTTGTTTTGGTGTAACTAGGTGTGTGACAATAGAAATATTTTTTTCGTACTTAGTTTTTATCCAACTTGACTTGGATTGACTTTTTTAAAGCTCTTTTTGTTTATGTGTTTGGCACAAGACTGGTCTAGTGTAAATTGTTAATAGTCTTCGTGTAAGAGTTCTCCAAAACATTTTTCATACACCTAAGATACTTATTCCAAATGGTATTGGAGTGATGTACACCCCCAAAAATCATATTGCATGCAAAAAGAACATAGAAACTTGACAAATAACTATTTTTGGAACTTGTCATAGTCACACCATAATTAATCTATAGTCTGACTATGAATGGCCCTACTAGTCACATATTTGGTAGATTTCTAGTCTCCTTCACTCTGAAATATTGTGCTTCTCGTGTCAAAGGTTAGAACCCTATGAATGTTTGTCTTTGTTTATGCATCTTCCAATGCCTTATTTGCCACTTCTAAGTACACATGGCCAACTATAATCAAGACCTCCATCTCCTTGTCTCTCTATGTGAAGAATTTATTACAATGGTGTATGTAATCATGACCAAGGAGGAAACTAGAAGGTTCTTTGTCTATTTGACCATGAATTTGATTGAATCTGCCAATTTGGTTGTCATGTGTCCTCAAAGTTGTTCATTATCCCATGTAAACCATTTGTCCTTGGGGAGATTGCCAAACCATTGTGTTTCTTTTTCATTCTCTTCTCTTACTATGTTGTATTCATATGCTATAAAAATTTGTTACAAATTAATTAATTTAAAAATTGTAAAATTGGTGAAGTAATTTATAAATTAATGACATAATAAAAAAGTTATATTCTTTGACAATATCTTTCTTTTGTGGTGTATTCCTAAAGTGACTCATGAAGTTATGTTTTATATGTCGAAATTAGTACACATGCACTGAATTATTCTTGGTCCAACCACTTCCATCTCTTTAGTATGCACTCTTTATAGACTCGTGGTCATTTGAAATAAGACACGAGTCATCTTGTGGAGTGATGTACTTTCATAGGTTCCTTAAGAAAAAGAACCCAACATCATTTGTTTCACCTTCCACTACAACAAAGGAGATTATATTATGTTGTTGCACCATCTTGTATAACTATCACCAATAAAGTTCCTTTATAATTTTTGTATATCAACATTTCCTCCACCTAAACAAGTTGTTTGCAGTAGTGAAAACCATTAATACATAGTTTGAATGTCTAGAAGACCTTTTGAAAGAAAATGTGGTCATCATCCAACTTTTCACCTCACTGTGTTGGTTGCCTATTCATCTTCCAAATGATGTATGGAATGTACAACTACATACATTTAAGAGAGATGACAACTTTTGGTAAGATTTCTCTTAATTGCATAAACATTTTTTATAATTATGTGTTTTCTAAACCATGCCTTGTGATAGCTGACAGTATAGCTCATACTTGACTTTTTATGGTATAATGGTAGACACAAATTTTGATGGATCAACCTTTACAATTTCATGAAAGGTTAGCAAAATCATTTGTAAGTCCAATTATTATGTTTTTGGGAAACCAATAAGAAAACACAAGTATGGACACCCTCCAACAACTTCATTATTTTGATCTTTTGAATGAAATATCACTCTTTATCTTTACTCACTCAACATGAACACATTACACCAAGAGCCTAACATGGCTAAGCATTTTAGCCTTTTATGTGTAATGGTTTGGGTATGGATGTCCTATATTTATGTCTTCATGTTCAATTGTTATTGAACAAAAAAATGTTTTAGGATAGATTATTGTTTCTTTGTCAATTGCATATATGAATGTTATGGGTATTAATTAAATGAAGTGGAAAGTTAAGTATTGTGGTGGATTATATTTTTCTAAATTTACTTTTTTTTTCTTATTAGAGTGAATAGTATTTAATTTTTTTCTAATCTAACCATTTTTTAGCAATATCTTATTTAAAATTCTTAATACATTGTTTTGATATTTTATATAAAATTCATTAAAAATATATTAATTTTATTATTCTTAACTTATTTCAATTCATATAAAATTTGGTTACTAAAATATTATTATTAAATAATCTAATCAATATTACTTTATAATTGATATTTTAACATACTATTTTTGTATTCATTATATTTATTTACACTACATTGTTTTCATTTTATTATTTAAATTATGTTAAATTTAATTCATCGTTTAAAATCCAAAAATAAAGTACAAATATAAAGTTTTAATTTCAAACCTCTACTTCAAATTTGTAAGAATTCTACTTGCTTTTGAATTTTTTAAATTCAAAATATTCATTTAGAATTTATATTGTGAAGAATCATAATGTAATATAACTTTTACATTTTTCTTATCTGTTTTATTAAACTTTTATATCAATCATTAATAATAATAATAATAATTTATATTAAAAATAAAATTCAACAACACCAATTAATATTCATTTTTATTAAATTGCTTTTATTTTAGTATTTAAATTAATTTAATTTTCTTTATTATTTAAAAACCCATTAATGAAACATAAGTATCAATCTTTTATTTTTATTTTTTATTATGTTTTAAACTCTTTGTTCTCTAATTTAAAAAAACGAAAAAGAAAAATCATGTTGGAAAAGTCAAATTTCAACCAGTTTTTAGTGTGCACATAAATCTCTAGCAGTTCGAGTTTATTTTCTGAAAAACTAAATTTTACTAGTGGACGAATAAAGTTGATATATAGAATTTATTTTGGAATTCTTTTAAAGAGTTTAATTGAAAATAAAAATCAAATATTGTTATTATTGGAAGATTTGAGAAGAAAAAGTTGATTACGGAATTGTCCTCGTGCTCGTCATGGGTGTAAATGTATCTAAGATAGAATTCAGTTCAGATTCATATACTCAATTCATTGAGGTGACATGTGTATTTTAAAAACTCCAAAATAAAAATCTACGAATCCTTAAATGTTTTCCATAAATTAATTTATATATCCCTGAAAAAAATCTGTATGAACTATAAATATTATTTTATTTAATATTTTTATTCTATTCATTTATGATCATTCGGTAATTAGAAAAGGTTATGATGGAAATAAAATTATTAAAATGAATTAGTTAATATACAATTTTTAAATTAAACACGTGAAGATATTTTATGATTATAAGAAAAGTTTTATACTTAAAAGGAAAACAAAACACGTGAAGATAGTGAGGGTCGTTGGAGTGTGGTCAAAAGTCAACAACCGTTGAAATTGCCGATGGAACCGTCGTCGTCGTCGTCGGAGAACCGCAGCTACTGGCGGTGGAGCAAGCGGGACTTCTTCCCGGAGAAGTCATTCGAGAACGGGAAATCCTACCGCGCGGCGCTGGCTGCCACGTGTCCGCGTCTTAAGGACCGTCTTCTGAACCGCTCGAGCGACTCGCACGAGCTGCTCGTGCTCCCACGCGCCAGCGAGCACCGCATGAACCGCTGCCTCACCTGGTGGGACCTCGCCTGGTTGGCCTTCGGCTCGGTGGTCGGTTCCGGCATCTTCGTCGTCACCGGCCAGGAGGCCCGCCGACACGCCGGCCCCGCAATCGTCCTCTCCTACGCCGCCTCCGGCTTCTCCGCCCTCCTCTCGGCCCTCTGCTACACCGAGTTCGCCGTCGACGTCCCCGTCGCGGGCGGCTCCTTCTCCTTCCTCCGCATCGAGCTCGGCGACTTCCTCGCCTTCGTCGCCGCCGGCAACATCCTGCTGGAAGCTCTCGTCGGCGCCGCCGGCCTCGGCCGCTCCTGGTCCTCCTACTTCGCCTCCATGGTGAAATCCGACCCGGACTTCTTCCGGATCCGGATCCCCGCGTTCAAACGCGGCTTCGACCAGCTCGATCCTTTAGCCGTGGCGGTTCTTCTCATCACCAACGGCATTGCCGTTAGCAGCACCCGCAACACCTCCATCTTAACCTGGCTAAGTTCCCTGATCACTACATTCGTTATCTTTTTCATAATCATAATCGGCTTCGTCCACGGAAAGGCGTCGAACTTGACGCCGTTTGCCCCATACGGCGTGGACGGCGTTTTCAACGCCGCCGCCGTGGTGTATTGGTCGTACAGCGGTTTCGACATGGTGGCTACAATGGCTGAAGAGACGAAGAAGCCTTCTAGGGATATCCCCATTGGTCTGGTTGGGTCATTGAGCATGATCACGGTGATTTACTGCTTGATGGCTCTGTCCCTTGTGAGCATGGTGAAGTACACGGAGATTGACGTTGACGCTGCTTACTCTGTGGCTTTTGTTCAGATTGGGATGAGTTGGGCTAAGTACCTTGTGAGCATTTGTGCTTTGAAGGGAATGACCACGAGTTTGCTTGTTGGGTCCATGGGTCAAGCTCGGTACACCACCCAGATTGCGAGGTCTCACATGATTCCACCTTTGTTCGCCCTTGTTCACCCCAAAACAGGAACCCCTGTGAATGCCACTCTCTTTACTACTATCTGTAGCTCTGTCATCGCTCTTTTCTCTAGCTTGGATGTTCTCTCTAGTGTTTTCTCCATCAGCACGCTCTTCATCTTCATGCTTATGGCTGTTGCGCTGCTTGTGAGGAGGTACTATTCCAGGGAGAGCACCAGCAGCAAGGGTGAGTTGGCCAGAGTAATGGTCTGCTTGTTTGTGATTCTTGGTTCTTCTGCTGTTGGGGCTGCGCTTTGGCACTCACAGAAACTGGGTTGGATCGGTTACACTGTTGCTGCTTGTGTCTGGTTTTTGGGAACTTTGGGTATGAGTTTGCTTCCCAAGCAGAGAGCTCCCAAGGTGTGGGGGGTTCCCTTGGTTCCCTGGCTCCCCTCCTTGTCCGTTGCCACCAACCTCTTTCTCATGGGCTCCTTGGGCACTGAGGCTTTCTGGAGGTTCATCATTTGCACTGCTGTCATGTTTCTGTACTACTTTTTTGTCGCTGTGCATGCAACTTATGATGTCGAACATCAAAATAAAGATAACACTCAAGAAGGACAGCATGATGAGGGAGTGCATGATGCTACTAATCAAGAGGAGGTTGTACTATAGCGACCTTGTAAGAACAATTCCTTATTTTTGCCTGCTGCTTTGTGATATTATTAGTATGTGATTTTTTTTTGTATTTATACGTGTGAAAAGGGAGCAGAAGTTGTGATTCTTAATTATTTGGAAACTTTGTTATGATGTTGGAAGAAGCTAAGAATAGAATTTGGAGGGAGTAAGATGCTTTGAATGTATCTTCAAATTCCCATCATGCAATTCAAAACGGTTTTACTCAGACAAAACCAAATTGTTCCAAACCTCATTCTGACCCTGAACCTTGTGTCACGCTCTATCATGAAAAGATTTGATTCAGTTAAAAGGAAACCAAAATGAACTAGAACTTGTGAGCTGGTATTTACACTATCTAAAGTACGATGAAATTAAAGAAAAGACTCAGGAAATCATCTCTGCCTTGACGTAACAACCATCCCTCATTGCATCCCTCTCTCTTGCCCCTTTTGTTCTTATTATGCATAATCTCTTATAGAGGAAACTCTCAAAGTTCACAGCTGAGATTTCTACTACTTCTGCAGTCGTAACGTCATTAAGTTACATGGATGCTACATTGAGAGGGATGAACGACTTCTTGTTTATGAGTATACAGAGAATGGGAACCTTAATATGCTACTATTTGGTAATGGCATGGTGCATTTGTTTTTACATGTCCATTAGACTTAGAATTAATTTCTATTTGGATTTTGTGAATGATGAAAAGTAGGTTCAGTCCTCTATCATCTGCAAGGACATGCACAAGGCCTATCTTAGCTACTTGTTGTAATTCACCGTGGCTGCCAATTTGTCACTAGAATATAAAATTTTGGTTTGGGTAAGCTATTTAACCAGGGAAAAAAATTCATCCAATTACTAATCTTGCTAGGACAATGAAAGTATTGTTGTTTAACGTTAAGGTTCTGAATCGTGATTGTGATAATGTAGAGTTCATGATGTATATGAGATGCTACAGCAGCGTTGCAATTTGTAATTTTAATCCTTGTCTGACATTGTAATTAAACATTCATGCAATCATTAAGTTTTGCATGTGATTTCAAGCAGGATTATGACACTTTGGAAAACTTCCTCAAACTTTTATCATTTTCAATGACTAATTTTGATTAAACTTTCTAGTTTTAGACGAAGTCACAAAAAACTTAATTTTGTTCTATACTAATAGTTAGCAGTGGTCTTAATTGGAGCAAGACATAAGACGAGTCTCTTCCTGTATTGGCATCAACTTGTCTTAAAGCCGTATTCCCTTTTATACATTTCTATACTTATTGATTTTGACCCATTGAATGAATTTTTTGTCCTAATGTTAAAAAGCTGTAAGTTACTCTGCAATTAATTGCAGAGATTCCATGTTTCACCACTTTGTCCTTGCCTACTTTGGTTTGGTTTAATTAGACAGATTTAGCTATGAGTTGGGTGCACAATTCCAAAGGGTACTATTTTACTCGTTGGTTAAATCTTGGCCTTTCACCTATTTAGAGAAGTGCTCCTTAAATGTAAACTTCGTGTTCATGATAAATAGCTAGCTAGTCACTTGCACAAAGTACACAGGCATGTGCCTATAATAATACTTCATATTGTTTTAAGTGCATGATTCGTCTTTTATGTCAATTCTCCAATTGATTGAAGTTAATTAACATGGTCTGTGACATTATCTTGCAACGTATTTTTCACATGACTCATAGGTAAGTAAGGATCAAACTATGAAGAGTTTTGAAAGCATAATTTCACTTTACAAGTTACAGAAGAGACATTGTTTTCTGGACTCTGTGTTCCTGTATAAAAGAAAAGACAAGTGAATATTTGATAACAGAGTACCTCCAATGTGTAAATGTGTAAGTTTTCGTTATAAAGAAATAACCATTGAAGTTAATCTGTAATAAAAGTTGTTCATATACCATATAATTCTTTTCCATTTCTTAATTAAATTATGTGCACTCTTAATTCTTCATATTTATGTTTTTCGAGTCCTTCATTTTTTATTGTTGTTTACTTTAAATTCAATGTTAAAATTCTAAATTATTTTTATTTGTGCTCAAACTTTTTATTCAAATTTGAACATTGTATTCTCGATTGATCATATTATTTGCATAAATATCTGAAAATATTAGATTAGAAAGTCAGTTTGTACAACTAATCAGTTTAATTAGCATTCAAATTTAATAAAAATCATTAAAAAAGTAGAACTTTGATTTTTACACTGTGAAAACTGATTCCTTTTCAGAATAAATCTAAATAAAAATTAGAGATTGCTAGTGCAAAATAAAAAAATCATAAAATAAATTAAAATAATTATTTTTCAAGTAAAGTAGGATGTTAAACATGTCCATAGGAAAATATATGGTAATGCTTATGAACATTAAAATTGGTTTGGTTACTACAAATTTGTACTTCCATATATAGCAGCAAAAACTGCAGTACTCAGCAGTAAACATTTCCTTATAACATGGATCATGTTTCATTTCTGGTACATTCATTACTTTGCTGACAAAGATGTCATGTCTCTGAGAAAGGCAAAACTAGAGTCTAACCAACCTACACTACTCTAAACTGTTAAAATTTCTATTACATGCCCTTTTCATAATTTTAACAATGATCAAGCACATACAAATTTGTGATCTCAACCATTGGATGGCACATGGTAATATTTCCCTTTACACATGCACCTGTAAACTACAGGGCAAGACTCTGCAACCATGCACTTGTAGCTCACTATCACCCTCTTGCAAGGAAAACAAGAACCACATGCATGAGAACAATCTGGCAAGGCAGACCCAGTTGGGTAGAGTTCCATTCTCATGTCTTTCTTTGCTCCATTCTACAAATTGCAAGGAGGTAAACAACCATTAATCATTCCAATGAGTGTACCTAATGGTTAACTTCTGAGTTCTAATCTCTTTTCAACAACATTAAGAGTCTGTTTCCATAATAGTTTTTGAAAAGGAAAAATGTTTTTATGTTATTCTTTTGTTTTTCTAAAATTGTGCATGGATAAGTTTATTCAAACATACCTAAATGTGGTTAGATTCTATATATAGAGAAATGAAAAGTATTGGAAACAAACCTCTTCAGTTGCTGCTTTCTGTTGCAAGTTGATTGACTTAACTGGAAACAAAAATATAAGCAAATATGAATGTTCTGCACTAAATGGTAATTTAAGCAGCAACATTATCATAATGAACAAATAAATCTAAAGGGACCCTTTATTTTCCTTCTAGAAAATTTCAATTTCATACCTCATGCAGAGTTCAGTGAGAAGTATTAGCTACATGTGATTTACACAACCAGTTCAAAACATTGTACTGTTTAAGGTTTTACTTGTACATTTGATTGGAGCATGTGTGCATAAAGTTGTGCAACATTGAAGTGGATATTGTTACTTACCATGAGTAGGGATCACCCCAAGGCTCCACCCATTAGAAAGAAAAATGAAGAAGGAAAATAGAAAGAAAAACTTGAAGGCCTCAATTGACAAAATGCTCATATTCTCTGAAACTATGAAGACTTGCAAGGGACTTGAGATCTAGTTTCATGAGTAGAATGAATGCATGAAAGTGAGGAGGAAGAAGGAACATGAACTTGTTGATGTGAATGGAGAATTATATACATGAAGATGCAAAAGTCCTTTTAAATGTACTACAGGTACACCTGCTGCATTTCACATGATCCACGGCCTTCTTCTGAAGACCCAAAATAAAAACATTATTGTTATTATTATTCAAAAAATAGTGAAAGATTTTAAAAGTAAATACACAAAAATGATAATGGTGATTAAATTAAATTAGTGAGTGATTTGTATAATATAGGTATACGTTGATTTGATATACAAATTTTGTGTTCTATTTTACTTCTACAACTACCATTATTAGTGAGATTTCCAATAGTGCAACAAAACATACTACCTAAACCTACTATTTATTATATAACTACTAGTATAATTTTTTTAAAACATAGTGATAAAAAGGGTTTTTTTTTTCACTAGTAATATATAATAAGATTCTCATCATTTGGTGTACTTAAATTATGTTTTTATTTTATGTTTACTTGTAACAATTGTATTCTACCATATCAAGATGCAAGTCTAATGGGTGAGATTCATTGTCATATTAACAAATGTGAGATGTCGTTTTAAGTTACGAATTTTAGAAACTATTTTATTTATATATACAAATTAAAATTAATATAAATATTAAATTATAATAAAAAAAGTAGTTATCACAACATTACCAATATCGTATATAGCCTTCATATATTGAAAGTAAAAATATATAATTGCTGCAATTATATATCTACATTTTATTTTGTATTAAAAAAACCATCATCACGGTATAAATATCCAAATAAAAAAATAGTTAACATAATAGTAATTATAACATAAAAGGTATTTATTGGAACGTTATCCTAAGAAATTTGTTTGGAAAAATTGTTGTAAATAAAAATTACTTATCAAAATTGATATTATATTTACTAGTTTACAAGTATATTTGTATTTTTATATATAAAAAATTGATCTCATTATATAGTGATATATATATATATATATATATATATATATATATATATATATATATATATATATATATATATATATATATATATATCAAAAAACATAAGAGTGTGACAAAAAGAAAAAAGTTTATAAAATTACAATAACTGATTAAATTAATATTGAAATTAAAAATATTAAGATATAAAATTGATACGTATTTAGTATTTTTATTTCAAGTAATAAATTAATAGCACTTATGAATTAGCTTCACGTATTGCCATAATACAGAATTATTTTGTAGGAAGGTTCTGGAGCATGCCATGGACCATAGTTAATGACAGAGCCTGTTGTACCCTTTTTTTTTATACTATACTTTCTGCCTTATAAATAGAAATTGATAAAAAAAAAATTGTATTTAATTTCATTCATCATCAAGTATTTTTCAATTTGATTTTTCATGTTTCAATTCTACGAAATAAAATTTCCAAACGTGACAGGTACGTGTATTTCCGTATTTCAGTTTTTTTTAAAAATATTTAATAAATTTTGCTGATGTTACATTAATGTATAACATGAGATAGCTATGATATTATAAATTATGTGACAACTGACGTTTATTCTTTTTTTATCTCACATAATGTGATGCATTAGAATGTACTTGTTATTCTCATTTCGTATTACATATCTATCTCATAATCTTTCATAACATTTTTAAAATTCACAACAATGACAACATTACATCCATGCAAGTAAAAAAAAATTAAAGAATCAAAATCACACAATTGTAGTATTTACACAGTCAAATTAACATCGTCAACTTTTGTAGCATTTCATCTATCAATCGATATGATACATGGAATATTTACACAGTCAAATATTATTTTATCAATAAAAAATAATATCTAGATATTTAATTTATTTAAATTAATTGTATTTACATCTCTTCAGAAGTTACTAATATCTGCAAATGCAATTTTATGTGTATCTGTTATCACATAATATATACATTTATAGCTCTTTAGTTGATTGAATTATTACAAGTTAAAAATAAAAGTTAGACATACTTTTTTGTTTATAATATTATAATGAATTTTCATCTCACTATTTTAAATGTTTTTAATTTAGTCTCTTTTTATTTAAAAGTGAGTCAATTTATATTTGTTCCTTATATCATGTTATATTTTCATTGACAAGTCAATTTTGGTGAATGACATGTTATTCATATGTCATAATGTCATAATGTTGTTATTATTAATCTGATAGAAATAATTAGATTGACACCATTCTTAAAAATATAGTACTAAATTGAGAACTCAAAATAGTAAGATAGGAATTGAAAAAATTATTATAATATTGTGATAAAAAGTCCTATTTAACCTAAAAGCAAATAATAATCATTTGGAAACTACCACAACCTCAACAAATGAGTTTGCATAACATAACTCTATAAAAAGTAATGTATATTGAGATAGTATTAATTGTTAAATTTATTAATATTAAATTATATAACATAGGGAATCTAATAATAAAAAATTATGCATTTAATATATTAATTTATTAGTTTTCTTGTGCAATGTACATAAGAGAATTAAGAAATGGGCAAGAAATAATAAGAGCTTTTAATGACTCTTACAAATTGAAATAATATTAATTAGTACCAATTATGTTTTATATTAATTAACATTTATTTATAAAATACATTACTTATTGATGTAAGGTGCTAACTATATGTGAAAAAATGTTAAATATATAAGAAGGGAAAGTTAAAAAGTATATTTAAAATTTTGAAAAATTTTCACAAAGACTTTGCCTCATAAACACCAATAGACAAATTTTAATGCTAAATAGACACACTATCAAGTAAGTTTTCTAAGGAACTACATCTTATGACTCTTTATCAGACGCAACTTCAAACTCATCACTCTTTATAATGCATTATTTTATTTTTTTTTTGCAAATATCTCCTTCATGGATTAGTTACAAATTAACTACATACAATGTAAAAAATATAAGGATTAAGACATATTTACATAAACAAGATTTTATTTTCTAGTTAAAATATTTAAAAAACAAAATCACCGTGTATTAATACAGGTTCTTAACCATGTTTTTTAGGATAAATTAAATTTTAGTTTTCGAAATTTGAGATAATTTTTTATTTATTTAAATTTAAAATATTATTTTAGTCGCTCAAGTTTTAAGAAAAGAATTATTTTAATCTTTGAAATTTATTATCAGGGATTAAAATGATTTTGAAAATATAATTTTCTTTCCAGGAATTTAGAAGTTATGAATTAAAATTGTTATTTTTTTTTATTTTAGAAACTAATTTTTCTAGATAAAGATTGAAGGAGTAAAACGATATTAATATCAAAATTTAAGAGCTAATAACTATTTTTTTTATATTAATCATTTCACATACATTTATGTCGGTGTGTTGCTTATTTTGCTTAAAAGATATGCATTATTTCACCTTTTTGAATTATTATACAAATTCACTAGCAATAGTATGAAAATGGAAAGGAGTACTACAATAATACTGTTTATAAAATATGTTTACCAATAGAATATTTTTTTATTATAAATTCTTTAAATATAGATTGCTTAAAATTAAAACGATTTTTGCTTATAATTAAAATAATATTTTTATCGATAATCAACTTTATAAACATAATATTCTTAATGAAAAAACTTTAAAAAAATATGTATTCTTCATTTGGTTGAGATGAGGGAAGAAATTAATGAAAATAAAATTGGGTGTTTACAAGGAGTTAAAGAGAAGATAAATAATTTGAACAAACAAAAGAAAGAATCCACCATGTTATTTATGGTCTTTATCTTTCTACTTCTATATTTTTTACTTTTTACTTTTTTTGAATTAAAGATTTTTATTTTTGTATTTTACTTGCCAATTATTTTTAGTTATTAATTTTGAAGCAATGAAAGCAGAGAGGAGGTGGGGACAGAGAATTAAATAAGAAGGAACAGAAGCAGACGTGATAGCAGTTAAAGAGGTAACTGAGATAAACGTGAGATCATAGTTTCAGAAATAAATGAACACCTTTTCTTGTACCAAATGAACTGCTTCACTTCAAACTTCTTATGACCTTTTTAATTCATGCATCACTTTCTGTCTCTTCCTTCAAAAAAGGGACTTAAATATATTTTCTTATTAAAATAGGATTCAGGGGATATAGACCTATTAAAATATATTGGATTTAAAATCTAGATTCACATCAAATTAATTTTAATATTTAATCTTTTAAATTTATATTTAAATTAGATTGTTTTTATAAAATGATTTTTTAATTATTTCATCAATTACAAGCGTACATACATAAAGACCAAGCATACACACATAAAGACCATATGGATTCATATATAAAATAATAAAAAAATATTTATTAACACGTTTCAAAAAGCTGATATTAAGTATGTATTATTAAGCTAATACTGCACTATTTTTATTCTTTAGATATATAAATTTTGATTATATCCGTCAGAATAATTTAAAGTATATTCATACTTAAAATTCACAATAAATATTCTAACTATAAATTTTTATTCAATTTTTTACTATTTGATATCTTAACCTATATTACTTAGATATTAATAAAATTAGGATCTCTATTAACATACTTTTTTTTAATATATAAATTAAACAATGATTCACAAATCATTCAATATTTGTGACTCCAAATTCATATATTTTTTATAATTTTCAATAACATTTTCATACAACATAATTTATTTAAAAAAATTACAGATGAATTAAATATATAATTCAATATTCTATTTATATTTATATTTAACAATCACGTTCAATCAATTAAAGAGACAAAATAAAAAGAGAAAACAAAAAATATTTGAACAAAACTTTTTTATTGAGCAAATATCTTTCGGTTGAGCGAAAATTTCTTCACTTAGAATGAAAATTTCTTCATTTTAGCAAAAATAAGGCCAAGAGAAAAAAAATTGAATTTATACTCTATTTTATCTTGATAAAACAATATGTCCAGAGCAAAGATTAGTTTCAACTATATTTTCACTTAAACGAAAGATTCCCTGCTTGAGGTGAAATAAGACCAAAAACAAAGACTGAGTTTTTGCTATATTTTTGTTTGAGCGAAGATATCAAAAAATCAACTTCACGCAACATGGCAACATGGCCAAATATGTTTCCAAAGTGTTATCCAAAATTAGTTTAAAAAAATACAAGTTTCAAATAAATTTAAAAAGTCAACACATAATTTTTACAATTATCATTCTCTGCTCATTTTGTTTTAACCATGATCATTTTAACATGATATAATCTCCATTCACATTGAAATCATAAACTAATATATAGAAGACTATAGAAAATTAACTTTACTCATCTAAATCATATTCAAAATTCAGTTTAAGAAAGTTCATACCTTAACATACATAATTTAATCACTGTATCAACATCTCAACAAGAGTATTAAGTTAAAAATACTTGAAATCAAACACTATTAACTCAATTCTAAATTGCACCCAACTTCAACTCAAAATGGCATTCTTATTACAAAACAATGTCATATCTCATCCAAAACTGCAATCAAAGAATATAATTACTTTCAAAGCAAAATAACATAGCAAAATCTAATTCAACATGTAATCAATCATATTTTAATTCTACTTCAAGATCAAAATCTCAAACTACAACATAACAATTGTTTTACCAAACTCACAACTAAATCAAATCCTATTTCAAATCCATCATCAAAAGATATTCAAGGATATCTTCCCTTACCTATAATTCCTTGCTCTAAGTAATTTTCAGTTCAAGTAAGAAAATCACTCAAAATATAGAGACCTGGAGCAAAGTATCCAAACATAATAAAATTTCAATATAAGCTTAACCAAGTTGAGATTATCACTTTCCTCAACTAAACCCACCAAGATTGATGACAAATCCAAAAGAAAATAAAGAATCTTCAAGGCAAACATGCACATACTGATAGGTTGAAAACGATACTTAGTTCTTCAGCTATTGCAATGTGCGATTAGATTCTAAAAGATATGAGATTTGGAGAAATGGAGGTATAGAGAAGTTAGAGGGAGATCTTAGAAAGAAAAAGGAAAGGTTTTGTATGAGAGATAGAGAGAGAAAAGATTACGGAAAGTCAGGCTTTACAATATTTCTTTCACAAAACTAAGATGTGTTGTTCCTTTTTGTATGTAGTTGAAAGATGTTGTTAAGGCAAAAGTCTATGTTTTAATTTTTGCTTCAAAACAACTAAGTGTAAAACATGATCATACTTTGTCAATAAGATGATAAGAACAACATATCATATAAGATGCAAGTTATTCATCTGAAAAACGATATAACACTATGCAGTCTTTTCTCAGAGTTTAATAAAGCACACATATGAACAATTAAAATGTGCATCAAACGATACACGTAGGCTAAACAAATCTCATACTTAAATAAATATCCATGTGCTTATGCTATGTGGGTAGGGAATATTTGTGTTCCAAAGAGATTTGTTGAATTCAAATTTTTAAGATCTCTTGAGACGCAAGCTAAAACTATTTACTTTATCAACTTTCTGACACAAAGAGATTGTCAACTCTGACCCAGCTTTCTACCTTGTACCAAAGACATATTAACCATAAAATTATGCAAAATGATACAATGTCTAGGGAGATAAGCGTTGTCAGTTATCAAGAATATTATGAATAAAAAGGAGTAAAGATTGTGGCAACAATAAATGGAACAATTGTGATGAAGCTCGTCCAACGTAGAATGGACATGGAAGCTAAAAATTCTTAATAGCTATAAACGATCATCTAACGACTACCTTCTTCATCAAGCCTATAAAAAGAGAATTTATCAAGAAGAAGAAAGAGTATAGACATGGAAACATACATAGAGGAAAGGATATTGAATGTCAAATAGGTTGCTCGCATGAAGAGCAATCCTCTAAAGCCAAGAGAGAAGAGGTTGCACTACATAGATATGTTGATCAAATGATATTTTCACTACAAAAAATTGTGTATGTGGTGGCGGTTTTAGTTGACAATTCAAAAAAAGTATCATTATATTGTATAAGTTGATACTTCAATAACTGCCATGTTTTGTGTTCAAAAAATGACATTTAGAAGTGTCGCTTTGTAAAGGGTCCCCATTTTTTTTGCCATGCGCGCAATTTTCATTTCCCTTATGTTAAATGAAAATGCAAGTTTCCCTCAAAACAAATGAAAACACATTTCATTCCCTCTAAAGCACATAGTGTTCCCTATTTCATTCCCAAACTGAAACTTTTCGTTCCCAAAAGTGAAACCTTATGTTCGTATGGTTTCATTGTCATTTCTATGGTTGCATTTTCATTCCCAAAGTGAAACCTTTCATTTCCTATGGTATGGTTTCAAACCCTAACTCTTGTTTCGAACCCTAACTCTTCCCACACGGTCATTCCGAAATTTGTGTCATAAATCCCTAATTGATTGGAGCGATTGAGTGAAACCCTAACCAATTGGAGCATTTTTTATGAAATTGGTGACCTTCAACCACCTTCACCGATGACGATTGGTAAGAGCGTTTTGATTTTTACTGGTTTTTGTTTTTGTAGACCATTTTGTTTAAAAGCCGTGATGTTCCCGGATGAACTTACAGGACCATTTTGTTTGAAAGCCGCACCTTCCTTTACTTGTGTAGTTTATTGATGATTTGGTTTTTGTAGTTTTAGGGAATATTTGGAAAGTTAATTAGTAATGTAGTTTATGCCTGGGCACTAAATTTAAAGAGGGCTGCCTTTGTAACATCCTTCAGGCCATTTCAAATTGTCATTGCAATTGTAATGGGTGTTTTGCTCCTTAATGATACTTTGTATATTGGAAGGTATGATACTACTTCAATTTTGTATTTGATTCTTGAACAATGGGTGTTGTGTTCCTTAATGATACTCTGTATATTGGAAGGTATGATACTACTTTAATTTTGTATTTGATTTTTGCTTAAAACAAGGAGAAACACTTATGCAAGTTATTATGATGAATATAACAAATTTAGTCTACAAAATTGTTAGGCATGTGCTTTATGAAAATGTGAAGAAATGAAACTCAACATTATAGTAAATGGTGCGGATATAAGAGGATTAAAAAAATCTAGGGTGAAATATGATCATAAGAATGAGTTAGCTAATAGGAAGAGTCATGTTGTTGTGAAAGAACACAATTGAGATTTGAGAATGAGTTTGGAATAAAATGATTAGCTGGTAGTAGATTGGTTACACATGACACAGAATTGTTGATGAATCCTCCCTCAAATATCTTTCTTTGTTATCAATTCTTTTTAAACATTGAGACAACATTGACATATACATAGTACAGTCTAATCACAGTTTGTTGATATGTTCATTTATGTACACTTTTTCTCTCTCCATTTTGCAGCATAGTTGGAGGCATGATAATATCTATTGGCCTTTATGTTGTATTGTGGGGCAAGGCAACAGAAGAGATAGAGGAAGTTGTTGGTAGCCTGGAATCACCAACTACAAAGAATGTTCCTCTCTTGCAAAGCCAAAGCACGAAAAGAATGTTTAAAAGACAAATACAAACTCTTCCTACTTTGAACATCATAGGAAAATCATAACAAACCCATTTTCTTGTCATAGAACAACAAGAGTTCATGCGGCTGAGGGTCAAAGCTTCAGTTCCATTGTCTCCCAAGATGATTATGTGTTGCTTATACCTATTATTTCCCTCTAAAGTAAAGTGAGTTTGTTGTTACTTATGATATACATATTGTAGTTTGTCAAAGAATGAAACCTATAATGTTCTTTCTTCAGAGGAGGTGTAACTTTTCTTCAAGTGGTTTAATGGAAAAACTAACAACTCTCCATCCAATAGCATGTTAGATAACTACATGTATGTATACATGTAACATAAATGCATTTAAACTTGTTTACATAAGAAAGTAAATGCCAACCTTTATAATTGATAGGTAACTACACTCCCTAAACACATTATGCTATAATATTAATATATACATTCTGCTGCAGTATTTAATTTTCTTTACTGCCAATATTTCAGGCATCAGATATTACAAGTGGTGATTCATCCTTAAATCACATTATAGGATCAAGTGGAAGCAACAAGACAAATTAAATATATATGTTGTTTTTGTAGTAGTTCACAAGTGAACTGGGTTTGAACAATTTACAAATTTGTAATAGTATTAGTCTTGGAAAAGAAAATGTGTTGCACTTTTAAATGTGATATTTTTTTTATTATAAAATTTGTTTTATTTTACTCTTGTTCTACTAGATAATTATGTGTATGTAACATATATAATTGTGAAAATTGGTTTATGAAATGCTAGATATAGTTATAAAGTGTTGGATATATTTTTTTATTTAATATTATAATTACTACAGTTTGAACTAATATCATTCACAATTTATTATAATATGCTCATAACAAATGTCATATTAAAACATTCATAATGGCGCTCACACTACCCATTTTTTTTTGTTGTCAATAAAAACAATTATGACAACTTCAATTAACATTATTTATGTTTAAAAAAATGTCATTTTATAAAAGTTGTTATAGGCGGATGCTGTAGCGTTTCGCGCAAAAACGACATTTTATATTTTGTGACGCCCAGATCTATGACGGTATGTGGAAACGTCACACACGTATAAAGTGGCATTTGTAATGGACGTTGTATACAAAAAAAAAATGTCACCACATATACAATTATTTGTAGTGTGCTCACCTCATAGCTTCCTAGAAGGATTCTTAAGCTGAAAGAAGATTAATCCTAAGAAACCCAAGAAAAAACACTTAGAAGTGTTTATCCAACTACTTAAGAGTGAGTCAAATCATTGTATACATCGAAGGACACTATCCTCCCTAGATAATAGAAGATTTGAACTAGGAGAGAAAGTTTAAACATTGTTGTTTGACGCAATCAAGCTCAATGATTAATAGATCATTAAATAAGAACCCTTAAAATCTTAGCTAAGAATGGTTGTTTGAAAAATAATAATCAAATATTACTTTAGATTCTTAGTATGATCTTTAAACTAAAAAGATAGAAAATTAGCATAAACAAATACAATTGTGAAGTTAGTCAAGATACAACACATCAAATGAAAAGATTTTTAATCTGATTGTGTCATGAACAAATCATGAGCTTAGAATTACTAATCAAATTATATTTGTGAAAATACTTTAAGAAAAGAATATATTTAAATCACAATTCAACCGTCGCTTTTTATGATCTCCTTATATTTTATATGTTATTTTTTTAATTTTTTTGAATTAGCAAGATAGTGTGTTTACATAGATAATATGATACTCAAGTTAATTAAAAAACAAATGAGATAGTAAATGTGTGATCATGAATCGTGTATATAATGGTATTGTCTCCTATTTATATTAATTTTAGTGAATTTTTACTTATATGAACATTTATGGTGAATCTAAATCGACCTTAACATTTGATTAGTTCTCTAAAAGTCTAATTAACTATTTAAGCACTTATTAACATGTAATTGAGATGTGTTAGAACTTTTACATGTTTATTACTAATGTATCTTTGATAAATCCAAATGTTTTCATATTACTATTCATATACTAGTCCCTAGTGAATAAGGTTGCAAACTATAACAAATCTAATAAAAAGAAAAAAATAATTTATTTAATTGAGATATTATATAAGATTAAATTTATATTATTTAATTCATTTAATTTAGATAATTGAAATTGAGGTTAATATATTTGATAAATTTAAATTAAGTTTTTAAAATTAATTTAGTTGTTATATTTGTTATTAAATAATTAAGATAATTTTTAAGATAAATTGTTAATTTTGGGAGAGAAAGTAATCTTAACGGGAACCAATAGCTAAAATGGTTCAATACGAGGATATAAGTGGTGTTCGAAGAAACTAATTTAAGTTTTTCTTTGTGTTCCCCTTTATGTATTACTTTTTCTTTCCTTAATTTCTTTTGCTTATAAAAAATTTTCTCAGTCTTTTATCTTGTGGCAATACGATAATCTATATATATATTCTATCTTTTGGCTATTTTGAAACAAAGACTTGCTTATTGAAACTTTCTTATTTCATTTAATATTAGTCTTTTGAAAATAAATGATAATTCATGTAATGAACATGACCTATTTTTAATATAATGATGGATGATGCTTAGTCAACTAGGTTGGTTTGGCAGATGGACTATGGTCCTAAACAAATAGACACTTTGATGAGTGAGTCAAATAAACTTCAATTGAAACCAATATAAAATTATTGACTAAACAATTTCTTATATTCAACATTGATTTTGGATTTTTTTTTAAATCTGTTTTATTATCAATATCGAATCTAAATTTAATAAATAAGATTGGATTTAAAATCCAAAAATATGCATTTGTATTTTGTATTTTGTATTTAGAAAGATCCATTAGAATGAATTTGAACAAGTGATATTATGAATTGGATTTGAAATTTATATTTTTTTTACAAATCTCTATCTTAAAACAGGGTCTTATTTTGGTTATTCCCATAATTTGTTTTTTTTTTTTTTACTTTTAGTTCTTATAAAATTTTATTTTATTTTCTTGTTGTTTATTTTAGTTTTTTCTAAAAAAAAAATTGTTTGTGATATGTAGATTGTATGTTCATACTCTATCAAATATTTTTCAATGGATTACTTCAAAATGAAAAAAAAAAATTACTATAACTACAAAGTAAAAATGTTATAAAAACTATAAAATAAGAAGAACCAAATATTACAAAAGTATATTTTTGTAAGAAAAAGGAAAAAAAAAAGTTATAGGGATCATGAACAAAATACAATTATTGTTATGTTTGAGAGAGATTTGTTGCTTAACATCACTAACCTAAGCTATCAGTTGCTTGATTTAGGCGTAGCTGTGAGTTTAAGCAAAGATCGATCTTAATTAAAGTGAGCTATTACCTAACATAATTCAGTTTTAATTGTCAACTTTGTGTTTCCTTTTGCTTCAACAAACAATATGTCGAACTTTAGAGACTAAATTTCTTCACCCGGGTGAAACTACATCACTCACAAAACACACAAAATACTCAATTTGTTTAACAAAACACACATAGTAATTTAACTTTTTATATTCAAAAGCATAGAAAATATCTTCAATAACCATTGTTAGCAACATAATTATTAAGAGACCGACTTCTCTATATATTCCTACTTCGTTTTCCCTATTGTATTTTCTTATTTTAATTCAAGATTGTACTTGTATAAATAGAAAATCCTAATTCTGAATAAATACTAAGATATCTAAAAGTTAGTTCATATCAATAAGGATAACAGTTTTCAAGTTATCAAAGGATAAAAGTTAAAGCATAAACGCAAACCTTAATAGAACCAACATATTAAGATACGTTTGATGCTCAATCCTCATGGCTGTTTGGATATCAGTCTTATAAAACAAAATGTTTCATTTAAAAGGATAGAGTTCTGTCCCTTTTCACTTTTGAGCATTATCTATATATTTTTAGTACTTTCGTTTAATACATCAAATTTTAATAACCTTTGTTATCATGAAACTTTATACATCTTTGATTCCAACAGCATTAGGATTCAATAATGTGAGGCTCATACGAAACTTGGTGAACAAAATTTTCCATAAGCATATTAGAAGAAAGCTTGAGGTGGGAGATTCCTTTTTGTACTCCATAATATCCTTATGCACCCATAAATAATTTGAAGTCATTTTTGCAGTGTACAATCCAAGAGTCATGTCCAAATAATGCAATTCAAAAAAAAAAATTATTATTGGATTGTGTAAACTGGAAGCATTTTTTACTTCTAGATTGCACAATTTAGAAATTATTTTTTGCCTAAAAACCTTTTATATTACATAATTCAAAAGTTATTTTTTAATTCAAAAAATGTCTTCTATATTATACAATTTAAAAGTTTTTCTATAAAAAATATTTATAAATTATACAATTCAAAACATTTTCTCCGTCCATAACACAACACATAAATAAGGATTCTTACGACAAGGAGGAGGTAACAACAAAGGGTAGTGATAACAATAGAGACATATTGATATTTTAACCACCTCTGTGGGGATGCACAAGGGAAAGAGGTGTAGAGGGAATGACCCTTGAGGTATAGATGAACAATCGTAGCAAGAGTGCTTCTTTCTTCACCTCGATATGCTCTTCTTGGACCTTCATACATTACCAAAATGACAATTTTGTCTTTAGGTAAAAAATATTTTAACCTCATTCCTCATCTTAGGCATATCTCTTTGCTTTCTTCTTTGCTTGAAACTCTTTTCTTCTTCCACTAGGCACCTCACGACAATTGTTTTTTGTTATAAGATGGATTGTTAAATGTGTATATCGTGTACATCTGTAGTTTTTTTTTTTTTTTTTCAAAAAAAAAGTGT
>Ga0209700_102067_pt1 | contig 41387 bp, 25 predicted proteins | sample SiratroredBW_FD_187528 | JGI IMG/M metagenome (GOLD analysis project Ga0209700, IMG submission 187528) | Root nodule microbial communities of legume samples collected from California, USA - Siratro red BW (SPAdes) (version 2) | ecosystem: Host-associated > Plants > Roots > Nodule | place: USA...
GCTCCAGCGTAGCCCAGGCTTCTCGTGCAGTGGAGATTCCAACCACCGTGCTGAGAACTTCCTCGGTAATCGAAGAATTGATGAGGCTGAGTACCAGCTGGTCCTGGGGGTACCAGGCTGTGAACTCCGGATTAATAATAAGTTTGTGACTCCCTGGTTCTTCACTTGACTCAACAGCCACCGTTTGGTTTGGTGGTGGCATGGATCCATCCACAAACCCTATCAGCCCCTGACTACGTAAGTAGGAAAGGATTTGAGCAGACCACAGTAAATAATTTTCTTGTGTGAGTTTAACACTAATCACTTGGCTGAATGATGGTGAAGACATTGTATTGATTTAAGGGGAAGTTGTGGAAAAGATGGATCTCGTGGATCTCTATGGCTCTGATACCATATCAGAGTTTTGCCAACTGTGTCTCACTGTGTGTGGGACGTATAGTATTTATATTCAAAACAACGTAACTGTTTGCATGCAGAGTAGGACCCATGATCCCATTATTAAGGCAACTAACCACTAACCTAACCACTAACCCTATTCTTAAGCTAGACTTATTCAACTCGTACACACATGTTAGATTCACTATATGTTAAATTCACTATTCTAACATAGGATGGACCTGGCAAGGGTAAATTCACGTCAACATGGAAAGCTAACAATACAAGCCAGTTTTGTGTCCTTGTTTCTCGGAGGTGTAGAAGAGCTTATTCCATTGATGGAAAAGAGCATCCCAGAGTTGGGTTTGGACAGAAAAGACTGTAAAGAGACGAGTTGGATTGGATCAGCTGTCTTCTTAAATGCTGTGTTAGTTGGAACTTCAGGCAATGAACCCCCTGAAGAAGCTATGCTGAACAGAACTCAAATTCGTTTAGGGAAGTACAAAGGAAAATCTGATTATGTGAGGAAACCCATTCCTGTTGATGGATTACGAGGAGTATGGCGTTTGCTTTATGACGATAAGATCATAAGATTGAATATGCTCAGCTTCAATTCGCTCCTTATGGAGGCAAAATGTATGAGATTTCGGAATCTGAACTTCCGTTCTCGCACAGATCTGGATACATATATCATATTCACTATGCGGTTGTTTGGCAGGAGGAAGGGGAGGAGGCTGAAGAAAGGCACATGAATTGGATTAGAAAAGTGTATAAATATATGGAACCTTATGTTTCAAAGTCTCCTAGAGCTGCATATATCAATTACAGAGACCTTGACGTTGGGGTAAACAACAATGACTACACAAACTACACCCAAGCCAGCATTTGGGGTGTCAAGTATTTCAGTAACAATTTCAAGAGATTAGCTAGAGTGAAGACCAAGGTTGATCCTCACAACTTTTTCAGAAACGAACAGAGCATACCTATATTGTCCAAGGATGGAAATCATTAATTAGCTGTCTAGGGTCCACAATTCAAATAAAATAAATGTTGTGTGTTTTTAATTTATGTTTTCATAGTAAAATACCCTTCTTCACACTGTGCCATTCGTGATCATGGTCTTTCTATAGGGCTGGCATAACAGAGTTTTTGGCCACCTTGTTCCATTACATTACAGTCTTGACTGTGATGGGTGTGGTCAAATCCGAAACCAAGTGATCCACTATGTGGGGTTCCAAGGCATTGGTTGGGGTTTTAGGGGAATGATCATTGCTCTTGTTTACTGCACTACTGGCATCTCAGGTGAAAAAAAGTAACATAATCAGAAAGGCTTAACAAAACCCTTTAGGACCAGAGACATATATAAGGAAAAGTTAAAGACTTTCTTAGAGGATTAAATTTTAACAAAATATCGTTTAAGAGGAAGAACTAAAGCCTTTTTTCACACTTTTTTGCAATCACATGCATGCATCACACTATAACACGTATCATCTGCTGCAGATTGAAATCAGTTTACTAGGACTGCACAAATAGTAGGATCCATCAGAAGGAGCAATAAGGTACAGTATTTAAAACATATCATATAGATTTTGTAGATGAATTAAGATCAATCACAATAGGGAGGAAGTGTACATGTGGAACTAGAAACCACAGACCATAGTAGTCTTCCTACCCTGCCACTTTGTACACAGACATATGAGTATGAATCTCAGAACTGTGTTTAGACGAGAAGAGAAGCTAGAATAGGTCTTGACTAGTGCCATAGAGATATAGCCAAGCCAAATAGCAATATCACCGTTTTACAGTTTTCTAAACAAGAAAGTTGGTGGATTAGGAGTTCAAGTTGGTAGATTCGTAACAAACAACACAAATGCCAATATTAACAAGACGAACTTTGAGAACGTACATATACTATTAACTAATTGTTTTGAAGTGAAGAAAAAACCTTTGAATCTCATAATGATTGGACCAAAAAATGGAAGTCAGTCAATAGGAATTCAACAACCTTAAGAGAAAAACAATGGAAATTACACTCCATCTTTTTTAAGGATAGGTTTAAATTATATTACAAATTATTCTAATTTCAAAAGAAAAAATGTTCTCTACTAACAGATAAAAGCTATTAAAATCACTTAATAAGAAGCATTTTTCATTTCAGTCATTTTTATTGTCATTCGTTGTTGATATTCGCAATTAATTATAGACTTTAAAATTCTGAACAAAGTTTAACAATTATATGAAAGAAACGTCTTCAAAGCACCGAAAGATTTAGAAAATTATTAAAAACTATTTTTTTTAAGTTTGAAGGAATAAACTTGGCACTAAGATTCTTCTTCTAAAGAAGGATCTTTGGTAAAAAAAAAAAAATCCTAATAGAAAAATATTCTTATTTTAGAGATCTTAATAGAACAAAAAGATGGTAAAATGTTCATCTATTCAAGTTGAATTCAAAGGTATAAGTATTAGAAGAAACAAAAATCTTATTTATAGATGGCTAATGCAATTACACCCAATGATACAAAAAAAAAAATGAAACAACATGGTTAAAGTTGCAACGGATCCGTTTCCGTTACAAGCATAATTTGGCTTGAAACAAGGATTTCCTAAGTAATTTGGACTTCATGCTTGAAGTATTCTTCTCCCTTCATGTCTTCGGACGAATTTGACTATATATGTATCTAGAATTTTTAGTTGACTTTTTAAGTTGAAATAAAGGTTCAAAACTAATATATATGTATGTTTACAAAATCCTGCAATTATAAAAAAGAAGAAATACATATATATAATTTATACAAGCTGATAAAAAAAATATAATTTATATAAGACTAAAAAGGAAAAAGAAAATGTTAATGTTCTATTTTTCAAATTAGGAGAGTTTTCTTCTTTTAAGACTTAATGTTGTAGTTGGATTGATTTCATCATTATGTAAACTTTTTATTTTACTTTTGAAGTTATAATATAGACAATAAGACGGAGGAAATCTGAGTTTAAGATTTTTTTTTTCTTTTCCAATGATGAAAGAATTGGACAAGTCGTCTAATGGTTGCTACTACCTCTTTCAGCTAAATTTCATCCTGTTTTCCACTGTTCTCCGAAAAAAAGTTTGCAAGGGAGATGATACTCAACCTTATATCACCTTGCCCATCATGATACGTATAGGAGCTAAAATTGTGCAACAACATCTGATACAGTGGGAAGGGTCAGAAAACCCTCAAGTTACTTGGGAAGATCAATACATGCAGTTCTCATGTAATTGCACGTGATTCACCTTCTACTGGAATAGGTCGTCAGTTAGCAAAAGTCAACAAATATTTTCAGTGGGAAGTAATATATATTTTTCAAAAAAGGATTCATACAAAAGATAGATATGCAATTCTAGGATGATGGGCCAATTTAGGGTTTAATTGTAATATTATGAAATTTTGCTCAAAATAAATTAACTACCAATTTCTACTCTGCTACTTTAAGATGATTTACATCCTGTTAGAATGCTGCTACTTTAAGATGCTGTTATAATAGTCTTTCTCAGTTATAATAAACAACTACTGTTTATTCTTTTTAGCCGGTTGAAGTTGCTTGCAAGCATGGAGATGCTGGAGCATGAGTACTTTTATCTAAAGAACAAATTGCACGAATTGATCCCAGTAAAGTTGCACTGTACCATATGACCTTGAGTTTTATTAAATTTGCTATCCAGCGTAATAAAGAACAAGAAATAATGAGTAAAAGAACATTATATGTGTATATTATATATGAAGATAGTGGTCGGAAAGGTATAGTTATCCACAGTTAGGTAGAGGAATAATTATTCAAAAATAGGTTTGAGAAATAAAAATTTTCTAGTTGAAAGAATCAAGAGAAACTTAATCTACGGCAGAGTATAAAATAAATAATATACAAAAGATAAGAGACATACCAATTTTTAACATGAAAACACCCAATGAGAGGGACAAAAACCACGAGACCTAGTCTAGAAAAATCTCCACTATAATATCAAAGAGTATAGAGTACAGAGAAGCACTTTTGGAAAATAATCTTAGTTCTACTCACAGATAAATAGTGAAAAACGTTCAACAGACAAATAGAGCGTATTCAAACAGTGAGAGAAATAAAATTCTGAAAATACCAAATAGATGCCGATAGTGAAAGGTCTTGCGATGGTATCGAGGGTTAAGAAAGGTTGGACAAGGATATGATAACTATGAACAAAAAAGAACAAAGAATATGATAACATGGAAGAAGGTTTTTTTATTGAATGTGTATCTCTTTGTTTACAATAACTCACTTAATATAAAATTCTAGGAAACTAAATATGGAAATTATTCTAAATAAATACATTTGATATTCTCTAATATTCTACTAATATTCTCTGATACTCCCTTGATTATCTTTGATATTCTACTGATTTGTTTCTTTGATACTCCCTTGATTATCTCTCTGATATTCTTACCGATATTCTTACCGATATTCTCTGATATTCTATTGATTATCTCTGATATTCTATTGATTTGATTTGTTTCCATAATAATAATATTCTAACACTCCCCCTCAAGGTGAGTAGTGGGATAACCAATGCTTAGCTTGTTGGGGACACGGGTAAATGTTTTGCCTGTAACAACTTTGGTGAAAATGTCTGCCCACTGATCTTCTGACTTTACAAACGGAAGCTCAATACTACTATCCTCAATCTTCTCCTTGATGGAGTGTCTGTCCACTTTAACGTGCTTGGTTTTGTCATGTTATACAGGATTCTTTGTTTTCATAGCTTCTTGTCATTCGCCCTTCTTACTAGCTTCATGAACTGTTTTGGAAATAAGAAAAGTTTTTGCAATGTTTGTTATTCCTTCTCTGGTTATCTTCATAGGATACTTGGAATTCCTAGAAACATGTTCTGGAGAATATCGATCAGGTGGTACCCCTCTGTTTCTTCTTGACGGAAGTGTGAAAGGCTTTGATTCTGGTGCTAACCTGTCATTATTAGTGACTTCATTCATAACAGGAGACAACTCAATAGAGTGAAGATCATTTACCTCTTGTTGGACATTCTCAGAAGGATCCTCATTGGTTGTGTTGGTCCCTCCTACGTTGACAGAGACATGCTCATTGGCTCCATCTACTTGCTATTTTGGAACAGTTTCTTGACAACTAAGTTTACTTAACCAACTTGGTGGTTCACTAGTTTTCTCCCCCTACATTAAGTTAGCTACTAAAAAAATATTCTGATTCTAAAAAATCACAATCCATAGTCACATATACACGGTGAGTGATTGGGTTGTAACATCGATACCCCTTTTGATGTGTAGCATATCCAACAAAGCCACATTTCTCAGCACATGGATCAAATTTGGTTCTGTTAGCTTTGGGAATATGAACGAACACAGAGCACCCAAAAACTCGTGGTGGTAACATTTGGACAAGAGGGATATTAGTTTGAGTAGCTAGGATCTGCAAGGGTGTTTGGTGGTTAAGGGTCTGGGAGGGTAACCTGTTCAAAAGATAGGCCGAGTTAGCAACAGCTTCGGGCCAAAACCGTGTTGGAACCTGTGCATTAAAAATCATGGCCCGAGTCATCTCTAGTAGCTTACGATTTTTCTATTCTACTACACCATTCTGTTGGGGTGTGTTTGGATAGGAAGTTTGATGAATTAAACTATTTTCTCTTAAAAACTCTTGCATTGATTTGTTAGCGAATTCTCCACCATTATCTGATCTAAGTACTTGGATTTTCTTGCCAAATTGAGTGTGAATCATTTGATAGAATGCATAGAACTTATCAGGTACTTTAGATTTGTGTTTAAGAAAATATACCCACGTCATGCGAGAGAAATCATCCACAAATAACAAAAAATACTGAAATTGATTATTATGAGAATTAGGAGCTGGACCCCACACATCAGAATGTACTAATGAAAAAGCAAAATTGACTCTATTATTGTTGGGAGGAAAAGTAACTCTATGATTCTTTGCCCGTATACAAGTTTCGCATTTGATAGGCTCACTATTACTGTAAATAAACTAGGAAATAAAATCTTAAGGTACCCAAATGAAGGATGACCCAAACGCCTATGCCATAACCAGAGTTGCCTTGTAATCGTTCCACGGGCAAGCATGGCATGTCCCTTGTGAGCAACCTCATCAACGTAGTAAAGACCTTCACGTTCAGTACCACGCCCAATGATCTCCTTCGTAAGAATGTCCTGTAAAAGGCAATAAGTAGGAAATATGAGAACCACACAATTCAACTCCTTTGTAACTTGGCTTATAGAAAGTAATTTTGATGATAATGCAGGAAAATAGAGACAATTTTCTAATTTTAGTTCTTTTGAAAAAACAATTGAGCCCTCTCCTTGGACCGCAACTAATTCTCCACTGGCTGTCTCAATATGAGTTTTAATAGGTGTAGAGAGATTGTTAAAATCATAAGGATCATGGGTCATGGTGTCAGTTGCCCCACAATCAAAAATCCACTGATCAGATTTTCTTGGGCTGATATCCTTCTTTCTTCTTTTACCTCCATGAGTGACTGCGGCTCTTCCATGAACGACTTGCGGTTTTGCTTCTTCCTTTCTTCTGGTATCACCATTACAATTACTAGTAGTTTGCGGGATGTCCATGACGGTGGCAACTTTGGGAATTTTTTTGTTTAAAATTTTCCCACCATTCGGGATAACCCACGATTTTGAAGTAAGTCTCCTTAGTACGTTTCTTCATTCCGCAATGAGTACAATGGAGGTGGCTTTTGTCTTCCTTGTCTCGTTGTGATGGACGTCGTCCGGAATTTTCTGGGTGACTCCATCCCTGTCTCTGTTCTGGTGGTCTATTTCTTGCGGTTAAGCCAATTCTGACCTCCTCTAATGATGTGTTTTCTTCGCTACTGGTGGTAGGCTTTAGAATTTGGAGTTGGGCCGCCTCCCTTTGGACAGCAGCATAGGCGGACTCTACTGAAGGGGTCTTCTGTTGCATCAAAAGATCTCTTCTGATGACTTCAAATTTTTCATCTATCCCTATTAGGAATTGATATAGTCTCTGTTCTTGTTTGATTTTGTTGAAGGTTGCAATATCATCTGAGCATTTCATAGGGTTCGGTTACTTTCTGTCAATCGCCATCCATATTGCTTGTAATTTGTTCAAGAAATCCTCTAAGGTATCCTTTCCTTGTTTCTGTGTGTTTTCTTTTCGGTGTAAATCATAGATTTACATCGGGTCTGTGCCGCTTCCATAGGTAGTAGCCAATCCCGCCCACAAAGCCTTGGCGGTTGGGAACTGGGAAACATTGTTTATCAAACTAAACTCAATATTTTGAATTATCCAGGTGAAGACAGTTTAGTCTACCTGTTCCCATTTTTCATATGCTGGTTCTATCTCTTCTGGTGTTGGAGGTATACCTGTCAGATGACTCTTCTTTCCTCTACCACCGATAGCTTTCTTTATGAGTGTTGCCCACAATGGATAATTGTCTCCATTTAATTTGAAACCAATTGACAAATTGTCAAGATTGGATTGTGGTTGCTGAATCCCTAGGCCATTACGAAGAATATTTGCAATTTGCAAAGTTAGCTCATCAGTATGGTTAAGGAGTTATTCTGGTTTTGATTCATGTTGTTGCCAATTTCATCATCTGAAAATGACATTTTTGGTATTTTGGTGTTTTTTAGCTGTGAGGGGTAATGGAACAATGATATTGGTTTTTAAGTTTCCAAGATCTAACACCGCTCTGATACCATCTTGCAATGGTATCGAGGGTTAAGAAAGGTTGGACAAGGATATGATAACTATGAACAAAAAAGAACAAATAATATGATAACATGGAAGAAGGTTTTTTTATTGAATGTGTATCTCTTTGTTTGCAATAGCTCACTTAATATAAAATTCTAGGAAACTAAATATGGAAATTATTCTAAATAAATACATTTGATATTCTCTGATATTCTACTGATATTCTCTGATATTCTACTGATATTCTCTGATACTCCCTTGATTATCTTTGATATTCTACTGATTTGTTTCTTTGATACTCCACTAATTATCTCTCTAATATTCTTACCGATATTCTCTTGATTATCTATGATATTCTATTGGTTTGATTTGTTTCCATAATAATAATATTCTAACAAAAGGAACAAGAAGATGAAATTTCACCAAAAACAGAACACAAATGATTACTCAAACAGATACTCAACAGACAAAGAAGGTATAATCTGTTTTTACTCTTTTTCTCTTGTGTGGAGTGTAAAAAATCTTCACATAGTCACTTTAAGTTATTCACTTTAAACCTATTAGACTACCTTAATATTTTATTATTTTAAAATAAAATGGTGTTGGATCTATATTAGTAATACCATTGAAAATGTAATATGAAGATAGTGCTTTGGATGCAAGAGTTAGTTACCTAGTGCATAATTAAAAAAGGAAAATAAGTGATGATTATAAAATATTTGTAGGATATTTTTGTTGGTAGTTTGCTTTTGTGCTCCTTTCTTTCTAGTTTGGTAAGGCCATGGGCAAGTCTTTCCAGTTTAGGAATAGAAATGTCCTCTTTAGTGTATATAGTGTACATAGATGTTATTCCTTACACTATGCTTTATTGTAACCCTCTTTACCTAAATCATAAATCTATTGAAAGTTGGTGGTGGATTGATATTTACTATTCCTAGAAAATGTCCTTGTATTGAGAGAAATGGAATGGAGGAGACGATTTGAACAGCAAATGGTTATTGCCAAACAAAACAACATAAAATTATTGTATCGAACAAAACAATACTGTTAATGAAATATAATTTAATATATTCATTAACCATCAAATATAAAACTTGCATGTTTGTTTGATATTTTGTTATATTGCTGCTTTAATTTTCAATTTATTAAAATTTGTTTTATAATGGAAGATACTTATTGTTGTGTAACTTTGTCATTTGTCATTATATTACGATTCACATTAAAATATGTTAATTTGGGTTACAAGTTGTACCTACCCCGAATCAGGTCCAGGTTTGACCGTCTCATAGCAGGCTTAACCCACTGACAATCAGAATTAAATAAAGTATATCCTAATTGATACTGATTGATCCGAAAATGATAATTCGTGATCCTAAACTCCTTAGGAACAATTATGACCAAATATCATGTCATTATCAGGCAATATTCGGTCTTTAATGACAAGGCCCTATAAATACAACTCAGGTCTACAGGAAGTATCATCTGATCCTTACACAGCTATACCTTTTTCCTTCATACCTAAACACCTTTACTGACTTGAGCGTCGGAGAGCCTTCTGCAGGTTGGCCTCCATTCGGTCCAGAAGGCAGGAAGTAACGTCATAGACGGAGATCGACATGGGAGATGACTCGGACTCAGGTCGGGTAAGAACACAATGTGTTGATCGGTCGGAGAACGCTGAATCAGCTTGGAGCTGTCGTCTCCACTCCCCATATGGCCATGAAGTTCTCCGCGTCAAACGGAGAGATAATTACGATGAAGGCTGACCCGAAGGAGGCAAGACAATGCTATATGCAAAGCCTCAGGGTTGTTCCTTACACCCTGAGGACCATGAGTGAAGGACAGGTGGCCCAGGTCGAAGCAAAGCTATCCCCAGACACAACCGAATGCAACAACGTGGAGTCGGCACCAATACCCGATTCTACGGGTAAAAGCCAGGAGTACGGAGAGATCGACCTGGATCCAAGAACGGAGTTGAAGAAAACCGACCCACCTTTGGTGAACCTTTGACGTCAATCACAGTAGGAGCGGACCGACTCCGTACCACGAGGATTGGACTCGCCTCGAGTCGAGAAGTCAGGGAAGAGTTAGAACGAGTTCTGCTGGCTAACGCATATCTCTTCGCCTGGAGCCCCGAAGACATGCCGGGATAGATCCGGACTTCATGTGCCACCGGCTAGGACTTTTACCACAGGCGAAACCGGTTGCACAGTGGAAGAGAAAGATGGGGGAGGAACGACGCACCACAGTAGAATCAGAGGTATCCCAACTTGCCAGGGCAGGATTCATTAGAGAAGTCATCTATACGACCTGGCTCGCCAACGTGGTCATGGTGAAGAAGGGCAGCGGCAAGTGGTGAATGTGCGTCGACTACACTGACTTGAATAAAGCCTGCCCCAAGGACACGTACCCTTTACCAAACATCGACCGATTGTAGATGGGACATCGGGACACGAGATGTTGAGTTTTCTCGATGCTTACTCGGGATACAACCAGATACGGATGTACCCTCCGGACGAGGAGGCAACGGCATTCATGACAGAACGGTCCAATTTCTGGTACCGAGTAATGCCATTCGGGCTCAAGAACGCGGTTGCCACGTACCAACGACTGATGGATAAAATCTTCAATGACTTACTGGGGAAGACCATGGAGGTCTACGTTGACGACATGGTGGTCAAGTCCCAGAAGGCCGAACACCACTCGACAGATTTGGAGACGGTCTTGGCAAAAGTCAGAAAGCATGATCTACGGCTTAATCCGGATAATTGCGTCTTCAGAGTCGGCGGAGGTAAATTTCTGGGTTTTATGATCACACAGAGGGGAATTGAAGCAAACCCTGACAAATGCGAAGCCATCCTGGGAATGCGGAGCTCGGCTTGCGTGAAAGAAGTACAGTAGCTGAATGGAAAGTTCGCAACACTATCTAGGTTTCTGCCCAAACTAGCTGAGAAGGCGAGGCCGTTCTTCAAGTTGCTCAAAGGAGCAAAGACATTTGAATGGGACACAACATGCGAAAGCATGTTCCAGCTGATAAAAAAAGATTTGTCAACTCTGCCAGTGCTTGTAAGTCCCCCGCCGCAAACCCCGCTACTTATATATCTAGCCGTAGCACAGACGGCCATCAGTGTAGTCTTAGTATACGAGCAGGGCAGGGAACAGAGCCCAGTTTATTTCACGAGTCGAACTTTACAACCAGTAGAAGAACGATATCAGGTGGTGGAAAAACTGGTGCTAGCACTAGTATTCTCGGCTAGCAGGTTGCGACACTATTTCTGCAGCCACCAATTGACCGTGCACACTGACTACCCCATCAAGCAAATCCTGCAGAAGCCCGAACTGGTCGGAAGGATGACAACATGGGCTATCGAGCTCTCCGAATTCGGTCTGCTTTATGAGGCTAGAGGTTCAATGAAAGCCCAGTTCCTAGCGGAATTTCTCACCGAGTTACCACCGGTTGCTGAGGAAAAAACCGTTTGGCTGCTGAGCGTAGACGGTTCCTCAAACAAGAGGGGAAGCGGCGCTGATATCATCTTGGAAGGACCTGGAGAAGTGGCGGTAGAGCAATCTATCCGGTTCGGGTTCGACACCTCCAATAATCAAGCCGAATACGAAGCCCTGATAGTATGACTAAGGTTGGCAAGAGATTTGTGGGTAAAGAACCTCCGGTGCCAGACCGATTCACAGTTGATAGCAGGACAAATGAATGGTGACTATCAGGCCTGAGAGCCTCTCCTCCAAAGATACTACCACGTGGCAAGAAATTTAACTTTCCACTTCGATGAAGCTAACATTGTCCACGTTCCCCGAGCCGAGAACGACAGAGCTGATGTCCTGTCTAAGTTAGCAAGCACCAAGAAGGTTGGACAATACAGGACGCTAATGCAAGAGGTACTTTATGCACCTAGTTGGAATCAAGAGGATGTTTTTGAGATCCAGAACGGAGGGGAGAATTGGATGACGCCCATCTTAAATTTCTTGGTTCACGATACGCTTCCCGAGAATGAGGCGGAAACAAGAAAGGTAAGACGACAAGCGGCTTCCTACACTGTAGTCGGCAGTGAACTGATCAGAAGAGGATTCTCCATTCCTCTACAAAAATGTCTAGATCGCACACAGGCCGAATACGTCTTGGCCGAATTACACAGAGGGATATGTGGCATGCATTCGGGTACTAGATCAATGGCAATCAGAGTGCTAAGAGCTGGATACTATTGGCCGACGATCAAGAAAGACGCACAGAACTTCACCAAGAAGTGCCAAGAGTGCCAGCGATTCGGGGCCGTCTTTAACGCACCTTCTGAGGAGATACATCAGATTTGTTCACCTTAGCCTTTTAGTCGATGGGGGATGGATATTTTAGGACCATTCCCATTAGCAAAGGGGCAAGTGAAATTTATCATCGTTGCTGTAGACTATTTCACCAAATGGATAGAGGCCGAGCCTATCGCGACTATAACGGCACATAAGATACAGAACTTCCTATGGAAACACGTCATTTGCCGCCATGGACTACCCCACACCGTGGTAACAGACAACGACAGACAATTCACAGACCGCCACCTTGAGCAATTCTTCAAAGGACTCGGGATAATGCACCTGGTAACAAGCGTCGAGCACCCGCAAACGAACGGACAGGCTGAAGCCGCCAACAAGGTCATACTGAGCGAGCTAAAGAAGAGGTTGGGCCAACTAAAGGGGTTGTGGGCCGAAGAAATCCCGAGTGTCCTGTGGGACTATCACTGTACGCCCCAATCCTTGACCAAGGAAACCCCTTACCGACTAACATACGGAAATGACGCGATGATACCTGTCGAACTCGGAGAAGCCTCATGGAGACGAGAGCACTTTGACGAGCAGAGTAACAACGACAACCTTCGTGCTGACCTGGATATGGTGCAGGAGGTGCGCGAAGAAGCTAGAATCTGGGCAGAAGCCGCCAAGCTTAGAGCGGCCAGAAGGTACAACACCCGGGTACGTAGAAGAACCTTCCAGAAAGAAAACTTGGTATGGCGGAAAGTCGGCGAGGCTCGTCGGGAACGGCAAGAAGGCAAATTCGCAACAAATTGGGATGGCCCATACCGAGTGATCGACGCATTCGGTAACGGCGCCAATAAGCTTGAAGAGTTGGGTGGCAAACCCATACCCAGAACGTGGAATGCTACTCATTTGAAAATGTATTACAGTTAAACAGTTAAGGAGTACTCTTTTCTTGACTTGGATTTTTCCCTAAGGAGGGTTTTGCCAAGCAAGATTTTAACGATGCCCTCAAATAAAGTCAATACATTCGGTTTACAATTCAACGAATATTATTTTACGCACATTTTTTATTATACAAGGTGACCTCAAGTGGCACCTTGACACCGTAACTAGCGAAATAACATACAAGTCAGATTAACGAATACAAGTCATAGGTCGAACGCCAAGTCAAAATCGGGTTAGTCGTGCCCTGAAAGCCGAGTCAAAATGTTTGGACCATAAACCGGGTTAACGAAGGAGAACCGTACCCTAGAAACCAAGTCAGAAATACTTGGACTACAAATCGGGATAACGAAGACAAACCGTACCCTAAAAACCAAGTCAAGAAATACTTGGAACACAAACCAGATTAGACCAAGACAAAAGTACTTGGACTATAAACCAGGGTAACGAAGGAAAATCGTGCCCTAGCAAACAAGCTAATCCGAATCAAGTCAACTTGAGACAACGGAGAAACAATAATGACATAAATAACCATAGTAAGGCAGTCGGGAAACCAAGTTACATGTACTTGAGTTCTAAAATTACATACATAGTTCAACATGTTCTCAAAATACATCAAATATAAAATCGTCATCACAAAGCAGAACCCCCACCGGATTGCTCGTCGTCCCTATCTATGTCAAAACCGGACGGATCGATGTCGGGAGCGAGAAGAAGGGCCTGCTTCATCGCCTTGAAAAAGCCGTCTTCGTAGACCGCGACGCAGGCCTGTTCAAGCTCGAATTTCTCTGCTTCCTAGGTAGATTCCTTCTTGGCCATCTCATTCCTCACCTCGACCACCTGCGCCTCCGATGCTGCCACCGCCTCACCTGCCCGGGTCAGTTCTGCCTCACGATGCTCACAGAGACCTTAGAAATGAATAACCTGAGCCTCCTTGTCCGCCAGCATCGCGTCTCGGGAGGTGAAGGCCTGATTCAACATCTCAACCTCCCATTCCAACTCGGCCTTGGACTTGGTAAGATCCTCATTCTTCTGCTCTAACTCCCCGAGCCGTCGGCGCAAATCCACCCTGACTTCTGCAGCCCGCCTGTGATGCTGCATAAGAGCCAGGCACCTGGCCAACATCACGCTGCCAGCCTCGAAACACCCCCACCTCACCTATCTTGGACATCAACTCGGCATCATAGGGATATACACAGGTTAAGTCCTTCGCTTTGCGCTCAACGTGCTAGTTAGATTGCACTCCAGGATAGGTGATGCTGAGGTGATCTAGACGAATGGCGGGACCCGGACCTCGAGACGACTGACCCGTGGAGGAGGATGGTATATGCGCCGCCATATCGGTAAAAGTTGGCTCCCCATAGCGTGTTGGAGAACCGAGGCCACCATCCGAGGACCCCTCCAGATTGATCACTTTTGGAGTAACTTCTTTGGTAAGGCTAGCGCTGACAGGGTCAACCTCAGTTGATGGCATGGCAGGCTCAACCGGAGGGGCCTGGACCTCAGGAATAGGGGACGACGGCATCTCGGGACCACGTTCGACGTGCTCGGGTTCGGGAATATCTCTTGGCGTCGGCTGGGAATCCGAAGAGCCTGCAGGATCCCCACGCTTCTTCTTGACGGCCTGCAGCTCGGCGGCCAGATCCCGTCGGCCACCGACTCGAGCACGTAGTTTCTTCATTTCAACACTGTGACCCATGATCTCTGCAAAGCAGAAAAGAAAGCTAAGTAACCTAATCACATAAGAATGCATGCACAAAATCATATACCTATGAACCCGTCAGGGTCCTCGACATGGGGAAGACAGAGGATCGCCCGAGTATTGAGAGGGCGACGAAGCTGCCTGGTGGCATCAATAGCCTCTTTTTTTTCAGGGGTAAAACGATGGTCGGGACGAGGCGGAAACCGAGTTGGTTTCTGCCAGTACAGTGGAAATCGAGGAGAATGATCGGAATGGAAGAAAAGGCGTTTTTCCTTATCCTCGGGATGACAACAAAGCTTAAAAAATTTAGTCTTGAAAAATTTGTACGAGGAGTTGTATAAGGAGAATAGGGGAGTGTCGTGGCTAGCGGTTAAGGACACCCAACCCACGAGTTTGCTGATTTTCATTTGGTAAAAGTAGGTAAACACACTCAAAGAAGGCTCGAAACCGAGATGGCTACAAACTAACTCAAAACATCTCAGGAATGCCCAACTGTTTGGATGCAACTGACTCGGGGCTATATTCATAAGACTCAGCATTCCAGCTTCGAAATCGGTTAGAGGGAAAGTCACGGAGTATTCCTTAAACATATATTCATAAACATAGGAAAAATCATAACCGTCGATCCTCAGTTTCATGTACACCCATTCCCGAGACCGACAAGGTTTCGCCACTGCATAATCCAAGACCGAATCCTCGCAGATAGGGTAAACAGATACAAATTGATCTAACTTATCCCTAATATCGAACACAAAAACATGCTTATCTACATCACTGTGCACCCAAGAATACTCAGGATAAGCTATAAAGGACTTTTAGCTCTTTTCGACTTGGTGGAAGGACCAGGGTTCACCACCAGCGGTTTGGGGTTTTTCCTTTTCCTAGGGCAAGGAAGGGCAGCCGACGCACGAGCGTCTGGTCCAGTAGCCGTCGCAGAAGACGTGGACTCACTAAGGGCCGAGGGAGTACGTTCGGAGGAACTTGCTTCCCCCATAGGAACGACCTCCCTATCCAGCATTGGCCTACGACTATCAAAGGAAGCAGAAAAAAAGGCAGAGGAAGCCATGAGCGTACCTAGTAGAGGAGTAGTTTGGTGAAATGAAGAGGGAGGTATGCGCGCACAGAAGAGGCAATCGTTCAAATAAGCTGAAGAGAGTTGATGGAAGACGAAGAGGGAAAGCCTCTGTTTCATTTAATGCAGGGCACCTGAAAGCAAACGGACACGATTGAACCATGTCACACAAGACCACGTGGCACAATCACAGCGGGGAAGCGGACACGACTCTCCAGTCACATCAGGTTCCGTCAAACCTTTCCCATTTAATGTGAGGTACGACAGCTTAAAACTTGGCGAGCAAAGAGTAGGACCTGCCTCACACCCAACAAAAGGCCTAGGGCAGGACCGCCTCACGACGCTCACCGATTCGGTTTAACGAACAGTCCACTCGTCAGCATCACGAACTCGGGGGGCCTATGTACCTACCCCGAATCAGGTCCAGGTTTGACCGTCTTATAGCAGGCTTACCCACTGACAATCAGAATTAAATAACGTATATCCTAATTGATACTGATTGATCCGAAAATGATAATTCGTGATCCTAAACTCCTTAGGAACAATTATGACCAAATATCATGTCATTATCAGGCAATATTCGGTCTTTAATGACAAGGCCCTATAAATACAACTCAGGTCTACAGGAAGTATCATCTGATCTTACACAGCTATACCTTTTTTCTTCATACCTAAACACCTTTACTGACTTGAGCGTCGGAAAGTTTTCTACAGATTGGCCTCCATTCGGTCCAGAAGGTAGGAAGTAACGTTATAGACGGAGATCAACACGGAAGACAACTCGGACTCAGGTCAGATAAGAACACAAGTTAATTTTTTTAAATTTCATGTGCAAACAGGTAGTTTACTTATTGACATTTAGTATTGCTTTGGGTTATATTAATTTTCATTGCCTTACATGTTATTGTCTATGTGGCTGGATTTTTTAGATCCATCTATCATATAAGAGCAGTTGTTTTGTATACGGAGCATAGCGAAGACGCATTCTTCGTGCACCTATACATTTTTTTTTTCTGCACCTATCTAGACTCAATCAAATAATCATTATATCTTAGACGAAATAAATTAAATAAATTATATACATTTTAACTTTTTTTTATTTTGAATTGCGTAGTCAAAAGTTAAAAAATTATATTTTGAATTATATAATTTAAAATAAAAGAAATTGTATTTCATATTTTACATTCTGAAATACAATATTTTTTATATTCCAAACCGAAATACAACAATTATATTCCGCACTGTACAATTTGAAAAAAATTATATTTTGTAATGCATAATATTCCAGTATACAAAAATGACTTATATTCTAAATGGTATAATTCAGAATAAAAATATATATTCTAAATTGTAAATACAAAAACTATATTAGGAATTGTACAATCTAAAAATAATATTTTCTTGTATTTTAAAAATATGGTAAAAGAGACTCCTAGAGGTTCATGAAGAATGCATCAAAAAGTGTACTGTTGAGGGTGTTATTCTTTATTATCCCTTCTATCTTGCTATTGCTAACCAGTCATATTAGTTAATTGTTTGTTTGGATGGTTCAAGAACCAGACATTCTAGTGGCCAGTATTCCCGATCCTCGTGCTAAGGTTGTAACTGCGAACCCAAGTGTACTGCAGATGCATATTTTAGTATTTGAGAGTGTTTTATTTCTTTACTTTATGTATTTTAATTAGAGAATTTATATATGAATTATTTTATAATTCATTAAAAAATATTTTAGAGTAAAAAGGTGTCACTAATGTATGTTAAGGCCAACAACAGAGTGATTTTTCCCTGAAAGCAATTGCACTTAAATTTCAGTTAAAAGTAAATGCAACTTAAATCTGGTCATTTAAGTTTTCAGGACAGATGCACTTAAATTTCACAAATAAAGTTAAATAAAACTTAAATTTGGTCATTTACCACAACCAACTTTTCATTGTTGGTTTTGTTGCCTGAAAGCCCTGCCACATGTAAGTCTAATTTCATTCTTGTTAATACACATTAGCACCTAACATTATATAGTTTGGTTTTCAGCTTATGTCAATTCTATCACTACCCTCTCTGTGATTTTCTTATGTTTGTTCCCTGAGGCCATGTTATGCCTTCAGATATCCTGACTTAAAGCCTCCCACTTCACCATCTCCTAATGCACCAATTGTATCAGTTTTCACATCTGCTGCAGATGGTGAACCATAAATGGACACAATATCAAGTAATGGAACACCCCAACTTACTACTGCAACTGAATCAAAGAAAGAACATCAACTGAATCAAATTGAGAACATGCATAGATCAAATACATCAAGGCTTTGAGTAAAAGATGTGCCAAGTTCACTATTAAACTAAGTCTTAATGGATCTCCTCTTATCTCTCTACTCATTCTAAAATTCTTGTTTGTTGTTGCGTATATAAGCAGCTTCCTTAAGAATTCGTTTACTTCAATGATATTTTCAAGTTGCTTTAAGATTTAATATAAACAATTTTATTTAGTTCACTTGTTAGTCTTCATTTATTTTATAAACATGATGAATAACTAACAACGTTTTTTCTCAGCATATTGGAAATAGTGTTGATCACCAAATCAAATTGTATGATCAAGTAAAACAAAGACGAATTAATGAAGCTGTTTTTTTTATTTATTCTTGTAGTAAATCTCTTGTAACAGTGTTTAACAATTTTTAATAGTTCTCTTGTATTAGTGTGTTGAAATTTTAAGTTATCATATACCATTTAATATGATTTTGAATAATGTAAATCTTAGTATTAAAATGCAATGATAAGTTTTTGTTATACAAGAATTTATTTAAGTTATGAAAGCAAGTTTAATTAAATTATGAGATTATAAATAGTGGATATATTTTATTTATTTAATATTTAAATTATAACAATTCCAAATTAATGTATTATAATTTATTATTTATAATAATAATAATAATAATAATTACAAACGTTATACTATACGTTCTCAAGTATATTTTTTACATTTAGCACAATTTATCAATTAAAACAATTACAACAATTTTAATTATGTTAAAAAACGTCACTTTATATAAATTGTTATAAGGTGGATGTTACAACGGTTCTATGCGGAATCCTCAAACACATATATAAAAACGTTTGTGAATGATAATATATACAAAAATAATGGTTAAATGATTTCTTTTAGTGTAATATTATTGTTAACATAATTAATATTATTATTAATATTAATAATGATATTGTTATTATTTTAGTATTATTAATATTATATTTACTAATATTAATAATAATAATAATAAAATTAAAGTATATAATTGCAAACTTCATATTTATACGTAATTGTGTTTTAAAGAAAATGTGTCTTGATCTCTTATAAGATTTTATTGCTAATTTATTGAAATTGAACTTTTTCGATCTTTTCTCTCAACTTATACGATTTTATTTCTAATTTATTGAAATTGAAATTTTTCGATCTTTTCTCTCAAGTAACCCACAAGTGGTATCTATTACAATAAGGTGATGTCTTGGTCTTTACAAAACATTATTCTTAACTCATTTGTGTTAAATTTTCGTGATGTTTTTAAAAAGTTCAATTTTTTTTGGAACATCAAAGAATGAATAAAATAACAAGAGTTTATTCTTAACTCGTTTGTGTTAAATTTTCATGATGTTTTCAAAAAATTCAATTTTTTTTTACAGCAGCAAAGAATTAGTAAAATAACAGAAAATATTTAAGGGGTTTCAACCCTTATACAACACACTCTATTTAAGAATAAGTATCCCAACTACCAAAATAAAAATCCAAACAAAAAGACACTCTACACAATAGAATAGAAAATCATAACTAGGACATCTGGAAGAGAACAACCAAAAACCAAGAAGAAGACAACACAAAAAAGGACACAAATATATTTTCACTTACATAGTGGGGAAAGGGAGTCATCCAACATACCTCAAAGTTACTATGCCAAAGATTGAAGGCAAAACATCGGGATAAAATCCAATTCGAAAAAAAAAAAAACAAGGTTCTCTTCATCTTATACTTAGCTTACAACCAACCCTTAAGTTGAGCTAGACTAAAGATTTCATCAGTATATAGAACCTCACCCTTGAATTCCAACTTGTTTATGTGACTCCATACTTCTGAGACAATGGCAACTCGCAGCCCTTTCTAGGCTCTATTAACGTTATGTTTTTAGCTCAATAAGTAAAAACTCTGAAAATTAATATAAGTGTCTTGATGTCTAACATCCACCTTTCCAATTCATCTATCACACTGGTCTCACACTAGTTCTACCACAAAAATTCAATAAGCATTATCATAATCTAATCCGTCTCATTACTATCTGTTAAAAAAAAATTATCTTAATTTCTTATTCGAGTTTATTCACAATTCATTAAAATTGATTTTTGTTTTTCCATTTTTTTCTTAAATAATCCGCAAGTGGTATCTATTAGTACAACTTTCAATCACATTTTTTACGTGTCCCAGGACTCAAAATATGCCAGCTGCATTATTTTGGCTCTCGTCCAAAGACGTACATGAGGATGAAAATGAGTTGCTAAGTATGGACCCTACATAATACAGTCTCATTTTTAACGTGAAACAACACGCAAGATATGCCAGCTACATTTTCTTTGGCTCTTGTTTAAACACGTAGATGAGAGTGTATATGCTATAAAATACATAACTATGATAAAATAATTGGATTAATAAAAAAATATGCTTTAAAAGCCATCATCTGTGTAATAATTTCATAATTTGATATATTCTCTCCATATAAACAATATATATCTTCCACATAAAATTATTTTTGAGATGACTAATTAAAATATACTTGCTTCACCTTAGTTGATCCGCACGCCCTATTTTTACAAAATCATATTTTAAATCTTGCAACAAATTGCTGTTAAAAAAAAAAAACTATCATATGAGAGTCTACATAAAATAAAACCATCTAAAAATAAAATCTTTTATGAAAAAAATCTAAACTAAGACGATATAATCAACTATAAAAATATTTAACTTATTATCAACATTAAAATTCACCAATTTATAGTATAGTTATTGTCTTTTGTAAAAATATCTTAAATTCTAAAATCTGTGACCACACATATATCAGACTTCTTCAATAACATCACCCGTGATCTTTGCATTCTGGTTCATAAAAAATAAAAATAAAAAATAAAAAAATAAAAAAAAAATCACCAATACATAATAAAGAGATTTGACCACCCTTTGTGAAAACTTGAACCAGACCTGAGAACTTAACGGGTACCATATTAAAGTTCAAGATAGAGAAGGTACCGATATTATTAAACATGTACTTTCTAGACATGTTACCTTAAAGGCGAATGTAATAGTAATAAAGTGTGACTTAGAATCTATACTAATGCACCACTGAAATCTGAAATCTACTATGGTATTTTTATGTATTTTTTTATTCTTTATATATACCATTAAAAAAACCGACAACAGTTCTCTTCCCGGATTGCCCAACATCGTATAAAATAATATTAAAAAAGTTTGGCGCTTGCATTAATAAACTCACCGTTAAAATAATATAAAAAGCAAGTAGCGCATGCGTTAATAAATCTAGTATCGACACTTATGAGGGATGTTAACTTACAGACTACTATAAATTAGAGACTCCGGCATTACTGTTTCTCAAATTGCACTTCTGATATCAACAACAAACCATCCATAAAAATGAAGTATCTAAGCTCCTATTTCACCTTGGCTACTACCATTGCTCTTTTATTTTCCTTTGAACCTTCTCCACTACATACTCATCAAGAGTTTCTTCAATGTCTTCACGATTATCCCCATAACACCAACTCAATCTCCAATTTTGTTTACACCCAAACCAACTCTTCATACTCCTCTGTCCTAGATGTTAAAATTCAAAATCCTAGGTTCTCCAACGCAAGCCCAAAACCCCTTGTCATTGTCACACCACTGGACGTTTCCCACGTTCAAGCCACTATAATTTGTTCCCAACGCCATGGCCTCCAGATTCGAACCCGAAGCGGAGGCCATGATTACGAGGGTCTCTCGTACGTTGCCGGAGTTCCCTTTGTCATGCTTGACCTCTCAAACTTTCGACAAATCACAGTTGACGTAGAAAACCAAACTGCATGGGTTCAATCTGGGGCAACCCTCGGTGAACTTTACTACAGGATTAGCGAGAAAAGCAAAACCCTTGGGTTCCCAGCTGGTGTGTGCGCCAGTGTGGGCATTGGTGGCCACTTCAGTGGAGGTGGTTATGGACTCATGATGCGTAAGTACGGTCTTGCCGCAGATCATATCATAGATGCTCACATAATCGACGTGAATGGTAATCTTCTTGACAGAAAAGCCATGGGTGAGGATCTGTTTTGGGCCATTAGAGGAGGTGGAGGAGCAAGCTTTGGTGTCATCGTGGATTGGAAGGTAAAACTAGTTCCAGTTCCATCAACTGTGACAGTGTTCAGTGTTACAAGGACATTGGAAGAAAATGCATTCGAGATGATCCAAAAGTGGCAGCTTGTGGCGAATAAAATGGACGAGCGCATAATGATTAGGATGGACCTGGCGAGGGTAAATTCACGTCAACATGGAAAGCTAACAATACAAGCCAATTTTGTATGCATGTTTCTCGGAGGTGTAGAAGAGCTTATTCCATTGATGCAAAAGAACATCCCAGAGTTGGGTTTGGACAGAAAAGACTGTAAAGAGACGAGCTGGATTGGCTCAGCTGTCTTCTTCAATGCTGTTTTGATTGGATCTTCAGGCAATGAACCCCCTGAAGAAGCCATGCTGAACAGAACTCAAATTCGTGTAGGGAAGTACAAAGGAAAATCTGATTATGTGACGAAACCCATTCCTCTTGATGGATTACGAGGGTTATTGCGTTTTTTTTATGACGATAAGGTTAAATATGCTCAGCTTCAATTCGCTCCTTATGGAGGCAGAATGTATGAGATTTCGGAATCTGAAATTCCGTTCTCTCACAGATCTGGATACATATATCATATTCACTATGCGGTCGTTTGGCATGAGGAAGGGGAGGAGGCTGAAGAAACGCACATGAATTGGATTAGAAAAGTGTATAAATATATGGAAGCTTATGTTTCAAAGTCTCCTAGAGCTGCATATCTAAATTACAGAGACCTTGACATTGGGGTAAATAACGATGGCTACACAAGCTACTCCCAAGCCAGCATTTGGGGTGTCAAGTATTTCAATAACAATTTCGAGAGATTGGCTAGAGTGAAGACCAAGGTTGATCCTTACAACTTTTTCAGAAACGAACAAAGCATTCCTACACTGTCCACGGAAGAAAATTATTATTAGCTGCAAACCATCAATGTCTACAATTCAAATAAAATAAATGTTGTATTTGTTTTAATTTATGTTTTCAAGTGTAAACCATTTATTATTTACAATCGGAACAAATTAAATATTGTATGTTTTTACCTTATGTTACGAGAGTAATTCAAATGTTTAAAATTTCATAATTTCAAAAAACAAGAATTTAAATTTTTTTATATTTTTAAATAAAACATTAAATTAACTTTTAAGTAATACCACTAATCAAGATGTTACATTATTAGGTGACACAAAAAATTAATTTTTTTTTAAGTTATTAAGCGTAAAATTATTTTTAAATTTAATTTTATACTATGTGTAGTATATGTACGTTGATTAAACCGAGTCTCACTAACCTTATGTTAACTTTTTATTAAAAGTATTTGTACGAGAATTATATTAGTATTGAGTTAGTCGAGACTAATAAAGTTTATTTAATATTGGACACTAATAAAATAGACTTAGTCGACCGTGTGTCCGCATAACTATTTTTAACTTTATTTAATAAGTAAAAGTAATTATGTTAGTGTTAAATTAATTTCATCTTAACAATGTTAACTAAAACAAATATTAAAATTAAGTAAAGTTTGTGTATGTTTAGTTGATTGTAATATTATTTATATTTTTTTAAGTTAGTGTGGGTTATAGCAACATTAATTTTATTTATTTTATTATTTATTTAAGTTAGTACTAATTAAGCTGACATTAATATAATATATTTTTAATATTTATTTAAGTTAGTGTTAGCTTTATTCATATTTATCTTCTTTATTTATGCCAATCTCTTTTATTTACCACAATTTTTTTTATTTTTTTATTTTTTTATTGTTGTTAAGAATGAAGGCATTATACTAAATTTTTTCTTTTTAAATTATTGTTGTTAATCTCGGTCACATTCACACAAACTAAATTAGTATTAAAATTTAAAAAAATAATTAAAGTGTCTTTTTTGAGTGACTATAAATACGTATTTTGTATACATTGTCAGCTTGATTAAGACTGAAAGATTGCAAAAATTAATATTTTTTTATTCATGACGGTTTCTTTATTAAAGTGGATAGGAGATTTTTTTTATTTAAATTGTTAGGATTTATAAACCATTATTTTTTTTTTAATATTAATTAGGGTTTTATCTATCCCGAAAACAATATTAATTAGAAAATAGTCTTCCATCACCAAATCACCAAATCAAATTGTAAAATCAAGCAGAATAAAGAAGACTGATTAGTGAAGCTGGTTTTTTTTTTTTATTTATGGTAAATCTCTTGTAATAGGTTTGAACAAATTTTAATAACTCTCTTGGTGTCTTGAAATTTTAAGTTATGATATCTAATTTAATATCATTTTGAACAATGTAAATCTTAGTAATGATAAGTTTTTTTGTTATAATAAGTTTGTGTACTATTTAATTATTTTATTAGTAATTATGAGAACATGTTTAACTAAATTATAAGATTATAAATTAATAGATATATTTCATTTATTTAATATTTAAATTACAACACTTCTAACAAATGTATTAGAATTTACTATTTATCATAATAATAATAATAATCATTACAAACGTTATACTATAACATCAATAATGGAGTGTTAGCATGTAACTTTTTTTTACATTTAGCACAATTTATTCATTAAAATAATTACAACAATTTTAACTAACATTATTTATATAACGAAAAATGCTGTTTTATACAAGTTGTTATATAATGTATGTACAACAGTTTGCACAAAAGACCGTATTGTGACTCCAAATCTATAGTGTTATGCAAATTAACCAGACAGACATGTATATAGTTTTTGAAGGACAATGTATACAAAATAATTGTTACCACATACATAATTTTTTAATAAAATATTATTATTAATATGATTAATATTATTATTAATATAAATAATAACAATATTATTATTATTATTATTATTTTAGTATTATTAATATTATACTTAGTAATAATAATAATAAAATTAAAATATATGATTGCAAAGTTTATATTTATACAGTAAATGTAAATGTGTTTTAAAAAACATGTGTCTGATATCTTATACGATTTTATTCCTAATTTATTGAAATTGAATTTTTCGATCTTTTCTCTCAACTTATACGATTTTATTCCTAATATATTGAAATTGATTTTTTTCTATCTTTTCTCTCAATTAACCCACAAGTGGTAACTATTACAACAACTTTCAGTCACATTTTTCACGTGAAGCAACACGCAAAACATGGCAGCTACATTTTCTGTGGCTCTCGTTTAAACACGGAGATGAGAGTGTATATGCTATAAAATATATAAAGCTGTGACTTTAAAATCGAAATAGCATTTACTATCATATGAGAATTTACATAAAATAAAACCATCTAAAAATAAAATCTTCTGTGAAAAAAATATAAACTAAGACGAGGAAGTATAATTAACTATAAAAAATTTAACTCATTATCAGCATTAAAATTCACCAATTTATAGTATGGTTATTGCCTTTTCTAAAAATATTTGAAATTCTAAAATATATGACCACACATATATCATACATCTTCAATAACAACAATATCAATCATGATCTTTGCATTCTGATCCGTAAAAAAAACAAAAAAAAGTCACCAATACATAATAAAGAGATTTGACCTCTCCTTTGTACTTTTATTTATACTATTTTTTTATCGATTAAAAAAAAACTTGAACTAAACCTGAGTACTTAGCGGGTCTAATACTATAGTTCAAGATAGAGAAATTACCAATATGATTAAACATGTTATCTGAAATCTGAATGTAATCAAGTGTGACTCAGAATCTATACTAATGCATGAGTGAAATCTAGTATGGTATTTCTAAGTATCTTTTAGGGTTTAGAATATGGTATTTAAAAAAAAAAAAAATCTTTATATATAACATTAAAAAACCCCGACAAAAGTTCTCCCATTGCCCAACGTGGTTTAAAATAATATTAAAAAAGTTTGGCGCTCGCATTAATAAACCGAGTACATGGCACTTGCTTTCTACACTATCTATATTATTTTCTATACCTAATTAATATTTAATATTCTAACAATTTTCTTATTACTTTATTTTAAAATTTATTTAATATTTTTTTTATCCTACGGAGTGACATACATATATAAATAAGTACAATGAAGGAAAAAATTATGGATTCTCTCTTTCTTAATAAATATTAAGAAACTTTATTAATAAATCATAAAAATAATTTAATAAATATTAAGAAATATTTATATTTTTTTCTAAATAACATTGAATTAGTTATTAAAAGAATAAATATTTAAAATTAAGATATTAAATTGAATTTTTAAAATTAATCATATTAAATTATAAATATTTTAACAAATCTAACATTATTTTTATTATTGTTAAAAAAAATAAAATATAAGAAAAATGTTTATATAAATATGAGAAAAATAAAAATTATTCAATATATAAAATAATAAAATCATTATTGATATTTTAATAATTTATTAAGTATAAGAAATGTAGTGTAGATCCAAATGTCCTATATACCCTTACCTTAAACTCACGATGGTTAAAATAATATAAAAAGCAAGTGGCGCATGCGGTGACAATCAGTATCGACGTATCGACATTTAGATGTTAACGTTGTACTACTATAAATTAGCCACTTCCGCATTCCTCTTTCTCATATCAACAACAAACCATCCATAAAAATGAAGTATCTAAGCTCCTATTTTACCTTAGCTACTGCCATTGCTCTTTTATTTTCCTTTGAACCTTCTCCACTACATACTCATCAAGAGTTTCTTCAATGTCTTTACGATTATCCCCATAGCACCAACTCAATCTCCGATGTTCTTTACACCCAAACCAACTCTTCATACTCCTCTGTCCTAGATGTTACCATCCAAAATTTTAGGTTCTTGAACGCAAGCTCAAAACCCCTTGTCATTGTCAAACCACTGGAAGTTTCCCATATTCAAGCCACTATACTTTGTTCACAACGCCATGGCCTCCAGATTCGAACCCGAAGCGGAGGCCATGATTACGAGGGTCTCTCCTACGTTGCCGGGGTTCCCTTTGTCATGCTTGACCTCTCAAACCTTCGACAAATCACAGTAGACGTAGAAAACCAAACTGCATGGGTTCAATCTGGGGCAACCCTCGGTGAACTTTACTACAGTATTAGCGAGAAAAGCAAAACCCTTGGGTTCCCAGCTGGTGTGTGCGCCAGTGTGGGCATTGGTGGCCACTTCAGTGGAGGTGGTTATGGACTCATGATGCGTAAGTACGGTCTTGCCGCAGACAATGTCATTGATGCTCACATAATAGACGTGAATGGTAATCTTCTTGACAGAAAAGCCATGGGTGAGGATCTGTTTTGGGCCATTAGAGGAGGTGGAGGAGCAAGCTTTGGTGTCATTGTGGATTGGAAGGTAAAACTAGTTCCAGTTCCATCAACTGTGACAGTGTTCAGTGTTACAAGGACATTGGAAGAAAATGCATTCGAGATGATCCAAAAGTGGCAGCTTGTGGCGAATAAAATGGAAGAGCGCATAATGATTAGGATGGACCTGGCAAGGGTAAATTCAAGTCAACATGGAAAGCTAACAATACAAGCCAATTTTGTATGCATGTTTCAAGGAGGTGTAGAAGAGCTTATTTCATTGATGCAAAAGAACTTCCCAGAGTTGGGTTTGGACAGAAAAGACTGTAAAGAGACGAGCTGGATTGGCTCAGCTGTCTTCTTCAATGCTGTTTTGATTGGATCTTCAGGCAATGAACCCCCTGAAGAAGCCATGATGAACAGAACTCAAATTCGTTCAGGGAAGTACAAAGCAAAATCTGATTATGTGACGAAACCCATTCCTCTTGATGGATTACGAGGGTTATTGCGTTTTCTTTATGACGATAAGGTTGACCATACTCAGCTTCAATTCGCTCCTTATGGAGGCAGAATGTATGAGATTTCGGAATCTGAAATTCCGTTCTCGCACAGATCTGGATACATATATCATATTCACTATAATGTCATTTGGAATGAGGAAGGGGAGGAGGCTGAAGAAAGGCATATGAATTGGATTAGAAATGTGTATAAATATATGGAAGCTTATGTTTCAAAGTCTCCTAGAGCTGCATATCTAAATTACAGAGATCTTGACATTGGGGTAAATAACGATGGCTACACAAGCTACTCCCAAGCCAGCATTTGGGGTGTCAAGTATTTCAATAACAATTTCTTGAGATTGGCAAGAGTGAAGACCAAGGTTGATCCTTACAACTTCTTCAGAAACGAGCAAAGCATTCCTACACTGTCCACGGAAGAAAATTATTATTAGCTGCAAACCATCAATATCTACCATTCAAATATAATAAATGTTGTATTTTTTTTTTAAATTTATGTTTTCGATTGTAAACTATCTATTATTTACAATCGAGACAAAATAAATGTTGCATGTTTTTAAGTTATGTTACGAGAGAAATTCAAATGTTTAAAATTTCATAATTTAAAAACAAAAGAATTTAAATTTCGATAATTTTAAATAAAACATTAAATTAATCTTATACATATTTTCGTTTACATTTAAATTTCCCACTATAAACAATGACTTAGACTTGGCACCTTCGGCTAACATTATGATTTCTCAACATTTTTGAATTTAGAGAGTGTTGAATCATTAGAGGTATAAAATATTTTTAGATAGTCTAATTATTTAATAAAATTTTGATGATAACAATAACTCTAAAAGCATATTTGTAATTAATGATCTTATCATATGAACATATTTAAGGGTAGATCCAAATAAGTTTTTATTAACTATTATTTTATAAAATTAATTTTGTTTAAAATTAAAAGAAGAGATAAGTTAAAAATAAATAAATATAACAATAGTAAATATTTTAAATTTGTTATGAAATCTACTTTTAATTTTATTTTGGATAAAATGATTTACAGTTGATTTACAGTTTTACTTGTTTCATCATTTGAGAGTGTTTTATTACAATCTTAGTTTTCCTTGTTCCATCATTTGAGAGTGTTTTATTACAATCTTGATTAGTATTTGATATCAGGGGAGAGGTTGAGACATGTATAATTTGGAGAGGTTTGTGTACTATGTTGACCTTTTTCGGCAAATGTACCGAGTCAAAAGTAATATAGATTTATAAAATAAGGATGTCGATCCCACAGAGAACAGTTTTGCTATCAAATCTCAAATTCACAATTCACTAAGCAGTTAAAGGTTTCAAGATGAATTGAGAACAATTTAAATTACTAAACAATAAAGACAATCAAAGAATAAATAGCAATTAAAAAGAGAGTTTTCAAGATCTAGAAGGACTCTGAGATTGAACTTCATTTGTCTCTCTCATTCATATTTTGGATTTGATAATATAATATAATATTAGTAACTACTCACTATTGATGCACATATAATAATCATTCACACCGATTCCTCTCATGGGGTAATTTTCTAAACACTGATCCTCAACTATTTAATAAATTACCCAACATTAAGAACTGATGTTATAACAATCAATACACTGAAACATATCCCTAGTATTACAATATATTGAGTATTTTCATCTAATTCAGAAGCTCAAAAGTACTTCCCAGTTAAATTCAAAAATCAAGATCAATTTATCAAATAAAATCTAACATTAAGTGTAAGATGAAAATATCAATGGAGTAGAAACTCAATATTATATTTAAAATCACCAAAATACAAATGAGTTCAAAAGATTACATTCAATCCCAAAGATGAAGAATTTAGCTACTCATGGTAGCTATTACACTCCAAGGAAGAAAGATTGCAAAGAAGACAAAGAAACCTCAATAATTATTGTTCTTGACGGCTCTTACATTCCTCCAAATTCAAATCCCCTTTCCAAAACCCTAAAATCTTCTTTTAAACACGTTTTCGGGTTTAGGTTAAGTGACTTTTCGCTCGTGCGAAAATACCTCGCTTAGGCGAAAATTTGATGTACTCTCTGGACTGATCTCGCCTGGGCGAAACCATCCTCGCCCGGGCGAGATCCCTTTAGTTGCCTTGCTCCAACGTCGCCCGGACGAATTCTCCTCTGCAACTTATATATATTCCTGGACTATTTTTGTCTAGTCGAACTTTTCTCGCTTAAGCAACTCTTCTTTTCAAATCTTTTTCTTGTCTTCTTTTCATGCAACTTCCAAGCTCTAAAGGAGTTTTTAGTTTTTGTAAACATAAGACATCTTGGAATTGAATGAAAGTCTTCTTTGTGAGTTTTTAGTTTTCTCTTCTCTTATTTTGGTTCTTATCTTGAGAACCTTTCTTAAGTGGTGAATCTTCTTGCACTTATCCTTTAGTTCTCGGATTAAAGGTAGCGTGTTTTTTTCCCTTTTCTTGTCTCAATCCATTTTTACTTTCATTTCTTTACTTGTTTTTTTTTTTTCTTTGATACTAATAAAAAACTACATGAGTTTCTTCTTGGTTTATTTATTGCTTGGGCCAATTTTCGTATTTCCATAGAGTTTCCCTTCTTCAACACCTCTTGAGTTGATCAAGATCCTAACCTTCACATCATTAAGTTAGTCATTAGAACTTTTAATCCTTATATTTGAGTTTCTAATTCAAAGTAGCATATATTCTTCTACTCATCAATTTCTCTTGATTGTGGCATCAATCAAGACAAATTAGGGTTTATTCTCTGATCCCTTCTCCATTTTCTGTTTTATTCTCCATTATTCATTTGGAAATTATCGTAACAATCCTACACGAGGTTAGTTTTCATAAAAAAAAAAAAAAAAATCACATATGATTAAAAGAGAGGTAACATTGTAAGATGAATACAAATGAAGTTCATTCTTCTACATAGCTAATGAACACAAACATTGTTTTATGAGAGAGCTAGGGTTGTAAGCTTAAGATATTGTCTCTATACAGAGTTTCGTAACTTGGTAGGATTGTATGTTATGTTGTAACCTCTCTTCTTTGAAGGCATCTTTTATGTACGGAGATTTCTGAAAGACCTTTGCAAATCCTTGGCTAGTTATTGTGAACGTCAAACAAGCTCTTCTTCTCCATGTTGTATATGTCCACATTCAAGTTTAAAGATGTATTAAATGTTTTCATACAACATTAATTACATATATCTTTTTCAAACAACATTTTGATACAACACTACTTATCAAGCTTAGGTTAAATTGTTTTTATCACAGCTAGAGTAAAAAACATTATGTACAAAAACTAATGGTCTTAACAAAATAGACGTATAATTTGCTTTGAAAAATTGGTGGAGTGAAGTAATCTTAAATTATTATAGGTCTTCGTGAGATTTTCTTATAAAATGAACATTAATTATATATATATATATATATATATATATAAAATAAATGTTTATAATATTAGAGTTTTAGTATGAAATGTTTAAGAATATAAATTTCTTTCACCTGTTTTAAAGGAAAAAAATATGTAAAATGTCATGCATTTATTCATTAGACAAATTGTGTGTCATAATTTAATGCATAAAAAATGTAATTTATCGTAAAATACTTACAGTCTGTTTGCATCAACACACAAAAATTATGGAAGCAAGAAATGTGTAGAAAGTACAAACTTTAACAAATAAAATATTAATGTATTATAAAAATTGGGAAGAAAAAGTGTAAAATTTCTTTGTTTGCATAAAACAAAGATTTGTACAATAATAATATTATACAATAAAAATAAGATAATTATTAATAACGTTAATACTAAACATTAAAAATTAAAAAATTAAAAATAATATTTATAATAATAAAATTTCAAATAATAATTATAATAATAAAATTATAAATAATAATTACAATAACAAAAATTACAAAACTAATTTTTTTACAAATTGTGATATAATATACATATATATAATATAATAATAAATAATATTTAAAATTAAAAATATGAAATATTATATTAATTTTTGTAATAAAAATATTATATAATATTATTAATTAAATAATTAAAAATAATATAAAAACACTTATAATTTAATGAAAATAAATATTTAAAATGAAAATAAATTATATGATAATAATTATTTTATTATTATAAAATAATACTAATATTTAAATTTATATTAAAATTATTTTAAAAATTTTAATTTTATATTTTAAAAAATAATCAGTCTCAATTAAATTAATATATTTTGTAATAAATTAAATTTTATTTTAAAAAAATTATGTAATTTAATATTTTTTATAAATTTTTAAAAAATATTATTAATTACATTTAATAAATAAATAATATTTTATTTTTAATTATAAAAATAAATTTATAATTTTATATATTAAAAATATTAAAATATTGATTATATTTGTTACATCACTTATACTTTTACAAATTTTTTTTTAAATTTTATTATCTTTCTATTAATCTAAATAATAAAATTTTTTCACATATTTTAATTCTAAATCAATTCAAATTTAGTACCTCAAATCTATTTCTTATTTCAAATACAGTCTTGATTGAAATAAATCTTGGAATCTCACAAATTTTCACCTTGGCAGTAAAGATAACTTTACTTCATTTCTCACTACTACGTTTCCATTACTATGTATGATGATGGTAGGATAAGTCATTTCAATCTAATCATTGAAGACAAACTTTTCTCCCATTAAGTTTTCCTTTGCATTTGTTTTTCTTTATTTTTATTTATTCATTAGTATTTTCTTCGGTTAAAAAAAGAATATAACGTACAACTGTTTTATCTGTGGTTCTCCATCACTCAAGTAACTCTGCGACCTCATTTTTCTATTGACAGTTCTTCAATATATATTATTGTGTTAATATAGGTGGATTTATGCAATAATTTATGTTTAACAGGTTGTGTGTTTCTTAGGTGATTCTCATTTTCGCTTTACAAAGAATAGTATATTAAGATTTAATGTTTAATTGCCATCTTCGTCACTATTTTCAGTATAGGTTAGCTTGTGATTCACTGAAATTAAAAATAATTAATTTTTAGTTATAAAATAAAATAGTTAATAATTTTAATTAAAATAATTATAAAATTAGATTTTGATTTTAAATAACTATAAAATAAAAATAATAATTAAATTTAATATAATAATTATTTTAATCATAATTAACAATATTTTTAAAAATTAATCTTTAAATAATTTTTTTTCTTATAACGACGATAATATACATATATTTTCTAATTTTTAATTTTAGTGTAAAGGACAAAGAACATATGCTGAGCGCAGGAGAGAAAGGTTGGCAAATTAGACTGTGCTCATGAGTGATAAAAAGTGGTTCATGCTCATAGGTGAGTCATAAACCAGTTTATTACTAAGTCATGATTTGGAAACATGAATAAGAGTTAGTTCCAAGCATGCTTGTTTGTGTTGCTGTATTGAAGGTTGGAAGACTATATAAAACTGTCATTTCTTCTAGTATTTATCTTCAAAATCTATTTCCATGTGAATATTCCCCTAATAAATCTTATTATCATAATATTTTTAGAACTTTATACTTTCGATTTTCTACTTATTTTGAAAATTTCAGTTTTATAAGAAAAGATAAATAATAACTAATATTTCTCCCAAAAGTCTTTTGTGATTCATAAAAAATCAACCTTTAACATCTCAACTATCATTACCTATCTCAAAGCAAGAGCAGTGAACTTCTACTTCAAAAAAATACATAAACTATCGTATTGTTTCGATGAAGTTGAAAAAAATTTAAAATAATTTTATTTTGACACTCCTATAATAAGATAATATCATTTTACTCCTAATTTTTATAATAAAATATTATATTTTAAAAATAATATTATTTTTTAGTATCAAATAGAAATAAGTTATTAATTTTTTTTTTTAAAGTATCGTCTCCCAAAAATTTGGAAGGCTGTTTCTCAAGCAAAGTAAGTAATGCGTACTGTCAGTCATAATGTCATACGAACCATACATCCATGCTGTCATCATCATGCCTTTGACTTTTTAGACAATCATTAACAAAATATCAATCACTTCAGAAAATACAATCTGAAGTATTAATCTGAACCATTAATTTGTGAACCCAAACCACAAATTAGAGATAAATATGGCAAGCATTTACTCTGAAGCATTAATTTGTGAAAGAAAACCACAAAGTAGAGGTAAACATAGGGAAGCATCTTCTGTCCCAAAGAGGACCACTGATAGCGCATGTGCTCAATTAAATACAATGAAATTTTTTATTGGATAAGAATCCCAAAACTAAGATATGGCTACAAATTTCTCTCTGGCTCCCTTGTCCCATCGGACAAACGTTTCTAATTGGGATGGAGTATCTTAAAAATACTCCATTTTATTTTATTTTATTTATAGAAAAATATAATTCAATATCTATAACGTGATTATTTATCCTAAATATATGTATTGGAAATTCTTTTTTATGTTTTCAAATTTTTTTATTGATAAAAAATATTTAATGCCTCATTTATAAATCTATATATTCAAAATATTATAATATATAACTTTTAAAATATATAAATATCCATTTAATTATTATCATATTTATTTATTTTATTGAATTTGACATCAACAGTTAATATATAACTATAATAAAATAGTTGGATTAATAAAAGTAGTATGTTATGAAAGCTTAGAATTGGCTTAAGGTCAAAAAGCAAAAACTTTAGATATAAATTTTTTTTAACACTGATATATTATTATAAAATTAAAAAATATTTAATTTTAAAATTATACTTAAAATATTTTTTAATTGAAAATTTAAAATATCTTAACTCACTGTTAAATTTATATTGATATTATAAATATTATTAAATAAATAAGGATTTTGGAATTTTCTCCTAATAAACTAATAATATTTTTATTTTGAAAAAATTGAACAATTTAAAAATTTAAAGATTAAAGCTTTCTAATTTTATATTTATTTTTATTAATTTATTAAAGTGACATATATTTTTATTTTTTTCTTTTTTTACCTTTTTATTTATTATTATTTTTTTGTTCATTTTCAATAATAGCGACTAAAAATCAATATTTGAAGAATTGATCTTAAAATCTTTTTATTTTATTTTTATTATTGTTTAACTAATATCAAAATAATTTGTACACATTAAAAAAACGTTAAAAATTTAGAAATTATAAATTAAATTTAATTAAATGATGGAATCGAAAAGGCTAAAGGAAGGAGCTTGAAACTTTAAAACAAGATATAATTAAGTTCTTGACAATAAGGTTTTATAAAAACTACGAATAAATTTATAAAAGTAAAAAAAATGAATTAAAAAAATATAGATGAATGTTCTTTGAAATAAAAATATAACAAGAGATGAAAACAACAATTTTACAATAATAATTTTTTTTTACCATATACTGAAAGAGATATGTTAAATAAGATTAATTATAATAATTTAATAAATAATTTTAAATAAAAAAGTTACAAAAAAAAATTAACTAAAAAATATCATAATTTTAATAAATTATTTTATAAATTTTAAAAAACCTATTTTTTTTAATTTGCTTTTAAGTTTTTAAATCTTTAGCCGTATTATTTCCGTATAAATAATGTATATCTTCCTCGGAAAATGATTTTTTTGAGATTACTAATTAAAGCATATTAGCTTCATTAGTTGATCCACACGCCCTATTTTTACAAAAGCATATATTAAATCTTGCAACAAATTTATGTTAATAACCTTTAATATGTTATAAACCAAAGGTCTGGGAGACTTTTCCAAAAGTCTTAGCGGAATGCATTGTTTGAATGCCTTTTTGAATGCTTTTTGTCCAAATGTTTTGTTTTTCTCAACATATTCTGCATCTATGCATTCCTAATACAATTTCAAATTTCTAAAATAATATAAATTTTTCAAAAATACAAAATATCAAACTCTCAAACAAATAAACTTTCTTTTAGAACTACGTATGCCTTGATTTTTCCTTAATTTAAAATTTTTTTATTTATGTTTTCCTATCATTTTGGAGAAGAAATAAATATTTTAATAAAAGCACTTTCATTACACTCATTTGATTAAAGGCACTATCTTAATATCTTCTCCACATGTAACCAACTCCCGAATTTAACTCTATCTCGTAGACCATTATTTTCTTTGTTTTTTCATAATTTTTTATAATAAGCTATGGTGGCGACTCCACCTCTTTTTCATCACACCCCATTTTCATTTTTCTTTTTCAGATCGTCATCCCGTTGCGACAATAAATGTGGCATAATGTAAATAAAATAGATAAACTATTAGGATCTTTATTATTTTCAAAAGAAGAATGATAGGAAAATAATTTTCTTTGAAAAATAACATGTTGGGAAATATTGATTTCATGATTCTTAAAATGTATCATTTAGTGTGAGATTTAAAACCAAGTAAAATACCAAGAACAACACGACTTTCTAATTTTTTTTTGTGATATAGCATAAACACACAACTTAAAAATATCATAGATTTTGCCATGAATTTTTTCATAAAGAGTGTTATTATTAACTAAAGAAGCATGTATGCAGTTTATTAGAGAAACAACATGTTGAATAACAAGATACTAGAAAATAGTAGGTAAATTAGACTGGAAAAGTAAAACATGAATAACATTTAAAAGATGTTGATGTTTGAGTTCCACAATATTATTTCGTTTAGGAGTTTTAATACATGTAGTCTGATGTGTAATTTCTTTAGAAGCATAAAATATTTTCACAGCAAACTCAACACCATTATCAATTCTAATTTGATTTTCAACATAAGATATAAGATTACAACACTAACATGAACTTCATTCAAATGCGTTTTCTCCCACAATGAGTAAAAAAAATAAGCGGCTCATGAAAATTAAAATTAGGAATAGAGAGAAAAGGAGAAAAATATAAGAGATAGAAGAATGATATCTTATTCCAACAAGAATGGTAACGTATGATTATATAAACCCATATACCAAGACAATGAATTCAAAATCACGATATCCAAAATAAACGAAAACTAAGAAATGATTTGCATATCCGGGTTTGTCAGTTTCACGATCATGCTCCAAAACAGTCCATTCTTTTTTTGGCTTTTTCATGTCTTTCTCTGTTTATGTCTTTTCCTGACGTAAATCTAGTGAAACTATGTCATGTTTGGCCCCAAGTAAATATTTTGTGCAAACTTGGACTTACTAACTAGTACGGCAAGGGAAATTCTTAATACTTCATGTATAAAGATCGGAGCTGCTCCGTGTTAATATTCAATTAATTCTTATTAATAAATCAACGAAAATTCATGAATGATGTATATCAACAAAGTAGAGAAACTAACAGAAGAAAACGATTCATGAAAACAAAGTTAGGGTTAGAAAGAAAATGAGAAGAATATATAACAGAATAATGATGATGTCTTATTCCAATAAAGGTTGTAATTTGTAATTATAAAAATTTATAGGAAGACAATGGACTCAAAACTATGAGGCCCAAACTAAATGAAAACTAATATAAAAGAGGAAAATCTAAAAACAACTTAAAATTTCAAAATAAACTTTATCAACCCTCCTCAAGCTCAGAATATTTATTTTTCATTCTCAGCTTCAAACACATGTTGCTAATATTGTTACTAATATTGTATGGAGGAACAACTTTGGTAAAGATATTTGCAACTTGATGGAAAGAAGTTATAGAAAGCAACTGCAGAAGATTTTGATTGACTTTTTCATGAACAAAATGCCAATCTATTTTAGTATGCTTGGTTCTCTCGTGAAAGACTTGATTAGAGGCCAATTTGGATTACTAATTAGTTGTCACAGTATAAGAGAGTTAGTTGTAGGTTTTTTTTGTTTTGAACAACAAAAAATTGTGATTAATGGAAACACTTTAAGGATACTCTAACCTTTATATAAAGAAAATAAAACCTAAACCCCTTACAGTAGAAAGATACTCCACAACCCACTTTCAAACTATAGAGTGAACAATTGATAATCAAAATGAATGTGACAAGCATTCCACCCTAATAGTACCTAGACAAGAAGTATGGTCAGACGTAGTAAAGGCAGTCACAATACCACATCATACAGAGCAATTAACATCCCATTATAGGAATTAAGCAAACTAGGTACAAATATCAAACAACTACATTAAGTCTTGTAGTAAACATTTTGTTTCTCAGAAGGCTTTCCACTTTGTCCCTGGGATGTGGTTCTGCTAGAGCTAGTTGCAGGTAGTTGGTTTGAATATCTTCAGGAAGGTATGTGAGCCATTGAATTTCACAAGTTGTGGTGGCAGTTAAAGCTCTGTATTCAGTCTTAGAGGAACTCTTAGAGACAATTTGTTGTTTCTTCGATTTCCATGATATTAACGAATCATTGAGATAGACAGAGAAACTAGTAATGGATTTCTGGGTTTGAGGACAAGTAGCCTAGTTAGAATCATTGTAGGCTTTTACTTGAATATCACTGTTACTATGGAAGAAAACACCATTTCCATGTTTAAGATTGGCTTCAAGAGCAGCCAATTCTTATTGTATAGCTTGAACCCAAGAAGGATCCATTCACGCTTCCTATTAAGTTTGTGGTTCAACATCCACAAATATGGACGTAATAGTGTGTTTAAAATTAGGAAATAGAGAATTATAATTTATGAAAAAAAGAATAGGATACTTGGTACTTAGATTGTTAATGTTGACAAGGTTGGTCTGAAAATCTCAAAGATAAGGAGGTGGTCTTTTGTTCCGTGTTGACCTCCTTAGAATGATATCTACAATAATATTTTCATCAATAAGAAGCATGTCATTAACAAGATTATCATTATTATACTCAAGATTTTCATTTTGCACATTAAGGTTATCATAAGTTTGGGCATAATGTTGCGGAACAAGAATAGATAAACTTTTAGGATCTTTATTATTTTTAAAAGAAGAATGATAGAGAAAATAATTTTCATGAAAAATAACATGTTGGGAAATATTGATTTTATGATTTTTAAGATTTAAGTAAATGCATCCTTTAGTGTGAGGTTTAAAACCAAGGTAAATACTAAGAACAATATGACTGTCTAATTTTTTTTAGAGCAGTAGGTGTAGAGGAATAACATAAACACAAAAAAAACACGCAACTTAGACATATCATAGATTTTGGCATGAAATTTTTCATAAGGAGTGTTATTATTAAGAAAAAAAGTATGTGTGCAGTTTATTAGAGAAACATCAAGTTGAATAGCAAAACACTAGAAACTAGTAAGTAAATTAGATTGAAAAAGTAGAACACGAGTAACATTTAAAAGATTTTGATGTTTTCGTTCCACAACACCACTTGGTTCAGGAGTTTCAAAGTACGTGTAATCTAATATATAATTCCTTTTGAAGCATAAAAAAATTTCATAACAAACTCAACACCATTATTAGTTCTAATATAATTTATAGAAGTTTTAAATTGATTTTTGACATAAGATATAAAATTAAAAACATTAACCTGAACTTCATTCAAATGTGTTTTCTTCCACGACAAGTGCAAATCTCCTTGCCTCTATTAGATTTAAAACTATTATCATCTTGGTTATGAAAATCATTCCTCTATTAGATTTAAAACTATTATCATCTTGGTTATGAAAATCATTCTTTCTATAACAAATAGTTTCAATATGACAACTTCTCTCACAAAAAACAAGTAACGCTAGGAGTGGGTACTATAGGAGTGGCTACAGGAATACAGGAGCACACACTACCATTCCGGTCTATTCAAGTAAATCAAGGATATATACTTTTTTAACAACAGTAAATATCTGAAATGTTCCGTGTAACTTCAAGATCCACAAAATATGTCAAGTCTCCTAAGTTCTTTATGAGAAAATAATGGTAGAGAAGACTATAGCTTGTATTATATCAACATCAATTTTTTTTCAGAGAATATGGATAGAAGGCTTCTAGAAGGAAACTAATTATTTAATTATTTTATTTATTTTTATGACATTATCAGATTGTAATAATTTTATTTTGTTTTCTTTATTTAGCTATACCTAGAATGGGTACAATACTTGTATATATTCAGTTCTTTATTTTGAATGAAATACACAGAAAAACAGAGAGCATATATTCATTCTCATGTCTTTTGTTCATCTTTGTTCTTCTCTTTATTTTCATAATATGGTATTAGAGCTCTAATTTGAGAGCTCTGGTTGCTACATTTATTATGGCCGAAATTATTGATCCCTCACAATATTTTTCACCTTATCATGTTAGTTTTTAGCAACATATGGTTTGTTCTATTGGTACACACCAAAAGAGACAATTTTTTGGTGATCAGTCAAAAACAATGAATGATACTAACAGAAGTAGTTTTGGAAGACGATATACTTCTAATGTTTGCAGTCATTGTGTAAAGACAGGACATGTGATTGATACGTGCTATACAAGGCATGGTTTTCCACCTCAGTTCAAGTTTAATAATAATTAGCATAATCATGAAGGTTCAAGGTCAGAGGTACATTCTCAGCATATTGGTTTTACTCCAGGCAGTATCAAACATTGTTAACCCTTCTATAACAGTCTAAATCCAGTGACAATGTCTCTAATCAAATATCTGATATTCCTTCCAACACAACAACACACATTGATAATAAATTTCTCTCTTCCTTTAGTTCTTGGATTATTGATAGTGGTGCTACTGATCATATTTGTTCATCTTTGAGTCATTTCACTTCATATATCAAATTAATTCTATCTCTGTCAAATTACCAAATGGAAATCAAGTCTTTGCAAATTATTCTGGAAGTATTTTTATCAATCAAGATCATGTCTTAGATAATGTTTTATATATTCCTAACTTCACTTTTAACCTTCTTTCAGTAGCAAAGTTAATTGATAATTTGTCTCGTGTGATTGTTTTTGATTCTAATGGTTGTCATATTAAGGACAAAACCTCCTTGAAAATTATTGGATCAGCCGAGATGGAAGGAAGACTTTATATACTCAGGGTCTCTTCTTATCAAAGCCTTCAAATCAAACCTGTCAAATCTCCACATATCACCAATATTGTTAATTTCACTGCTAGTGATCTCGAAACCCTTTGGCATTTTCGGTTAGGGCATGTTTCAAACAAATCTT
>Ga0209700_102068_pt1 | contig 41335 bp, 19 predicted proteins | sample SiratroredBW_FD_187528 | JGI IMG/M metagenome (GOLD analysis project Ga0209700, IMG submission 187528) | Root nodule microbial communities of legume samples collected from California, USA - Siratro red BW (SPAdes) (version 2) | ecosystem: Host-associated > Plants > Roots > Nodule | place: USA...
AACTATTTTGAATGAGAATTATACATATATATATATATATATATATATATATATATTGAAATAATACTTTTAGGACTTTTTAATATTCTATATATTATTTTAATATTTTATTTTAAATTAAATATTATTATTTTAAAATTATTTAGAACATAATACCTCATAAAGGGTTTTCCAAAATTTCATATTAAATATCGCATGACGCATACGACTATTTAATATTTAAAATTATTTAGAACATAATACCTTACAAAGGTTATTTTCAAAATTTCGTATGAAATATCGCGTGCGGCCATTTGATGTATAAGATTATTTTCATTTTTCATTTTAATTATTATTTATAATTTTTTATTATTTTAATTATTATGTTATTGTTTTTTAAAAGATTTAATGGATTGAGTTCAATTTTTTTAATATTTTTTAAAAAGCTTAAAATATTCAATGTGAATTTTTATTAAAAAGAATTATTTTTAAGGCAATAATACTTATGGAGAGAAAAAAATTCTACATTTTTTATTTTTATTTTTTAGTTATAGACACACTGTTTTAAATTTTATTTATTTGGATAAAATGAAATGTTAATAATAATAATAATAATAATAATAATAATAATAATAATATATTATGATTATTACATAAAAACTTAGTTAACAAGTGTTTAAATTTCTAAGTTAAATATAATAATAATAATATCGTTATTCTTATTATTATTATTACGTTAAAACTAATTTAGTTAGTGGTTAAACTTCTTAGTTATATGATAATAATAATAATAATATGACATAATTTTTTTTAATATAGTGATTAAATCTCTTAATTGTATATGGCAAACACACATGTTCACATTGCCGATAACATTTAAATGAGAAAACATATTTAATAAAAAAATAAAAAATAAAAAATAGAAAATACTAATATTTAATGGTCTTATCTAACTCATAAATGTTTTTAAGTTTGGATTGGATGGTTGAAAAAAAACACGGACCACAATCTTTTTTGAACGAAACAAAACATAGCCATTTTAATCAATTATTATTTTCTAATTTATGTTCAAATTAATTATTCCTCACTAAAATAATGAATTTATTGTTATTTATAGTTTATATGGAAAAAAATATTATATTCAACGGGTGTCTTTTTATACTACTTAATAGCTAATGTGAATATGATTTTAAAAATATATATTTTGTAATTTTATATATATATATATATATATATATATATATATATATATTACATATATTGTACTTGCTTTCATAATTCTCTAGCATATTATAACAAAATATTATTATTATCCATCGAAAGTAAATGAAACAAACTTTATAATAACAAATTGTCATTTCCATTTAAGTATTAAGGTTCACAATATTCCAACACATACTAATTTGTCTTCAAATTGTTCAGGTAGATTTAAGTGCTAAGAGACTAATACTAATACAAATTTTTTAAATTGTTCAGGCACAATTACAATTGAACTACTACAAAATGTTAAAATTCACAGCTGAACTACTATAAAAACAACAACATATTTAATTTGTCTTGCTACTTCCACTTGATCCTATAATCTGATTTGACGATGGAACACAACTTCCAACATCTAATGCCTGAAATAAAGAAAATATTTCAGTGCATTCTTTGTCATATGCTTCCACCGTCACCTCATCTCGGCACCATTGATCCACTACCATATCCTTCCATTTATCTAGTGCATTCTTTGTCATATGTTGGTACAGTCTACCAGGGGTAGGTTGCACCAGTGTATCATAGTTATGGTCCACTGGACCCTTCATCCTCTGCCTGGACCCTTCATCCTCTGCTCTTTGTGTCCATAACAATGCCAATGCTCCACTCCATCAGACTTAGAGTTCACCATTAGAGCCCATCCCATCTCCCTTTCTACAGCCTACCACTCATTCCCTCATGCAGCCTATCCCATCTCTCATAGTCATGTTGACCCCTGGTTCCTTTACTTTTACCACTATTGGTCCCTTAGTGCAACCAGTTAGAGACGATGGTGACCATCCCATCGATAGTACTTTTGGCCACGAGCTTCGTGTTGAGGAGATTCGTCGTGATCCTAGTGGAACGATCATCATCCAACCGATTGCTAAAGGGTAAGTAATAATATATTTATATTTAATTATCTTTTCTTTCAATAGTAAATGCTTAACAATTATTCTTCTATGTTTTTTAGTTGGACACCAACCATTATGCTATTGGGCACTTCATCAAGTCATCATTTAGAGGGATCTTCCATCATTATGATGCCATGACGGAGGAGGATCAACTTTAAATGGTGGACCGAATTTATTACACGGGAGACTTGGTTGGTAACTATTGCCAAGGAGTGTCATCTCTTAATCAGCCCTCAGTCCTTGCTTATACTGCTGATTACTCTGATAAGACGATTCGATAACAGTGAATTACTTAGGAAGTCAACAAAGCAAGGAAAGATGCAAGAGTGGTAAAAAGAAAAGTCAACCAATTGGAGGACGCCATGAGAATGATGCAACAATAGCTTGCCATGATGATGGAGTGTCAACATAGCGATGCTTCAATTGGTATGAGCTAAGTCCAGCCCCATTATGTAGAAGATGATGACTAGCAGCCCCTCCTGTGAGGTTCATTCCATAATATGTAAATTTTATTATTTCACACTTTTTCTTATTTATACCATCTTTTATTTATTTATTTGATTTGTTAAAATGCTTTGCATTGTTTTGACAAGTAATTTTAGTGGAAAACACTACTTCAATGAAAAAATTATTATATTTAATAAATATATATTATTTTAAACTGGGATTATAATTTATATTTGCACATTTCAGTTTCACTTAGTCATTTATTACTATTAGAACTTTAGATTAGATTTTATAATTTGATTTGATTTTAAATTTTGTTTGCTTGGTGTGTAATTTTTGGTTGTTGTGGATATTTATGTTTCTCATGTACTTTTAATTTCCATATTTTAAACATTTTTTTATTTATTTTTAATACACAAAAGAATTGGTGTTAGCCTCGGTTAAATCCACTCTACGATCTTTGTTTTTTTTTACACGCTAGTATTTGCTAGGCCGACACATAATAAAAGTCATATTAATATTTAACTTGGCATGCATAGGCAAGGATGAGATGCACTTTGATATTTATTTTAAATAATTTAACAAATAACGTCGACTAGTTGACACTTTGACGTCAGTCAAATCGATACTATTTTGTATCCTTTTAGCTAACAGGAAGCTAATTTACTCCGTCCATCTTAAAATTGACACAAATTCAACAAATAAACGTCGATTTTAGCAGTTATGCATCGATTTTTGGCAGATTTTAGTTTCAATACTTTTGTAATTTACATATTAGTTAAGAAAAAACGTTTTATTTACGAACAAAGAAATTTTGGTTTGGCTAAATGCTTTTTTGTTATATAAAAGAAAACATAAACTAAAAGAAGAAAAAAATTACTCAGCGTGGTAACGCTAATAATAAAATAATGGTTACAAGGCTAGTTTATGAAATATAAAGGAAGACAGGGAGAACTTTCTTACAACTGATGATTAGAACAATCATTGTAACAAAAATTTCACAAACCATAACAGTGTTTTCCAGTAACAGAATAAGTATTATATTTATATTGGATATTTATAATACAAAATTTAATACTTTCGTTACTTTATTCTACTTGGATCTGAAATCGGTTCAAAAGTAAATTCAGTAATATATTTATTTAATTTTAGAAAAGTGTTTATACACCAAAATTTTTACTTGAAAACTCAATCTTAAATGTAAAGAATTGGATATATATATATATATATTTGTAAACTCGGTTATATTTACAAACTTTTACTAATTTCTATTTTTTATCAAAAAAGAATATCATTAATAAAAAACACAATAGGATGCTTAAATTTGTGAGTTAGGATGTTTAGATAAAATATTTCTAAGACAAACCTATTAATTTAACACACCCTAAAGCTATTAAAAGCAGTTCCTTTATAACCGAACATTCAGGCAGACCATAATATTCATGTCTATAAAAACCTGATATGGTAAGGACTTTACCTAATTGAAAGCACTTAAACTTGATATGCTAAGGGCTTTGCCTAGTTGAAAGCACTTGATTTAGGATTCAATCCTCAATTACTCTTAATGGTCACACAAACAAGAAAAGTCAGATTTGCCTTACTCTTCACACACTCTCAATTTATATCCATACACACACACACATATATATATATATATATATATATATATATATACCCGAATCATATTTCTATATATAGCTAGTGCAAAATATTCAAGAATTCATGTTACCACTATAATTTTGTGTTAATCACAAAAAGACCCCCATGACAGGAAGTAAATATTATACGGATAAAAAGGATGTCACAAAATTATATATTGAAGCCAAATTTATTGAAATGCGTCTTACATTTTAATGGAACTGATGCATGTAAACATGCAAATCATGTTTGAATATGTGTACACATATATATGTATATATAAGATACACTGAGGCATAAACCAACATTGTGTCACGATCGAGCTTTCGGTTCTGCTAAGAGCTTAATTACAAATTCTCAGGTAAAACGAAATTAAACTGAAAATTGAAAAGTACTGAATGGCAAGCGCATATAGAGACGAAACCTCCCAAGAACTGGCCTTAAAAGTAAAGAACTCCTTCAATTTAATTTATATATATGCCACATTATCCTGCATGGAGATCAAGGAAAGCATTCAATAAGCAGGTAGCACTTTCAAAAGTATAGAAGAACTTCAAAATATCCAAATAATTAGTTAATTTGAATAAAGCAATTTACACTGTGTATACATATAAGTTACCAAATCTTATGAAAGATATGAACATCAAGGTTCTGTGCCCTTTTAATTAAAAGTATCATGCATTTAAAAGAAAAGCAAAAAACCCAGAAGGAATAACACACAGTTTCCACAACAATTTCATTCATGAATATCCAAATGCTGCATTAGAAAGGATGATTTATCGTCCAGGTGAAAGGTTTGAAAAGGATATATGGACTATTACTTTACATGGTACAGCTTAGCTTATCCAATAAGAACTCTACATGGTACAGCTAGCTGTGTAATAGTTCAAGTGTTCAACTAATAATTCAAACACATGACACTATTTTTAAGCAGTGATGTGTTTGATGAGGTAGACTATAGAGCTAGCTGGTGTTGTATATAATTTGTGAAACCTATGAACATAACATGTGTACGTGAAAATGTAATTCATGACTTTAACTCACGGCTAGAAAAAAGGAAGAAAATGGAACAGAGAAAAAGAGAGAAAGTTGGCCCCAACTGAAGCAGAAGCAGGCCAACATGGCAGATATATCATCTGATTCAGGGAGCACACAAGTGAATGTTAATTACAGTGTCACCAAAAATCTGTAAAAAGCTGTGAAGAACAGTTTCATATATTTTGATCAGAAAGACAACCTTGAAAACCCTAACTTTCTACCAGCTGCCACTGAGCAGAGGCTACACATGATTTCTGCATTATTGTTGTCTTAGAGGAAGCATTAAGCTAAAAAAGCCCTCACAAAAAATTTGCAAAGCTCAATAAACTAGATGCGCATGTGTATATGATTAAATTATGATTAAGCTTTAAAAAAAAATCAACATGTGCAGTAAGCTTTGACAAGTTTGAGTAGAATAATCACTTGAAACCGAGGCTTGTACCTTGAATAGCATTCCATGTTCTATTTTAATATATAAAATACAAACGTGTGTCTATTGAAATTGCCATTGAAATTCCACCAGTTATAAAAGCCGACAAAAACATGTGAGATGACGGGCAGCACAAAGCTTAAGCATTTGCCTAACCAACAAAATATTTGCTCACAAAATACATAACCAGTACATTAGAAAACTAGTTAGCTTTTTGATAAATGGATAAAATTCTCAGGATCAGATAGTACACCACATGATCAAATCAAGGTACATGGTGAAACAAACACAGTGGAGAAAAGATGAGTAAGGGTATATCAAATAAACTCTTGTGAGGATATTTGAAATTAAAAATATTAATATATATATATATATATATATATATATATATAAGTGAGACATATTATATAGAATTGAGGATGGTGGAGAAATGTTTAGTCTAAGAACAATACATTCAATATTTAATAAGCATTAGGTTTCTCCAACATCTATCTGAAAGATTCCATTCAATCATGTTAGAATAAAATTGTAAATAAGAAAAAGACTTGCAAAGAACATGCGTTCTAAAAAGCTTAAAAATTTGATGACATGCTTTATTCTAAACCTAGAACCTTAAATAATCATATATGTTAAAAAAATGTTTATTTGATGCTTTGTAACTTCACAAAGTATATATACACACACGACACATCTCACTTGATTACTGCATGTGTCAAAAATCTGCTTAATTTTAAAAGGAAAAAAAAAATAATTTGGAGAAAGTAATCATAAAAATGATAAGATCAATTGATGTGCCATAAACTTTGTTTTTGTTGCAAAGCCAACATGGAGATTAAATTAATCTTTTCCGGATCTTAATTAAACACAGTCGCCTCTAATTTCGCAACCTAATGAACACGGCATTGGAAATACTCTTGTCCGTATAATGTACCCACACTTAAATAGTATATTTCGAGCTATCTTGTTCCTGAATAAGAACAACTATGTATATAAAGCATTAGTTTTGTTTTGACCCAGATCCATCCATTAAATTATAAAATTTTAATATGAATATCACACTGTTTAATGACCCATATAAGTTTTAGTTCTTTCTAGCTACCTCTTGGCATTCAAACTCGTAGCACTTATTAATAACACACATGAGTATATAAATAGATAATCTAGAAGGGCATCCCCTAATGCTTCAAAACATTATAGTATATACTTTAGGTTGAGATATATGTTAGTACCTTAACTTGATGCCAGCTTAAGCATCTAACCATCAACAGATGATAAAAAAAGAACCATCTCAGGTTGGTCTAGTGATGAAAAATTTGGATGGTTTGTGTGAAATTTTAGATTCAAATTTGATTGTTATATGAAAAAAAGGAAGTGATGACAAAATGATGTAATTACCAATATTAGGTGAAACACACATCTTCCACAGGAAGAATATTCAAGAGAAATGGACGGAGGAGGTTGGTGGTTCTTCAACATTTCCCTTTGGGGTCTTCTTTTTCTTCTTGTAAGGTATACCTCTAGCCTTAGCTTGGCACTCCCTGACCTCCCTAAGGTAGACACGGATGGAGCCACTAGCAAAAGGGTTAGTCTCTGGAGAGCCTCCATTTTCTTCATAGGCAGCTCTAAGCCTACCTATGAGGGCATCAAGACTCCCCCAAGCTTGTCTGAGAGGACAAGTGCAGGGTGCTGGTGGCTCAGGCTGTCCATAGAACATGCATCCTTGGAGGTGAACCTTAGTCTTCCCGAACTGGTCCAGATACCTTAGGAAATCAAGAACATGGTTGCAATTGCACTGAGAGAGAGGAACTGGGGGTCTTTGGTTCTTCAAGTATTGTCCAAAAGTGTTCCAGTCCCTTCTCTTCTGAGACTCATAGCGGCTAAGTGTGACTGGACTCTGCTGCTGCTGCTGATGCTGCTGATGCTGGAGGTGGTAATCTAGAGGAATGTTGTTGCTTGATGAGCCTTCTGCCCCGTGACTGCCACTGCTAGACATTGTGGAAATTGTGAAATGGTGAATTAGGATCAAGAGAGAGAAGGAGGGGTTGGAGTTGGGGCTGGTTTTTTTCTAAATAAAGCCAGGGAAAGAGGGAAAGGTGAAAGTGAAAGGAATAGGAGAGTGTAGGAAGATAGAGTATTGAGATCACGTCACTGGGCTACTGAGAAGACATTTTATGGGCCATCTTGGTTCATTTCTGTTCATCTATTTTGTCCTCTTGCATATGGGAAAAGTTTGGTATACACCAAACTCTATTCAACATAAATTATTACATGATTTAAGCTCATGTTATAGTCCTAATTAATCTATATCTCATAGATAATCATGCTTTTAACTCATAAAAAGAGTTAATAAATCTCTGTTTATGTGTTAGGTAGAGATTGTCGAAGACCATAGTGGTTTTAGATTAAGTAGTTATAGTTTCACTTTTAACCCTTAAGAGATGAGAAAAATAAAGGTTCAATTGAGGATGTAACAAAAGAAAAGAGAAATTGAGATGAATAAGATGTGTTTATATATAGATCATACTCCTTGCGCACGGCTTGTTTTTCTGACAATAACATTAACTAGAGGGGAAGTCTTATAATATGATAAAATTGATGAGTCTTGTGACCTAAAAGTAATGGGTTTAAAATTTGAAAATATTTCTTTATTTGGGGAGATAAAAAATTGTGTGTTTATCCTCTTCTGGACCATACAGGGAAAAACTCTTTCTGAACTGTGTTTCACTTAGCTTGCATTAACTATGTATGTTTTCTCTATAAGCATACACAATTATTGTGATTGCCCTTATTCAACGCTAAGCCTTATCGCCTTAACCAAGCCCATTATCATTATTGCTCTCATCAAATCATTCCAATAGCTATAGAACCTGCTATTTAACATGTGTTAAGTGAGTAATTGTAAGATTAGTTTTGATTAAACTTGATATTGAATGAACTCATGCCTGAATTTATATATATATATATATATATATATATATAAAAGTTACCCGTGAAACATTTAGAGTAAATTAATCCGACTAATAAAGTTGGTTTTATAGCTCTAAACTCTAAAGTTGTATTAAATCAAAATTATTTTTGCATCCAGAATTATTTTTTCAATATTGCTTACATAAAACTACACTTATGTATGGTAACACGTCCATGGACCAATGAAAACTTTGATGTTTTGAATGTGAGTTTTTAGAAACAGTAAAAGGCTTCATGTTGTTTTGTTAATTTATGCAGAACATGCCATACAAAAGTTTCACTATGTGCTGAAAAACATCCTTTGCATTAGTTGATATTTCACTGTGATTTAAGACTGCAACACAAATCAAATACACCTAACATATTTGAATCTAAATATTGATAAATCTTATGCATATTATGTATACATCAAAAATATATTCCACGTTTATATCCTCTGGCGACATCAGTGGTTTCAGGGTAGAAATATCACAATTGATTTTGTCTCCTACCTAACCTAATTTATATAGCTGTTTGGTTTTTGAATAAAGCTGATTCTACCTTCAAACAACTTGACTAGAAGCAACAAACATACATAAACTTTTTCTTCAGCGTGTAAAATTTACAACAAATTGCTTTCAAGGTAAAATGATCCAAACAGAAATCTTTTACTTCAAAATGAATTTTATCAAATGAATAAAGACCAAATTGGAAACTCTTTTCTGATGAAACAAAAGACTTCAAACATATTTCAGGTGCAGATGATTATTAACATTTGGGTGGCCATTATTGTTATCATCCGCAAAGTGTATGTCCTATGCACACACACAACACACACTATGTTATAAATTCGAAATAAAGTGTTAAGCATGTTGTCTTCCAGAAACAGATTTTATAACCGGTTATTAGGGAGCACCTCTCTGCAACTTTGCATGCATGCCACAAGATACTTGGCCGTACTCTTTTGGAGCATGCAAAGTCTTTTTCTCATCTAATATATTTTTTTTCCCCTACAAGTTTCAGTTTGTTTTTAATGTCTTCTATTAATACTAGGTACATGTTTTGTGTCTGTACATCTTTCCACATCAGGCATGGGCAACAGATTAGCTGTCTAAATGTAAACTAATAAAGGAGGAAATGTTTGTAATTCAATTTAGGATATTAATTCAATTTTCCGATTTGTTGACAATTTTTTTGGTAAAATGTTTATTAACATATTTTGGTTTATGGAATATATGTAATATTGCCTACTTAATTATAGTATTAATATTCCAATTCTTTCTTTTTATCTTTTGTTAATTTTCAAACTTTTAAAAATGCTAAGTTGTTAAAATAGTCATATCAAATGATATTTGTGGTTTCACAATTTATTGTCTCACCTATAACAATTAATCATAAGTTGATTTAGAGCATATATATAAACTGATTTTTTTACATGTGTTTTTAATTCAAGCTACAGTTACATTCATTGTATTCGAAATATTATATTCTGATGTTTTTATGTGAGTCCCTTTAATATTTCAACTTTAAATATATTAACATTTTTTTAGTGTATACAAAAGTTTCATATACTTTAGGAATTGAGATGAAAAAAATAATTTGTCACATTTGAAGCGTCTTTTAATAATAAAATCTTGATAAAAGTATAGCATTCTAAAATTAACAATATCTTCTTTTTTGTATATATGAAATCAGAACTCTATTAATATCCTATGGACATCTCAATATGTTAATGAAAATATATTTATAAATTACTCTTAATTAACTCAGTTCACAACTTTATATATCATATTCATGCCTATGGCTTAATCGGCCCGTGAAACTTTGATTAAACTTTAAAAGTAGTTTCAACATTGGAGTAGGAAAATCTCTTTTTGATTAATGATCTAGCTAGGTTATTATTTGTAGCAAATTTGCGAAATTAAATTAGAGATTAGTTGAGGTAAGTGAGTCAATTTTGGCATTAATCCTAGTGTGGTTTATGCGGTGACATAAAATAAACAGATTTTTCTTTTCTCACTTGCCATGATTTTGTAGGGAAGGAAACTGAGGTACACATCAAATTTGATGGAGATGACAACCGACCAATGTTGAGAATTGGGCCCCTTGTAGATGCTCTTGTCAAAACTCTAATAAACTAAGATTATATTCATTCAATCGATAATTAGATATTATCAAACAGTTTGAATTAACTCAAAATATATTAGACTCACCTAGAATTTGAGTTTTGCTCCATCTCTACTATTTCCAAAACGCCTTTCTAGAGCCAAACCCCAACCCTTTTCACGTCAAGCCAAACGTTGAATTTCTCCATTCGTGAAAATTGGGTCGTCGTATAATTGTAGGGCACACTGAAATTCGGAATCCTATAGAGTACCAGAAGCATATAGATGGGAAAATTCTAGTTCAAAATACTTGTTTCATGAGAAATCATTTCGTCAATCGATGTTTACAATTAATCCCATTAGATCATTACAACAAGAATTACTTAATTAGATTGTATGGGTTGCTTATCAATAAAAGCTTTATTTTGTGTGTCATAAGATTTTGGACTGTTTCAAATTAAAGAAAATGATTTATATAAGCAAATATTACTTATAATTGTTTAGTATTGACATTAATATTGAAGAATATTTACGAATTAAGCAAAACTTGTTAATAAAAAATTCCTAAAGAAATGTGATTATTGGGTAACTTAAAATTGAGTTGACATGTGAGTTGTTTGCGAAAAGCATTGATGATGTTTTACATGTATAATTGAAGTAAAATAATAGTAATCCATAAATTTTAGCATGTCATGATTGAGTATTAAATAAATTTATCCCCTTAATTAAGATTTTTTTACAAAAATATATGATTAAATCCTTGCAGACGGTCTGTTTTTGTTTCTCTTTTTATCTTCTTCTACGGGAAAAAAAAGACCCTTATTATAGGTAGTTCATTTGCTTCAATTATAGTAGGGAAAAGATGCATCCTATGTTCTTAGGTGCATAGGTAGAAGAAAGAGAGTGATAACAAGAATTTAAAAATAAAGTAAAAAAAGGAGGAAGATAAAAAAGAAATAACCACTCCTTAACTCAGGGACTTGATGGATATAAGTAGCAACGCGTTTTTCATATTGAGATTCAACAGTGTAACTCTGACTTTTAATCCTAAAAGTTCAAATTTCTTTTATTTTTATTAGAAGGATTTAAAATTTTTGTCGTACCTACTTTTATAAATAATTTTTTTTATCAAAAAAAATTCTACAATAAAAAGTATCACATTATAAAATATTCAATAAAAAATATATATTTTCTTTTCTTCAATATAAAAAATAAGAAAAAAATTATAATTTTATAAATTTTAATCCAGAGTACCAAATAGATTAAGAGTATTTTAGTAAGGTAAAATGATGAGTACGAGAATAAAGAAAAAAAGTAAATATGTACGCATTTGTCACTAATTTTGAACACGAATTAAAAAAAGTCAAGTATTATCTATATCTATATTTATATACAATCAGTTAAAGTATTTTTTATCAATATTAAAACAGTAATGACATAGAAATTTATCATTAGAGTAGAACTAGAAGTAATAAAAATGAAAAGATACTTAAATATTTTATTAATAAACTAAAAATACGTATTTATACAAAAAAGTTAATAGTCAATTATTATTTTCGAAAACTCATCATCTCTCTAAATCTATGTTCCTCTCTTTTCTTTATGTCTTTTCTCTAAAGTCTTGCTTCTAACCTTCATCGAATCAATTATCAGAGTTCACCACTGGACTCGTGGCAACAAAATCAGAATAAGATTGCTCGACCAGAAACTTTGCTAGAGAAGTTCAAATCTATTTTTTTTCTCCTCTAAGTCAGTTTCAAATTTGTTCTATAGGTCTCTGTTTAGATTTGCATGTGCCTTCAGAAATTTCAAGAGGAGTCTTTGTGGGTTCCTCATCCTTATAGTGTAGTCTGATCGTTGATCAGATACTTTATAGTACAGGTTAGGGTGCTCATACTCTCAGGTTTTTCGAGCTCTTTTGGAGGAGTAGTTGCTCAAATCATGTAAGGGAAGTTGACTTTGAGCATTTTTTTCAATAGAGAATTTAGGTTATGCCTCTGATTATTGGTAGGAATGAAATTGATTGTTTGATGAATTTTGATGTACAACCTTATTTGAATGTTAAAAACCTGAACTGTTATGAGTTGTAGAGTTATGTTTCGTTGGTGGTTAATATTGTAATATGAAAATAGACAATATTTGTATGGTAATTCATTTAGATTGATGGTTGCATCATTTTGATAGAATCTATTTGACTAGTAGGGTAATCTAGCTTATTTTGAATATAATTAATTTGCGCTGATGGTAGAGGTAAGAGTAAGATTTTCTAATCTTAGGTGTTTGGTTTGATAAAAATTGAAAGTTGAACTTGTATTGTGAAGCATTGAAGATGAAATTTTGTGAATTGAAAGAAATTGGATAAGTTGAGAAATTTGGGTGTAATAGATGATTTCATAAATAGATATATTGTAATGCGAAAAATAGGTTATTTGAGCATGATCAGTAATGTTGAAGTAGTGAAATAGGTTGAAAAACCATAAATGCATTTGGTTTTTTTGCATATTTCGCTCAAGCGAGAGACTCTCGCTCAAGCGAATCTAGTTGAAATTTAAACATGCTCTCGGGTCAATTTTCGCTCAAGCAAAAAACTTTTCGCCCAAGCAAGAAAATATTTTCGCTCAAGCGAGGGTATTCTCGCTCAAGCGAAAATTTCACTGGAATTGGAGTGCTCGCGGGATCATTTTCGCTCAAGCGAGAGAATTTTTGCTCAAGTGACGGGGATTCTCACTCAAGCTAAAATTTTTTTTTAGGGTTTTCTATTTTGATTGTTTGATTCTTTTGTAATGCAAGTTATAGATTGAATTAAATATATTGATTTATAATTTAAATTAAATAGTATTGATGATTTAGTAATTCTTGAAATATTTGAGATTGAGATTGAGATTGAAAAATGAATGACTAGAGATATGTGCATATGATATGATATTGTTAAGTATTGATTAAGATGGTCAAGATTAAGACATAACATTTTTAGGAAAGAAAATACTCGTTTCTAAGTTAATTAGGATGTGCATTGTCTAAGGATCTTATGAGTAATGATCGATATCTTGACTCTACTAATAATAGGAATCAAATAGATGAACATTATTAGGTGGTGGGAGTTGAAGGAGGTCTGAACTATATGACTACAACTTGAAACATAGCTGGTCATAAAAGTTTCAAAGGGACTAAGCTTGTCATACAAGATTGATAATTCATTTGCTTGGAGGTTGTGTAGATTCACAACCTGGAGTTGTATGACAGGTGTATATCTTGTGGTTTATTAAATGCACGAGTCTTCCAAAAATAAAATCAAGTTTGTTTATATGTATCAAAGTCATATAGTTGAAATTGTGAATGAAATTTATTGAAATAAATGATTTTGATAAGTTTATGTGTTGTTGAAGTATGTGATTAATTTTGGATTATTCTAAGATGGTATTAAATTTGTTAGCCTACCCTATTTTTTGTATTTGTGTTTTTATTATCTATTTGTGATGATTGTGTGTTACACGGGAGCATATGGCATTGTAGAGGAAACTATGGATGATTTTTTACATTGAGCAGACTTTGTCAGCAATAGACATTTTGAAAAAATTATATATGATTTATGTAAATATGTTTTAAATTTCATTTTAGTATGATTGTATATTTTAAAGCATATTAACTATGGATTAATGTATATATGTATGTTTATGAAATCTTAACAGTGTTAGTAGAAGTTTTATTTTGTGAGGTGTTACAAGAACTAATTTGGACAATATATGTGACATTCTAGAATTGTGATGTACTACTTATTTTTTTAATACTATGATTAACAATATTATTAAATTAATTTAGATAATCTTATATATGTTTTACGAATAAACTAAACCAGTATTATACAAACACAAAAAAAGATTTGTCCAACTCAATGATTAACAACTAAAAGTTTCATCTAACGTTTTTCATTTGACAAATTCAATAGTTTAGATGAATATAATCTTAATCTAATGAAGTCAAGGAGCAGGTGAAGTCTTCATCTTATAAACGTTGGGGAACACATGAACATGAAGTCTTCACCCCATCTCTTATTTCATGAAATTCTACAAAATCAACATACTTTAGAACTTTGTTTGACGCTCTTAGTCCAACAATTTTTACAATTAAGAATATTGTTTGACAAGTTTTGGAGAAATATTAGAAAGAGATAAGCTAGATGTGAGGAAATAACTCTTGCATGACAAATTCACAACAAAGATAATGATCTACGTTGAAGAAGAGAAACTTGCATGAAACACATGTAAGGAATAATCACTTGACCAAAGTAAGTTTATTTCATCTATATATTAAAAAATAGAGAGACCATACAGAGTTTTAATCAATCATTTGACAAGAATTAACCATCATAAGATTAATCGAAGTCTTAACAGATGTAGGGGCAAGACTATAAACTTATATTATTTTTTACGAAGTTATTTGTTCGGGTAAGAACAAAAAGTTTCTTTTACTCTAAGTTATTGTTCATGACATGATGAATTTAGTGTAATGGACAAGATCAAATTTGATTATTTTCTTCTACTCCATTAAAAACCTCCCGATATAATTTAATGAATTATATTTTTATAGTTACCCAGAAAATTTATCATTTTGTTATCTCTTACAAACTAACCATTAAAATCTTGATTTAGAGTTTAATTAAAAAAAAGTATAATCATTACAAATTATACTATAAATAAGAATATTACAATAAAATAGGTACACACACTCTGGAAAAAAAGAACAATGAACTAAGAGAAGAAAGAAAACATCACAGAATCAACAATTAAATCTTCAAAATATTCAAGTAAGGGATGAAGACAATTATTGTTTTGTATATGTATAATCAATTTATATTTTTGTCAAGTTAGGTGTCTCCAACCTTATTATTCTATTTTTATTGATAACATTTTATTTGAATAAAGTATTCTTTGTTTCACTTTACGTCTGGGGTTATTTTGAGAAAGTGAAAATTTAAAGTATATATAGTTAGTGGTTTGGTCTTGGAGATTTAAATGAGTGGTATTTGAAAAATATTAAATGGTCATTTACATTGAAACTCATTTATCCTAACAAGTTATACCATTAATAATTTAAATTGATGAACATAAATCAAATAGTGAGTCATGTACATATATAATTGCACCATCTATGTAATATCAATTATTATTTGACAATTGTTATCACTTTCTTTCCTTTCCTTTTCTTTTTCATGTGTGTTATTTCTTCTTTCTAATAAAAATGATATAGTTTGAATCAAAATGCATGACATTCTCATTTGTTCGACAATTCTCTACAGTGGTAAATGTTACATGTTCAAGATTGCAATAGAATGTAGATATACAAAATAGTACATTGACATTCAGAGGACAAGGATCATCCTTATGAACAGTTCCATATGGAACATCAAACATCTTTATTATAGGTCTAATTACTATTATTTTTATTATTCTCGCAACTATAACACATGTTAATCCATTTTATACTATACTGGTGGATCAAATTTCTTTGATATGATATATAATTAAAGGATACAATTTTGTAAACCCGCACACACACATGTGTGTACATGATTATGAATCCTATGAAATATGTTTATAAATGTAAATACGTTTTTTATGAAGAAAAATTTCATAACAAGAGAGTTGATAATTTAAAATATTATTTAGAAGCTAAAGTTGAGAAAATTGTGATATTGATAAAAGAAATTAGAAGTTACCATTTGAAGAAGATTTTGAATGATAAGTCTTTATTTTTTGATAGTGGAGTTCATATACCCCTAAAATACGTATCAAACGAATAGGCTTGACTTATGGAATTATAACAAATATCTCAAGAACTTTTGATTAACATATGTTGGTGAAAGACCCATTGCCAAGGGATCGACCACTAAAATCATGACCATAACAATATAAGACTAGGAGTCAAGAAACCTTAGAAGGACCAAACTCTTCACTAGCTTTATAAATGTTGTACATAGTAGAATAGGTTTTCATTAACCTTGTATTGGACTAAGATATGTAGAATAATTGGACCTTATATTTTAGCTAAGTAGTCTAGGATTTTGGGCGTGTATTAGGACCTTGAGTAGATTAAGGTTTATTGAGCCTGGCTAGGTTTTCATTTGGGCTTCCAAAGGTTCAAGAGAAATCTTAGGCCAATCTAGGGTTGATGAGAGGTGTATGCTTGTCATGTTTTGAGCATATTCTCAAATGTTAAAAGCATGAGTGGATAAATGACACTTGAACCACTTCATGTTCCACTTTTGAAAGGTTTTTGAATTCAAATTTCCCTTTCATTCTTCCTTTCACATGGATGTCCGAGAACTCTATAAATAAGGTCCTCCATCCATTATAATTTCAATTTTGAATGAGTATTGAAAGGTTGCCAACTTTTAGTTATTACTTGTTTTGGACTCCTCTCTGTGTTAGTCTCCTAGATTCGACTACAATGTATCCTTCTTCCCAGAAGAGTTGGTCTCACCTCTCTTCTAAAAGCACTCTCCTTAATTCCCACTTCTAGAACATTGAAAATCTCCCTCCAACCAAGCTTCCACATCTTGCATTACATCTCCTCCACTGAACAACATCCAAGAACAAAAAGGAGTCTATCATATGGTATCTAGAGCTTTCATGTGGCATCTAAAGTCTATCATGTGATATCTAAAGCTATGGTTGATATAAGATAAGTAGTTATTCTTCTTCTAGTTTCTCTTCTTTTTTATGTTGTTTCAATTTCTTTTTTTTTCTTAAATTGTTTGCATTGATTGGTTTGTGTTCAATTTTTTTAAATTTCATTCAAATACTATTATTTATCTTGAACCTCCATTTGTTTGCTTCTAGGTGTTCTAATATGTTAAATCGTATGTGCTTTCAATTTGTCTTAACTATTATTCCATTTTGTTTAGTTGAATCATCTTATTTTTGAGTCACTTTGATTTTATGATCCATACATGTTTTGTCTTAAGTCATGTGTATCTTCCAATTATCATCATTTCTAGTTTTACTTTTTGATTTTCAAGTAGAGTTACAAAGTATTTTGTGTGCTTTTACTTTTCTTTTTTGAGTTCTTGTTATTAGATCATTAGCAAGCTCCTCGGTGTTAAGTTTCGATTATGTTTCCTTGAAATTGTTCATATCATGTTTTGCTTCCATAGGTTTCAGTTTGGCAATTTTGTGCTACTTGTTCCTTACTTTCAATTTCAATATCAAGTGAATGAAGTGTGCTTAGTGGTCGTGTATGTGCTTTATAAATCTGGTTTGAACATGAATTGAAAAAGGCAAACTTCTCTTAAAAGACAAAAAAAGTTGAACAAAAGAAAAAGCCTAAAGAAGGAGTAAAAGGACTTAAAGCATTTGGCTAAGACCTAAAACATAATCACTAGCAGAAATTGAAATTGAATACACTCTTGGAAGTGGACCTTCACAGTTATATAACCTATCTTGGTTAAATTTGTGTTTAGTGGGAATCTTCCTTAAGACTTTTCTTCTTTCACTTTAATAAACATTAAATTCAGTAAAGAACAAGTACATCATCTTTCTTAGTTTAAATTTGTTTTATGATATAATTTAGTTTAGGCGTTTCCTTTTGTATTCCTACTTTCATTATTACCTTCAATTTCTTACTTGTCCAATTCTTGGTAATTTTTTTAGTTTTGTCTCTTCTATAATCTCCTTTGACTTTTACTTTCCAAACTTGAGATTTTCTTGTTTTAATTTTTTTGACTTCTAGCTAGGAAATACTTGATATTTAAGCATGTCCATTGTGACCCACCTCTCTTTTTTGGGAACTTACCTAGTATACTGAATAATATTTTCTTCTTATGAAGAAACCTTGTTATACAACTTAAGATGTCTATGTATACTTTTCACCATAGTGAAATTGATTCAAGTTCTTTACCAAAGAGCCTTACGTATCTAGCTCAAGAACTTAAATCACTTAAACTTGGTAGAAAACTAAGATACAATTTTAAAAGAAAACAAGAAAATTGAAAGAAAAGCTCAACTTGGTATTCTTGAGAAGGATCTTAATGCAAAAAGAAAAAAAAAAGTAGGACTTCAAAGTTGAGGGATACGTAGTGTAAAGAGTGTAGTCTTAGAATTAGTGAATATTACCAACCTTCTCCCCTTAGAAGGCATAAAAGTAAACATAATTGACTTGCCTCACTTTCATGGTAAGGATACTGTAGAGGTCTACCTTGATTGAGAAATGAAGGTAGAACAATTATTCTCTTGTCACCAAGTTAGTGAGGAAAGGAAGGTACCTCTGGCTACTTTAAGTTTGTTAAGTCACTGCACAATATGATCCCTTAGACAATCTTATGGCATGAAAGTCATATGGGTTTTGATTATAACAAAAACTATAAGACCAATTAAAGGATATAACAAAGCTTGCGTGCATGTAGAAAGTAAAAGTTTAATAGAAAACAAAGCTCATGTAGACAAACGATTATGCAAAGATGAATGTATCAGATGATTCATTAAGACACTGGATGAAACCGTGGATATACAATCCTAACTAAATGGACGTACCAACAGTGCAAAGACATAATAGACGAACTTAGAGCGTATGGTCATGCTAGACGAATATGTAAGACACTCAATGCAAAGTTCAAAGAGTATTAAATGATATGGTCAATGTTCATAATAGAAAAAATCATTATTGAATGTATCACACAAAGTGTTCAATGTCTTCTTATGATAAATGATCTATTGTTATAAGGAGCATTTATAATTGAATATATGTTTTGAAATCACTACAAGAAAAAAGCAAAATACCAACGAAATTTTTTCGCCGATAAAATATTATTACCGACAGATTTTAATGACAAAAATTTTTTTATGATCAATTTACCGATGAATTTAATTCGTCGATAATTATCGATAGATTTACCGATGAGAAAACTTACTGCTAAATTATCTATTAGTAAATCTCTCGATAAATTGACAATCAATTTATCGTCGGATTTAATGTGTTGGTAAATCGCCCACAAACTTAGTAACGGATTTGTTCTGTTGGTAACAATTAACATATTAATAATAATATTATTATTGTTATTATTAATAATAATATTAATAACAATAATATTAATAATAATAATAACAATATAATAATAATAATATTAATAATAATAGTATATTAATAATAATAATTATTGTTGTTGTTGTTGTTATTGAAATTGTAATAATAAGTATAATAATAATTGTAACATGACAGAAAAGTTGCTCTGATCTGACAATTATAGGTTCTGTCAAGCAGATGGGAGAGATAAAAGTCAGAATATGCATGTAAATTTTTCACTTTGTGAAGGATATCCTGTGTTTGCTTAAGAGGATTAGCCATGGTTGTAGGGTGAATATTATAAATATGAGTCTACTTCTCTTTGTGTTATACTTTATTTTATATTACCTTTAAATTATTTATATTCTATGATTTGAATTCAGACTCCATTCAAAACCTCTCTTTCTAGAGCTAACTACACCTATAGAGTTATAAGGATATGCCATGTACTAGTGGACTTCCATGAAGAGAGAGAGAGAGAGAGAGAGAGAGATGCCTCCATAATGACTCTCTCATCCAATACTGGAATGACCTGAGGAGTGTCATGAGGCATTGTCATGTCCTGTCTTATTATAATAGGGAGATTATGGTTAAAGTTCAATGACTTCATAAGAAAAGGATGAGTGTTGAGGAATATAGCCAAAAGATGGAGTTGTACATGATGAGGTTTAGGATTAGGGAAAAAGACAATATCATTATTTTTAGGTTCAAGAGTGGAGTTAGTCTTAAGATAAACAACAAAAGACCTCACACACTCACATTAGTGATATTAAATGATTTAAATGTCTAGGTAGAGGTCATATTGCATCCCAATATCCCACCAAAAGACTATGATCTTAATAGGTAACGATATTTACAACAGCCAAGACAAGTCCTCTTCTACTACTGAGGGTGAGGACTCTAGTGAACATAAGAGTGAGGATGCATGCTCTTATATTGAGATCTTCTCATGATTAGAAAACTCCTCAAGAATCAACTTAGTTTACATCCTTAGTCACAAAGACAGAATTTTTCGCATAAGATGTAAAGTTTTTAAAATACTTGTGCTCTCATTGTTGACAATGTCTCATGTTGAAACTGTTATAGTGATACGCGTTGTCGAGCGTGTCCCAAATTAAATTAGAAAGCTAAATTTGTAGTATAGCTAACCTATGTCATTCTTTTTCAAAGACTACTTAGTCGTTCTCTTAAAAGAATTAAGGCATTTTAATGAAATAATTAAATTTAATAAAATAAGAACATAATTTTAAATATATTAGATAAATGCAAGTAATAAAATAAAAATAGAATTTTAAACAAATTAAATAAATTCAAGTAATAAAATAAAAACATAATTTTAAATAGTAAATAAATTCAAGTAATAAAATAAAAATAGAATTTTAAACGGATTAAATAAATGCAAGTAATCAAAATAAAAATGGAATTTTAAATAGATTAAATAAATGCAAGTAATAAAAACCAACCCAACCTCTCTTCGGCTCTTTCAAACCCCTCACTGGTTCCTAAAGAAAATCTGAATTATATGTGTGAATTAATTATACCGAGATCTCTACATCTATTTAACATTCTGAACACCCCACAATCGTAGAGCATCTCGCCGAGTACACAATATGCTGAACAGCTGCAATCGCCCATCGTGAACAACAATATTATTTTGACTTGAACATCGGTTCAAAAATTTCATAACACAATCCCATCGATATTGATTCAATTACTAAATTAATCCAATTATTAAATCTAAAAATCAAATTAAAATAGCAAGTGAGCATGTAATTATGGAAAACATTATAAAATATGAACCACGGGATTAAGAAATATGAGAGCACTTGGAGATGGGATTGAACAGAACAATTAGCGACTCATAATCACGATTGGCCCAGCAAAGCGGAAAGATGAAGGTAAAACGCACAGTAGAGAAAGAAAGGAAAAAGAAAAACTTTATTTAATCATCTATTGTCTACTATGATGTGATTCAGCTCAATCAAGAGTTTTATTTATAAAATTTAACCTAAAACATTTAATGACTAATTAGCCCTCCATAAAAAAATTTGCTCAAAATATCCAGGTGTCGCCTTGTTGTCTAGCCTTTGTGTACTGACTTCAAGTCCAATTTTATCCACTTTCCAATTCGAATTTGCTCTTGGCCCTTGAGTAACATTTGTAGATCTTTAAGTTATCTGCAAAAAAAAAAAAGAATAAAGTAAATACGAGTTTTGTGGCAAAAGTTATGGACAAAATACGAAACACTCAAATTTGTTAAAATTCCTAAAATGGTGTCAAAATAATAACAAACTTTAACTGAAACTTAATTGTCCTAATTACACCAAAAACGTGTAAAGCCCTAATAATTACCAACTGATTTATCTTTATTGTTATCATTATACAATCGGAAAGTGGTAAAAATAAATAATTATCAAATATCCCCACACTTATCATTTTGCACTCCTAGGCAAAATCTAGACCTAGATAAAAGAAAATGAAGGCTAAGTAATCAAGACTATAACCAGATTTAACAAGCTACCAATAGAAAATTATTTGAGCAAGGAATATCAAATCAAAATTTATTTTCAAATGTTGATCAGCAAAGTGTGAATTTCTCTCTTCTCGGATTAATCAATTTATGCAACCAATTATGCTATTGATAGTCATGTATATTGGTCTCCCAAGATAGTGTATCTCTCTCACTCTCGAGTGTTTAGGAAAGGTTTATAGCACTCAAACCATCTCAGTGAACATTGCCTTACCATAGGCTTGCAAGTGTTCTAATTCTCCACTTTCAAAACATAAGTTTGCGTCATTCAAGAGGCTAAGGTAATGGGTAGAATTTTTTTTTTGACAACTAAGGTAACATTTAAAGATTATTAAAAGAGCAAGAGCATGATATTTTTGCAACATCAATCAAATTAATCTTGAAAGCTACCCAGTAATTGAAATTACGCGAATTACTCCAACCCAAGCTATACAAGCATTTTCTTCTCTCTTTCTCAATTTTTTTTTTCTTTCTGTTTTTGTTTTTTTTTTTTTTTTTTTTTTTTAGAGAAACGCTCATGACAAGAAAAGAGGAGAATGAAACCCATGATCAAATAATAAGTCCTAAAATCCATATGTGATCAATCAACCTTCTCTTTTTTGTTTTTTTTTTCGAAGAAAATCTCATTACAAGAAGAAAGAACAATGAAACCCATGATCAAATAATAAGTCCTAAAATCCATATATGACCAATCAACCTTCCTCCATACTTAGGATCTTGCACGTCTCGGGCATCCCCCACACTTAGTAATTTACATAACCCAAAAGAAGACTATCATTCTCAATTAATAATCAAAGAAAATGACAAAAATGGTTTTATGTTTAGGCTTGTAATGAGTTAAATGAAAGAATGGAAAAATATAGGCTCAAAGGGGTTGACAAGGGAAATTAGTGTATAGGATGGTTGTATGGTTAAGTAGGTGAAACAATAAAAATTCCTCAATCATATTCATGCAAACATGTGAACATACAATTTCAAAATGAATGAGAGCAAGTTCTAGAAAACAACATTCATGAGAGGCAATGTCACACAAGAAAGAAAAGAGAATGGTATATAGATGAATCCATTCATGTAGACCTAAATAAGCTCACAGAGTCATAAAATGGCATACATCCATAAAAGCTGAGTACACAGTCGGTTCAACACATTTATCAAAATCTATATAAGAAATAATTCAATCAAGTGAATCAACAAAAAATCAGGGGTTCAATTCCGAGCTCCATACTAATAAAAAGGTAGAATGTCAAGAAGGTACCAGTAAAAAAAAAATTGCAATTTCTAAGAAAAATAACAAGGCTAGGAAACGAAATAAACTAAAAGAAAATGAAAAGAAAAATATAAGATAAAATAAAATGCAAAGAAACAAGAAAAGAAAAATTAAAGGAGAGAGAAACCCTGCACGTCCTGCTCCTCCACTGTTCCTTCCAGACACACCTTCATGATAGTGCTTTAAACACTATCCATTCACTAAATTGTTCCCTATCCTTTCTATCTCTAGATAATAAACATTCAATTCATAAGTCTTGTTCCTGATATTCATACATCAACATTGATTATGGTTATTAGTATAAATAAATAAATAAATAAAAGAAAAATTATAAAACAGAGAACTATGAGGAGTCCTCGACAACGGTGCCAAAATTTGATATACGCTGCTAAACGTGCCCCAAATTAAACTAAGAAGCTAAATTTGTAGTATAGCTAACCTAGGTCATTCTTCCCAAAGACTATTCAGTCATTCTTTTAAAAGAATTAAGAGGTTTTAATAAAATAATTAAATTTAATAAAATAAAAACAAAATTTTAAATAGATTAGATAAATGCAAGTAATAAAATAAAAATAGAATTTTAAACATATTAAATAAATTTAAGTAATTAAATAAAAAAATCTTAAACAGATTAAATAAATTCTAGTAATAAAATAAAAAAAATAGAATTTTAAACAAATTAAATAAATGCAAGTAATAAAATAACAATAGAATTTTAAACAGATTAAATAAATACAAGTAATAGAAATCAACCCAACCTCTCTTCGGCTCTCTCAATCATGGAACATCTTATTGTATACACAATATGCTAAACAACTGCAATCACCCACTGTGAACAACAATATTATTTCGACTTAAACATCGATTCAGAAATTCCACAACACAATCCAATTAGTATTGATTCAATTACTAAATTAATCCAATTATTAAATATAAAAATCAAATTAAAATAGCAATGGAGCATGTAATATGGAAAGAATTACAAAACATGAATCTCATAATTAAGAAATAGGAGAGTACTTAGAGATCAAATTGAATAGAAAGATGAAGGTAAAACGCACATAAGAGAAAGAAAGGAAAAAGAAAAACTATATTTAATTATCTACTGTCTACTATGATGTGATTCAACTCTACCAAAAGAGCTTTATTGATGAAAAAATTTAACCTAAAACATGAAATGACTAAATAGCCCTCTATAAAAAAAATTCTCAAAATATCCAAGTGTCACCTTGTTGTTCAACCTTTATGTACCGACTTCAAGTCCAATTTTAACCACTTTCCAATTTGAATTTACTTTTGGCCCTTGAATAACATTTGTAGGTCTTTAAGTTTTCTGCAAAATAAAACAAGAACCAAGTAAATATTAGGGTTTTGTGGCAAAAGTTATGGATAAAATACGAAACACACTCAAATCTGTTAAAATTTCGAAAATGGTGTCAAAATAATAACAAACTTTTAATTGAAACCTAATTGGCCTAATTACACCAAAACGGTGTAAAACCCTAATAATTACCAATTGATTTATCTTTATTGTTATCATTATACAATCGGAAAGTCATAAAAATAAATAATTATCATATAGCACTAGGCTAGTTGAGAAATAGAACTTAACTATTGTATCCCTCCCTAAAACATTATAAATTGCATTGGCTAAATGAAGGTGGGGATGTGATAGTTAATTAGCAGGTGAAGGACAAGTTTTCCACTAAAATGTATGAGGATAAAGTTTTATGTGATGTGGTACCAATGGAAGCTTGTCATATCTTATTGGGATATCATGACAATTTAACAATAAATCCATGAACAGTGGCCTCAACAATAAGATTACCTTCGCTCACAACGAGAAGAAGTTTATGCTTCATCATTTGATGCCTACACAGGTGTTAGACAATCAAGTGCAAATGAAACAGAAAAGAGAGATAGAGAGAGAGAAACTCATAAAATCCAAAAACAGGGACTAAAGATGCATCTGATGTGTGGGAGCTTAGTATTCTTTCCTATGAGGTCATTTAGAAAGAGAATGCTTTTTCAAATAAATCAATAAATAGAGTTATTTTCACTAAATAACGCTCATACCTCCTTTGTAAAGGAACACTTGCATGCACTTCAACATTTACAATGTCCAAGGTTTTACCTTCTACAATCCAAAATCTTTTAAGAGTTTGATGATATACTCCCAAGTGAAGGTCCAATTGGACTTTCAACTTTTTGGGGAATAGAACATCAAATTAATGTTGTTCCTGGAGATAGCCTACCTAATAGATCAACATACATAAAAAATCCCAAGAGACTAAGGAGATGTAATCTCAAGTTCACAATTTGTTGGAGAAGGGTTGGATTCAAAGAGTCTCAGCCTTTTATCGTACCTATCTTATTGGTGCCTAAAAAGGATGAAAAATGGAGGATTTATTGTGACTATAGAGCCATCAATAACACATCATAAAATATAGGCACATAATTCTTAGTCTTGATGATACGCTTGAGGAGTTGCATAAGTCCTTAGTATTTTCTAAATTGATACGAAGAGTGATTATCACTAGATAAGGATCTAAGAGGGTGATAAGTGAAAAACTTCTTTCAAGAACAAGATTGTACGAGTGGTTAGTGGTGCCTTTTGGCCTAACTAATGCATCCAACACTTTCTTGAGGCTTAATGTTTTTAGGGATTGCATAGGTAGGTTTGAAATTGTTTAATTTGATGACATTTTAGTGTACAATTGTAGTCTTAGTGAGCATGCAGAGCATCTCAGGAATGTTTACTTAGTTCTTAGAATTAACCACTTGTTTTACAATGCAAATAAAAATGCATCTTTTGTGTTGATAGTGTTATTTTTTGGGGTTTGTAGTTAATAAAAATGGGGTTCATATAGACCTCGAGAAAATCAAAGCCATCTAAGAGTGGCAGATGTAAGGAGTTTTCATGGATTATCAAGTTATTACAAATGTTTTGTTCCTAATTTCTCTAGTCTATATTCACCACTAAATGAGTTAGTGAAGAAAGACGTCACATTCAGTTGGAAAGAGAAACATGGGCAAGCTTTCCAAAAGCTTAAAGTTCAACTCACTAATACACCAATTCTAGCTTTACCTGACTTTTCAAAAACATTTGAGTTAGAATGTGATGAATGAGGAAAAACATAGGTGTTGTGTTGTTGCAAGGAGGTCACCCCATTGCTTAATTCAGTGAAAATTTACATGGTGTCTCCCTCAACTATCCTACTTATGACAAAGCATTTGATGCTCTTATCTCCATAATTTCATCAAGTGTTACACTAGAGGTTTCAACACTTCCCTAGATCATTGATCTTTGTCATTTCCATGTTTAAATTAAAAGAATTTTAGTTTAAACCGTCTAACGCAATGTTAGAAAGTATAATACAAAGAGATTATAGTATAGAAAGAGAAAAGTTAACCTCAAGTTGTCTTCCAACGAATCTAATGGTAAATCTAATTGATCAATGTTCAAAACTTATTTGCATGTAATGAAAGTTAGTTATAACAATAAATTAAATGGAGGTTGAAAATTGCATTGCAGGAAAATAGAGTAGACGATGTAAAAGAGTAAATAAAACAGGTTGACTCTTAGGTTCAATCATAATGAATTCCTCATTGGGTATACTAGGATTATCACACTTCAATTCTCACATAAAGGTGAATTTAATCTAATAAGCGAAAATCAAACTCAACATAATTTTATAAGAAAAACAAGTGTTCAGTAATATATTCATTATACTAATTTCTCTATTATACTATTATCAATGTGCTACACGATAGTAATAATTTTCAAAATTAATCCTATAAATTACCATCAAAATAAGAGTCTTTGTGATCATTCACTTTGCTTTTACATTCTTTTAATTTTATCTATTGAATATATTATTTATTTTACTCAAATATTTATTAAAATTATGAGATGGACGAACTATATTTAATGTCTAATTAGTTTAGATTTTATCTTTCACATGTATTCTGAATCTTTCTACACTAAAATCTTCTTTAACAAAATTCATCTATTTTTGGTATTAAGAAAGATGTGTCACATTTTAGCCATAAGATATGGAGATTTTTAGGTAGAATATTCAGTGCGTCACTTCCTTTTTAACCCTGTTCCCCTTTTTATCGTTCTCTTGTTGCTCTCTTTCTCCTTTTTCTCCTTTATTATGATAGTATCAACTCCTATTTACAGTCCCGATTCACTATGTTAATTATTAATTATATCTAGTTCAACTTATAATTCATATTAAAAGTGACTTAAATACCTTAGTTACATTACCAAAATTCTATTAAATGACCTTAATTATTCGTTAAACGTTACCTTGAGTTCGATCTCCATCGCTTTACTAATGTCAATGATAACTTTGATATTAATTTATTTTAAAGTTTATTCACTTCTAATGTTAATGATAACTTTGATATTAATTTATTTTAAAGTTTATTCACTTCTAATATTATTATGATTGTAATATTACTATTAACTTTTTCATATGAAAAACAATTCATATAAATGTAAGATATATTTTTATGATTGGAATACGTTTCACTTTTAATATATTTTTTAGTTTACTTCCTTTAATTTTGATTAATAGAATATAACTTATTTTAGTTGTTCGTTTAAGCTAAAATAACATATAGAACCAATAACCATGGTACTAGATAAATTTTTAATCATATAATAATAATAATAATAATAATAACTATTATTATTATTATTATTCCTATTATAATTACTATTATTATTATTATAATTACTATTATTATTAGTATTAAACTTAAAAATAATATTAATCATATTATTAAAAAGCATTCATAAGAATAATAATAACAATATTAATAATAATAACAATACTAATAATGATAATACTATTATTAATAATACTATGAAGAATAATATTAGTAATATTAATTATAATCTTAATAATAATAATAATGGCAATAATAATATTCATAATATTATTAATAATATTCATAATAATATAAATAATAATTATAATATTATTATTATATATTAGTTTATATTTCATCTAAATTTCATACGTAATAATATATAGATAATGTTAAATTTATATACAAATTTGTATTTATATATTCTTAAGTAATATTCAATGACAAACTAATCATGATATCTCAAAATGTTTTAATCACAATTATCCAATATTCTAGTTCTACATAGTTATGAAGCTTTCGTTATAGACACTAATAGAGGGAAGTTTGATTTTTTTTTTTTTTTTTATTTTGGTGCAATTTCATTTTAAATTTCTAGAATGGATAAAATAAAATTTTATTTTCATTGTGGATAAATTGTGTCAAGTTAGCACGATTTCATTACGAAAAGTTAATAAAATCGTATTATTATGATATGATTTTAAAAATTTAACTAAAATCGTGTCACATCCGCATAATTTTAGTATAATAAAATTAACTTGAAATTGTGTCACATTTTCAGAACAATTAAAATCATGTCACATCAGTACCATTTTAATTTTTTTTTCTGAATTAACTGAAATCGTTATAATGACACCATTCCTTCACGAAACCATTCCAATTTGATACGATTTAATCATAACGAAAATTAAAAAATAAAATTGTCCTCTGAAAATTTTGAAAAAAAAATTACACAAAAAAAAATAACCGGGAAGTCACCTACACAAATCCGAGACCATCCTATAATAAGTAATTTTTTTCCAGTTTCAGTGGTTATTAGGTAGATACTAGAATTTGAATAAATGTGGTATATAGGTAACTGAAGTACCAATCCTACTATTTTATAAAAAATTCATAACTGTAAAATAACCTTAAATATTATCTGATTTATTCCTTACATGATGTTAAATTTATAATTTGCGCACCTCTCTTATTAATAATTAGTTTTGTTTTTCTTTTTAAACATAAAACTGTGCAACTTAATATGAAGAAATTAATATTGAATATTCATGTGTTACTGATGGAAATAAAAATCAATAAAAACAAAAATAGGAAAAAGTGGGCGATTCTTTTGGATGAAAATCGATAAAGGGGTGGAAGGTAAGATTATTTAACAAAAATTTGCTTAAGTTAAATGGAAGAAGCTCGATGCCCAGCAGAATTTAAAAAAATAAAATAAAAAAATCAAAGAGGGAACTTTATAAGAATGTTTGCAATGATTGAGAAGATCAAAAAAGGAGTTTAAAAGAACAATAAAATCATGAACAATTACTAGAGTTTGGAGTTACTTCTCAAATACACATTTACATGTTGTATACATATATAATAAATTTTGACGTAAAAATAGGATATTGATACATGTTGTAAACACTAGGATTAAAATACCCGTGTTAGAACTTTATAAATAGTAACTTCGGATTCCATTTGCGTTATGCAAAACATATGGATTACATTAAAAACTCTATATTCTAAACTTTATGATAGTTTTTTAATATTGTAACATACTATATCAATTAATGAATCAAAATAAAAAGTTATATATCAATATTGATTGTGAAATTAATGTAAAAAGATTTTATAATCAATGTAAAATCTATTTTTTACTAGTGACGTAATTCTAATGTAAAATCTATTTTATAATATATTATATATTATCTTTAATTTGATTATATTTCGAATTTGAGTCCCAACCTGAACCATAAATACATTCTTTCATGAATTTAAACAAACATATAAATTATTCAGAAGAAAATATTTATACAATGAGAAATAAGTAAGGAGTTCTACTCATCTTTTCTATTATGTTGATATCTTTTAAAGGTTAAAGCAATTATTTGTAAATGTGACTAATTTAGCTATAAAATTATTTATGAGAATATTCATTACATTTCTCATGATGGTCTTCTTCTATTCTAATATATTTTTTTATCTCTTTTTGCATGTAATTTTCTTATATTATAATATCTTTATATGTAACATTCTAGTCTTCTCATATATTAATACTTTAATATTTTTATCTCTTGAAAATTATCTGTTTACAGCATTTATAATTAAATTTCTCTATAATAATATAAATATTCATAATATTTGTTAGTAACTTGTATTTCTTTTATTATATTTTAGGATCAGGTTACATTCTTTCCCTCTCAATTAAATTTTCTCCTCAAAAATTTGGAAAACATATCTTTTACCTCTTATTTGGAGGTCACCCTCAAACAACCAAACATTGTTTTTATGAATTATGATATATTTGTTATTGTGAGCAAGTTGAATGAGTATATCAATTTTAAGGTCTTAGAAGCATGTTTAGTGGGAGAATTTGGAAACTGCAGGCTATATCCTAGTCACAAAAAATATATGCACATTTTTGTCTAATTTTATTCAAAACTTATATGAGTTAGAATACTCTAAATACTTTATTTATGTAAGTTTTTATTGATATGTAATCATTTTATACTCAAAAGTAAGATAGTATTTTAATGGTGTTGGATTCTATTCTACTCACATGAGAAAGAGAGACGAAAAGCATTATGGAAAATTGACAAATATGAGCAAAAGGCAACAATTGGATGAGCTTTTGACCTTTTGGTCCTTCTAATACCAAATTAAAGTCACTCTAAAAATACACTCCTATACTCCTTACTTTCTGAAATATTCTCCCATTTTACTGCATAACTTTTTGCTTGCTTTGCCCAATCTAAAACTATATCTATTCATTCTAATTCTAATTTTGTAAATGGTTTGTTGAACCAACTTTGGTTCCAAAAGAGTTCATTCACCTACCTCACCCAAAGAAGTCTAATTCTAGAAGTCTAATAGTATGTCATACCTATCTTAGGGTGAAAATTACGATGGTAAGCAAACTCTATGAAAATATATTTTTATCCCAACTTCCAAATTCCTTTTTTCTTTCATGCCACAAACTTTAATCATGTCATCAAGGGTATGTATAATTCTTTCTATCTTAATGGTGAGTGTATGTAGTGAGTGTTAAGGTTAAATATGGTTTCTAAGGTCTTTAAGAGTGTCTCCAAAATGCAGGAACAATCTCTATGTAAGTGAAGATAAGTATGGTAAAACATTAAATAGATAATACAGTCGCGATAGATTTAAGTGGGAACGGAGCGCAATATTTTTTTATTAGTGAGATTGAATTTGAATTATTTTTTTAAAATGGACTGAAATAGTCTTTTGTATTTTTTATTAATTTATTCTTTTGTTAATATAAAAAAAAATAATTTATATTTATGTTAAGTATTTAGTCAACTTAGTTAAATTTTGGAATAAAAAAATTACTTTAAATGGAATAAAGTAGGAAAACTCGGTCAGTATATTCAGTATAACCCATATATCACACATAAGTTGCGTTCACGTAGATCCATGACAAAATTATGGACACATTCTCCCACTTAACTAAGAAATTTCAAAGCTTTTATGTTATCTCTTTTTCATTGCTTGCCAACATAAAATTCTTAATAACACAATCTTCTTTGGAAAATAATGGTCTCATCACCATCTTATAAAAAAATCTTTTGAGTTTGCAAGATTATTAAAAATGCTTTTCTTTCTCTCAGATAAAAAAAAAATCACTAAAATACTTCTCTAACAAGTCTTGTTAAGTCATATAAAAATTAGAGTTAAAGCATAAAATAGTATAATTTTTGTACGTATTTAAAATAAATGTGTATTTTTTCTATTTACAAAAAAGAGTATATGATGTCTATATGACACAAATTTTATTAAGAAATTGTATCATGTGAAGACTATCTCAAAACAATATCAAATTTTTTAATTTTAATTCAAATTGTGTCTATGTAATATGATTTTAATGAACAAACTAGAATGAAAATCATGATACTGTGACATGATTTTAATTCAAATTATAAATCCTTACAATCACACAAAAAAAAATGCATTGAAATATTATAACTAATGAAAAAGAATTGTGTTCTAATGTAGTAGTTCAGAAGGAGAAGACCAAAAATATTAGAATTATATGAGCATGGTGCTTTATCCTAAACCAAAAAAAAACTTTAAGGGAAAGCAACAAAATCCAACATAATTCAAAAGTAGAAGACCAAAAGTCATTAAAATTGCACCAGAATGACACTTTAATTCACTATAATGGTGTTTTAACCCAAACTATTCTTTATGGGAGAATACTAAGAATGTTTTTCCTTTTCTAGACACCACTAAAAATGATTCTCTAGCAAGTCTTGTTAAGTCATACGAAATTTAGGGTTAAAGCATCAAAATAATGCAATTTTTGTACTATTTACAAAAAATCGGTATTTTTTTTCTATTTATGAAAATGAGTAAATGGTGTCTACATGACACAATTTTTTAAATTTAGCATGTGAAGACATCTCAAAGCAATATCAAAATTTTAAATTCAATTAAAATTGTATCTATATGGCATGATTTTAGTGAACAAAATAGAATGAAAATCATGATATTGTGAAATGATTTTATTGTAAATAACAAATCCTTATAATTACACACAAAAAATTGTACTGAGTGGTGCTCTAACCCAAACTAATAAAGAAAAAAATTTATGAGGAAGCAAAAAATTCCAATTCAGAAGCAAAAAACCAAAAGTCATTAAATGTGTGAGAACATGGTGCTTTAACTCAAACCAATAAAAAAATAAGTTTAGGAAAAACAACAAATTCCAATTTAATTGATAGGTAGAAGACCAAAAGTCACTAAAATTGCACTAGAATAGTACTTTAATTCACTGTAATGATGTTTAAACAAAACTATTCTTTATTAGGGAGTACCAAAATGTTTTTATTTTGGTAATTTAATTTTTTCTTATAGTGAACAAAATAGAATGAAAATCATAAAATTGTGGCATGATTTTATTGCAAATAGCAAATTTTTATAATTACACAAAAAAAATTGTATTGAATGGTGCTCTAACCCAAACTAATAAAGAAAGAAATTTGTGGGAAAGCAAGAAATTGCAATGTAGTTCATAAAAAAAAAGACCAAAAGTTATTAAAATTATACGAGCATGGTGTTTTAACCAAACCAATAAGAAAATAACTTTGTGGGAAAGCAACAAATTACATTGTAAGCATAATACCAAAGTCATTAAAATTATACTAGAATGGTACTTTAATGCACTATAACAGTGTTTTTGTAACATCCCATATTTTCATATAATAGAAACTTTATTACATAAAAATTTATATAATAAACTTAATAAACTTGAATATAAAAATTCATACATTCATCATGTATTTCAAATTTCAAATTATACTTCTCCGCATAAGATTTAATAAAATATCTTTGTAAAATTACAAATAAAGTAAAAAGAAGCTTCTCCATCACAATTCACTGGACTCACACCACCTGTCAAATTCTCTGCTCCCGTGTAATATACACGATCATCACAGTTTTAAAAACAAAACAAACAACACACAAAAAGAAGGGTAAGCTAGAGAGTTTTCAAAACAATATATATTTTCATAAATTGGATTTCTATCTCAACAAAATAACAACATTTCAATCTTTCATAATTCATCTCACATCATACATACACTGACTCACAAACAAAGACAATAGACTCTCTACTTCCGGAAGACTCGTGCATTGAGTTAAACTCAAGAGGTGTGCACCTCCCATATACCATCCATATATTCCGATCAGCTCATATTTCAAACCTCGTATACAGTCTGTCCCGATCAGTTCCTATTTCAAACCTCGGGTACAGTTCCCATATGCACAGGGTTAATCCATATGTCCTATTCCGATCAGCTCATATTTCAAACCTCGGACATGGCCATATGAATCTCCTTCGACTCTTCACTAACTGGTAAACTTCATCTATATGAATCCAATGTACCAGTAGAGTCAGGATACCTCCTTAGAATCCCCAAACAATGCACATCCTAATAATCTCAACACGGGTATCTCCTTTCTTGAAGATACTATGTCTCGATCACACACCACATCATTCACAAACATTGATACTTCATAATACAGTACATAAACATTCATCCAATTCATTAATAAATAAATAATCATAATGTTTATGAAAAACATTCAAACTAGCTTCCCTTACCCAAATTCACAAAACAAGTAATTATAATATTTATTAAAAACATTCAAACTAGCTTCCCTTACCCAAATTCACAAAACAAGTAATTATAATATTTATTAAAACATTCAAACTAGTTTCCCTTACCTCTATAGAGTAGAGATACTCAAAAACCCTAAAGTCACAGGCAACCTAACTCTGTTCAAGAATCTGATCGGACACTCTTGATCTACTCAACGCTAGGAATCTAGGGATGTCCTCTGATTTGTAAATCTGATAACCTATGAGATCACAAATCTAGAGAGAAGGTAGAAAACTTTAAAGAGAAATTGTTTGAGAGATGGTAGTTTTTATAATAATGAAATCGTATATCTTCTTAGAGAAAGTTGATAGTTTTTATAAGAATAAAACAGGATATCTTCTTAGAGACAGTTGGTGGTTTTTATTAAAATAAAACAGAATATCTTCTTAGAGGGAGAGAGAGTTAGTGGTTGTTATAAAAATAAAAAGTAAATAACTAACTTTTACTTAAACAACTTTTCTGTTAAAAAAAATAGTAGTTATCTTATTTATCTCTAAAACTAGATTTTCAATTAGTTTTTATTCTATAGCTATTTTCTAAGATATTACAGTTTTATTCCAAACTATTCTTTATGACACAATACTAAAAGTGCTTTTGTGTTTTTCTCACAAAAAACCACTAAAAATGCTTCTCCATTAAGTCTTGTTAAGTCATAAGAAATTTAGGTTAAAACATGGAAATAGTATAATTTTTATTTTTCTACATATTTACAAAACATTGATATTTTTTTATTTACAAAAATGAGTAAATGATGTCTACATGACACAATTTTTGTTAATAAATTGTAGGACCTGAAGACATATAAAAACAATATTAGAAATTTTAATTTTAATTAAAATTATGTCAATAGGACATGATTTGATTTCAGTGAACAAAATTGAATTAAAATCATGATAATGTGGCATGATTGTAACGTAAATAATAAATCCTTATAATTTACACACACAAAATTATACTCAATGATGCTATAACGGAAACCAATAAAGAAAGAAATTTATTAGAAAACAACAAATGTCAATGTAATTTCAGAAGGAGAAGACCAAAAGTCATTAAAATTGTAGGAGCATGGTGGTTTAACCTATAAAGAAATAACTTTATGGGAAAACAACAAATTCCAATATGATTAAGTAGTAGAAGATCAAAAGTCATTAAAATTGGACTGGAATGGTACTTTAATTCACTGTAATGGTTTTTTAACCCAAATTATTCTTTGTGAGGGAATACTAAAAATACTTTTCTTTTTGTGATAAAAAAATCACTAAAAATGCTTTTCTAGCAAGTCTATTAAAGTCATATGAAATTTAGGGTTAAAGTACCAAAATAGTGCAATTTTTGTACATATTTCCAAAAGATGGGTATTTTTTTTCTATTTACGAAAAAGGATGTCTACATGATAGTTTTTTTTTTAATAAATTGTATGACATGAAGACATCTCAAAGCAATATCAAAATTTTAAATTTTAGTTAAAATTGTGTTTATGCGACCTGATTTCAATGAACAAAATAGAATGAAACTCATGATATTATGACATGATTTTAATGCAAATAATAAATCCTTATAATTACATAAAAAAAAATTGTACTAAATGATGCTCTAACCGAAACCAACAAAGAAAAAAATTTAAACAACAAATTTGAATGTAGTTCAGGAAGAGAAGACCAAAAGTCATTAAAATTATACATGCACGGTGCTTTAACCTAAACTAATAAAGAAATAACTTTATATGGAAAGCAACAAATTATACTCACAAGATCAAAAGTTATTAAAATTGTACTAGAATGGTACTTTAATTCACTATAATAGTGTTTTAACCCAAACTAGTCATTATGAGAGAATACTCACAATGCTTTTCTTTTTGTCCACAAAAAACACTAAAAATGCTCTTCTAGCAAGTCTTGTTAAGTCATAAGAAATTTAGGATTAAAACATCCAAATAGTGCAATTTTTGTACGTATTTACAAATAAAAATGTATTTTTTATTTACGAAAATGAATAAATGATATCTACATGACACAAGTTTTGTTAAGAAATTGTAGGATGTGAAGACATATAAAAACAATATAAAAATTATTAATTTTAATTACAATTTTGCCTATGTGGCATGATTTTAGGGAACAAAATATAATGAAAATCATGACATTGTGACATGATTTTAATGTAAATAATAAATTTTTATAATTATACAAAAACAATTGTAGTTAATGGTTCTCTAACTCAAATCAATAAAGAAAGAAATTTATGAAGAAACAACAAATTCCAATAGAAGGAGAATATCAAAAGTTGTTAACAAATTTCAATATAATTCGATAGTAGAAGAGCAAATGTCATTAAATTTGCACCAGAATGGTACTTTAATTCACTATAATAATGTTTTAACCCAAACTATTCTTTATGAGAAAATACTAAATTTTTTTTCTTTTTGTGGAAAAAAAATACTAAAAATGCTTACAACATCAAAATTGTGCAAATTTTATACATGTTTACAAAAAATGGGTATTTTTTCTATTTACGAAAATGAGTAAATAATGTCTACATGACACAGTTTTTTTTAAGAAATTGTATGACGGTAAACATATCTCAAAACAAAATCCAAATTTTTAATTTTAGTGAAAATTATATTTATGTGGCATGATTTCAATAAACAAAATGGAATGAAAATCATGACATTTTTTTCACATAATTTTAATGCAATTTATAAATCTACACACAAAAAAAATGTTCTAAACCCAAATCAATAAAGAAAGAAATTTAGTTAGAAACAACAAATTCCAATGTAGTTCCGAAGGAGAAGACTAAAAATCAATAAAATTGTATGAACATGGTGATTTAACCCAAACCAATAAATAAATAATTTTATGGAAAAGCAACAAATTACACTATAAGCAGAAGACCAAAGTCATTAAATTTGTACTAGAATGGTACTGTAATTCACTATAATTACATTTTAACCCAAACTATTCATTATGAGAAAGTACTAAAAATGCTTTTCTTTTTGTCCACAAAAAACTACTGAAATGTTAAGTCATAAGAAATTTAGACTTAAAACATCGAAATAGTGTAATTTTTGTAAGTATTTACCAAAAATGAGTATTTTTTTTTATTTACGAAAATGAGTAGACGATGTCTACATGACACAATTTTTGTTAAGAAATTGTAAGACGTGAAGACATATAAAAACAATATCAAAATTTTTAATTTTAATTAAAATTTTGCCTACGTGATTTTAATATAAATAATAACTTCTTATAATTATATAAAAAAACTATACTTAATGGTACTCTAACAAAAACCAATAAAGAAAGAATTTAGCCAACAAAATATAATGAAAATCATGACATAGTGGCATGATTTTTATGTAAATAATAACTTCTTATAATTATATAAAAAAATTATACTTAATGGTACTCTAACTCAAATCAATAAAGAAAAAAATTTATGGAGAAGCAACAAGTTCCAACATAATTGAGAAGAAGAGATCAAAAGTCATTAAATTTTAATATAATTCAATAGTAGAAGAGTAAATGTCATTAATATTGCACTAGAATGGTACTTTAATTCACTACAATGGTACTTTAATTCACTATAATGGTGTTGTAACCCAAACTATTCTTTGTTAGGTGTTGTACTACAAACCAGATTTAAAGATTCCGGAGTCGAGATTCGGGACGTGTGGGAAAGGTATTAGCACCCCACATACCTTTAATCAAATGAATATAAATAAGTGTGGTTCTACAAAATGTCATTTTTTCCAAATAATAACAATAATACTACGAATAAAGACAAATAAAATAACAAAACAAACAAATATAAAAAAACAAAATCAATATATAAATAAGAAAAAGAAATCATGTTAATAAACATAATACAAATAATAAAAATGATGCAAATAAAAATAATAAGCAAAAATAAAACAAATAAACATACATTTTTCATTTTTTTTGACCCGACAAGGATTGACCTTGGTCCTACGTCTTATCCATAATAGAAAACCAATAGAAAACCAACGTAGTTCTAATTTTGAAATTAGTTTGTTATGATTGTTGGTATTTATTTTTTGTTTTTTTGAAAATTTTATTTAATCTTGTTTTTAAAAGAAATTTTTATATTTTGTTATTGTTAGAATTTTATATTATTGAAACTGTTTCACATTTTTATTTTTTCTAAAAAGTAAACATTTTTACTATTTTTGAAAATATTTTATTTTTTAATTATTTTTAAAACTATTTTGAATCTAATATTTTTATTTGTGAAAGTTTGTGTTTTTTATTTTTAAAAACTGATTTATTTATTCTTTTTATTTTGGAAACTTTTTTATATATTTTTAATTTCAAAATTTTGATATTTTATTAACTTTTGGAAAATATTTTATAGACTTTTTCGAAAATGATATATTTTATTTATTTTTGGGAAACATTTATTATTTTTTTATTAAAAATTTGAAAATGTTTAATATATTTTTATCTTTACAAAATTTACTTGAAATAAAACATTATTTATTGATTTGGTAAAATAAAAGTAATAATAATAATAATAATATAAAAATAAAAATGGTTTAGAGTCTCTTTTTGAGTAATCTGATGTTCTTGCTTCTATGATCTAGTGAGATTTAGGTTTCTTTTATTTTGGATCCTCTGAGACAATGTGAAACAGCAGGCTCTAGGAATTAAACAACGGGACGTGCTTAGAGCAGCATCTCCGATATAATGAAAACAAGTATGAGACGTATTAGAGCATCATCTCTATCATAACAAAGACAAATATAAGACGTGCTTAGAGAAGCATCTCCGGTATAAAAGAAACAAATTTATGATGCAAAATTATTTATTAGCAATACAAAATACTAATAATCATGATATTGAAATTTCAATAGGTCAAAACAAACAAACACCAAGGCAAACAGAATAAGAACAAATAGAACAACCACATGAGGCTGAGCAACCAAGACATACCAGTTGAAGACCAACTTTAACAAAATTCACCTCTTTCTTCTAATTCAAGCATGTGGATCTTCAGTAATTTTTTCGTGAGTAATTCTAATGCTCTCTCATAAAAGGTGGATAAAATGTGTGTAATTCTTTGATATTTGTAAAATAGTGCTCAGAGTAAATCCTCTTCATTATTTTGGTATTTTTCTTTTGTAAATAATCCTCAGATCCCTCAATTTCTCTACTAGATCAATTTAATAAATCTGCCCTTGATTTCGGTTTGATGCTGAATAATACATTAGAATCAATCAGATTTATTTGCAATTAAGCACAATAACAACCCATTATTACCATTATTTGCAATTAAGCAGAATAATATCTAATTAATATCATTATTTGTAATTAAGCAAAATAATCACCAATTTTCATTAATTAACATTTTTCTTTTGAATTTTAAATTAATTTTCATGCATTAAAAACGAGTTCCTAAAAAGACAGTCAGATTATTTAGTGGAGAGAGAAAGTATGATGTGGCAGCATTGTAATAAAAAGAAAAGACAGTCAGATTATTATTTAGTGGAGAAAGAAAGTATGATGTGGCAACATTGTAATAAGAAGATGTGCAAAAATATCAATTTTATTTTCTTTTTTTTAACACACTTTTAATAGACTGAACCTCAACAAACTAATTTACTTTATTTTTTTCAAAATGAACCCGGACTTTATTCAAAGACAAATTGTTTACGGACTTATTTTTTTTATTGTTTCTCTGCAGTTTATTTAAAACAGACCCAACACTTTTTTTCTTATTATTTTTCTATACTTTCCATTTTTTATTTTATTCATTACTTATTTCTTTTATTTTCCTATTTTATTTATTATTATTTTCCTTTTCTTTTCTTTTATTTTACTTTGTTGTTTCTTTTTCTTTTTTTATAATTTTTATTTCAAAACTTTATTCATTAAAAAAAAATGAAATCAAAACCTTTTCTTCTTCCTTTTATTTATTTAAATGACAAAGTATGATAAAAACTACATAACACAAATTTTTTATTTTGAAATAATTTTATTTGCCCGGATGAAATTGGGTGTTGACATGAAGGAATACTAAAAATGTTTTTCTTTTTGTGGACAAAAAAATCACTAAGTGTGTGTTTGGTTGAACCAATTTGAATGGTTCCACTGTTTATGAAGATGGATGTGTGTGGATCAAGTGTGTTTGGTTGAACTGATTTGCAAGGATGAATTTAAGAAGATTTTGAGGATAGGATCCTCCTTGATCTGAAGAGATTTGCAAGGATGTAATTAAAAATTATGAAACACCCCTTGTAAGATATTGTGTCATTGACATACAATTGGGTCAATTAGTAATTTCACACATATATCAATTAAAAAGATAAAAAATTATAACATCTATCTAATCATTCCCAAACTTTCACCAACCATTCCTTCAAATCCCTTCAAATCTTACCATCTATTTGTTAATCCAAACAACTTTATTATCCACACTCAATTTTATTAAAATTCACTCCCTCAAATCCACTCCCCCAATTAAACAAAGCCTAAAAATGCTTCTCTAGTAAATCTTGTTAAGTCATATGAAATTTAGGTTTAAAGTATAAAAATATTTTTGTACATATTTACAAAAAAAAAAAAATTGGTATTTTTTTCTATTTACCAAAATGAGTAAATGATGTCTACATGACACAATTTTCCTTAAGAAATTGTTTGATTGTATGACACGAAGACATCTTAAAACAAAATCAAAATTT
>Ga0209700_102069_pt1 | contig 41297 bp, 14 predicted proteins | sample SiratroredBW_FD_187528 | JGI IMG/M metagenome (GOLD analysis project Ga0209700, IMG submission 187528) | Root nodule microbial communities of legume samples collected from California, USA - Siratro red BW (SPAdes) (version 2) | ecosystem: Host-associated > Plants > Roots > Nodule | place: USA...
ATATTAATAATATTAATATTAATATTATTAATAAAATTAATATTAATATTAAAAATAGTAATGATAATAATAGTATTGACCATATTAATAATAATTATATTATTATTAATTATATCAATAATGATATTAGAAATATTAATAATTTTAATAATAACAATAATACTAACATTGTTATTAATAATAATATTATTAATGATAATAATAATAACAATGATATTAATAATAAAAATAAAAATAATAAAAAATATTAAATATATAAAAATAATTTTACTAATTGTATAATGTTAATAATTATAATAATAATTTTAATAAAATTAATTATTAATATTATTTACGAACAAATCCGTAGGTAAAACATAGGGATCCAATATGTAATTACTTGTGGATTTTTTTATAGATCCGTAGCTAAAAGTTGTAAGTAATACTAAATTTATTTACGAATTAGGATTTGTATGTAATTATCTACTAATTTTTCCATAGACAAAATTCATAAATAAAATTTCCATAAAATAGATTTGTACATAAAATATGTAAATAATATTAAATTTACTTATAAATAAAAATCTGTATATAATAATTTGTAAATAAATTAATTTTTTTTAGTGGATTAACATCAACCGAGAAAAAGTTTTGCAAATATAAGATTAAAAGAAAAATTTTAGAAGCTTTGACAAGACAATAACATCAATTAAGTTCGACTACTAAAGATTATCAATGTTAATATTTTTTTGAATTTTTAACAACTATTTGATATTTAAAAATATTTTTTGAATTTTATGATAATTAAAATACTTTCATCTAAAAGAGAAAGTTAAAATTCTTTAAATTAAAATTACATTATCCAAATAAAACATTTTAAAGATAAAAAAATTTAAAGTAAAATTAATTCAAAATCAATATATTTAAATGTCTTAAAAATTCTAAAATTTTCCATTCAAATATAAAGATAATAATACTTTCGTGTATGCCAGTAGCCTAATTTTGATTTACATAGCTAGGTCATTAGAAAGTACAATAAATCCAGAAAAAATATCGATCTTTTTTTTTTAATTTTTATTACTTAAATCTTACAGATTTACAGGTTGGAATTGCTGCAATTTTGATTTGGCATTGTAAAGATTGAGAAGTGTTGCAGTATGTTGCTACACTTGAATATTTGACAAAGAATCTCACGCTTCCAAGCTGTATGCATACTCTTCGTTGAAGATTGGAAGAAATTTTTATAAAGTAAACATGAATATCAATCGTACAAACAGTATTAGAATTTTTCTTCAAGACATCTTCACCATTGAATCAATATTTTAGGGTGTTTAATCATGTTTTTCTTTTTTTTATAATTGAAAATAAGTTTCAAAATATACCATTAATATAGGCATTAAAAATATATTCAAATATGGTTTAGCAGGCTTAATCCTTCAGTCACTGTAAGACACAAACATTTAAAATAATGACTCAAATGAGGTTTCAACATATGGACCTGTTGGAACATCACTCGGTTATGCTAGGTTTGAGGTTAGGACCACTTCATTTGCATACGTGGACAGTATTGAATGATATGTATTTGGATGACATGTATTATAGTCTCACAAATTCTCAAAAAGATTATTAATATTATAATAAATGACGATTTTAAGTTGATAGAAAGTGATTATTATATTGTATAATTTTCTATCATCGAATTAGGTAACTTTCTCCCAAACTTCACAAAGAAAGAAAAAACAAAGTTAATTAAGCCGAATGGATGGGAGAAATATGGAGTGAGTGACTAGTGAGGACCACAAAAGAAGGAGCCGTACCTTATAACTATAAAAATGTTCGTCCTGATTGAGAAATTGCCTTTCCCACTTGTTTGTGTTGGTGATCAAGTGGACAACAACTCAACAACTAAGATCACGTGCTACTTACTATGTTCTTTCTTTTACACTTCCACACCAACAAATTTTAATCACCATTAATAATTTTTTTTTACAATTTGTTAATATAATTAACTTATTCTCTTGTAAATAAAAAATTAAGTTGAAAGTGTCAAATTCATTCACATGAAATCAAGAAAAGTGTATGCCACAATTCCATATAAACACAATATCAATGCATATTTTGAGTAAACACATCTTTGAAGGTTCAAAAGGTTGAACCAAACATGGATCACTAAATGGGTGCAAGTCTTTTTATGAGATATCAGCATCGGATTCCTCCAGCTGGCTTTACTTCACAATAATGAATGTTAAAACCAACAACGAGTTATGCACGTACATTCATATCATGTTTCCTTTCTTTGCTGAAAGGTCCAATCTTATGCATGCATCGTGTTCAACTTGGAATAATTAGTTCGTTGATAGGGAGAATGACACAAAATGTGTGTGCCTATAAATGTATATAAAGATAATGCTAAACGCTACACTCATTTTCCTTAATTGGCTTCCTTTCGATCCTCAAATTCAATTATCATATGCTTCTTTCCTGTTTATGTAGCTTTGTTATTTTTATCAAATATGTGTTTCATTGGGGGTTTTAAATATACATGTAACTTACACATCGATCACACATTCCAATTTGGAAGTTTGACCTGTTCGTTCGATTTTTATTTTATTTTTTTCTTCGATGATATCGCATCATAAATTAATCAATGAGCTTTACTGGCATCAAATCCTGAAAGTATTATAAACAAAACTGATTATAAAATCGTATCGCTTATAGTATTGTCCGAAATGTAATGAGGAAGTTAAATGTTCATAACTATGATCCATTATCATTTAAATAACTTGTTAAATTTGTATGATCTGCCATTACTCACAAATACCAGTTCACCAGCCAGGGCATTCATTACCCATGCACCAAGCGCGTTATACTAAATAGAAAGATAACGTTAATTTATTTTTTTCTTCAACGTATAGTAAACCTAAGCTATACAACTTTTATCAGAACAAAATTATTAAATAAAAAATAAATAATGTTTGTTATATAAATAAATTATTAGATTATTAAATTTAGATTTAAATTACTCATCAACACCGGTTTACCAGCCAGGGCATTCATTACCCATGCACCAAACGCGTTATACTAAATAGAAAGATAACGTTACTTTTTTTTTTTTCTTCAACATACAGTAAACTAAGCTATACATCATCAGGATCAACTAGCACGTCCAAGACAACTTTTATCAGAAGAAAATTATTAAATAAAAAATAAATAATGTTCATTATATAGATTAACTTAGAAACTATTTTACAATTAAAAAAAATTATACTTTATAATTAGGGATTAGGTTTTTAAACTACCCGATAAAATCAAATTCTAAAATTAACGATCAAAGTTAACTTACTTTAAATTTAGAGTTTAATTTAATCTCTATTTATTTTAATCACTATTTTTTTTAAACTTATAAAGACTTTGAAAATTGGTTGTTCATCATATTAAAAAAGAGTAATTTATTTTACCAAATCCAATTCTTGTTAGTTTGTAAAGAGAAATTTATTGTTTATAATAGTTATGCTGAACTTCAACAGAACTATCTCTTACTATGTCATTTCATATATTTAAAATAATTAACAAAGTTAAGAAAAACAAATACATGTAAGAGTACTTTTAATGCATTGACAAGGTTTTTAATTTAATGGAGTGTTGTAAACAAATCTTCATTAAAAAATGCTGATGTGGGATAAAAATGGCCAATTTTAAGAAAAAAATCAATTTTAACATAAAATTAAAGGGAGACTTGTTTAAAAATAAAATAAAATTTTGTAAAATAAGAAACTAGCATTATGGTTGATATAATCATGGTTAAATGGAAATTTTGTTTTTGTCCTTATTGATTTTCACTCGAACTACTTCGAAAGAAAAGAAAAGGCAGGGCAAAGCAGCTTCCATTCCAATCAGGTCAAAAAGTACAGTACATAGTGAGTCGTCACATACATCATTTTCATGTCTTCAACACGCTCAAACAAGTACCTGCAAATTCGTGCTTTGCCAACCATCCATGCATGGACACCATCTCCACTCTTTCTGCAACTCCCTTTCACATATGGCAAATTGAAATACCCTAGTTCCAACATCTAAATATCTCATTACTTCACCAACCATCTTCAGTATTCAGTAACCATATACTCAAACGCCACATTATTATTCATCACTTCAAATTATTATATTTATGTGCTTACGTACCCCAACACTGTATACACTTTTCACAGCTGTATTTATAAAAATTCCATCACAGACAGTGACTCCTTCTAATGGCAACATTGCACAACCACCCTCAGCGTTCTCACTCCTTTTATTGCGTTTAATAACAAACCGCGTCTATATGTGCCAAATTCTACGCGTTAATTTTTTTTATAAACCCTAAATTCAAGAACTAATCTTTTAATCCATTAAGATTTTTATTTTATATATTTTCGTATACATAAATCTGAAAATCTTATCTGGTAACTTGGCACACTCATTTATATATATACCTAATCTTTGTCCAATAGGTTTCCTCTACACTCATCCTTCACCTTTTGCTGTGTATTTTGCGTCCATGTTACACGCACAAGTAGATTATTATTTTTGTGGCAGATCTCATCTTGTACTTTTTGTCATCGAATACAGTGTACTCACTAGTGTCTCTCAAGTCGCTCATGCATGTTGAAGGAAAAGTCCAAAACAAGGAAAGAGCGTCTTCTGTGCAGATTTCCTTGTCACTGGCATTTGTACCCTTGACAAATGTGCGAGGATAAGTTCCTGTTCTACAACCTATTCTATGTAGATGATGTATACCTAGGTTTCTGTCTTCGTTATTATCTCTAAGGTGTAACCGACCCATAATATATATAACCCTTCCGTCTTGTTTACTTTGAAATATTAATTTGGCTTCTGTTGCTGATGTTGTTTTTTTACTGCATTTTACGTGTGAGGTTTATCCATTTTTACACTGTACTCACAACTGATTAAGGAAGCTTCTGGCTAGACATTTTTTATTTGGAAAATATTATGTCCTCCCAAAAATGAGGTGAATATGAGTGGTAAGAGATAAGTAATAAAAAGAAAAAGATTGAGAGAAAACGATAAATGGAATGAAGAATAATAAGAGAGAAACAAAAATGAAATAGATGTGGGGGTGGAATTTCTTTCTTTTCGTGTTACCTTTCTTTTTACATTCAAATTTTAAGTAATAACGCTTGTGCGGTTGAGAGTTTTCATCTTGTCACAGTCACTCTTCACTATAAAAAGGAATATTTGATCATTTAAAGAAAAAGAAAATATTTAAATTGAGAAAACAAATTACAAATCTTGACAGTATTATAGAATTTTTTTTTTTTATCGTTATGACTTTTTCGTCTCTGTTTCCTTCTTATAATAAAGAGGGGTTATAAAACTATGCGTGCAAAAATTCTCTTATTGAATGATGATAAGTTGATGCCAAGAGAAAAGAGAAAGACACAAAGGAAAAGAAAGTGTTTAGTGATAAGATGAAAAGGAGGAAATATATATGTATTTAGTAATTTAACAACAAAGGGATAAAAGAAATGGTAGACCCTTTTTGGTATGATGAAGCAGTGTTTGGTACGATAGGCACTCATTTTATTGTGAACGAACGAGTTACCAAACCAAAACCATGGCTTAAGCACTTCAAGAACTGGTAATGTTAAAAATGCTAGGGATATAAGACCAACCGAACTGTTTGTTCGTTAACCTTGTCTAATGAATGTGAATCCAATAAGATTTATACAAATTATTATTGCCATGTATAAAATTCTTTTAATAATCTCTAGGTTGAATCTTAAAACTAATTTAGAATATCTTAAATTATTTATTAAGATTAGTGTATTTTCTAGTTTGTAATTTGTTTAACTATTTAATTACAAGGCTCCATGTTCAATGCAAATGTAATAAGTATTTACCTTTTGTATCATATGATAACACACATTATATCGAATCAAACTAATTTTAATATTGATTTTGGATAGCCGTGTCTCTACTAAAGTATAATCCTTTTAAAATATTCATTTTTATTTTGTTTTTTGCTTTCATTACTAACATTTTTACTATAAAAATATTTAAAAATTATAAGAAATTTGTTTTCTAAACATTTTGTGTGAAATATTCACAGCATTTTCACATGAAAAATGTCAGCATATAAAAGATTTTAGTAATTTCTCAGTCTCTGTAATTTCTTAATGTCAAAACTTTCCAATGAAGTACCCTCTCCAAAGGTGTGGATCGGACTTTCCTTGAAATAATTACACAATAATTCATTTCCCTGTTAGCAGATTCTACAATTCCTCTCAAATAACTCACAAAAATCAACCATAGCCAAATGACTGTTCTTAGCCTAGAAATGAGGCGAATCCATCAGTTAATTAATCAGAAACAAGTTTTATATCAAAATTAAATTAAAAATGTTGAAAAATATACCCTTTAATATAAATTTTTTCGCTATTAAAAAGTTGAAAGTGAATTTAATGATTTATTTTTCTTTTTACACAACCTTTATTATTAGCGCGTGAGAGTCAAAATTATTAACAAAAAGCACTAAATTTTATCAATTTAAATCTCATATTCAACAAAGACAAATAAATGTCCTTAAGAAACTAGGAATGGAATTTTTATTGCAGAGTACTTAAAAAATCATTTTATTTTAATTTCATTTAATAATCAGTGCTTTAAAGATAATATTAAAGTTAACAAATCTTATATATGATTCTATATATAAGTGCATCATAAACGTTAACGAGTGAAATGATAAAAGTGATCATACATGTGTACTTTCAGTACTAACGTACTGAAATGAACAGAGACGAAGAAAAAGTAAAATAAAAAGAATCACACATGAATATTTGCTAAGAATGAAGTTAATTAGTATAATAAGTGAATTACAGTAGGCTTTCACACGTAATTAGTTCTTGAATGACACGGGTTTTAATTAATTAATTAAACGCGTATACCTCCATGGTTGTTTTTCCTGAAACAACCCTCCAACGTTCAAAAAATGATATATCTTTTTTTTTTTTTCCTTTTCTTTAAATATATACAGCAATACAAAACACGTATTTTTTTTTCTTCCGAAACTACCCCTGTTCCGGTATGGTGCTCAACGTCGCCGTGAACTTCCCCCTTCCCCTGACACCGCCATTTCTATTCATTCCTTTCCTCGCCACAGCGCTATCAACGGTAGCGGAGATGCCAAAACTGTCCGGCGACACTTTCCCGCCAGGCTTGGCATTCCCCTCGCAGGGGAGAAACAGATTCTGTTGCCGGCGAGAGCCACATTTGTCGCCGCCGGATCTGGAGAGCGCGGAGCTGGCGGTGACGGCGAGGGCGGCCATCTCTTGCGGCGGGAGGTGGCGCTTGAGGCGGTTGAGCGGGAGCGCGAAATATAGCTGGCCAAGCTTCAATTCGTGGTCGTGGTGAACCGCGGTCACGACGTGGTCGAAGGCCATCTCGTCGGAGTCGCATATGAAACACGTGGGGTAGAGTTGCAGGAGGTAGGAGACCTTGACTGGGTATGAGAATTCATCCATCCGGCCGTCGTGAACGACGACCTTGGCCGTTGGCATCTGCGTGGTTTGGCTGCAAATGCAATTTCCCATGTAGAAGAAGTAGAGAAAGAGAAGGTGAATGAGTCAAATTGTGCGTTTGAAGGAAGCTATTTGTTTCCAACTCTTAATTGGAAACACGGTGTTGAGGTGTATCCCTCTATTTATAGGACCACCACTCTTTGGAAGAGCCAGCCAGCCTTCTCTTGCTTCCCACCTTTTCAACTCTTCTCAACTTTTCTCACATTAATATAATAAATACTAATTCTGGCCCCAACTAATTTTTAATTTATTACAAAAATAAATCAATTTCATTACATTTTAATTTATTAAAATTTTTAAGACTGCCTAATATTGACCTACTCTTAATTGGGATTCATTAAAATGAATAAATTTGGACGTGTTTATTTGTTAATAAAAAATGTTGTGCATGCATTGGGAGGAGAATGGGAATGGGTGTACAGGCTGGTGACAGGTTGTGGTGCATGAAGTGTTGAGTGAGGTAGTATTTACGAGAGAGGGACTGCTACCGGATTTTGGTGCCTTCTATGCACTTATGTTATGTGTTGTTGTTGCCTTGTTTCTTTCTTTTTTCCTTTTCTTTACTGTGTCGGGTGCTTCCTTCTGCAATTTGCACTCTTAACAGTGGAAATAATCTTATACAGTATGCGCCGAGGTAAGAGACTGTGGCTGTCGCTGTTTCACGGTTCTGGTTTTACTCTTTTTCCACTCTCTAATGTTGGCAAAAACTCTTACCATATCTTATTTTCCTTTAATATATGCTGTTAAAAAAAAATTCCTTTAATATATACTTTTGTCTGTATCAAATCAATTAGCGTTATTGTTTGGAAAAAAAAAATCCTTAAAAGAACAAAAAATAAATAAGTAGTTTTAATTTAATTAGTGTCAATATTATGACAAAAGGAAAGACAGAAACAAAATAAGGAAGGTTAATAAATTATGCCGTGTATTATTTGCTAGGTTTTTTCTAAACCTAATAAACTGCTTCCACTGGTTCATGAGTTAGTTTTCATCAAATTATTTGAACATAAAAAAATTAAATATATTACTTCTTTCTTTTCTTACTTCTTTGTCTGGGAGAGAATGAGTAAGAAATCATGATTTTGTCACAAGTCGGAGGAATGATTCATGTTTCTTTTTATTTTTTATTTTTTTTTATAACATGCTTAATGTTTCTATATCACAAAATTAAAAAAATAATTAAAATAAATCTATTGAAATGATTGATTATCTTAGTTAAACTTGTTAGTATAATTAAAACTAAATTTTTACTATTTATTTATTTATTTATTTAAACATGCTTATAAGTTTTTATTATTCATTTTCTTTATTTATTTAATTATTTTCTAATTTGGTTGTTTCTATTTTATTTCCAAGTTGTATTGAGGTATCTTAGGTTATCTTTGCCTTATCTTAGTTTAAACCGTTTTGTTTTTTTCCTCTTTCAAATTATTTTACAGCTGTAATAGAGTTAAAATACTCCTAAAATACTCAATTTTAATTTATTTTATTCATGGCAGTTAAAAAAAATTATTTTCTTTATTTCATTTTGTTATTTAAGCCCGATATTTCTTTCTGCCGCTTTTAGTTATACACTAATATTTAATAAAATAAAATTTAAAATGATAATAATTTTCTTTAGTAATAGCAATAGTCATTTTACTTCTCTTTTTACTTTTTCTGAATTAGTTTGTTCATTTTACGGTAATGAGTAGGATCTGGATATAAATGCTGTGCTAGGATGATATTTTTTATTTTTACATAAAATTATGTGGATTCATTATATAAATGAAAACGGGTCTAAATTTTTTAATAAAATTCTATAGATTCTAGAAAATAAGTAATGCCTAAAACCGTGTTACGGAATGTGCGGATAATATATATTAAAGATGTTATTCTTGTTACTTCTAGGATTAGCATGCTGATTCGGAATAAATTAGTTTGCCATTTAAAAATTTTATTTTGTAATAAAGTTATATTAAAACAAAAAGGGTAAAAATATATGTATTGGTAGAACATAGCCCTGGTCGTAACCCAAGGAAAGATTTGGGTGGGACGATAATCAACAAAAATAGGTAAAATATATAGAAGTTTATCTATGTATAACTTGAATATAAAATTTTAAAAATAAATAAAATATATAAATATCAATATAAATATATATATTATTCCTAACGCCTTATAATAAGCAAAAGAATATAAGAGAGTATCTTAAAATTCGGTCCATGTACGTGACACTCATTTAAGGCAAGACAATTGCTTCCTGAACGATACAAAGTTAATTCATATACTTAACAAATTATTAGTTTTACAATAATATTATTGTTTTTTTTTATTTTTAAATTTATTAAATAAATAATTTTTTCTCTTCACATTCGCATGTAAATCACGTGTTAGATTTATTATTATTTTTTCTCTGTCATGTATATCTCCTTTAATTTTAAATTAATAAAGTAAACTTTACTTTTTGTTTTTTTTCTTTTTTTCTTTCTCATATATATCTTTTTTAATTTTAAATTAGTAAGTAAAAAAAATAAATTTTGTTATAACCATAATTTAAATTTAAGATTTTTATCATTTTATTTATTAATACAATATTTTAAGATATGTAACATAATACAATATTTTAAGATATGTAATATCAAAAAGGTATAATTAATTGAAAAAAAAGTTTATATTGTATAGAGAAAACAACAATTATGACCTTCAATCATAATTTTTTAAAATACTGAAATTATCCTTAGCATTTATAAATTATTATTTTCATCTTCTTTTATTCATTCTTTCTTTTATAATAAAGAATCTCTTATGATTTTTTTGTTATTTTCCTGTCAAATTATTTTTTACATGAAAGGTGAGTCTTAAATATTTTGTTTTTAATAATATAATGTGATTTTGTTTTTTTATAACTTAATTTTTTTAATATTTATTGATGAAGCGAAAATAAATAATATGATAGAAGAATGTAATATAATAGAAGAGACTGAGTAGAGAGAAACTACAATAAAAAAACAGAATAAAAATTCTTATTTTATTAATTTAAAATAAAAGGGCTTTTTTAAAATAAGAAAAAAAAAGGGTTAACTTTTTTTAATTTGATTGTATTTATCTAGCACGTGAATGTGTGAGAGAAAAAATAATTATTTAATAAATAAATTTAAAAATAAAATTAATAAGAATATTATTGGAAAATTAATAATTTGTTTAATGCATGAAACAACTTGAATGGGGCAGGAAGTAACTGCCCTCATTTTAACTTGTCCCACTTTCACTTCAATCTCAATTGTGAAACCATCAACATCTCTCTTATTTTCTTTTCTTGTTTGAAAAAAATAGGAAGAGAAAGTGACACTCAAGCTCAAATTAGGAAATATATATATATATATATATATATATATATATATATATATATATATATATATAAAAAAAAAAAATAAAAATATATATATATATATATATATATATATATATATATATATATATATTCAGATTAAAAGAAAATACTAAAATAATTATATTTAATTTTTTTTGAATACAGGAGTAAGAATCTCCTATAGATTGCCTCACCCTTTTCCACTCAAAGTGGATAGACACAGTGAAATGCATTTTAATTTACAGGGTGACGGACAAACATTGAAAAACAATACAAAACAAAAAGTGCAGGTCCAGTTCTTCCAATGAAGAGTTGGACTTTTGTGACACGTTTCTTCTCTCTTAAAGGGTTGGATTTGTTCTTTCATTTTAACCTAAAGTGCCTCTTCCAGCTTCATCATAACCCCTCTCTAACTCTTTCCTTCTTTTCCCGTGAAGAACAAGTATTATTGGCATGTTTTCACTTCTTAGGTTTATCATTGAGATAAATCCATGGGAGTGGATTCAGAAAGACCTAAAGTGCAGAAACTGATTTGAACTTTTTTTTTTTTTTTACGTAGGAATAAAGTTTGAAATATATATGTATATTACATCAAATAATAAGGAGGTCGTTTATGATTTTGGAGCATCATCTCAATCTAAAACAGTGAATTAATATTTATTTTGAGAAGCTTAGTTGATAGAATTATGGGAAGAGAAATCTCATCAAATCTTATTTTGATGTGTACCTTTTCTTAATATAAAATAAGCACGATATTTTTTTTTTAATAAAATACATCAAAATCACCCTCTTTTTTACTTTGTCACTACTTTACTATTTGGAAGAAAAATCAACAGAAGAAAATAATTTTTTATAAAGTTTTTTTAATAGTTTTATTTTCTTATTTTCAAGAGAGAATATTATTGTTTTCTTCGTAAATTTAGAGAAAATATAATAATTTATTTTCTTTAATAAAATTATATTATTATTTATTATTAGTTTTGTTCCTCTTTTAATCTATTATTTTGACTGTAAATTATTATGTTGTTATTTTGTACTTAATAGTGGTATCAAAGCTTGGTTAATAGTATATGGCTATTGACGCTAGAATAATATTGTAGAAAATTATTTATTTAATTCATTATTGGAGTTAGTATGATCTTTCATATTAAAAAATAATTATTTTTATTATTAGATATAGAGTGTAGTAGTTGAGAGTACATGTCAAGAAAAATTATAACAAAAGAAAGACTCAGTATTTAAGTGTATCCACTAATAATTCATTTTTTTTCTTAAAAACTTACTTAACATATCAGTTCATGAGTTACATTTGTTGTTGTTCCAGTTAATAATAATATTCATAGTAAAAAGTTGTGTAAGACACTTTTAAAGTCATAACAACATAATATGAGATCGAAAGATTCAACATGAATAATTTTTTGTTGTGAAATATGAAGATGAAGATAGCATTGAGAAAAGACAATTATGTAGATCCACTTAAAGAAATACCTTCAGATATCACATATCAAAAGTGGAAAGAAATTAATGACAATATTATTACAAATATACATTTAGCAATGACAAGTATTGCAAAAAGGAATATTGTGAAGGAGATTTAAGATGCTCTCATCAAATCATATTAGGTTAAGTCACTTCATACAAGAATATTCTTGAAGAGAAAACTCTACAATCTTTGAATGAGTGACTTCACATCGACAACATCAACAATTTGAATACTTTATTTGCCTAACTTTCAGTGACAACATAGTTGAGAATGAGAGTGTAGAATTTCTACTTCAGAGTTTACCTGATTTGTATGATCAACTCATCATCAATGTAACAAATTAATAATACCAATGGGTATCTTCACTTTAAGGATGTTGTCAGAGTCATTCATGAAGAATAATCTTGGCTAAAAAGTAAGTAGAAATGGTGGAAAGTTCAAAGCAAGTAAAGACTTCAATGATAATGAGAGGTAGATCAAAATCATGGTAGATGAAAGTCTTTAATAAGAAAGAATCACAAATCCTATCATTATGACAAGAGATGGCATGCAAAGAATAATTTTGATACTAAGAATGGAGGAAAAAACTCTGAAATATTACATAGGGTTTTGTTGCAAGTAAGTCAAAAGACAAAGATATTTTGGTTAACGAAGCAATAATTAACTCTAATGATGGAAAACAATCTCATTATAGATGAATAGTGAATGTAGGTGCAAACTGACACATGACTCTACATCGAAATTGATTTTACATTTATAAACCTATCTTGGGGAGATTCCTTTTCATGAAAAATGATCATGTCTTGGAAATCACTAGAGTTGGTATTGTCAAAATAAAAATGTATGATATTAATACACACATAGTATAAGGAAGATGACAAGTGAAGGACTTACAAAAGAATCTATTGTTTATTGGACAATTAGATCATCTCAGGTGTAAGATCTTTTGAAGATGGGATCTTTAAGGCAGTGTGAGGATATCTGGTAGTGATCAAAGTAGAGAAGACCATGAAAAATATATATGTGATTTTGAGATATATGTTTCAAGAAGCAGATATAATAATTGCATCAATAAGTTAAGAAGAAACAGTAATGGTATGACATTATAGACATGGCCATATGTCAGAATAAGGTTTGGAAATCCTTGTAAAACATAATCACTTACCCAAGCTCACCATATTTATTTGGCATTTTTGCTAACATTGTGTGATAAACAAACAACATAGATTGAAGTTTGTTAAAGTGATTATCAAAATAAACATATATTGACTTAATTCATTACAATTATAAAAATAATATAAAAATAATTAAATAACATAACATAAATGATATATTCTTCAAAGTGTATCTTAGTAATAAGTTTCTATAATATTTGAAATTAATAATTAGTATTTTAATGTAAAATAAGTTAGTTATTTATATAAATGATGTTAAATATTAAAACTAGGTTACAGATATGATATGTTAAATGTCATGTTAGATATCACCTATTATATTATGGTAGAAACTTACATATTATATATTATTTACATTGTTTGGTTCGGGTGATGTATTGTTTACCACAATAGATTTGCGATGCCTACTGTGTTTGGGTCATGTCATTGAAGAGGATTTGTGACGACAAATTTGCAAGAGGAAGAAAGAATCTCATCATTTCTCAAGTGCGGAGAAAGAAGAAGAAAGCCAACATAACACATACAATATTATGATTGTGCCTTTCTAATACACGGTTCAAGAAGAAAACGTTGAAATAATCAATTATGTAAATCCTATTTCTCTGTACATAATTGATTATACAAATTTTATAATCGATTATATGTATTTTTTATAATAATTGATTTTTTAACACAGCAATCCAATACAGGTTGCACCTGCGGCAAATGCTTCTCTAATGATAGAAGAAAGTGTGATTGGTGGTGTTAAATGTTCCGACGAGACATGTGGTGTGTGTGAGACTAAGGAGATGATGAACCTGATGAGGAAGGAAGAATGGTTTATGAAAGGATGAAGAAAATTCTACAAGAATTTTTTTTTTTAGTATGATTATTGGAAGTGGGGATTGTTAACAATGAAGGTAAGTACGAGAAAGAATGGTATGAAGTGGAGGGTTTGATGGCAACCCTTGAAAGAATGTTGTGGGAGGTGTTGAAGAAATTACTTGCATGCAAAATTCATATCTTTCTTTTTTATAATTTTTTCTTCCGCAATTTTACTCTCTTTATTGATTAAAAAAAACTAACAAAAATTAAGAAAGTTATCAAATTTTTTACAATCAAAATAATCGAAAAAATTAAGTATATGCAATAGTAAATATAATGATTGTTACATTATTATATGTTATCTATTATACAAAACTAAATATAGAAGAAAACAAAAATTAGACTATAACCGATGTCTTTACTAATTTAAAGATTAAATAATTTATAATTTTATTTAAGTAAGACATAAATAATTTAAGACTTTTATTTAATTAAAATTTTGAATAATTTAAAAAAATTATTTATTTTAGATTTATATTTAAATAAAACAGTAATAATTTAGGATTTTAAAAAATTTATTTATTTTAAACATTTATTTAAGCAAGACATTAAATAATTTATGATTTTTATTTATTTATAATTTTTATAATTTAGGAATTTTAGTTATTTCAGATTTTTATTTAAGTTATTTATTTAGAAGTTTAAATAATATAAAAATTTATTTATTTTAGGTTTTTATTTAAGCAAGCCATTAAAATAATTAATAATCTTACTATTTCATCAATTAATTTATTAATCATATCTAACAAATTAATTATATGTCATTTTCAATTAATTTTAGTAGAAAAATAAATTTGTAATCTTTCATTTTTAACCATTAAAAAAATACAAACATCAACTACAATCATCACATCACTCACAATCTTTTATAATTTTTTTTTAAAATTTTTCTATTTCTTATTATTTATCTTTTAATTCAAACAATTTAACTTTTCACATACTTTCATTTCAAATTTACTATTCAAATCTATATCTCAACCAAACAAAGCATTAATGTGTTATCCGAATGTATTAATTCTGTTACATAGCTATGTCACCTCCTAATGTTTAATTTCATAATAAAAAAAGACCTACAAAAATTGCATTGGATAAGACTTTTAAAATTTCAAAGATAAGTATATTCAAATTCAAGAGTAGAAATATCCTGTTGCAAGGATATTATTACACGTATTGAAACAGTTAAAGACTTAAATATCCTACGTTGTTTTGATATACAGTGGTAGTAATCTAGGGACTGTTTATTTGGTGAGAATGACAGCAAAGATTTTGGCCTTTTCCATTAGTCGTTTGAATAGGTGTGTTTGGTTTGGTCCCTTTCAAATCATCTATGGCTCCATCAAGTTTCGTGTCTTATTATTTATTAAATACCAATAGCCCAGTTAATAAACATTCTTAATTATTTTATTTGTTATATACTAACAGCATCCAAATTGAGTTTTTATACAAGTTTTATTTCATAAATAAATAAATATTTGAAAGTGTAATTAATTAGTGACTAAAATAATTAATTAGTTCCTATAATTTCTACTATTTTTAAAGTGTAATTTATAATTTTAAACATCTTATAATGTCCACTACTATACACAAAAATTAGTTTCAATATTTAAAATTTCAAATTTACACACCTAACTAACATATTTTAAAAATTAAACAAAAATTTCAATATGAATCGATGGTAATACACAACAATTCAATGGAGACACTCATGTATTGCTGTGATTAAGATATCCAAAAATAATCACGATTTCCATTTCAATAATAAATGGAGATATAAAACACTAACCTTAATGACATATGTTCACACAAATGTCGGCATGTATTTAGTAATTAGAGAGAGATGTCCATCCCCACAAATGACACACAAAGAAGGAAGAAGAAAACACTTAAAGTCCCCAAACAATATACAATTGCTCTCACCACCACAGCTAGAAAAGAAGAAGGATCGTATACCAAGAATGCGTGCAAGAATAAAATTTTGGTGGAGTTTAAAAGGACTTTTACATCACATCAAAGCATATGGTATATGACTTAAAAATATTCACATTATTTACAAAATTGTTACAATATTTGTTTACGTCGTGCACATGCAAATTGTATGTAAAAGTTGCAACATAGTCCGATCATTCTCCTGCTAATGTTAGGTTATATGAGTATAATGTAGATATCTAATTGAATCTCGTATTTTAATACTTACACTACATAACATCAACTTAACAATACCTCTTCATTCACTACTAACTCTGTTATTATAACAACTTGTTTTAAATAAATATAAAATCATATAAGCTAATGTAATAAGATATATATAACCTTTGAGAAAACATTTTAAAAGGACTTAAATTAATTTCTTGATTGTTGATAAATATGACTTGAGCCATATTAAACACTAGTAGAGAGAATTTATGCTTACTTTTCTCAATCAAGCAATATGTTCATTACTTAAACAACGATACTTTCACTTAAAAATCTTTTAGATGCTTTAGCAGTAGACTTTAAAAAAAAAAGAATTAATTTTGAATCTTCGTCATTTGAGGACTATATTTTCAAACAATATATAATTACTTTTTTCTTTTCCTTATTTAGACAATGACAATTACTTTTTTCTTTTCTTTATTTAGACGATAATAATAATATAATTACCTTTTTCTTTTCCTTATTTGGACGATGACAATAATACTTTATCATTAGAGTGATATAATAACAAAAAAATCAAAGTCTTTCAAATACTAAACATTTTCATATCAATTACACTCTAAAAACAACTTTTATTGATATAAAGGTATCAAATTTTCAACTTATTTAAGTCATTAAAATAAAATTCAAATTCATAATTCGTACTTCAATTGGTAATATTAAGACAATTCAACTGTCAAGTTGTAAATCTAACTCTACCATTCAAACAAAATTTCAATAATCTCAATAAAATAATTTTTTAATTTTCAAAATACCTAACTTCTTTAAAGCTCACGTAATCACCTTACTTGTGAATGACTTGTTTCTTTTATAAACTTACTTCTTAAGAAAAAAAAATAAGCTTAGAATATTCATAAATACTTTATATTACTTCGATGAGTCAAACCTAATAAACAAATACATTATTATTATGAACTTAGACTCACAAAATTTCATCTTTTCTCAATTGATCAGTAGAAATTAGTTGTTGAAATGCATAATGTTAAGAGATTCAAAATTCAAAGAGAACAAAAAAACTTATCCCAACAAAATTCTCTTCTATTGAATAAGATGTACTCTAATTATCTTCTACTACGTGGGTTGGAATGAGAAAATTAATAAGAGATTGTCAATCACTTGTAGGAAAAACATAAGAAGATTTAACTTTTAGAAAAATAGTAATTTTTAAATAAATAAATAAAGAATTAAATATTTTAAATTTTATATTTAACCCTTTTAACTTAAGACATAATTATTTTTCTTCGTCCTCTTTTAAACTGTATTGTTTAATACTCCTAACTCCTTACACATCTAATTTCTGGTTAGAATCAATTGGATGAGTTTTATTATAGTTATCTTAATTGATATTTAAGTCTAACTATATGTTTATGTTTTTAATTTTAAAATCATAAAAACGATTATAATTAATTTATTACTTTTTGTATCATAATATACAATATTATCAACTAATTAGCTAAAAAAACTACAATCGTTTGTGCCATTAATTTGAATGTTCAAAAATGACTATAATTGTCTTAAATAATTAATATGATTATAATTATATAATTATGTTATGCATTTATATAACATTGATTATCGGTAAATATTTTTAAACACAAATAAAATCATAAATAAAATTATATTTAGGTTATGGAGTTTAGTCAATTTATTATTCGTGTTGATATAATATTAATGGAACTCTGTAAAATATTTATCATCAAATGCAAGTTTAATATTATTTCATGTTGATATTATATTTAGGTTATGGAGTTTAGCTTAAAAATTTGAAACTGGTTTTAGGTTTACGTCGCAATTGATAAAACAAAATAAATACTTGAACTGGTTTGGATGCCATAATTACAAGGATTTTAGGAATAGAAGATAATTACATGATGAATCATTATTAAATTATAGGGTTGGCCTAACTTGTTATTTCAGCCCATTTTGATAAGTCAAATATAGAATGGACAGACTGAAAATTTTGGCTACCTTTGTTGGAGACTGGATGAGTGTACCAGCCCGAGAGTTTTTTTTTTTTTTTAATTTATTTTTTTATTTTAATATATATAATTTTAAAATCACATTTAATTATATATTTTTTAAATAATTAATTTATTAACTAATTTTTCTAATTAGATAAACTAAAATAATTATTATCTTTATATATTAAATTATTATAAAAAGAATTAGTGATTGAAACTTAATTTATAAATATTAATGATTTAAAATATAATATCATTATATATTTACACATTTTAAATAATATAATGTAAAAAATTAAAAATTAAAATTATATTTTTACTTTTAGTTTAAGAAAACAGAATGAATGATCAAGTGACCAATCTGCTCTTGACACACTTATTTATCGGGCTAAACAATACACGTCAGAATGGACTAACAAATTAAAAATATTAACTCAATTTATCAGACAACCTCAAACTATGGTCTTCTACACTTAGATCACTTTGTCATGTTCGAACTTAGATAAGGAAATATGACTAAAGGAATTGAACTTAACTTATTTTTATTTTTGTTATTTTTTTATGATTGGAATTTCAAATTCACGATATAGCTTTGATTGAATGCCAGATATATCATAAGGACACGTTCCTAAGTAGTTTTTCATATTAAAATCCGATCAAAATTCTATATTTAATTGTATTTTTTTAATAATTATCAATTTAATTAACTTTTATTTTAGTATTTATCGCATAGATGTCCAATTATTGGTAGCTAAAATAATATTATTCAGTTATAATTGGTTCTTATTATATTAATTATTTATTTATTTTAATAAAATTCAGTCACTTCCATATTATTCCAAGATATGATTATGACACTTCACCACATTTTTCCAAGAAGCTTTTTGACCCAAATGCTTAAAAATATATTTTGATGACACTTCATTTAATTGGGCTCCAGTGTAAAATGTCGGTGGGTTTAACCTCAAACCAGATGTATGTTAAATCTGTTCTCACTATTTATAATTATTTTAATTGTCTTTTTATTGCATTTTAATGATTTTATTGCTATAAAGTTAAATTTTGAATGATGATTAAAAGAAGAAAATAAAGAAAAGTGTCACAGCTCTCTAAACTTGTATCTGTATTACTTTTTTATATTTAATATATGTACTGTTGTTACACACAATTGCAAGAATGGTTTTAGAATTATAAAAATAATAGAAGACAACTCCCTTAAATAAACATTTTGAATCGTTTTTTCCCCCAAATTCACCCTGGAATTTCACCAATACAATTGAAAGAGAGGGATTTTAATTTATTTATTTTTCCTTCTCTTCATTCCCCACTAGGGCTCCAACCAACAATGTGTAAATAGTAGAGGGACTGCTAAAATTCTAACATTCAAGAGTCCGACATATTAAATAGAAAGAAAATACATATATCACATAGTATGAGACATGATCCAAGTTAGTGTAAACTGAAAACTATAAATGCTGCTTGTTTAATTTAACTCTGCGCGTAGTTGAGCGAAAAACCTTTTTGTGGATGACAAGAAAAAAAATATTCTGTGCTTTGCCTTTTCTATTTATGAGAAAAAATGTTTAGGCTGCGAACTTCTTCTATTTGTCAGACCAATACCTGGTAGAGAGATTTACAGTAAAACATTTACACATTTTCTACTACGGAGTACCCTTAATTTTAACTCAAGTTATGCAATTACTATGAGTGGAAAGTTAAGCAAGGTTTTATTCCAAAAATATCATGCTAAGAGTTTATTTTTACTACGTTTCTTACATACATGTTCTTACAATAAATATTTATGAAATCGCTTATTTTTTTTTTATTAATCTTTGTATTTAATAGTCTCTGATACATTATTACTTCGTAGTTTTGGTGATCTCAGTCTCATATGGTGGGATACTCGCAAGAATACACCAAAGTTGAAGTCAGTTTGTGTGGATACTAATTAATTAGTCATAGGATAACTAATAATATTAGTTTGTGTTCATCTTCTGTGTCTCTTAGAGGAGAAATGAAGTTTCGAAGTATTGACAATGCCAACTTTATAATCAATATCTGATATGGTCGAAGATATACCAAACACCATACATTGTCCTTGTGTTGGAAACGTCAAAAGGCTTCAAAATCTAATAGGGTGATATTAAATAGATAATTTTGTTGTTTATGTTCCTGTCTTAAGTACATAGTATATATTATTATGTTGCAATGTGTTACTGTCGGTTGGTGAGGAAGATTATTTGCTTATTAAGACTAATTTGATTCAAAATCCAATTCATTTAGCCGAGAAGCATCAATGCTTGCAAGATTATGATCTTCATTATTGGGCAAGATTGTCATCACGGAGGGCCCCTCCATAAGAAAACATGAATTTTCGGACTTAAGTTGACCTAGTGTATGAATGTTAGGGACATATCATGATTGTAATAATCATTTTTTTATTTTGAATAAATAATACGATGATGGGATTAATATAATGGCTGATGATGGATAAGAGTTTGAATCATTGGAAGCTAAGTGGCACATTTTGCTCCTAGGTAAAGAGATACGATCAGATGGGTTTCTACATTGAACCTAATGCCTATGGAGTGAAGCAATTGATTAACATTTTTTTTTCTTCATAAGAATAAACAAGTTCTTTGATTCTCTCTCATAGTTCATTATTTATTAAATGAAATCTCTAGCTAGCCCAACTAATATATAGAAAAATAGACACAAACTATTTAGTGAAACTTGCGTGACATTGTATCTAATACAATCAAGTATTACAAAAAATAGGTTAAAGAAAGTGTTGCTTTCAGTATTCTTTTTCCTTGAAATTTTGGATATTCTATGCATGCGAAGTTGTGAAACGGAAGCACTACTCTGTGTTTGGAAGATGTCAAGAAACCTTGCTGATATTATGTGATAAAGAATAAAAAAGAAAAAAAAAAAGAAAAATCTTAAAGTGGTTCGACTTCACCTTTTATAACAGATTTATCCATGGCGGTGACCTTTTATTCTGACTATTTTATGAGAAAAACGTATTATTATAAGTATTGGACACAATGAAAACGAAGTTCGAGCAACTTAACCCTAGAAACTCTAAAGCTTATTAATTTTGAAATTGGGCTTACTTTTACTTTGTCATTTGTTCATATTATGTAGTTACAGAAGTGTAATGGTCTTCCCAGTGTACAGTGTATTAAAATCTGAGTTTTAAGCTTAATTTAAGGGTGAGGAAAAAGTCTAAATCGTCAAATTCAGTTCTTAATTATTTAAATCTATATTATTTTTGAATCTATTTAAATGGATTTATGTTAAATTTATATTTATATTTTTAGATTTTAAGTCCACCTCATTTAATTGGATTTAGGGATTTAGATAGGATATACATTGGATAATTTTTTGGATATTGAAAATCTAAAATCGAAGTGTGTATAAGTCATCTTAAGATATAAAATGCTAGATTAGACTAAATTCAAATAAGTTAATATTGAATTGGATTTATGTAAAATCACGTCAAGCTAGTCTGAGTTAAAATCAAGCCAAGTTAACCCAATTTTAAGTCGACCAAGTCAAGTGAACTTGGTGTAGACCCAAGTCAAAAGAACTTGGCTTAGACTCAAATCAAGCCGATTCATTCAAAGCCCAAATCAAGTCAAGTTGGGGAGAGCTCGGATTCAGTCGAGTCAGAATAGGTCCATGTTCATCCAAGTTCGGGCCACTCATGTTCACCAAAGTTGGGTCAGGCCTAGGTCTCTCCCAACTCAATCAAGACTAGATAGAGCCTAACTTCGATCAATACCAAGTTAAGTCGTGCCAAAGTTAAGTCGAGTAAGCCTGCACCGATGTCGAACTGAGTTAACTAGGCCTAGGTCATGTCGAATCGTCCTATGACCAATTCAAGTAGAGTCGGCCAAGGTCTTGGTCAATCTGAGTTAGCCCCGGTTTAAGTCAAACCAAGTTAGCCCAAGCCTAAGTCCAGCTGAGTTAACATTGGTCCAAGTTGAGCGAAGTCAACTTAAACCCAAGTTCAAGCCAAGTTTGCTCGATTCTAAGTCAAGTTGAGTTGGCCTAGAATCAGTTTGAGTTGAGTTGACCCATACCTAGGTCAAGCAGAATAATCCTGACCTCAAGTCATATTAAGTTGGCCCAAACCTAGGTTGAGTATGTCTATACCCAAGTTAAGTCAAGTTAACCTAGGCCCAAGTCAAGTTGAGTTAATCCAGACCCAAGCTAAGTTGAGTCAACCTTGTCTTGGTCGAGCCGAGTGGGCACGAGCATAGGTTGAGCCAAGTAGGCACAGGCCCAAGTCGAGTCATGTCGACCTAAGCCCAAATGGAGTCTAGTTTGTTCGGGCCAGAGTCAGTCGACTTAGCCCGACCTAGGTCAACCTGAGTTAGCCTGACCTACGTTAACCCAAGTTAGCCTAGGCATAAGTCGATTCGAGAGATTATGTCCGGTCGAGTTGACTTGGACCCAGGTTGAATCGAGTAAGCTTGGACTCAAGTCGAGTTGATTAGGCCCAAGCCGAACTTCAGTCAAGTTCGGTCTAACTAGGCCCAAGTGAGACTAAGACAAAATGGGCTAGGTCTGACCAAGTCGAGTTTGTCGCAACCGGGACGACGATCATAAAAATATTAAGTTTTAATAAAACAGAGGAGTCGCCACTATAATTTATTAAAGGAAAAACTATGGAAAAACCAAAAAAAACTCGGATAAGGCAAGTTCACGAAACCAGATTCAGAGTCCGGGAGTCGGTTACGCGTGGGGAAGGTATTAGCACCCCACAACGCCCGCCTTAAGGCAGTACTTTTAACTAAATAAGTAAACTAAAAGAGTGTGATTTTTTTTAATATTTATTTTTCCCAAAAAACAAAAATAGAATGCAAATAACAACAAATAAAAATATATATTTTTTAGTTTAAAGGGGAGCCCGACAAGGATTTGACCTCGCTCCTACATATCTCTATAAGGATAGAGAATCAGGGTTACGTAGTTCTTTGTTTGATAGAATTGTTGGTTAGTTTGATATTTTTAAATCTTTGAAAGCCTGAAAAGGCTTGGGTTTGAAAGTAAGGGAAATGAATGTTGTCAATGCCAGGTTTAAAGCCTGGGCTTTGGGTAAGGTGCCAAGTTTAAAGCTTGGGCTTTGGAAAATAGTGCAAGTTTAAAGCTTGGGCTTTGAAAAACATTACCAGGTTTAAAGCCTGGGCTTTGAATAGGGTGCCAAGTTTAAAGCTTGGGCTTTAAGGAGCAATGCCAGGTTTAAAGCCTAGACTTTGAGTAAAGTGTCAAGTTTAAAGCTTGGGCTTTAGTAAGATCATATATGCAAAATGGAAATTCTTGGTTTAGGGGTAGTTTCGGAATTTAGAGAAGTGTAGGTGCATAGCCAAATTAACGGGGGTGTAGGAAGTAATCCCACCAATCAAAACTTAACTTAAGGTCAAGGGTATTCTGGTAAATATGAGGAACTGGGGTTATATACAGGAATACAGGGGGTGCAAAGAGCACCCCCACTAATCCAAAACCCTAGGGTTTGGAACGCATGCAATGTGTCATGGAGGCGGCGGCAGGTTCGGTTTGAAGCGTGGCCAGCGAAGACAGTGATGGTTTTGTCGACGACGGCGGACGCTGCCACTGCAGCGTCAACGACGGCGACGACGCATGGTGGGGTTGTTATGTGACGAGTGGGGGGCGTGCTGGAGGTGCATGGGAGGCATTTCCATGGCAGTTTTGTGGCTGTATTGCTGCCATGGTTGACGACGTGGATGAGTGGGGCTTGTGGCGTTGTCTCAACGACGAGGGTGACGCTCGAAGGCTAACATGGTGGCGGTATGGGTCTTCCTGTGGTTGATGACGACGACAATGGCTTTGGTTGAAAATGAAGCTAGTTCAAAGGTGCTGGTTTGTTGGGTGCCTGGTGCAATTTGTGGTAAGAGAAGTGCTGCCTGTCGTGGCCGTGGACAACCATGGTGGCTGCGGGTTTGATGCGTGGACAGTGGCTTTGGAGCATGGTAGCGAAGGATACATGGTTGCGGTGGAGGACTGCGAGGCTTGAACATGTCCATGATGAAGTTCATGGTGGAGGTTGGAGCTGCATATTGGGTGGTTTCGTGGTGGCTTAAACGTAGGTAATTTGGCGCGTGGTGGTAAAGGTGGTAGGTGTGATGGTGGGCGTAGCACTGGCATGACCAAGGTACATGGCGATTGATGGCATTGATGTTGAGGGCTGAGATGGCTTGCACAATGGTTGTTTGGAGGCGTGAATGGGACAATGATAGGTGGTGATGGGCAGTTCTGTGGTGTTTTGGAGGTGCGAGGTGAAGATCAATGGAACGCGGTTAAAGGTGGATGTATGTGGTGACTTTCATGCTGTTTTTGTAGGGCGTCATGGTGGTGGTACGAATGCTTGGTGTTGTCCTGAAGGAATTGAAGTTTCTTACTTTTGCAAGCTGCAATGGAGGTGCGTGGAGGCTGTCCTGGAGGGATGGCTAGAGGTTGAAGATGGAGGGGGTGATGCTTGGGATGTTGCTGGCTTTGGTAGAGGTGTGTGGCTATTTTCGTGGTGCAGGTTAGAGGGGTGACTGATGTTGGATGGTGGTCAGAGGCGACGGTTGTGGTAGGTGAAGGTGGAAATAGTGGCAGTTGTGTGTCTTGTGGGGGCATAATTTGACGGCGTGAGGGTGGATTTCGGTCTGCATGCATGGCTGAAGCATGGCTTGCGAGGAGGCGTTTGGAGTATATGAAAGTTCATAATGGCTTGGGTTAGACGGCGACGGTGCTTGTGATTAAGGTCGTAGGTATTTAACATCATGGTGGGTGGTTTATGAAGGATATAGTGAAGAGGACGCTTGATTTTTTTTTTTCGGTTTGAAGGTATTGACTTGCGTGGTCGAGGATAGTTGTGGTGATCTATGAAGAAAGGTTAGTGAAAAGGGAAGTGGCACGTGAGGTGCTGATTGGGAATAGACAAACTTTGATGCGATAGTGTAATGGAGGGTTAGGAAGCTCGCAATGGCGGTGCATGTTTGTTCTTGTATTGTGTGGTTATGGCGACCTTGGAGCACTCATGGTGGTTGCGGTTTGGTGTAGGGTGTAACTCTAAAGTTTGATATTGTGGAGGTTGGGGATTCGCGTGAGGAAATTCTTTTGGGTTCATTGAAGGGTGGCGTTTTGAAGGTGGGTTGAAGTGGTGCAGGTTGAGGCCATAGGCTTAGGTGGCGGGATAAGAGTGGTGGTTGACCGTGACTTTGGTGGCAACTTGCATGGGAAGGAGCGAAGGCATTGGAAGTTTATGGTGGAGCAGTAGTAGTGCAAAGGAGGTCCAGTGTAAATGCAAGAGGATTTTGGCGTGTTCATAGAGATGCATTTTGATGCAATTTGTGGATTTTTTATGATGTTATGCCATGAACACATGAAATTCAAAAATAAAAGAAAAACGTACCTGAAGTTGCTTTTTTTCTTCGTGCTTTCTTTGTTCTCTCTTCTCAATGTTTTCTCCTCCTATTCTCTTTTCTTCTCGTTTCAAAATGATCTCCCCCTCTCTCTTTATTCTTGACCAATATATTTTTTTTATTTTTTTTTAATATTTTAATTGATATATTTTTTAAAAACTAGTAATTCAGTTTTAGAGAGGTTCAGAGAGGTTACTCTTTGACTCATTCACATTTATTTTTTTATTTATTTTTAATTAAAATTAATATTAAAGTGAATCTACCCAATAACGAGACTTAAAACACTTTTCAACAGTAAAAATCTATTTTTTATTATTAATTTATTTTATTTAAGTGGAGAACATGGGTTGGTGGTTATCTGAGTGGTTTAAAAAGTTGTTATTTAAAATATTTATTTATTATTATTATTTTTAAATAATACGTGGAATTAAGGAGTGAGAACATGAGAGTCTACTGCCATTGACTCATTCTTTTTATTATTTTTATTATTATTTATTTATTTATTTTTTCATCATCTTGAACGTGGAAATCAAGTAAGCAGTTTGGAAGCAGTTTTTTCTTTGTTTTTTATTTTATTATTTAATCTCCTTTTTTAATATATATTTATTTTTACTTTGTTTTTTATTATTTAATCCTTAATTATTTATTATTTGTTATTTGTCATTTTCGTTTTTTTAATTAATTATTATTTTTTTAATTATCACATTTTTAGTTTTCTCTTAATGGAAAAATTCAATATATTTTTAATTACTACTATTGTTATTATTGTTTTAACAAACTCTTAATAAACTGATTTTCCGTACTATTTTATTTTATTAATTTTATTCATTGAATATAATGGAACCAAAGTCTCTCTTTTTTATTATTTTAAATGACGACAATATAATAAAACTAGATAACACATCCTTTTATTTTAATTTTTGCATTGTTTTATAATATGAAATAATTTGCCTGCCCGGACGAAATTGGGTGTTGACAGAGTTGGACCCATATTGGGTTGAAACATTGGGCCTACATCAGGCTAAGGCCATGTTAAAGACTTCGGTCGATCGCACATTAAGTCAAGCCAAGTTGACCTAACCCAAAGTTGATTTGAGTTGCCCAAATTCAATTAAGTTAGGCTAGGCCCAGGTTAGATTAACTTGAGTCTGCCCAAGCCCAGGTTGAGCCGAGTTTCGCCAAGCTCAGGTCGAGCCGAGTTCAGATAGGTCTAGGTCGAGTCATGCCTAAGGGGATTAAGATGGACTAGGCCAAGTGGGTCAAAGTTGAGTTGTGCCTATTTTGGGTCGAGACATCGGACCTACATTGAGTTAGGGCCATGCCACTTTAGGTTGTGTTGAGTCAATTAGGATCCAGGTAGAGTCGTGTATGCCTAGGTTGGGTCCAAATTAGGCCAAGTGTAATTGAAATTAGGTTAGGTCATGCTTACATTGATCCAAATTTAGCTGAGTGCAGGTAAAGTTGAGTTTAAATGCGATTGAGATCGACCACGTCACATGAGGACCAAGTCAATTTCAAGTCATATTTGATTGATAACATGAGGACCAAGTCAATTTCAAGTCATATTTGATTGATACATCAAACTTATGTCATATCAAATCATATAAATTAAATTTAGTTGAACCCATATAAGGTGTATTCACGTCAAATTAATTAAGTTCATGTCATATTAGATTTAACCTAATTAACAATGTAAATTTAATCTTATTTAAATTAAATTGAAAATATTCAAATCAATTTGATCCACTTAAAATGGATTTTTTCTAAACTCAATCCATTTTATCAAATCTATATTAAATTTTGAAAAATTCAATTTATAATCACTCATAACTTATTTTCACATAGATTGTCTTCGGTATAAATTAACCTCCCTAACTTTCTATATAAAATGAAAAGAATGTTAAATGCTAAAGCTAGTGCGTTAGGAATGTATGGGATGGAAGGTGTTTCCATATCCCCATCCCAAGGATTACTAATTATTCTCCAATGGCCTCAAATAATTCCCAATTCTGAAAAAGTTATCTTGAATAGCAAAACACTTTCCCAAACAAGGCTACAGTAGGATAGTGGAAATTAGGATGACTGCTATTTTATAAATAATGAACTAAATATTTTATGCTACACGTATAGATTAATGCTAAAACGCACACAATTTAAAGTCAAATTACAGAAATTCATAATAAATATTAAGCTTCACTTATCGCACGCGACCTCCATTAATCTAGGTAATAAAAACACAATAATGACGTAAAAAAACTGAAGGATAAGGTTAAATTTTAATAGAAAAATATCATGACAATTTATGTGAACTGAGTAGAAAATCTAATGGAAGAAAGGAAAGAACATAGGATTAAAAATAGTCCTTTGATATGTGCCGGAATCTAAGTCAAAATAATGTTTTGCAGCATTTTTTATCGAAGAAAATGGAAAAAAAGAATCATGTTTGTGGAGTAAAAAAAGATTTTCGAGTCTTTAGTAGTTATGCCTTAAATTTATATTGCAATCGAGCATTATCTTCTCCTATCCCATTTTCAATCAGTCTCCAAAGTGTTCTGTGATATTATTTAGCATCGCGTATCAAAACTTGCAGGAATGTACTTATTTATGATTATGAAACTATATATGATCGATGAAATATTTCGAAAGGATAGAACTGATGAATGCTAAAAAAATCCAGCAATTTCTAATAATTAAAATTTATCAAATAAAGTAAAAATTTATATATATATATATATATATATATATATATATATATCCATAAAATATAACACAAATAATATATTATCGTAATAGTAGTTATGATACTATAATGGTATAATAAATTATAAAGAATCAACGTAATTTATTCTATTATTGTTATTTTTTACATATATAATTTTGTTATATTTTAGTTTTTAAATAAATTATTAAAATAAGCGACTTCGTAACTTATAAATATAAGTAATTATAAATTAAAACTTATACAAAATATGTAGAGCAACTGCCCCATAAGTGTCTTATACAAGATGAGGATACACCAATTCACTTCAAAGACAAACTGAAAAGCCCAACATTACTAACTACATTAAAAGGGATAAAAATAACTTATTCATGACAAGAAAAAATATCCTCTCACTACATCAAAACTATTGTTACTGTAGTCCCTTCTATTAGAAGAAAAGAGAGAGAGAAAATGTGTTGTAAAAAAATTCAGTTTCAGATTGTTTTTTTCAGAATATATTTTATAACTTCCATAAATCTTATTTTAGAAAACTCATTCTGGGACATATTCTTGAAAGTTTTATATATGTTTTGGAAATTTTATTCCAAAAATATTTCTCTGAAAATTATGTTATAAAAATTTCGTTTTGAATATTCCAAAACGTGTATTTCGTCAATAATTTGTAAATTACTTTAAAAAGGATAAAATGGTTATTTTATTATATTGTGGGGTGCGTCAAGAAATTGTTGGGGTGCATGAAGAAAAAGGCTGTAAGAAATGTGCCAAAACAATATACTATGTTCATGCTCCTCGTGAGGCATAACGGAGTGTTATTGAACTCATAAATGAATAGTTCTCCGTTTCATTATCAATATAAGGATATCCTTACATAAAATTGGCCTTTATTTTAAGATTTATTTATATTTTAATTTTATTTTAAGATTTTTTTTTAATTCTTTAAGAGTATTTAGTCACAAAATGTTTCCATGTTTCTTTTCAAGTTTGAAATATTATTTCTAAAATTATTCTCAGGCAAGTCATTTCAACGCTATTTTTGTACTCTTATTTTATACCTATAAAATGAGAGGAGGTGGGATGATAGGATGAGATTAAATCCAAAAGAATAAACTAAATGATTCAAAGATTTGAATTGTGAAAGTAATATTATATAAATATATAATTTTATTATTACTTTTATTTTCATCTCATATTTCTTAAATTAGTGTTGTTAAATTATAAAAACTAGTCGGTGATGATGAAGGAAAGGAAGGTACAAAATATTTCATCTATGTTAAAAAAGATTGTTGTTAAAAATAGGTAAAGAAGTTAGAAGAAAAAATTGAATTGGTAAAATTAAAAGTAATTCTTTAATTCTTTGTATAAGAATATAAATTATCATTTTATCATAAAAACACACTAACATAAGAATTTGTTCTCTTTAGATAAATAAGAATAAACACAAGAAACTAAAGAAGCATGACAAGAATTATTATGATGGTGATTGTGTGATTACTACTAATCTTATTATTCTTTGTGATCATGGATTAATCTTGTATTTGATAGATAGGAGCTACACAACATGTTACAATTAACAAGGATTTTTTCATATCTCACATTCTACATGATTTTGGAGTTTTTAAGATGGACAATGATGATGTGTATAAGGTGATTAGTATTGGTGATATTTGCAATCTAACATTGGAATGTAGTTTTTGTTGGTAGGAGTTAGACTATGCTCCAAATGTTCATTTTAATTTGATTTTTATGCATATACTAAATGTTCATTTTAATTTGATTTCTATTCATATACTAAATTACATTGGTTATGAAATTCATTTTGGTTCTAGGAAGTGAGAACTCATGTAAGTGACTAGATTGTGATTGAAGGGAAGAAAACTTCTATATTGTATTGAACTAAAGTTTTGGTGAAAATTACACCAAAATATATGGATATGGAGATATATTCGTGACACTAAAGGCTTGATCGTATAAATGAAAAGTGACTAAATTGTTTAGTAAAAAGATGTGCTTTCAGGATTAAAAATTGAAAAGTTGTAGAAATATTATCATAAATTGTTGATAAGCAAATTATGTTATTCTTTAAGAATCATCCTTCACCTAGACAATTTGAATTGCTTGAATTTGTACACTTTAATGTTTGTGGTTTGTTAAAGATAGAATCCATTTAGTGTGCACTTTATTTTGTTTTTTCCATTATCAATCATTGTTTTAGAAAGTTACGGGTATATGCATTGAAGACAAAAACATCGAATCTTGGAAAAGTTTAAATAGTTCCATAACTTGATTGACTAGTAGTCAAACAAGAAGTTATAATACATCATACTAACAATAATAATGAGTATTGTGAATCCTTTGATGGTATTATAGAAGACTCATATTAAAACATCTCTTTTCAATGGTTTAGTAATAAGGATTACCAATAAATTCATTGAGAAAGTTAGGCATATGATCTCTAAAGCTAAGTTACTAAAACATTTTTTGAAGTTAGACATTGTACACTATAGTGCATGCTATTATTCTTAATCTTGTTGTTTTGGATATTGACATGTCAAACAATTTGTTTTTGTAAGAATGTCAATGTGAGCTATTGAGAATCTTTGGCTGCAAAGAATTTGTGCATGTTCCAAAGGTGAAAGATCCAAGTTGGATCTAAAGTTATGGTTGTTACATGTGATATCAATTGTCTCCTTGTGAAAATCAAGTGGACCAAGTCATAATCAAATCATGAGCTTGACCTATTATACTCTTAAGTAGAAAGAGTTACACTTTTAGTATCAGTTATAACTTTTGCACTTTTATTATCCTACACAAAATATGGATACTAATGTTTATAATAATGAACATCATGATCATGAAAATGAGATAAATAAGTAGAACTTCAAATATCATGGGATGGAAATCTTAATAATGTAATTGAAGCACCTTAAGTTTAACCAAGGAGGTCCAATTCCTTAATAAGTGTTTTTCTTATGAGTTTGTGATGTTGACAAATGAGGAAGAATCAATGTGTTATGAAGAGATCAAGGAAAGTAAAGAAAATGATTGGATGTAATGAAGGATGAGATTAATTTTTTACATGATAATTATATTTTTAATTTAGTGAAATTTCCTTAGACAAAAAGACCCTTGGATAAGTATATAAGGTGAAACATGAGAGTATTTTGTGTCTTCATGGTAAAAAGTTAGATTCACAGTGAAGGTGTTTCCTTGAATAAAGGATGTTGATTTTAGCAAGATTTTTCTCATTGTTGTGAAAATGTTATCCCTCTAAAATTGTAATAAGTATAATTTTTACTCTTTATTTAGAGTTAGAGCAAATAGATGTAAAAATTAAATTTCTTTATAGTGATTTGGAGGAAGATATCTAATGAAATAACTTGATGATTTTCTCATTGAATTCAAGAAAGACTATGTGTGTAGATTTAGAAAGGTCTTATATGGCTTGAAGAATGTTTAAAGACAATGATATAAGAAATTTAATTCTGATATATGCGACCAAGGCTATAAAAAGACTATTTTGATAGTTGTGTCTTTGTTAGAAAGTTTTCCAATAATAATTTTACTATCTTTATGTATATTAATGACATGCTTATTGTTGAGAAAAATATTTTTGAAAGACAAAGATAGTGAGTATTTCTCTTACTACTCATTATAAGTTGAGTTCTAACAAAAGTTGAAAAAATGAAATTGAAAAATTTGGTACACAAAAAGTTCCTTGTGAATTTCATAATCTAATATATGCTATGATATGCACAAGATCGATATAAAACACATTAAACACATTGTTATATTTTTGTCAAGCCCAAGAAAAAAGTATTGGAATGCTATGAAATGGGTTGACATTTCTCCATATTGGTGGTGACAAACCTACACAAATGTAATACTTAGATTCAAAGATGGGTGAAGCATTAGTTCCTTGAAGTTTACTTTTAACTATTTGATAAATTTGTAAGGATAATTATGACTCGGTAGTTTAGGCTAAAATGTTTTTAACTTTGTCTTCTATAAAGACAAAATGTTTGACATTATTGATAAAAGTAATGAATTGCTAAAGGTGAAGAAATTCTTATAAGAACATGATTTTGGTCAAGGAAAATGTCTACCATTTATAAATAGTCAAAGAATTAGTCATATTGGTCAGAATTTAATTTTTCATTCAAGATCTAAGCATATTGGTGTGAGGTATCGTTAAATATAAGATACTTTGGATGTTTTGTTATTTGAGTTAGGAAAAGAAATCATAAGAATGATAATAAAGTTGATATGATGACTAAGACATTGTTAAACAAAAAAAATTAATTTGTTGTTTAATTAATAGTTTGATGGTCACCTTCACCACATACTTGATTGGAGGATTTATTGAGTTTTTGACTCTTTTCCTATATGAAGAATAAACTTAAATGTGTAATTTCATTTATTTTATTTATTTAAGAGGAGAATGATCAACCAAAAATTTGTGAGAGACTCGTTATTGAGTTCAATAACAAATAATAAGAGTGAAAAGGAAAAATCATTATGACTTTTGTATATTCACGAGACTATAGATCTTTCAATTATACTTAGAGAATTCATTTATCACTCGTTAAGACAGCAAATTCAATAAAGTGATTTTTTGATTTCAAGAGTTAGATTGTCCACTGAAGGTTTAAAGAGAAAGAAAATTTGTTTGTATTTAGAGGTTTTTATTTATTTTTTAACTAATACAAAAAACAAATTTTACAATAAGATATAATTTAGTTAAAAAGGAACCGACATAAACAAAAACGCGGTGACATTTTTGTAAATATTTTAAGAGATATTACGTCGGTTTACACAAACCCGACGTAATATACCATAGTCTACGTCGGTTCCAAAAATAACTGACGTATAAAAAGATTAAAAAAATAAAAATTCAAAAATTGAAAATTTTGAAATGGTAGAGATACTACATCGGTTGGGAGTTCTCAACTGATGTAGTATCTCCCTCGTGGCACGCGAGTGAATTTTGGAAAAAAATGGGTAAAATTTGGCCAGATACTACGTCATTGGTTGGGACCTCCCAACCGACGTAGTATCTCCCTTGAGTTAAAATTAGAGATTTAAGGTACTCTCGTGCTTCATTGTTATGCTTCATTCTCTTTCACTAAGCTATGTCGTTTTACCTTCTCCTTCACTGTTGTGTGTGTCGTTGTGTCATTGTTTCAATCATTCCCCCAATCTCTTCACTCTTCAAGTTTTGTTTGGAGCACTCTTTAAGTTCACGTTTTTGGTTGGCGTTTTGGGTGCCCTTGGTTCACGTTGTCGGTTCGCTTTTTGGGTGCTATTGGTTCACATTTTCGGTTCGTGTTTGAGTGTCATTCTCACCATTATTTCACGTGTTGTTCTCCCCCATTTTCCTTTGCTCTCACTGTCTTTGTGGTTTCATTCACTCTATTTTTGCATTCACTGGATTTGGTAGATTTCATTTGGGTCCATTTACGTTCATTGGTTTTGTTCTCATTGTCTACAAGAGTTATGTTTTCTTATCTTTGAAATGTTGTATTATTTGTACCCTTGGTCTGCTTTCTGTATTGTTGTATCATAAATTTTGGGTTTAAAAAATTTTAGGACGAAAAAACTTCAAATGACCATAACTTTGATAGAGAGCTCGAATTGAGACGCTCCAAAAGTAAAAATTGCTCTAAATGACGTAACGAAGCTAGTGGGCAATAACCAAAGGGGATTTGAAATAAAAAAAATTTCCACAATTCCACCATTTTCTATTTATTTATTTTTTTTAGTATCTTTGACATCTTTTTTTGTTTCACCTATCTATACTTATAAAAAAAATTATGAAGATTTCTTTGGTGTTTCATTATAGGAATTAGAAATTTGTCAAAAAATTCTGGAAAATTCTATAATTTTTTTAAATTGAGATTTTATGTCAGTTGTAAGCTACAACTGATATAATAAAGGACTTTTTACATCGGTTGTAGCTTACAACCGATGTAAAAAGTCCTCTATTAGGTCAGTTTTAGCTTCAACCGATGTAATATCTATCTCTTAAGCTGTAATTTAGTTATTTTAGTTGGATATATGATGACGGTTTTTATTTTCAACCGACGTAGTGGTGTACATATTACGTTGGTTGCATATCCAATATTATATGTCTAAGACTTTCTACATCGCCTTCATTTACGTCGGTTTCAGAACCTACATAAATTCTCTTCGAGAATTGATGTAAAAAACTATTTTTTACTAGTGTTTCCTCCTTATTTATGAACAAATTATAAAAAAAATAGAAAAGGTAGAATCTAAATTTCTAGGTATGAAAGAGAAAAAACATTGTTTTGTTAACGAAAGTGGGATTCATGAATAAACATTCGCCTGAGGTTGGATAAAACACTGCATTTTGGAGCGCAGAAGAGAGGGCACATATCTGAATTAGGGCAAACTCGCAAAAGTGAGAGAGAGTTTAACATATTGTATACTTATTTGTTTCATTTGTTGAAATTTTATTTGTTTCTTTGGTTTAGATAAGCATGTTTTTTATCCCTACGCTAAAGGTTTTTAGCTTTAAAACTTTTGTGTCCTATGTTTGAGATTTTACTTTTTTATATTATATTTTTGTCAATATTTCTCACAAATTTTTGTAAATTAGGAGAAATTTTATTCTTATGTATAACTATGTTATTGAATTCTTATTTTGCTGTTTTGAAAAATATCAATCATCTTTATCCGTAACTTTCAACGATGGATTGCTAAGATTAGCGTAGCACACTTCTTGCCTCCTAACATAGGAATAGCTCATTCATATATAAAGTAGTGAGTGGTGATAATGTACAGTGAGTAAAAAAGGGAAGATTAGGTAACATCTTGAAGTTGGACATACTCTTGTTTTATTTATTTGTTTTAATTATGCATTTTTTCTTTCTATATATGTCATAAGAAGTCTGTCTTTACAAGTTAGTACAAATTTTTTTCTATAAAATCAGTTTCTTTTACTTTTTCTTCTATGTTTTACAATTACCATAGAAAATATACAACAGTTGTAATGTAAAGCTAGTCTCAAAGGAATACCGAGATGGAAAGGAGTTTCCACACATAAACACAACAAACTATTTTAAATATTTACAAACTACATAATTTATATGAAACATGTAAATACTCAAAATTCCTATAATGTGGGAAGGAACTGGACAAAAAAATTAGTGGAATGTAATGTAAACTAGGTGGTAGGTCTGAAGGAAGAAAGAACATAACACAAGATGAAAAATACTCCTATGATATTTATATTTATATTTATTGAGACGTAATATATAAAAGTTATATTTATATTTTAATTTTTAACCTACACACCCTCTTATCAACATCAAGCATATGATAATAAAGACAGAAATAATTTCTCCTTCTTTTGATTCAATCTATCCTGTTATTTTAACAATCACTTCACCGCCTCTGCTCCAAAACTCCAAGATATAGGACAGTCATTGGAAAATCTCTTCTGATTACTGACAGATGACAGTTATCACTAGTCACGTTATGATAAAAACTGCACAATCAGATGACAGGATGCTCATATGATGCAACAAGACAGTCAGAATGTGTGCATAAGAGAATGTCATATAGACAAAGTGTGGGAGTGTGCACATATAGTTGTTAGCATCATACACCAAAATTTGCAGGAATATAAACTTTCTGTATGTATATATATTCATTTATGAATAAGACAGGACACTCAGATGAGGCATGGGGATTCATATCGTACAATTAGTAGCTAAATATAGACACGAAAAGTACCAAGCACTTGAAAACCAAGACAAGGACTTTTGATATTTCTATTGGCTTGGAAGAGTAATTATTACATTGTTGGCTGTAGTCATGATAATTTTATTCACAGGAACAAAAAATATCTTTACAAAAGCAAATGACTTCGTCATTTGCACCCTTTTCATTGGAGTACATATCAACAGCAAGCAAGGTAGATTTTACAAAGAAGGGAAAAGCCAGAAGTTAAACAGACAAGAGGCTGATGAAAGAAACCAAGACAAGAAGGCCATAGCAGCAGATAGTTGATATCTACCGCATAGCTTTGCTGGGCAATAGGATCGATCGGCATCGAGCAGGAGATCTGTCACACTGGCTGTTGAACATGCTGCGGCTAATGACAGATATGACAAAATCTGGAGTGTAGAAAAACTGTAATATCATTAGTGCATTAGTATGGCATGGAAACAACAAAGACTTCAAGTTTTTTAGGTCACAAATTGCACGTACCATGTCTCCCAAAAACACTATCATTACAAGTCTTCGTTGGAGGGGTAAACATTTTATAAAGACAGAGTATGCATCCACAACCAACAGTGTTATGCTCCAGGGAATTACCAAACCCATGACTGTTACCAAATAACTGTGAATAGCATAAACAAAGACAAAGGTAAAAACTCAAGTAAAGATATGCTTAGAAGATAACCTAAACAGGATAAACCCCGAGACATTGCCAATGCAACTTTTGAAACTGGAAAAACATTTATGTACCCAACTGTTTTACCTCCTGCAAACTTTATCAGACCACTAGTTTTCTATATAAACAACCACTTCACAAACAAATATGTAGTCTTATCACTATCTAGTGAAAATCTAGAGCGTTTAAGCCAGTATCATAGTTATCATAATTGCTATGAAATTGCAGTACACGGATAATGTAACAAGAAAATAAGAAACATTGAAGTTAAACACGGAAGAACAGTGCCTACAGCATTGAAACACTCAATTATCCAAAAGGATTTGAGTTCAACAAAAACAACTTGAAATAATCCATTTTTCCTTTTTTTACTTAAATGCCCTAAATCAAAATGTATAGAATTTTTCCAACGTTTATGCCAGCAACATGATAATGGACTACATGCCTATTCAATCTGATTTATCTTCACCAATAAACATGTGCACTTCCCCATACCACAAATCAGAACCTAATAATACTCAATGTTTCCAATAACCCTCCCGAAAGTCTCATAAAGGCATTTCAATGCCAAAGTTGAAAAAAAAATGATCATCAACAACAAATTCGGCCTCACCATTCCAAAATGTAATTTTTTACTACAACCATTAAACTTTTTTAAAGATTTTTGTTTTTATTTAAGTGTTATTTTCAAGATGATATTAATTATTTTTTTATCATTTATATTCCTATTCTTACACTTAACTTTTAATTAATTTAAATATATATTGTGATATAGAAATAAAAAATTTTATTGAAGTAAAGAAAATTTATTTCATTTCTTTGAAAGAAAAAGGGAGTAAGGACTATGAAACCACTCATTAACTGGTATGAATGTGTGCAACCCCTAAAATTAATTGAATAGGCCATCCAATTTGACTCAATTTCTTCCACAATCCCCCCTTCCCTTTACTCATGTTCCTTGTCCACAGTACACCACTCTCTGACACACCTATCACAAACTGACATAAATCCTCCATCACTTCGATTTCCGCAACAATTCACGACAAGCACAGATACATGATCCCAAACTCAATTCTACATAAAACTTAACAGGCCCCCAATTCAATTACCCTTTAAAGAAATCGGCAAAAAGTTAGCAAATTTGGTGAAGCAGTGAGTGACAGATTAAGGAAGACCCCCAATTGGGCATATGAAGAAGATGATCACGACACCAAAGTCAGAAACAGAGAAAGAGTGAGATACCAGAAAGCCGTGTAACCGTAGAAATCAACATCCAAACACATGAAGAGAAGGGAAGCTGTGGAAAACACTGTCTGACCCAATCGGAGAGCCAAACTGGCGCTGCTTCCAAACGCCCCTGGCAGCTCCTCCATTCTACCATGGTAATTCAACCCCAAACATGCCCGTAACATGAACCACCTTAAGATTTCAGAGTATTAATAATAATAATAATAATAATAAGGTGGGAATATGAGTGTTACTTGTATAATGGGTAAGAATTAGTGTATGAAAGGCATAAATGAATAACAATAATTATTAAATAATGTGGTGACTAATCTAAATTGGAGAGGAGAATGAGTTCTTGTGATAAATAAAGTAGGTGTGGGTGGTTCTTAACCTCTCTTTCTCTTTCTTCTTGTTTCGAATTAGGTTCAATGGTTTTGTCGGCGCGGTACCTGGCTCGATTCGCTTACGTGGCACTTAATCATTCTGTCTAAACTGTACTACAAATAATTGCCCTAAAAAATAACATGCTAACTATCAAACTGAACCGGGTTGCAATTCTCTACTTTCGTCACCACTGTACAACTCAATGGAGCACTTGAAATTCCCAATTTTCACCCAATTCAGTGCCTCGTGAAAGCAATCCGACCAAGACTTGTACGATCAATACGGTGGACCATTTTTTTTTTAAAAAACATACACCCACTTAACAATTATTTTAATAATATAATAATATACATTAGTATTTTAAGCTAAAAAATAAAACAAATGTGATAGAAATATTAATATTTTATTTTATTTCACACATATATAAATTTTGCAAATAAACAATAGTAAAAAGATACTATTATTTTATCAAAAAAATAGTAAGTTACTTTTATATAATAAAAATAAAGTATTACAATGTATTATTTTACCAAGAATTCATGATGGAGAAATAGTTATTTACAGGAGAAAATCCGGATATCTTTGGATATAAAGAGGAAGCTGGGAAGAGAAAAACAAGAGTTATATGAGAGGGAGAAGTGTGGTATTAAATAAAGATACTAACATATAATAATATCATGGGTTGGGGTTAAAATGGAAGAGTGTTAAGAATTAGGTGGTGAAGGAAAAAAATCAACTTATCTGTATATATGAAACAAAAAAGACCGAAGTTATTGAGCATAAACTCGGTCATGCACTTTGGTTTTTTGAATGAAAACCAACAGAAAATATGACAGGAAGATTACTTTGTCTGTGGAGTAATGACGGTTTTCACATGCAAAAATCATTCATGGGGTCAGGTTTCATGGAAGAGATTTGGACGGAAGGAAACAAGAGAGTTATCATAATAAATATTTATGTCCCTTAACATATAAAGAAAAAAAGACACGTGAAGGAATTTAAAGACTCGTGTATATATATATATATATAAGTGGGGTCTTATGAGTGATTTTAATTGTATGAGATGAAAGAGTTAAAGACAATTGTAAATGAGAGAAATTAACAATATGAATGAAGAGAGATTTTAACGATCGAGTTCATCAACAACATGGCGAGTGATAGAAATTCCTTTGGGAGATGAAGTTTTACATGGTTCACACTCAATAATAAGGGTAGAAGTCACATTGAGAAAAAATTGATGATAAAGGAATAGATGGGATGTTGACAAGGAAGTGTACAACCGGTAAGGAGATTTCTTAACCATTGTTTATTGTTGTTGAGAGAAACAAAGGAAGACTGAGAAAAAAAAAAAACATTTAGGGTCAATAATTATTGGATGAATGACAAAGGCTCTAAAAGTTTTGTAAGAGGAGTGGTCAAAGGTTCCAGGCATATACTGTGAAATAAAAGTTTAAAGTACTTAAGGAGAAAATGAAGGTATGGAATACAAAGTAATTTGGGAACATTCACAAACTGTACATGGAAGTCGAACAAAATTTGAGTGAATTGGAAGGAAAAGAAAGGTTAAGAAGACGACTTAAGGCAGAATACAAAGTTATGATACACGGCATACATTTATAGTTAATTGAAAACACTTCTAATATATTTTATTTTGAGATTTTAAATAACTTCTAATGTACATAATTATTTTAATTTTGTATTTTCAATTAATCTGATATTTGTTATATTTTCAGAGCTTTAAAATGAACATTTGGTTTGTTGTATTTGGAGTCTTTTGTGATATTTTATGATTTTTTTTTAAGTTGAAAAAATTTGTTGTATTTTGGTAAAAATATCACTTTTTAGTTTATAATTTTATAATTGGACTTTGATTTTTGGTATTAATTTGAAATCAAATATTTTAAAATTTCTCTAATATTTGCAGTATAGAACAGTCTAGGTCGGCTTTCAAAGAATACAGGATTCAATATTTATTGTTCTTCCTATACAAAATTGGATTTTGGGATTTAGAGATTGAAAACAAACTATATATAAATGGAAAACGTAAAGAAAAGTCATTTCACAAATTCAAGAATTAAACAATTTTCCTTATGTTTTCTAGGTATTTTGATTAATCTAATGATTCAATTAATCAATTAAGTCAATAATTAAATAGATATCATTTGATTTATTTTGTATCTAATCATCAAATTAAGATTGAACTGATTTCTACCTGATTTCTAATTAGAAACACAAATTAATATCATAAAGTGTGAAGAGAAAAAGAATAAATAAACTCTGAATGTTAAACTATCAATGCAATTGTTTGATTTTAATTAGTTCTTCACGAATGAAGAGCAGCAGAAAATACAAATGAGAAAAAAAGATGAAAAAACAATTTCGAAAATTGATAGAAAAAAAAAAGAAAATGAGATGAAAATACCATTTCTTAAACTAAAAGGTAATCAAATGAATTTTTTTTTTCTATTAGCACATGCTGTAATATGAAGTAAACATGAATCTAAATGTGGACTTTAATT